>Ga0065165_1003190_pt1 | contig 12004 bp, 10 predicted proteins | sample AraplaMF_Cvi_mMF_FD_63813 | JGI IMG/M metagenome (GOLD analysis project Ga0065165, IMG submission 63813) | Arabidopsis root microbial communities from the University of North Carolina, USA - plate scrape MF_Cvi_mMF (version 2) (version 3) | ecosystem: Host-associated > Plants > Roots >... | reverse complement strand
GTGAACATCACGCCGGCGGCCCCGAGGTCGGAGCGCACCATGCGCTGCACGCCGGCCGACAGCGCGACGTCGGCATGCGCGAAGCCCTTGTGCACGCGGTAGCTGATCGCACGGTCGTTGTAGAGGCTCGCGAACACCTCCTTCATCTTGTGCAGCACCTCGTCGATGCCGATCACGTTGAGGAAGGTCTCCTGCTGGCCGGCGAAGCTGGCGTCGGGCAGGTCTTCGGCGGTGGCCGACGAGCGCACGGCGAACGACGCGCCCGGGTGGTCGGCCGTCAGCCGCGCGAACTCGGCGCGGATGGCGGTCTCCAGCTCGGGCGGGAACGGCGTGGCCTCGATCCAGGCGCGGATCTGCGCGCCGGCCTCGGCCAGCGCCTTCACGTCATCGGTATTGAGGGTGGAAAGTCGATCCTGGATGCGCGCGGCCAGGCCGTTGTGCGCGAGAAACTGCCGGAACGCATGCGCCGTGGTGGCAAAACCGCCGGGCACCCGCACGCCGGTGGCGGCCAGCTGGCTGATCATTTCGCCGAGGGAGGCGTTCTTGCCGCCGACCGCCTCGACGTCGGTCATTCTCAGATGTTCAAACGGTGCGACCAGGGCGGTCGCCAAGTTCGGAAGTGACATGGGAAAGCTCCGTGATGTTGAGAAACCGGTGCTTCCCGCCCTGACCGCGAACCCGAGCAACGCTCCGAGGGCTCCAGCAGGCGACGCGCGGTCCAGCGCTTGAGGTGTTCGAGTGGTGGCATGGACCGAAGAGGCGTTTGGGGGCGATTTGGAAGGTTGGGCGCGATTTTACGAGCCTTCCTGCCTATCATCGATGCCTCAACGCCCCCCTGTTCACATGGCCAATCGCACTGTCTACTTCGTCTCCGACGGCACCGGGATCACGGCCGAGACCTTCGGCAACTCGATCCTGGCCCAGTTCGCGATCAAGCCGCGGCACGTGCGGCGGCCGTTCATCGATTCCGAGGACAAGGTGCACCAGGTGGTGCGCGAGATCAACCATTCGTTCGACGTCGAGGGCCGGCGGCCGATCGTGTTCGTGACGCTGGTCAACCGCGAGATCCTGAACATCCTGAAGGCAAGCAGCCGCGGCATGGTGCTGGACATGTTCAACACCTTCATCGAACCGCTGGAGGCCGAGTTCGAGATGACCTCGAACCACCGCGTCGGCCGCTTCCCGGATATTTCGAAGAGCCAGGAGTACACCGACCGCATCGAGGCGATCAACTTCTCGCTGGCGCACGACGACGGGCAATCGTCGAAGAACCTGGCCGAGGCCGACGTGATCCTGGTCGGCGTGAGCCGCAGCGGCAAGACGCCGACCTCGCTGTACCTGGCGATGCAGCATGGCATCAAGGCGGCCAACTACCCGCTGATCCCGGAAGACTTCGACCGCATGGTGCTGCCGGCGGGCCTGGCGCCGCACCGGCGCAAGTGCTTCGGGCTGACGATCGCGCCGGAGCGGCTGGCCGAGATCCGCCATGAGCGGCGGCCGAACAGCCCCTATTCGAGCATCGAGAACTGCCGGCACGAGGTGTCGGAGGCCGAGGCGATGATGCGGCGCGAAGGCATCGCGTGGCTGTCGTCGACGCACAAGTCGATCGAGGAGATCGCGACGACGATCCTGCGCGACATCAGGCCGGATCGGTTGATGTATTGACCTTGTTTTGTCGCGCCGATTCGTAGAGGCACACCGCCGCGGCCGCGGCGACGTTCAGCGACTCCTCGCCGCCGGGCTGCGGAATGCGCAGTGATTGCGCGCAGCGCGCCATCAACGCGGCCGACACGCCCTGCCCTTCGTGGCCCAGCACCCAGGCGCAAGGCCACGGCAGCCTGGCGCGGTGGATCTCGTGCGGAGTGTGCGAACTGGTGGCCAGCAGCGGCACGGTCAGCGCTTCGAGCGCCGGCGCTTCGAGCCCTTCGACCAGCCGCAGCGCGAAATGCGCGCCCATGCCGGCCCGCAGCACCTTCGGCGACCACAGCGCGGCGGTGCCTTTCAATGCGATCACCTGCGTGAAGCCGAAGGCGGCCGCGCTGCGCAGCACCGCGCCGACGTTGCCCGCGTCCTGCAGGCGATCCAGCACGACGCTGGGCGCATCGGCCTGCAGCGTTGCACCGCCGGTCCACGGCAGCACGAACACGATCGGCGCGGCCGATTCCAACGTGCCCAGGCCCGCCATCAGCGCCGCCGGCACCACCGCCACCTGCGGTGCACGCTCGGCCAGCGCGCGCAATGCCGGCACCTGCCAGCCCGCTTCGGTGATCACGGCCTGCGACGGCTGCCCGCCACGCTGCAGCAGCGCCGATGCCAGGTGGTCGCCTTCCAGCAGCAGCTCGCCGTGCTTGCGATAGCCGCCCGGATCGGCGGCCAGCTTGCGCAGCCGCACCAGCAACGGGTTGTCGCGCGAGCTGATCGCCTTGACCGCGGCGGCCGTCACTCGGCAGGCACCGAAACGGCGGCCGGTACCGACACGAGCACCGGCACACCCGCCGGCACCAGGGCCTCGCGCACCGGCGCGAACGAGCGGCGGTGGTGCACGCAGGCGCCGTGCTGCTTCAGCGCGGCCAGGTGCATCGGCGTGCCGTAGCCCTTGTGCTCGTCGAAGCCGTACTGCGGGTGCTGGTCGTGCAGCACCAGGCACAGCCGGTCGCGGTGCACCTTCGCGAGGATCGACGCCGCCGAGATCGACTGCACCAGCGCATCGCCCTGCACGATCGCCTCGGCCGCGATCTTCAGCACCGGCAGCCGGTTGCCGTCGACCAGCACCTTGGCCGGCTTCAGCCGCAGCCCCTCGACCGCACGGCGCATCGCGAGCATCGTCGCCTGCAGGATGTTCAGCGTGTCGATCTCTTCCACCGTGGCCTCGGCCACCGCGCAGCACAAGGCCTTCGCGCGGATCTCGTCGTACAGGCGCGCACGCACCGCGGCCGTCAGCTTCTTCGAATCGTCCAGGCCCTTGATCGGGCGCAGGTCGTCGAGGATCACCGCCGCGGCGACCACCGGGCCGGCCAGCGGGCCGCGGCCGGCTTCGTCGACGCCCGCGACCAGGCCGATCGCGTCGAAGCGCAGGCCGAGTTGCTCAGGCGTGGAGGACTTTCTCGATCGCATCGGTGGCAGCCTGGGCAGTGTTGCAGCGCAGTCGGTGGTGCAGTTCGGTGAAACGCCGGGCGATGGCAGCGGATTCGGCCGGCTTGTCCAGCCACGCGAAGCCCGCAGCCGCGAGTTTCTGCGGCGTCGCGTCGTTCTGCAAGAGCTCGGGCACCGCAAATTCGCCGAGCAGGATGTTGGGCAACCCGACCCATGGCTGGTAACCCATGCGTTTCATCATCTGCCAGCTCAGCCAGTTCATCGCGTAGGTGATGACCATCGGCCGCTTGAACAGCGCCGCCTCGAGCGTCGCGGTGCCGCTCGCGATCAGCGTGACGTCGCAGGCCGCCAGCGCTTCGTGCGACCGGCCGTCGAGCAGCTCGATGCCGACACCGGCCGCATGCTCGGCCACCATCGGCACGACCAGCGACTGCAGCCCCGGCACCACCGGCAGCAGGAAGCGCAGCCCGGGGCGCTGCCGCTTCATCAGCGCGGCCGCAGCCAGCAGGCGCGGCGCGATGTACTGGATCTCGGAGCGCCGGCTGCCGGGCAGCAGCGCGACGACGGCTTCGTCGGGGCCGATGCTCAGCGCGCGGCGGGCGGCGTCGCGCGGCACCTCGATCGGGATCGCATCGGCCAGCGGGTGGCCGACGTAAGTCGCGGCAATGCCATGCCGCTCGTACAAGGCCGGCTCGAACGGGAAGATGCACAGCACGTGGTCGACCGCGGCACCGATCTTCTCGATGCGCCCGCCGCGCCAGGCCCAGATCGACGGGCTGACGAAATGGATGCTCTTGATGCCGCGCTGCTTCAGCCGCGTCTCGAGGCCCAGGTTGAAATCGGGCGCGTCGACACCGATGAACGCGTCCGGCGGCTCGCGCAGCAGGCGTTCGGCGAGCTGCTCGCGGATGCCGGAGATCTCGCGGTAGTGGCGCAGCACCTCGACATAGCCGCGCACCGCGAGCTTGTCGTGCGGCCACCAGGCCTCGAAGCCCTGGGCGGCCATCTTCGGGCCGCCGATGCCGGCCGCCTGCAAGTGCGGCCAGCGCGCCTTCAGGCCACCGAGCAACAGGCCGGCGAGCAGGTCGCCGGAAGCTTCGCCGGCCACCAGGGCCAGCCGTGGTGAGCCGTTCTTCATGTCAGTAGCTCATCGAATGGCTGACCCGACGGACGCCGCGGAACCGGCTTTGCCGGGCCGCTGGCGGCGCCCCCTTGAGGGGGAGGCGCGCAGCGCTTCGGGGGTGGGTGTCCTCATCTCGCGATGCCGCGGGTCACGGCGGCGAGGAAGTCGTTCATCATCGCCACGTCGCCGGCGGCCTCGGGCACCGAATCGGCCAGCGCCGCGATCTCGTCGCGCGCTTCCTGCAGCGTGCGACCGCTGCGGTACAGGCTGCGGTGCATCTGCTTGACCGCCGCGATGCGCTCCGCGCTGAAGCCGCGGCGGCGCAGGCCTTCGATGTTGAAACCGCGCACCGCGAGCGGGTTGCCGTCGACCATCATGTACGGCGGCACGTCCTGCGAGATCGCGCTGGAGAAGCCGACGAAGGCATAGGCGCCGATCTTGACGAACTGGTGCACGCCCGACAGCCCGCCGATCGTCACCCAGTCGCCGACGTGCACGTGGCCGGCCAGCGTCGCGTTGTTGGCCAGCACCGTGTGGTTGCCCAGCTGCACGTCGTGCGCCACGTGCACGTAGGCCATGATCCAGTTGTCGTTGCCGACGCGCGTGATGCCGACGTCCTGCGCGGTGCCGGTGTTGAAGGTGCAGAACTCGCGCACCACGTTGCGGTCGCCGATGTGCAGCTGCGTCGGCTCGCCGGCGTATTTCTTGTCCTGCGGCACCGCGCCGAGCGACACGAACTGGAAGATCCGGTTGTCGCGCCCGATCGTCGTGTGGCCTTCGATCACCGCATGCGGGCCGATCGTCGTGCCTTCGTCGATGCGCACATGCGCGCCGATCACCGCGTAGGGGCCGACGCTGACCGTCTCGCCCAGCTGGGCGCCCGGCGCGATCACGGCGGTGGGGTGGATGGTGGCCATCGCGTTGCTCCCGCCTTCAGCTGACCTTGCGCATCGTGCACATCAGCTCGGCCTCGACCGCGAGCTCGCCGCCGACCGAGGCGCGCGCCTTGTACTTGTAGATGCCGGCCTTCACGCGATCGACCGTGACGTCGAGGATCAGCTGGTCGCCCGGCTCCACCGGCCGCTTGAAGCGCGCACCGTCGATGCCGACGAAGTAGTAGACGGTGTCGCTGTCCGGCGATTCGCCGATGGTCTCGAACGACAGCAGCGCCGCTGCCTGGGCCAGCGCCTCGAGCATCAGCACGCCCGGCATCACCGGACGGTGCGGGAAGTGGCCGGTGAAGAACGGTTCGTTGATCGTGACGTTCTTCAGCGCCTTGATGCGCACGCCCTTTTCCATCTCCAGCACGCGGTCGACCAGCAGGATCGGATAGCGATGCGGCAGCTTCTTGAGGATCTGGTGGATATCCATCGTGTCCATGGTCATGCAATCTTCTTTTCAAGGGCACGCAGACGTTCACGCAGGCCGTGCAGGTTGCGCAATGTCGCGGCGTTCTTTTCCCAGGACGCATTGTCGTCGATGGGGAACACGCCGCTGTAGGTGCCGGGCTGCAGGATCGAGCGCGTGACCACGCTCGCGGCCGAGATGTTGACGCGGTCGCCCAGCTTCAGGTGGCCGAGGATCATGCCGGCCCCGCCGATGGTGCAGTTGGCGCCGATCGTCGTGCTGCCGGCAATGCCGACGCAGCCGGCGATCGCGGTGTTGCGGCCGATGCGCACGTTGTGGCCGACCTGGATCTGGTTGTCGAGCTTGGCGCCGTCTTCGATGACGGTGTCGGCCAGCGCGCCGCGGTCGATGCAGGTGTTGGCGCCGATCTCGACGTCGTCGCCGATGCGCACGCCGCCGAGCTGTTCGATCTTCTCGTAGCGGCCCTGCGTCGGCGCGAAGCCGAAACCGTCGGCGCCGATCACCGCGCCGCTGTGCACGATGCCGCGCGCGCCGATGTGGCAGTCGCCCATCAGCGTGACGCGCGGCGCGAGGCGCGTGCCGGCACCGAGGCTGGCCCCGCGGCCGATCACGCAATGCGCCCCGACCACCACGCCCGGGCCGATGCCGGCACCGGCCTCGACCAGCACGAACGGCCCGATGCTGGCGCTCGGGTCGACCGCCGCGCCCGGGTCGACGACCGCGCTCGGGTGGATGCCGGCCGGCACCGGCGGTCGCGTGCGCGCCGCCCACCACTGCGTGAGCTTCGCGAAGGCCAGGTAGGGGTCGTCGCAGACCAGCGTGGCGCCGCGGGCGACCGCGGCGTCGCGCATCGCCGGCGAGACGATCACGCAACCGGCGGCGGTGGCCGCGAGCTGCGAGGCGTAGCGGGGATTCGAGAGGAAGGAGATCGTGCCGGGCGTGGCGCCCTCGAGCGGGCCGATGCGGTCGATGCGCAGCGACGCGTTGCCGATCAGTTCGCCGCCGAGCTGCGCGGCGATGTCACCGAGTGGGACCTCATTCACGGATCACTTGCCGCCTTGCTGGGCGTTCAGCGCCTTGATCACCTTGTCGGTGATGTCGATGCGCGGGCTGGCGAAGACGACGTCCTGCAGGATGATGTCGTATTTCTCGGTCTCGAAGATCTGCTTGATGACCTTGTTGGCGCGCTCGACCACCGCAGCCAGTTCCTCGTTCTTGCGCTGGTTCAGGTCTTCCTGGAACTCGCGGCGCTTGCGCTGGAATTCGCGGTCCTGGTCGAGCAGGTCGCGCTGGCGGCGGCTCTTCTCGGATTCGGCCAGCGTCGGCTGGTCTTTCTCGAACTTGTCGCCGGCCGCCTTCAGCCGGTTGCCGATCTCGTTCAGGTCTTTCTCGCGTTTCGAGAACTCGGCTTCCAGCTTGGTCTGCGCCGCCTTGGCCGGCAGCGCGTCGCGCAGCACCTTGTCGGTGCTGACATAGCCGATCTTCAATTCCTGTGCTTGCACGCCCAGCGCAGCGGACGCCAGGGATGCGGCAGCCAGCAGGAGGCGCAGAGACTTCAAGGTGGAGCTATTCATTAGAACGCGGTCCCGATCTGGAATTGCAAACGTTGAATTCTATCTGTTGACTTGTAGCGGATGGGCTCGCCGTAGCTGAGCTTCAGCGGACCCACCGGCGACACCCAGCTCAGGCCGATGCCGGCCGAGGCCCGCATGCTGTCCCAGGTCGGCGTCTCGTTCTCGCCCCACACGTTGCCGGCATCGACATAGCCGAAGATGCGCAGCGTGCGGTCGTTGCCCGAGCCCGGCACCGGCAGGTACAGCTCGCTGTTGATGTTCACGCGCTTGGAACCGCCGCTGTACGAGCCGACCACGTCGACCGGGCCGAGCGAGCCCTGGTCGAACGCGCGCACCGTGCCCAGGCCGCCGCCATAGAAGTTCTTGAAGATCGGGTAGCGTTGCCCGTTCAGGCCGCGGCCCCAGCCCAGCTCGGAGTTGAACGCGAAGGTGTAGCGCTTGGTCAGCGGGATGTACAGCTGGTACTGCGTGTTGGTGCGGACGTAGCGGGTGTCGCCGGCCGCGCCCCACTCGACGTTGATGCGCTTGAAGCTGCCTTCGTTGGGCACCAGCGCACTGTCGCGCTGGTCGCGCGACCAGCCGATGGTCAGCGGCACCGAGGTGCTCGCGTCGCCGTAGCGCAGCCGGTACAGGAAGTAGTTGTTCGGCAATGCGCTCGCGCCGCGGATCTCGGTGCGCTCGATGCCGATGCCGAAGAACACCGTGTCGTACTCGCTGAACGGCACGCCGAAACGCACCGAGGCGCCCGGCGTCACCAGCTGGTATTCCTCGCCCTGGCTGTTCAACGGCTTGACGGTGCGGTAGTACACGTCGAGCGCGCGCGAGATGCCGTCGATCGTGAAGTACGGGTCGACCGCGCTGACGTCGAGCGTGCGGCTCGAACGGCTGGTGTTCAGCTCGATGCCCAGGTAGTTGCCCGAGCCGAACACGTTGTCCTGGCGGATCGACGCGTTCAGCGCCAGCTTGTCGGCACTCGAGAAGCCCGCGCCGACGATCAGGTTGCCGGTCGGCTTTTCCTTCACGGTCAGCGTCAGGTCGACCTGGTCCTGCGAGCCCGGCACTTCGTTGGTCTCGACGTTGACCTCGCTGAAGTAGCCCAGGCGGTCGACGCGGTCGCGCGACAGCTTGATGCGGCGGCCGTCGTACCACGACGATTCGAACTGGCGGAACTCGCGGCGCACCACCTCGTCGCGGGTGCGGCTGTTGCCGGCCACGTTGACGCGGCGCACGTACACGCGGCGCTGCGGGTCGCCGACCAGCGTCAGCACGACCTGGCCGGTGGCACGGTCGATGTCGGTGCGCGGCTCGACCCGCGCGAACGCGTAGCCGAAGCTGCCGAAGCGATCGGTGAAGGCCTTGGTCGTCTCGGCGACCGCTTCGGCGCGGTACGGCTCGCCCGGCTTCACCTTGACGAGCGTCTTGAAGTCTTCTTCCTTGCCGAGGTACTCGCCCTCGAGCTTGACCGCCGTCACGGTGTAGGGCTGGCCTTCCTTGATGTTGACGGTGATCGTGATGTCCTGCTTGTCGGCCGAGATCGCGACCTGCGTCGACTCGACCTGGAACTCCAGGTAGCCGCGGTTCAGGTAGTACGAGCGCAGCGTCTCGAGGTCGGCCGTCAGCTTGGCGCGCGAGTAGCGGTCGGCCTTGGTGTACCAGCTCAGCCAGCCGCCGTCGTTCAGGTCGAACAGCCCGAGCAGGGTGCTTTCGGAGAAGGCGTGGCTGCCCAGGATGCGGATCTCGCTGATGCGCGCTGCCGAGCCTTCGGTGACCGTGAAGGTCACGTTGACGCGGTTGCGCTCCTGCGGGGTCACGGTCGTCACGACCTCGGCGCCGTACAGGCTGCGCGTCAGGTACTGGCGCTTGAGTTCCTGCTCGGCGCGGTCGGCCAGTGCCTTGTCGAACGGCAGGCCCTCGCCGATGCCGAAGTCCTTCAGCGACTTGGTCAGCGTGTCCTTGTCGAATTCCTTCAGGCCGACGAAGTCGATGTTCGCGATGACCGAGCGTTCTTCGACGATCACGACGACGACGTTGCCGTCGATTTCGATGCGCACGTCCTTGAACAGGCCGGTGGCGAACAGCGCGCGCAGTGCGGCCGCGCCCTTCTCGTCGTTGTAGGTGTCGCCGATGCGGAACGGCAGCGATGCGAACACCGTGCCGGCGTCCGACCGTTGCAGGCCCTCGACGCGGATGTCCTTCAGCTCGAAGGGGGTCACCGCCCAGGCCGATCCTGCATGCAATGCCGCCGCCAGCGCGATGCTGAGGACAGTGGGACGCAGGGAACGGGGGTGGACGGGGGGGAACTGCAGAACGAGGGGATTGCGCATGCGGTGATCAGTGCAGGCCCAGTTGCCGGGCCACATCGTTGTAGAGAGCGAGCGACATCATCAAGAGCATGATCGCCACCCCGCCCCGCTGCAGCCGCTCAAGCCACACGTCCGAGAGAGGCCGCCCTGTCACCGCTTCGAAAAGATAATACATCAGGTGCCCCCCGTCGAGGATCGGTAGCGGCAGCAGGTTCAACACGCCGAGGCTCACGCTGACGGCCGCGATGAACGCGAGGAAGTAGGCCGGGCCGAGCAGCATCGACTTGCCGGCGTAGTCGGCGATCGTGATGGGGCCGCTCAGGTTCTTGATCGAGGCCTGGCCGATCAGCATGCGGCCGAGCATCTTCAAGGTCAGCACCGACGAGTCCCAGGTGCGCTGCACGGCCTGTGTCATGCCGCCCCACACACCGTAGCGAACCGTCACCATCTCGTAGGACGCCGCGATGCCGGCGCCGATGCGGCCGACGCGCTGGCCGCCGTCCATCTCGACGGCCGGGCGCACCGTGAGGTCGATCACCTGGCTGCCGCGCTGCACCCGCCACGGCACCGCCACCGATTCGCCGTCGGCGCCATTCGCGCGGATCATCAGCAGCATGCGGTTCGCGTCGGGCACCGGCTCGCCGTCGATCGCGAGCACGCGGTCGCCGCTGCGCAGGCCGGCGCGATCCCCGGCCCCGCCCGGCGTCATCTTCCCGAGCACCGCAGCGCTGAGCGGCGCGACGCCGATGCGCGCCATCGTCTCCGGCGTCACGTCGTAGGTGTCGAGCGTGTCGACATCGAGCGTCACTGCGTGCGCGCCGTGCCCGCGCGAATCGGCCACCCGCAACTGCAGCTTCTCGGTGCGCAGCAAGGCCTGCGTGAGCTGCCAGTTCAGGTCGTTCATCGACTGCACGTCGTCCCAGTCGTTGCCGTCCCGGGAGATCGCCGACACGGTGTCGCCGGCGCGCAGCCCGGCCCGTTCGGCCAGGCTGCCGGCCGGCGGCGTCGCGAGCACGGCGCGGGGTTCCTCGACGCCGACCCAGTGGGCCGCCGAATAGAACAGCACCGCGAGCACCAGGTTGGCAATCGGCCCGGCCGCGACCACCGCGGCGCGCTGCCACAGCGGCTTGCGGTTGAAGGCCTGCGACAGCTCGCCCGGCGCCACCGGGCCTTCGCGCTCGTCGAGCATCTTCACGTAGCCGCCCAGCGGCAGCATCGACAGCACGAACTCGGTGCTGTCGGGCGTCGCCTGGCGGCGCCACAGCACCCGGCCGAAGCCGATCGAGAAGCGCAGCACCTTGACGCCGCAGGCGCGTGCCACGCGGTAGTGGCCGTACTCGTGGATGACGATCAGGATTCCGAGCGTCACGACGAAACCGATGACCTTCGCGGCGAGGATCATGCGCCCATCCTCGCCACGGCGGCGCGGGCGACGCGTCGCGCCTCGGCGTCGAGCGCGATCAATCCGTCGAGGGAGCGGCAGGCATCGCGTTCAGGGGTCATGGCGTCGAGGGTGCTGACATTGACGCTGTGAATCTGATCGAAGCGGATGGTTCCTGCCAGAAACGATGCGACACCGATCTCGTTGGCCGCGTTGAGGATCGCGGTGCTGCCCTCGGGCCCGCGAAGCGTGTCCCATGCGAGTTTCAGGCCAGGGTAGCGCACGAAATCGGCCTCTTCGAAACTGAGCGCCGACATCTTCAGGAAATCGAGCTGCGACGCGCCCGACTCGACCCGCTCGGGGAACGACAGGCTGTAGGCGATCGGCACCCGCATGTCGGGCGTGCCGAGCTGGGCCAGCACCGAGTTGTCGCGCAGCACCACCATCGAATGGATGACGCTCTGCGGGTGCAGCACGACGCGGATCTGCTGCGGCGCGAGGTCGAACAGCCAGCGAGCCTCGATGACCTCGAGCGCCTTGTTCATCATCGTCGCCGAGTCGACCGAGATCTTGCGGCCCATCACCCAGTTGGGATGCGCGCAGGCCTGGTCGGGCGTGACGTCGCGCAGCGTCGCCGGGTCGCGGGTGCGGAACGGGCCGCCCGAGGCAGTGAGCAGCAGGTGGTCGATGCGCGCCGGCCAGGTGCTGCGGTCTTCGGGCAGGCACTGGAAGATCGCCGAATGCTCGCTGTCGACCGGCAGCAGCGTCGCGCCGCCGGCCCGCACCGCGTCCATGAAGAACGCGCCGCCGACGACCAGCGCCTCCTTGTTGGCCAGCAGCAGCCGCTTGCCGGCGCGTGCCGCGGCCAGGCACGACGGCAGCCCGGCGGCGCCGACGATCGCCGCCATCACGCTGTCGACCTCGGGGTGGGCGGCGATCTCGTCCAGCGCAGCCGCGCCCTCGAGCACCTCGGTGGCAGCGCCGGCCCCGTGCAGCGCGGCGCGCAGGCGCCTCGCATGCGTGGCATCGGTCATCACCGCGAAGCGCGGCTTCCACTGCAGGCACTGCGCGAGCAGCTCGTCGCTGCGGCTGTGTGCCGACAGCGCGAACACCTCGAAGCGACCGGGGTGGCGCGCCAGCACGTCGAGCGTGCTGGTGCCGA
>Ga0065165_1003185_pt1 | contig 12011 bp, 13 predicted proteins | sample AraplaMF_Cvi_mMF_FD_63813 | JGI IMG/M metagenome (GOLD analysis project Ga0065165, IMG submission 63813) | Arabidopsis root microbial communities from the University of North Carolina, USA - plate scrape MF_Cvi_mMF (version 2) (version 3) | ecosystem: Host-associated > Plants > Roots >... | reverse complement strand
GTGCAAGAGTATGGGCGGCTATAAGTGCCGACCCTAAGTGAAAACCACTATGGTGCTTGATTTAGCATTTTCGTATGTTTTTACTGAAAGGATTCAGTGATGTATTACAAGGCCTTCGCCTACCAGGTCCTCGCCGGCAGTGATGAGATCCTCCACTTTGGACCAAGTTTCGAAGACGTACATGACGCAGCCCTGGAACAGCGAAGCGAACTCGTCGCAGCAGGCGAACTGAGCCCTGATCAATTGGGCGCGATGGCGATTTACGAGTGCGATATGCGGCTACCTGAACCGCAGGACGTTCTCGACGCCCTCAATGTCCGCGATGAACCGATGGTTCTGCTCGACGCGTGCCTCGTCCAAAAGCGTGTGATCCACTTGGTCGTTGGATGAGCAGGCTTTGAGCCTGACCGGCGGGCAATACGCTGATGACGATGACTGATTGCCCTTCCCATTGGATCGAAGAGTCGGAATCGTCAGCTGGAACAAGAATTTGACCACCCGGTTTTAAGCACCATGGCAGCGTTAGGCATGGTGAAAGGTCATGACTCGGTACTTTTTTCACGTTCGCAGGAACGGCATTCTGACTGAAGATCCACACGGCATCGAGCTAGGATCACGCGCTGCGGCACTTGCCGAAGCCGTGCAGGCCGCCAAGGATGCGCTTCACGATAGTGTCCTTGGCGGTGAGCCGGTAGAGGACGTCGCATTCGAGGTCATTGATCAGGACGGTAATATCCTGATCAAGCTCCCTTTTAAATCAGTCGAACGTCTTCAAGCGCAAATTAGACGAATCGGCCCATAGCTGCTTGGATTGCCGCCATGAGAACGGCGGCGTCGCTCGGTTTATCCACCCAGGGAAACGTGCCAAAGTCTTCCTCATGAAGAGGTGGTTCAAACGAGTTTGCAGAGTAGACGACCGTCGGCACATTCCGAGTCCGCAGAACCTTCGCGATCTTCTCGGAGGTTCCATCTCTCAATCTGTAATCTATCACTGCAAGATTTGGCCGGTTACTTTCCAGCCATTCCAGGGCCTGTGCGATGGATGAGCAGCTTGCTGCTACCCGGATGCCGTGGTGTCTAAGGGTATCCTCCATGTCGAGGACAACGAAGATCTCGTCCTCGACAAGCAAGGCTCCCGCCAAATCAGTTTCTGTCATGGCTTGGGCCATATCCAAAAAACTGCGTGGCTGCATTAAATTTTGACGTGAGCGGCGCACAGAGCTGACAGCCGTTATCAGGCAATGGCAACGGGATTAGATGGTCTTTGCAACCTCGCGGATCAAAGGGGCTACAGGCGCGTTCACAGCGGGTATTTTCGCAGGTGCTGGAGATCTGGTGGCCTCGGGCATGATCGAGCCAAAGGATGGGGAGCTCCCAAATGAAGCAGTGTTCGTTCGCAAGCCATTTAGCGCTGAGGTCGTGTACGATCGGCTTCAGATGTTGCTGCCAGACGGTGCCAAGCCGGAACCACTTCGACGGCGTCATGCGTGAGGACAGGGTAGCGCCCTGATCACCCGCAAATTAAATGCCGCAGCGACACACCGTGGTCAGTCCTGGCAGCAGGTTTGACCGGGTTTTTTTTGTTTTAGTGTTGGCAAGCAGCTGCACTACGGAACCTTAGAAAAAGTGCGTGGTTCGCTATTTGGGTAACATTAGTGAATCGTCATGCAACTGTATTTCTTCGACCTCATCTATCTCGATAGTTACGCCAGCGACGTTGAGGGTTTCGAGCTGCCGGATTTGAACGCCGCAAAACGGGAAGCCCGCCAGATCATCCTCGAACTAGCAGCGGACTACATTCGAGCACAACGCAAACTCGAATTGTGCTGCGTCCGAATTTGTGATGCCCTTCGAGAGCCTCTGGCGGATGTCAAAACTGCAAGCGTACTGACTAACTTTCTTCCGGCAAATCTCCTGAGCTTCCCCGGCGCAGACTGCTGATAACAGGACGTGACATCTTTCTCAGCCGATATTCCCTCATGAATTTGTGAATTGCCAATTTAAGTAGTTAGCGTACTTAGCAATTGGCTGATCCACCAGCCACCTCCAGAATGAAAAGCCCTCGTCTTCCCTGACGAGGGCTTTTTCGTTAGCGGATCATCCGACGAGTGCTGCTCGTACTTTAAGGACCAAGAAAGCGATCAAGCTTAGGAGATGCCTTTTCTCCGCCATTTCTGGATTTGGAGGGACTGGAACCATTTTACGTCGTCGACGACTTGTAGTCCCGGGATCGCGGCGCGCACCGGCTACCCCAAGACCGAGCTTATCCTCGGCGGCGATCACCTTGGCCCCAAACCTTGGAAATCACTCGATGCCGAGCAGGCGATGGACAAGGCGGAGGCGATGATCAGGGCCTATGCGGCGGCTGGCTTCACCAAGCTGCACCTAGATACCAGCATGGGCTGCCGGGGCGAACCCGTCGCACTTGCCGACGCGTTGACGGCGTCCCGGGCCGCGCGGATGGCCGTAGCCGCCGAGGACGCCAACAGGGGCTCGGATGGAACGCTGCCCGTGTATATCATCGGCACCGAAGTGCCGATCCCGGGCGGGGCGATGGAAGAGCTCGACGTGCTTGAAGTCACAAAGCCCGACGCCGTGATCCAGACCTTCGACATTCACCGGCAAGCATTCGAGGCCGCCGGTGCGGCGGATGCGTTTTCCCGTGTGATCGGGCTGGTGGTCCAGCCGGGCGTCGAGTTCGGCAACCACAACGTCATCGGCTATCAGCCCGAGAAAGCACGGGCGCTCAGCCAAAGCCTCGACCAGCTTCCGAAGCTTGTCTTCGAGGCCCATTCCACCGATTACCAGAGCCGCGATATGCTGCATCAGCTAGTGTTGGATGGTTTTTCCATTCTCAAGGTCGGTCCCGGCCTGACCTTTGCGCTGCGCGAAGCGCTGTACGGCCTTGACCAGATCGCTGCCTTCCTGTTTCCCGAACGGCGCAAGACGACGCTCGCCACGACGACGGAACAGGTCATGCGCGACCGGCCGAAGAACTGGGACAAATACTACCACGGCAGCCCTGCCGATCAGCATCTTCAGCGGCATTATTCCTACAGCGACCGGATCCGCTACTACTGGCCGGAAGACCGGATCGCCCGGGCCGTTGCCGACCTGCTCGCCGTTCTCGACGGTACGCTTATTCCCGAGACGATGATCAGCCAGCATCTGCGCGGGCTATATCCGGCAATCCGCAGCGGCCGGATCGAGCCCACCGCGATGGACCTGATCCTTGGCGCCGTCGAGCTCGTTCTGGAAGACTATTTCGCAGCCTGCCGGTCTTGATGCAGTTTGAATCACCGGCTCGATGTTTCTCAGCACCGACAACGAATTTTAGCCCGTTAACGAAGGATCTGGCCATTCCTGCCCACCATGGAGGACGCGAAGAATACGGACTGCTGTTCCGGAGACTGCATATGCCGCAACGTATGGCGTCCCGCTGATGACCAGTTCGCGGGTGACTACAATTCTGCCAACACGACCGTTCGCAGTGAAATCTATTAACTGGCGGACGGCCGCAACTATACGCTCATCGACCAGAATGGCCACTGACGGATTTTCAAATTCCATGTACGTAAATATGGCATGCCGATCGGATAGCGCGAACGCAGACTAGGTGAGCTTCAGGATTTGCGTTCGCCGGTGTTAAAAAGGGCTGCCGCTCGACGTTGAGCGAAATGCGCCTCGACTACGTCGTCCGAAACCTCCAGTCGAGTATCGTCAAGCACTTCAAGCAACTTGGCGCGAAACCGCGCGTCGTGAGCCTCAGGGTCTCAGGTACGCTGAGGCGGCAGCGCTAGTCTTAAGGCTACAGCATCTGTCATTCATCTGCATCATAGTCCCAGCCAGGGTGGGACCGATGGCCCAAGGCTACAGAAATAGGAGGCTCGCCGGATCGTGCTCGAACTAGCTGCCGATTACATTAAAGCGCCACAAACTTGAATTGCTGCGTCCGAATTTGCTGTGCCCTCCGAGAGCCTCTGGCGGACGTCACAAGAGCGAATATACTGACCGGCTTTCTTCCAGCAAATCTTCTTAGTTTCCCGCCCCGGATTGCTAAAAACAGAGGTGGTGTCGTTGTCGGTCAACACTTGGATCATTTGCTTGAGAGCATCAACATTTACATGTTGCGGCTGTCACAGCCTATCTCAACACTGTCCTCAGGTATCTTACCAGTTGGAGGCTGATACTGGTTTGAGCGCGGGACTGGAACGACGGCTTGGGGCAGTGGCGGTAGGCGGATCTGAAACTGTTTGTTTGCCATAGGTTCTACCCGGGCGTTGATCTGCTAAAACAGTAGTGCCTGCCTGTTCACCTTCGATGGTGGTTTAATCGGTAGATCCGTCCTTTAGGAGAAATTACGATAACGCTCTTGATTTCTGGGCAGGTATTCAGGTCGAATATCACCAGTTTATTGATGAGGACGTGCATGACCTGGTATCCTATAGCAAGCTTACAGCCAAGAAGTTTGGGTCTGCTGATTTTCAGCGGCATCGTTAACGGTCGCTGGATCGACGTAGACAAAGAAGGCGTCTGTGAGTGGCCGGAGCGAGTTTCAGGGGATACGGCCGATTGGTTGGCAGGAAGTGATTGTGATCTCACCCGCCTGAAAGCTGTAGGGCTCCACTAAAGTTGTGACGGCCATCATAAGTTTATGGATTGTAAATCAAGTTGTTAGCGTGTTTTGCGATCGGCTGATCCACCAGCCAACTTCAGGATGAGAGCTCTCGCCTTCCCACTTCAATTAACATCTAGCGTCTCGGCACTAAGACTCAACGACCCGCCGCTGTCTTCATAAGCACTGGTCCCATTTCACCCGGGCTCCGGAAGCTACGCGTTGGAAACCTCGCTGATGTCGGACGTATGCTCCGAACGCAGTAGGGCCAGAGCATCAACGTGCACATTATCGAAAATTCAACCGCAGAGCATTGATCTGCTCATCCGTCAGACTGCGATAGTTGCGCCCGCGCAGCATCATCAACAGCTTGCTGGTTTCTTCGAGCTCCTCCGACGCGAAGACGGCGCTTCGAAGGTCCGACCCGGCGGTCACCGGCCCATGGTTGGCCAGGAGAACCGCATTTACCGCGCCCCCGAGAGCGATAATCATATCCCCCATGGCCGGGTCCCCCGGCGGGACATAGGGCAGGAGCTTTACCTTGCCGACGCGCATGACGACGTAAGGTGTGATCGGCTCGATACAATCATCCGGGTTGATATCGCTCAGGCAGGATATCGCGGTGGCATAGGTCGAATGGAGATGCACCACGGCGCCGGTGTTCGGCCGCGTCTGATAGAAGGCCCGATGCAGGAATATTTCCTTCGACGGCTTGTCCCCAGACACGTGGTTTCCAGCAGTATCGACCTTCGAGATCCGCGCAGGATCGAGAAACCCGAGGCAGGAATTGGTCGGGGTGATGAGAATTCCGTCGTCCACGGCGGCGCTGATATTGCCCGCGGAGCCGACAGAATATCCCCGCTCGAAGAGGCACCGTGAGAGCATGACCATCTCCTCGCGTAGTTTTGCCTCGGTCATTCCGCTGCCTCCACATCCTGTCCGGACATCATTGTCAGTGCCCGTTCGAAGAAGTTCGTCTGCCCGAAGTTACCCGATTTGAGCGCCAGTGCCAGCGGGTGCGGGTTGGTGAGGATCGGCACGCCTAGCGCTATCTCCGGCCCGATCGTCAGCGAATCCAGCTTGAGCGCCGACACGACTGCGCCGGATGTTTCGCCACCGGCGACAACCAGCCTTTCTATGCCGTTGGCGACCAGCGTGCGTGCGAGCGCGCCGAAGAAGCCGTCAAGCTTCTTCGCAATCTCCTCGCGGCCGTATTCCTGCTGCAGACGCCTGACCGCGGCGGGATCGTTTGACGAATAGACCAGGGGAGAAGCGCCGCGGTGCGAGAGCACGAAATCGACCGCCGTCTCGACCTGCATCCGGCCATCCATGACGGCGGCCACTTCGATCGCCAAGCCAGGGTGCGTTTTGAGGTGGTGGTCGATCTGCGAAAGGGTCGCTTGAGAGCAGCTTCCGGCCAGCACGGCTTCGCTTCCGTGCATTCCGGAAAACCGGGTGGCGGTGGACGTCGGGTGCCGCTCCGGGCCGAAGTTGGCGGCAAGGCCGAGAGCGATGCCCGAACCACCGGTCAAAAAGGGCGCGCCCTTGACGGCAGCGCCGATCGTCAGAAGGTCGTCGTCGCTGATGGCATCGACGACCACGAGGGTCTCGCCCCGTTCGCCCGCGGCATCGAGAGCGGCACGCAGGGCCTCGCCGCCCTTGCGCACGATGTCCCAATTGACGGAGCCGACCGGCTGTTTCGTCTGCAGCTTGAGCCAGCGGCGGATATCGCTGTCCGTCATCGGATTGAGCGGATGGTCCTTCAGACTGGATTCGTTGAGAAGACTATCGCCAACGAAGAGGTTGCCGCGATAGAGCGTGCGGCCGGCGCCTGGAAACGCCGGACATACAACGACGCCCCGGGCATCCAGCGCTTGGGCGAGTGCCTCGCCGACAGGCCCGATATTGCCTTGCGGCGTGGAATCGAATGTCGAGCAGTATTTGAAGATGATCTGTCGGCAGCCCTGTTTTTGCAGCCAGGCGAGCGCTTCCAGCGATTGCCGAATGGCCTCGTCAGGGGCCATGGAGCGCGTCTTCAGGGCAACGACGCCGGCCTCGCAGTCGGCTCCGGCATCGTCGTCAGGCACGCCGAGAAACTGGGTGGTGGCGAACCCGCGCACCCCGTTGAACCCCTTGGCGAGGGTGTTTGCGATATCGCTCGCACCCGTGAAATCGTCGGCGATCACGCCTAGCAGCATGGTGTTGCCCTTCCTGCGGATTGGGTATCAGGCGCGCTTGAGTTCATCGCGGCAATAGATCTGCACGATCTCATCGAAACTGGCATCCGGAACGAAGCCGAGATCCAGCGCGATCAGCGCATCGAAGGCCTTGGGCCAGGTGCTGACAATCGCATGAATGGCCGCATCCGGCTCTTCGCGGATGAGTGCGACCGCCTCGTCTCCCGCGACCTTCCGCAGGGCTTCGATCTGGTCTTCCACCGTTGCCGAAACGCCGGGCATGGTCAGCGTCCGCACGGCCAGATCCGGGCCCGCGACTTCTGCGGCCCTGATGAGAAAGCCGATCGCCGTCCGCGGCGACGCGAACCAGTGGCGCATGTCGCGCGGCACCGGAAGAACAGCCTCTTCGCCGTTCAGGGGCTCGCGAATAATGCCCGAATAGAAGCTCGATGCCGCCCTGTTGGGTTTGCCGGGCCGCACGCAGATGGTCGGCAGGCGAATGCTCAAGCCATCGATGATACCGCGCCGGGCATAGTCGGCGACCAGAAGCTCGCCCATTGCCTTCTGCGCGCCATAGCTGGACAGGGGACGGAGGAGGAAGTCATCCGGGATGATATCGGGAAGAGGTGCGCCAAAAACCGCAAGCGAGGATGTGAACACGAAGCGCGGACGGTAACCTTCGCCGACGGTGCGGGCCGCATCGAGGAGCGCGCGGGTGCCCTCAAGATTGACCCGGTAGCCCTTGTCGAGGTCGGCTTCCGCCTCCCCTGACACCACGGCGGCAAGATGGAAGATGACGTCAGGGCGATGCAACACAATCCGCTCCGCCTCTCCAGCTTCCGAAAAATCAGAGGTCAGCACCTCGACGTCGTAATTCCCCGCAACGGATGGCGCCGGATAGATGTCGTGAAGGGTAAATGCGGTGATGGCCTGTCCGGCAAGCTCTCCGTCGGCCGCGAGGCGCTCGGTCAGCCGTCTGCCGAGCATTCCGGCTGCACCCAGGATGGCGATGCGCATTGATATTCTCCCATAACTTAAAATGCTGTCTGGCGATCAATTCGCGGCTTGCATGCGGTCGATCCACGACAGCCCGGCGACCGTGTCGCCTTTTGGTTTGTATTCCAGCCCGATGAGGCCCGGGTATTCGATCTCTTCGAGCACTGCGAACACGTGCGCCAGCTGGACCTCGCCAAGATCCGGCTCCCATCGGTCCGGGACGGAAGCAAGCTGAACGTGGCCGATGAACGGCGCATGCCGCCTGATCCGCCGGGTCAGATCGCCCTCCATGATCTGCACGTGATAGACATCAAACAGCAGCTTCACATTGGGTTCGGCAATCTCGGTGATGATCTCAACGATTTCATCCGAGCGGCTGACCAGATAGTCAGGCTTGTCGCGCGTATTCAAAGGTTCCAGCAGAAGGGTTATCCCGTGCCGGTCCGCCAGTTTGGCAACGCGGCGCAGGTTCTCCACGTAGAGGCGCCGTGCTTGGCTTCGATCCGCCGGGTCGCGAACCACACCTGCCATGACATGGATCGCTCCTGCACCAAGCGCGACGGCGTATTCCAGAGCCTTGTCGAAATGCGCCTGAAACTGAGCCTCCTCGCCCCTGATCCCGGCCAGCCCCCATTTCCCGCGCTCCAGATTGCCCGGAGCGGTATTGATGCCTGTCATCCGGACGCCCGAGGCATCGAGCGTCGAGACGAGCTTTTCCGCGGGGATGTCATAGGGAAAATGGCACTCGACGAAGTTGAAACCCGCGGCCGCGGCCGCCGGAATGCGCTCGATGAACGGCATCTCGGCGAACATGAACGCGATGTTCGCGGTCAGCCTGGATCTGAGATCCATACGGTCCATGCTCATTCCGCTGCCCTCCTCACCGGGTGCGCTGCGCGCCTGTTCCGATTGGCCTCGATGTCGTTGATGAGGTTCATCGGTTCCAGACGAAACAGTCGTGCGTCCATCAGCCGGAGCTCTGGCGAGATGGCCGGCTTGAAGGCCATGTGTGCCAGGATATCACGCTCCAGATCAATGCCCGGCGCGATCTCGACAAGCTGAAGGCCGCCGTCCAGCACATCGAACACCGCCCGCTCCGTGACGAACAGGGCCGTGCGTCCCTCTCTCCTTGCGAAGTCGGCATTGTAGCAGATCTGCTCGATGCGGTTGACGAACTTCTTGTGCCGCCCCTCCTGGGCTATCGCAAGCGTACCGTCGCCGGTTTTCAGCTCCAGCCCGCCGGAGGTGAAGGTTCCGCTAAACACCATGTGCTTGGCATTCTGGCTGATATTGATGAAGCCGCCGACGCCGACAATCTTGGACCCGAAACGGCTGATGTTGACGTTGCCGCCGGGATCGACCTCTGCAAAGGACAGGAAGGCGATATCCAGCCCGCCGCCGTCATAGAAGTCGAACTGGTAGGGCTGATCGACGATGACATCGTAGTTCTGCGACGCGCCGGAATCCGGGCCCGACAGCGGAGCGCCGCCGATGAAGCCCTGTTCGTTGGTCAGCACGATATGGTCGAGGACGGCTTCCTCGGACGCAACGGCCGAAATGCCGGTCGAGATCCCTGCCCCGAGATTGCAGATCGCGCCGGGCACGATCTCCATCGCGGCGCGGCGCGCAACGATCTTGCGATGATCGAAGGGAAGCCGGCGCAGGGCGTGCAGCGGAACCCTGAGCTCGCCGGAATAGGCAGGATTGTAATCGGTTGCATAGGTCTGGCGCTGATCAGGATCGACGACGACGTAATCGACGAGGATGCCGGGGATCTTGACGGACTTGGCCGGCAGCGCGCCACGCGTTGCCATGCGCTTGACCTGGACCACGACGATCCCGCCGTTGCGGCGGGCGGCCTGTGCCGTCGAGAGCATTTCACCGAAGATCGCCTCCTGCTCCATGCTGATGTTGCCATCCTCATCCGCGGTGGTGCCGCGCAGGATGACGATGTCGAGCGGAAAGGGCTTGAAGCGCAGATACTCCTCGCCGTCGATCGTCATGAGTTCGACGAGATCTTCCTTGGCGCTGGGGCTCTGACGGCCGCCGAGTTGCCGCGGATCGATGAATGTGTGGAGACCGGTCTTGGTGATAAGCCCCGGACGGCCCGACGCCATCTCGCGCATCAACTGGGACAGCACACCCTGCGGCAGGGTGTAGGATTCAATCTTATCCGCGGCGGCAAGATCGATCAGCACGGGGGAATCGATCAATGCGCTGGTGATGGACCGACGCAGCATTCCCTCGTGACAGAAGCGTGCGGCACCCTTGGTCGCCCGGTCACCCAGGCCGACGATATGCACGAGGGTCAGTGCCTTCGGGCTGCCGGCCTCCAGGTATCGGGCCTCAATGGCCTCAAGTACCCGCTCGGGAATGGCGTGCCCTCCTCCGGAGCCACTGACGAGAACGCTGTCGCCATCGCGCACGAGTTTCGCCGCTTCCTCAGCTGAAATCAGTTTCATGTTTCCTCCCTGGCAGTCCCGAAAGCAGTCCGACCATTGACCACCATGCATTTCTTATGTAACCGGATACATATCCCTCGACGTCAGGCTGTGTCAAGCCGTTGATCGAATAGACGGCGAGGCGGAAAACCGCATTAGGAGGATGACAGTATGGCGAATTCTGGATTGGATTTTGTTGAGATCGGACAAGTATTTAAGTTCGCAAAGACGGTGGGAGAAACGGACATTGTGCTGTTTGCCGGGATTACCGGCGACTTCAGCGATACCCATGTCAACGATCAGTACATGAGGGAAAAATCGACGATCGGAAAACGCATCGCGCATGGTGCTTTGACTGTCGGATACATGAGCACGGTTTCGACCATCAGCATCGCCCATATCATCCACCGGGAGGGACTTACCGACTTTCCGGTGTCGGCGGGATACGACCGTGTCCGCTTCCTCAAGCCGGTTATTCTGGGTGACACGATCACCGCGCATTACACGATCGCCAGCGTGGACAAGGACCGCGGCAGAAGCGTCGCCAAGGTCGAGGTGTTCAACCAGAACGATGAGCTGGTGGCCGTCAGCGAGCACATCATGCGCTGGACGAAGAAGCTTGCATCGGCGGCGGAGTCTGCCTGATGGGCCTCTCAGGATCTGCGGTCCTTGCCATCTGGAACGGCATCAAGCCGGAAGCGGAGGACGCATTCGTTTCATGGCATATCCAGGAGCATATCCCCGAACGGGTCGGCCTTCCCGGCTTTCTTCGCGGGCGCCGCTATGTGGCGATGTCGGGGCACCCGAAGTATTTCAACTTCTATGAGACCGAGGACGCGGGAGTGTTGTCGTCGGCTGCCTATGTCGAGAGGCTGAACGCCCCAACCGCGTGGACGCGATCGGTAGTGAGCAATTTCACCGATACGTCGCGCACGGTCTGCACCGTTGCGTTTACCCATGGCCTTGGAGATGGCGCGGCCATCATGACGCTACAGATTTCGACAAGCCTCCAGAAAGCAGACTTCGCACGCAATCTCGGAGAGCTCGCATCAAGACTGATGCAGGCACCCGGCATTGTCGGCGTTCATCTGCTCGAAGGCGACGCGAGCGCAGGTGGCACGCCGACCGCCGAAAAGGACTTGCGCGACCGCCCAGACGAGACCGCGGCCTGGATCCTTCTGATCGAGGGCACTGACGCCGAAAGGCTCGCTGCCCTCGAAAGCGACGGCCCGCTTTCCGATGAACTCTCGATTGCGGGCGCCAATGCGGACCTGCGCCAGGGCATCTATTCGCTTCAATACAGCCTGGCACATAGCCAGATCACGACCACCTCAAAGTAAACGGGAGAGAACCATGAAGTTTGTGAGATTTGGCGACAGCGGCCAGGAAAAGCCGGGACTGGTGGACGAGCAGGGCAAGATCCGTGACCTGTCGAGCCTGGTAACCGACATCACCGGCGACGCCCTCGATGGTCGGCTGTCTTCAAGCCTGAAAGGGGTAGACATCTCAACCCTGCCGCTGGCGCCCGAGGGTGCCCGGCTTGGACCCTGCATCGCGCAGGTCGGCAACTTTATCGCCGTCGGCCTCAACTATGCCGATCACGCGACCGAAACGAATGCTGAAATTCCCAAGGAACCCATTCTCTTCAACAAGGCTCGTTCCTGCATCGTTGGTCCCTACGACGATGTCATCCTGCCGCCCGATTCAACGAAGTCCGACTGGGAGGTGGAGATTGCCTTCGTGATTTCGAAGCGGGCATCCTATGTCTCAGAGAGCGAGACG
>Ga0065165_1003180_pt1 | contig 12027 bp, 12 predicted proteins | sample AraplaMF_Cvi_mMF_FD_63813 | JGI IMG/M metagenome (GOLD analysis project Ga0065165, IMG submission 63813) | Arabidopsis root microbial communities from the University of North Carolina, USA - plate scrape MF_Cvi_mMF (version 2) (version 3) | ecosystem: Host-associated > Plants > Roots >... | reverse complement strand
AGAAGTTGCGGGAAGCGCATGCTTCGGCCGCTTCCGGCCGTTGAGCCGCAACGTAACCGCAAGCCGGGCCGCCGTAAAGGCGGCCCTTTTCGTCGGCGAAACACTCAGGTCGATTGCTTGAATGCGCTCGGCGAGCGGCCGTAGGCCTGGCGGAAGGCATTGGCGAAATGGCTGTGGCTGGAGAAGCCCAGATCCGCGGCGAGCGCGGAGAGATCTTCGCTGCGCGGCACCAGGTCGAGCGCGCGCGCCAGGCGCAGATGCAGGTGGTAGCGATACAGCGGCACGCCTTCCACCTGGCGGAATACCTGGGTGAGATAGACCGGCGAGCAGCCGATCTCGGTGCCGATATCGGCCAGGGTCCAGCGCCGCGACAGATCGCTGGCAAGCAGCACCTTTACGCGATCCGCGAGCCGGCGCCGCGCATGCGTGGCGGCCGGCTCGCGCGTACTGCGCGGACCCAGGCTGCGGCCGATCAAGGTGAGCAGCAGCGCTTCGGCTTCGAGCGGCTCGATGCTGTCGCCTTCGAGGTTGTGGCGCAGCAGGGCAACCAGCGCTTGCGCGCGCGGGTCGATCGGTTGCGATTGGCGGTTGAAGCCGACCTTGTCGCCGCCCTGGCGCAGCAGCGCACGCGGTGCCAGTTCTTCCAGCATGGCATCGGGGATTTCCACCGAGAGGCAGGCGTCACCGCCATTCACCGGATGGCTGACCTGATAAGCCTCGCCCGCATTGAAGAAAAGCATGTGGTTGGCGTCGGCCACGGACTGGTCGCTGCCGACGTGGCGCACATAGACGCCGCGATACGGAAACACCAGGTTGGTCGAAGCGGCGCATTCCTCCGCGCTGCGATGCCGGCAGGCGCCGTCGCAGCGCACGTTGCGCAAGGCAACGGTGTCGGTGCTCAGCCAGCGGTCGACGTGGAAGGCGGACATGAGGCGCAGGATAGCCTGATTGGGGTGCCGAAGTGGTTCAGGGGAAGCCGAACGCCAGGCTCGAAAACGAGGTTTCGAAGTCCGCGTCGTCGCTGGCGGGCAGCGGGCGGGTCCAGATGACGTTGAGCAGCCAGCTGCCGTGCGCCGGTACGGTGAAGACGGCGCGGCCGGCGGCGTCGGTGCGATGGGTTTCCACAGGGCTTTCGTCGTGTTCCAGACGGGTCAGCTTGACCAGGGCGCCGGGCAGCGGGTGGCCGAGATAGAGGACTTTGACGGGGAGTTCGTCGTGGTGGGGCAGCGCGTAGGGGTTGCGCTCGGGGACGATTTCCAAGGCCAGGCCGAGCGGGCGGGTGACGGCGTCGGAGCCACCCGCGCCCGGCGCGCCAACCTGCACCAAGGCCTTGGCATGGCGCCGGTAGCGTTCGGCGCCGTCGCGGTCCGTACGATGCGTTCGTTCGCGTTCGACCAGGGCCGGTGTCAGGCCCTCCGCCCGCAGGTAGTCGTTGAAACGGATGGCCGGCAAGGAAGTCATCGCGCCGTTGTCGGTTTCCAGCACCAGCAGATGCGTGCCGGGCACGGCCAGCGGCGCATCGGCATCGGCTTCTGCGGCGCCAAGATGCAAGCGGGGGCGCAGATCGCCGATGGCTCCATCCGGCGCCAGGTCTTCGAAGCGTGCAATGCGCCGCACAGGAATCGGCGAGCGCTGCCGATAGGGGCCGTGGCCCACTTGCAACGTCAACTGCACCGCGCTTTGGGGCGCTAGCCAATACGGCGACGGTTGCAGCCAGAAGTCGTGCGCGCAAACCGGCCATGCGGCGAGCGCGAACAATGCTGTAGCGATCCAGCTGCGCATGCTCATTCGAGATGATCCGGCAGATAGCCCGGTGTCACGGGCAGATAGGGCAGGGCGGCGGCAAGCACGGCGATGGCGATCAGCCAGCTCGACACCACTTTGGCGGCGATCGGCACGCGCCAGTGCACCGCCAGCGCGGCGGGAACCAGCGCCAGCGTGCATAGCCAGGCGACAGGCAGGTGGAACCAGCGGCCTTCGAAAGCGATCATGGCGCCGCTCCACATTCCGGCATCGGCCGCCAGCAGCAGGGCGAGCCGCGCAGGAACCCCGTCACGCAGATGCACCATCGCGGCACAAGCTACTGTGCTGAGCCAACCGCATAGAAACACCGCATCAACGGCTGCTGCCGGCGGCTTCAACGCAAAACCCATGGTCGCCGCCATCGCCACCAACCCAAGGCATGCCAACCACACACGCCGCGGCGCAAACGCCAAAGCCACGCCGAACGCGGCGCACAGCAACATGGCCGCCGGCACGCCGCCCCTCATGACACGGCCTTCAGCAGAAAGCACAAGCCGGCGACGCCAATCGACGCACCGATGCCTCGCGCCACCAGTTTGCCAACCGGTTGCGCACACAGCAGGCCCAGCGCAATCCCCGCCACGTGCAGCAAGCCCGTCGCCAGCACGAAACCGCTGCTGTAGCCCACCGGGTCGGCGGCCGCCGGCAACTCGCGGCCATGCGCATAGCCATGGAACAACGCGAACAACGCCACCACCGCGACCGCCGCCCACGCCGGTGCACGCCACGCCAGCGCAATGCACAGGCCCAGCACCAGCACCGACAGCGCGATGCCGCTCTCCACCGACGGCAACGGCGCACCGAACATGCCGAGCATCGCCCCGCCCACCATCATTGCGGGGAACACCACCGGCAGCAGATGCACCAGCGGGCGGCCGAGAAACGCGCCCCACAAGCCGACCGAGACCATCGCCAGCAGATGATCCGCGCCGGACAGCGGATGGGCGAAGCCGGCGAGAAAGCCGCCGGCCAGGCCCGTGCCCGTATGCGCATACGCGGGGAGCGAGAGGACGCAGCCGCCGAGAAAAGCGCTACGCCCACGGATGGATGGCGTAGCCATCACTGATACGCCCCGGTGGCAGCGGCCTGCGCATCGGGCGCCGCGAGGAACGGAAAGACGCTGTCCGAATGCTCGCGCTCATCGCGCGTCAAGCCATCGCTGACGCTGTCCGGCGTGCCGTCGACCAGCATCGAACGCCATACGTTGGAGGCGCTGTAGTTCGGCGTGCGCCCGCCGCAGTCCTTCGCCAATTCGCGATTGCCGCCCAGCGCCGCGCGTTCCACCGCGAAGAACTGCGTGCAGGTGGCCGAAGCGCTGTTCACCCACAGGCGATCGTCGGCGAGCAGCGCGGCAAGCGCGTGGTAGCGGCGTGCCGGCGCGGCCTTGCCGTCGGCCAGCCACTGGTTGCCGCACTTGCCGTCGAAGCCGTCGTACAGCCCCAGATTGCTGGCGATCTCGTCGACGAACTTCGCGCCGTCCGCGGGCGTCGCCATGTTGTAGGTCTCCTTGAACGCGTCGCTGATCTCCTCCGGGGCGAGCGTGCCGAGCAGGGCATTGCCGGTGAGCGGGCGGCCGGCGCGATCGATCTGCCGCGTTGGCCCCTGGGTGGCGGCCCATACCGCGAGCAGCGGCCCTCCCTTGTTCACCGCGCCCAAGTCGATCGAGATGACGATGGCCGAGGTGGTCCAGCCGGCGAGCAGGTTCTTGGCCGGGCCGCCCTGGGTGTGGCGCCACTCGTCGGCCACCGCGCGCACGGTGGGCGCATCGAAGGCCGGGCAGCCCGCGGCGTCCACTTTGGCGCCGGCTTCGAGCGCGGCGTGCGCCTTGTCATAGGCGGCGCGCGTGCCCTTGACGTTGTTGAAGAAGGGATCGTCGCGCGGGCCGGCGAAGACGCGGAAGCTGCCGTGTTCGCTGACCAGTCCCTTGCTGTCGCCAGGGTTGCCCTGCGCCTTGTCGGCATCGCCCGCGGTGCAGGTGACATCGGTGCCCGAGCGGAAACGGCAGCGCAAGGCGGTGCTCGCCGTGCTGTGGCCGAAGCGCTTGCCGCTGTCGATATGGAAGACGTAGTCGAGCTTGTCCGAGAACGTATGCCCGACGATGTCCATCACCAGGTTCAGGTGCTTGCCATCGGGCGCGGTCCAGGCATAGAGGTCGCCGATATCGGCGCGCGGGTCGCCGATCACCGAGGGGGTGTCGAGATGGTCAGAGGCTTGGGCGGCATGGCCAAGGCCCAGGCTCAGGGCGAGGCAGGCCAGCGCCTGCAGCCGCATTGCAGCTGTGCGATTCATGGGTTTCTACTCGTGTGGATGAGGCACGAGCAGTAGGCCCGAGGGGGCAAAACCGGGCTATCAAAATCTTTAGCAAGCCGCCGGCCGGCACCCTGGCGGGCCGGCGGTGTCAGGCGAATGAGGATCGAAGCTCAGACGCGCGTGTAGCGCATGATCCAGTTGGTTTCCCAGCTGCGGCCTTCATCCGGCGAGAAGGCCTGCTCCCATTGGCAGGTATCGGCGGTGACCGGCGTAAAGATGCCGCGCACCTTGACCGGCTTGCCCTCGAAGGTTTCGTCGGCGAGGAAGGTGCCGACGCCGCCCGCGAAGCGCCCGGAGCCGGCGGCTTCGATCGAGGTCGGCTTGCCGCCGTCCAGATACCAGTCGGCCCATAGCCCGCTGGCGGCGTCGTAGGCGCGGATGCCTAAGCCGTTGTAGGTCTGGCCGCCGCGGCGCGATTCGCTCTCGTTGACATTGACCAGCCCGCCGAGCAGGGCCTGGCAGCGGGAGCTGCCTTCGAACTCGTCCCAATCCCGGCTGCCGGCCAGGCGCTTGCGCAGGCGGCGGTGGTGCACGCGCCAGTTGCCGAGGAAGAAATCGAAGTCATGCGCGCCGGAAGCGGCCGCCGCCGCGGGCGGGGCCATGCCCAGGCCGCCAAGGGCGACGAGCATGGTGGGCAGGGCGGGCAGGCTGGCCAGGGTCCATTGCAGGAGCTGGCGGCGGTGCGTGTCGATCTCGCGCATGCATCACCTCGGCTTGAGTTGGGGTGGCGCCACCATGCGTGGCCTGCGGCGGAGCGGAAATAGCCACTTGGCCAGCCTTCGCCGGACCACTTCGCCGAAGGCTATGATCCTCGTCCCGTCTCACGCCCTCTTCGCCATGACTTCCGCCCTACTCGTGATCGACATGCAGCAAGGCCTGTGCAGCGGCGAATGGGCCGCACACGATATCGACCGCGTGCTGCAGCGGGTGAACGGGCTGATCGATCGCGCCCGGGCGGCCGGCGTGCCGGTGGTGCTGATCCAGCACGAAGAGGGCGAAGGCGACCTGGTGCACGACACCTCCGGTTGGCAACTGGTCGACGGCCTGCATGCGCGGCCTGGCGACCCGCGCGTGCGCAAGCTGACGCCGGATTCGTTCTACGAAACCGAATTGGGCCAGCTGCTGCAGCAGCGCGGCATCGATCATCTGGCGATCTGCGGGCTGCAGAGCGATTTCTGCATCGACACCACGGTGCGGCATGCGCTGGCGCTGGGATATCACGTGACTTTGGCGGGCGATGCGCACTCGACGGTGGACAACGAGGTGCTGCCGGCGGAACGGATCACGGCGCATCACAACTGGGTGCTGGCGAGACTGCAGACGTATGGCACGCGGATGGAGGTCGTGCCCGCGGAGGCCGTGCCGTTTGCGTAGGACCAGTCTGATTTTTCCTTACGCGTTCTATCCGTCGTTTTCACGCTGCTGAACCTTCCCTCAGTAAGTTGTTGCGCCGCGGAATGACGCGGCGCTGACGCTCGCTCATTCTCCGCGGCGAATCCGGGCACGCGCCATCCGAAGAGCGGGCATCTCGCGATGACTTGCTCCATTGGCGCGTATGCCTGCCGGTGCCATGGGGGGCACCCAATAAAAGAGGGAGGAATGGAGTCATGAGTCAGGGCCTCGCGCCGCGTTCGCGGCTGGTCATTGCACGCAAGCCGCTCGCTGCGGCATGTATCGCCGCTTTGCTGGCATCGGGTATTGCCAGTGCACAGGACGCGCAGACAACCGCCAAGCCGGCGGACACCACGCCGCCACAGCAGGCACCCGCCAGCCAGGCCCAGGATGCCAACAAGAAGCCGGCCCCGGGGCAGGTCAGCAACCTGCAGGAAGTGGTGGTCACCGGTATTCGCGGCAGCATCGAGAGTTCGATCCGCGCGAAGCAGAATTCGGACAGCATCATCGAGGCGATCTCGGCCGAGGACATCGGCAAGCTGCCGGATGCGAGCATCGCGGAAAGCCTGGCGCGTTTGTCGGGCCTGGCGACGCAGCGTGTGGACGGCCGTGCGAACATGATTTCGATCCGCGGCCTTTCGCCGGATTTCGCCGGTACCACGCTCAACGGGCGCGAACAGGCCACCATCGGCGAGAATCGCGGCGTCGAATATGACCAATATCCCTCTGAGCTGATCAGCGGCGCCGCGGTCTACAAGACGCCGGATGCCAGCCTGGTCGGGCAGGGGCTGTCCGGTACGGTGGATCTGCATACGATCAAGCCGCTGGACCTGCCCAAGCGTGCCATCGCCATCAATCTGCGCGGCGAGCACAACACCAACGGCAACCTCAATCCCGGCTCCGGCGTGGGCGATATGGGGCATCGCGCGAGCGTGTCGTATATCGACCAGTTCTTCGATCACACGCTGGGCGTGGCGGTTGGCTTTGCGCAGCTGGATTCGCCGATTCAGGAGAAGCAGTATCAGGCGTGGTGGTGGAGTGTGGACAACGGGCCGGATGGCATCGAGCCTGGATTCAACAACACGCACACGCCGGGATTGCCCAATAGCGTGCTGTCGCAGGAGGGCATGCAGTTGCGTGCGCAATCGGAGAATCAGTTGCGCAACGGCTTGATGACGGTGCTGGAGTGGGCTCCGGGCGAGCACTACCACACTACACTCGATCTCTATTACTCGACATTCAACGAGCGCACTTACAAGAACGGTGCGCAATGGTCGAACAGCCCCTACGAAAACTGGGGTCCGCCGGTCTATAGCAATGTTGGCATCACGCCCGGCGTGCCGTATCCGATTGTCACTTCCGGCGTCATGGGCAATGTAGTGCCGGTCCTGCAGAACGAATACGTCAAGGAAAAGGACAAGTTGTTCTCGGCCGGCTGGAATCATCAATACGATTTCGGCAACGGCTGGGTACTCACCGGCGACCTGTCGTATTCGATGGCCAAGAAGCGCCTGCGCGACGCCTATCTCTTCAGCGGACTGGAGGGCGATCCCACCACGAGCATCGCCTTCCGCACGCCTACGGGCTACGACTATCCGGATTTCAGCCCTGGCGTGGATTTACGGGATCCCGCGCGCGTCGTATTCACCGATCCGTATAGGTACGGCTACAACGGACGCGAAGAGTTCGACAAGCAGAAAGACACGATCAAGGCAGCGCGTTTTCAAGTGTCGCATCCAGTCGGTTGGATATTCAGCACGGTTGATGTTGGCGCCGCTTACTCGGAGCGCAAGAAAACCAAACAGGCCGATGTGTATTTCGCCTATCTCAATGGCAACGGCGATGATGCGGCGCACGGTCCCTACGACAATAACTTCAGCGCACCCGTCGGCTCCGCTTTCCTGCGCGGTCCGACTTCGCTCGGTTACGGCGGTATTCCCGGTGTGCTGAATTACAACGTACTGGATGCCTTGGGTAGCCAGTTCTATCTTGTGCCGAGTAATGGACTTGCGGACTGGAACCGCAACTACTCGATCACGGAAAAGGTGCCGGTTGCCTATGCCAAGTTCAATATCGATACGCATCTGGGCGATGTCCCGCTGCGCGGCAACATGGGCGTCCAATTCGTCCGCACGGACCAGTCTTCAACAGCGCTGCAGACCAATGGCAATGACCTGGTCGGCAGGCTTTCCGGCGGCGCGAAGTACAACAAGTTCCTGCCCAGCCTGAACCTGGTTGCCCAGATTGCAGACGGACAGTACTTACGCTTCGGTCTGGCCAAGACAATGGCGCGCGGGCGCATCGACGACGAGAAGGTAGCCTCGTCAGCCAGCGTGTCGCATGTGGATACGGGACCGCAGGCTGGACAGAACCTGTGGTCGGGCAGTGGCGGCAACCCGCAGTTGCGGCCGTATATCGCTGTGGGTACTGACTTGTCGTGGGAGAAATATTTCGGCAAGTCCAGCTACGTTGCTGTCGCGGTCTTCAACAAGAACCTGCTCAATTACATCTACAACAAGACGGTAGTCATCAATTTCCCGCAATCGGGATACCAGAACGACACTCCCACTCTGACGCCGACGAGCGATTTTGGTCTGTTCACGCGTCCCGAAAACGGCACTGGCGGCCGCATGCAAGGCTTGGAGCTGTCCGGGGCCTTCGAAGGCGGCCTGATCTCGAACGCCCTCGACGGCTTCGGCATGCAGGCGAACTTCTCGCTGACCAACAGCTCGATCCCCGTGAGTTCGGTATCCGCTGTGCCGGGCGGCCCGAAGACCCTGCCGGGCCTTTCGCGCAAGGTTGCCAACCTGGCGCTCTACTACGAGAAATACGGCTGGTCGGTGCGCATCGCCGAGCGCTATCGCTCTTCGTTCACCGGCGAGAGTTCGCCGAAGTTCGATCAGCTCAGCTATGTCACCGTGCTGGCGGATAAGCAGACCGACTTGCAGGTCGGTTACGAGTTCGACCAGACCAGCCGCTGGGGCGGCCTGTCGCTGCTGCTGCAGGTGAACAACCTCACCAACTCGCCGGAGAAGACCATGCAGGTGGCCGGCTTGCCCAACGGCATGGAGCTGGGACGCCCGCTGGACTACAACACCTGGGGCCGCACGGTGATGTTTGGCCTGAACTACAAGCTCTAAGCCACCACCCACTTCCGCACAAGAAACGCCCGGCCTCCGCCGGGCGTTTTCTTTTCGGCACATCAGTCGTACTGCAACTTCGGATACCAATCTTTCCCGCGCCCCTCCGGCGTCATGTCCAGCAAAGTCCAGATCGGCATCGGATCCGGCGCGCCGCGCGGGTCCTGGCCCGGGTCGGCGGTGGCTATGCTCATTTCCTCGCTCCAGAAATGCCGGATCGTGCCGTCGCGCCGCGTGAATACGTTGAGCGAAGGCATGTCGCTGCCATCCGGCGCGATGCCGCGGAAGTCGCGGGTGTAGTCGCCATTGAGGTCGGTATACAGCGGCAGGTCGCGCCAGCCGCGCTCCTGCTTGAAGGCGAGCAGGCGCCCGATCGGCGCTCCGGCGATCACGGCCAGCGCCACGCGCTGCTGGATATCGCGCGCCTCGCCATCCCACGCGCCGAGCAGCGAGGTGCACATGGGGCAGGGCCGTTCGCGTTTTGCGCCGAACATGTAGCTGTAGACCAGCAGGGTCTGCTTGTCGCCGAACAGGTCGGCGAAGTCGACGGGGCCGCGCTCGCCTTCGAAGCGGTAGTTGCCGTCGATGGTGGGGCCGGGCGGCAGCGCGCGGCGCTGCGCGGCCACGCGTTCGATATGCCGGCGCAGCTCGATCTCTTCGGCCAATAGCGCCGTGCGCGCCTTGCGGTATTCCGCGCTTTCGCCGGGAATGGCGACGCCGGAACGCGCGGCCAGTTCGGTGGCGGGAACCAGGGGAGTTGCACTCATCTTGTCGTCCTCCTGCGGGTGGGGATGTCAGTCGCGGTCCGGCGCGCCAAGCGGGAACAGCGGGCGATAGGGGCGCGCTTCGTCCACCGCGCGCGCGAACGAGGGGCGCGCGAGCAGCCGCTTGCGGTAGGCGATGACGTTGGCGAAGGCCGGGTCGATCGGATGGGTCCAGTCGGCATAGAACAGGAACGGCCCCGCGCCGCAGTCGGCCAGCGTGAAGCGCTCGCCCGCGGCCCAGGTGCGGCCGGCCATGGTGCGGTCGAGCCAGCCATAAGCGGCGTCGAGCATCTCGCGTGCCTGCGCCACGCCATGCGCGTCCTGCGTGCCTTGCGGGCGGATCGCGTCGAACACCACTTTCTGCTGCGGCGTGGAAATGTAGTTGTCGAAGAAGCGGTCCATCGCGCGCACTTCCAGCGCTTCGCGCGGGTCTTCCGGCAGCAGGCGCACCGGGCCGGGATGGTGCAGGCCCAGGTATTCGATGATGGTGCTGGCCTCCGCCACCATGCGGCCGCCGTCGACGAGCACGGGGAACCGCTTGACCGGCCACATCTCCAGCCACTGCCCAATCGCTTCCGGATGCTCCGGCGACAGCTCGCGCCATTCGAACGGCGTGCCGTTCTCGTACAGCGCGACCAATACCTTCTGGCTGTAGGAGGAAAACGGGTGGGCGTAGAGCTGCAGGGCCATGGGAACTCCGGTCGGTTCGAGGGGACATGAAGGCGACGAACGGGCCGTTGGCGAATCGACATCCTTCACTCGTCATTCCGGCGCAGGCCGGAATCCAGTAGCGATCACGTCAGGTCAAGTGAGGGCGCCCCACGCGATGCTCTTGGTTTCGCGCGACAACCGGGCGCTACCGCTACTGGATTCCGGCCTGCGCCGGAATGACGGCTTCGCAGGTATATACGAAGGAAGACTTTGCAGTTTTCCTTCGCAGCCATTACGATGCCGCCCCATGCCCACCCCAGCCCCCAGGCCCGACGCCACCCACGCTCTCGCCGTGGAAATGCGCATGGTGTTCGGCCAGCTCGCCCGGCGCCTGCGCAAGCAGGGCCGCACGGATCAGCTGACCTCCGCGCAGACTTCGGTGCTGATCCAGCTCGAACGCCATGGCGCGGCCACGGTCACCGCGCTGGCGCATGCCGAGGGCGTGCGGCCGCAGTCGATGGGCGCCACCGTCGCCTCGCTGGAAGCGCTGGACCTGGTGTCCGGCGCGCCGGATCCGGCCGACGGCAGGCAGACGCTGTGGACCCTCACGCCCGCCTGCCACGAGCTGGTACGCGCCAGCCGCGCGGCGCGCGAGGACTGGCTCGACCGCCTGCTGCGCGAGCAGCTCGACCCGGGCGAGCAGGCGCAGCTTGCCGCCGTGATGCCGCTGCTGCGCCGCCTGCTCGATGCGTCGACGGAGCCGCGCGTAGCCTGACCGTTTCCTCCCCCGCGCGCCCGCGCGGCGCGTGTTCCCCGCACGTCACGGAGTTTCCCCATGAGCATCACCGCGATCGACGCGAACACCGCACTGATCCTGATCGACCTGCAGAAGGGCATCGTCGCCTATCCCACCGCGCATCCCGTCGACGCCGTGCTCAGGCACGCGCGCGAGCTGGCCGATGCATTCCGCCGGCACCGCTTGCCGGTGGTGCTGGTGAATGTCACCGGCGGCGCGCCGGGCCGCGTCGAGCAGCGCGCGGGCGGCGAGCGTCCGGCGGACTGGGCCGAGCTGGTGCCGGAGCTGGGTGTGCAGGCCAGCGATCACCGCGTGAGCAAGCAGACCTGGGGGGCGTTCGCCGGCACCGACCTGGGCAGCTACTTGCGCGGGCACGGCGTCACCCAGGTGGTGATCGGCGGCGTGTCCACCAGCATCGGCGTGGAATCCACCGCGCGCCAGGCCTTCGAAAGCGGCTTCAACGTAACGCTGGCGATCGACGCCATGACCGACACCCGCGCCGAAGCGCACGACAACAGCGTCGCGCGCATCTTCCCGCGCCTGGGCGAAACCGGCAGCACGCGCGAGATCGTCGAGCGCCTCGACGCGCGCGCATGAGCGCAGCCGCATCCGCACCCGCATCCGCACGAACGGGAGCGCGCCGGTGCTAGGCGCGTTCCGCTCGCTGCGCAGCTACAACTACCGCGTGTGGTCGGCCGGCGGCCTGGTTTCCAACGTTGGCACCTGGATGCAGCGCACCGCGCAGGACTGGCTGGTGCTGACCGAGCTGACCCACAAGAACGCCACCGCGGTAGGCATCGTGATGGCCTTGCAGTTCGGCCCGCAGTTGCTGCTGCTGCCCTTGACCGGCTATGCGGCCGACCATCTGGACCGCCGCAAGCTGCTGCTGGTCACGCAGGCGCTGATGGGCGCGCTGGCGCTGGGCCTGGGCCTGCTCACGCTGGCCGGATGGGTGCGGCTGTGGCACGTGTACGTGTTCGCCGGCCTGCTCGGCGCGGTGGCGGCGTTCGATGCGCCGGCGCGGCAGACCTTCGTGTCGGAACTGGCCGGCGAGGACGATCTCTCCAATGCGGTGGCGCTCAATTCCACCTCGTTCAATGCGGCGCGCATGATCGGCCCCGCGGTGGCCGGCGCGCTGCTGGCCTCGATGAGCGCGGGCTGGGTGTTCCTG
>Ga0065165_1003177_pt1 | contig 12034 bp, 15 predicted proteins | sample AraplaMF_Cvi_mMF_FD_63813 | JGI IMG/M metagenome (GOLD analysis project Ga0065165, IMG submission 63813) | Arabidopsis root microbial communities from the University of North Carolina, USA - plate scrape MF_Cvi_mMF (version 2) (version 3) | ecosystem: Host-associated > Plants > Roots >... | reverse complement strand
TCGCCTTATGGCGCGACGACGATCTCGGACGGCGACGGCAGCCGCCTGCCGAGCCAAATCGAGCTCGACGGCGCGCGCTATCAGGGCCGCCGCATCGCCGAAGTGGCCAACAAGCTCGCGGTGTCCTCCCCCGCCCGCGAGACCGAAACCGCGTAAAGTCCCCCTTCCCGCGCGGTTTCGAGCGAGCGGCGGTCCGGCGAAAGCTGGGCCGCCGTTTTGCCTTGCGCGCGGTCGACCGCCGGCAGCGCCGGGAAGCTGGCATGCGCCAGCGCGAAGCGGGCACGCGCGGCCTGCACCTGGGGCGCTGCATCGCCGCTTCGGCCGACCCAGCGCCAATGCCACGGCTCCCAGCCGACGCCCTGCTTGTTGCCCGCGGGGAAAGACAGCTCGAACCCGAATTCCGGCCCGCGCCGCATCAGCCATCTGCCGCCCGGCGTGAGCGCGAAACATTGCTCGACCGCGCGGCAATCCCCGCCGCGATGGACGAAGTCCACGGCATAGCCGGTCGCGTGCTCGCTATGTCCCGGCGGGCCGACGAAGCGCGCCCGCAGCGCCGCGCCGCCGGTCGAATCGCAATCCCCTGCTGCGCAGAACACGCGGCGCTGGTGCGCAATCGAGCGGAAGCACGAGACCGCGCCGAGATCGATCCCGTCGGCGCGCGCCGCACCCAGCAGCCGCTCGAGATCGTCGGCCGCCTCGCGCACCAGCGTGCAGCCCGCAAGGCTCGGCACCGGGGCGAGCGCGACCGGATCCGCCTCGCCATAGGCCAGATGGTTGAACATCCGCACCAATGCAGGCGCCGGAGCGGGCGCAGGCGGCGGCGAATCCTCGGCATGCGCGGCGAGCGGTGCGAACGGCAACAGGAAGGCCGAAAGACGCATGACGGGGCCTCGCGACGCTGCCGGAATGGCATCGCCTGCGAAACGCCGCAGGTTCGAAAAGGATCATGAGAAACCCGCTGCCCCAACATCGTTCATGCAGCGCTTGTCGAACCATTTCCCTCCGGTGCGCCTGCGGAAGCGGGAGCCCGGGGGGTAGCCGAGCGAGTCGCATGCAACTCCAGGCTCCTGCTTTCGCAGGAGCACCGGAGTGCCCTCTTGCGGAACGCGGTTAGCGCGGCGTGGGATGCCGGGGCGCTGGCGCTAACCCGCGCGCGGTGGCATGGGCGGGACATGTTCCAGGACCGCGTACTCTTCATCGACGGCGAAGCGATCGTGATCGACAAGCCCGCCGGGCTGCCGGTCGATCGCCCGCGCGACCGCGCCGAAAGCCTCGAGGATCTGCTCGACCAGCTCACCTACGGCTTTCAGCGCCTGCCGCTCCCCGTCCACCGGCTCGACCGCGACACCAGCGGCTGCCTGCTGCTCGCGCGCAATCCCAAGGCGCACAAGCGCTTCGGCCAGGCGTTCGAGGCGGGCATCGTCACCAAGCGCTACCTCGCCATCCTCGACGGCGAACCCGGGGAAGACAGCGGCAGCATCGACTTGCCGCTCGCCAAGGTCTCGACCGCCGAGACCGGCTGGCGGATGACCGGCGACGCCGGTGGCAAGCCCGCACGTACCCGCTGGGAGGTGGTCGAGCGCTTCGGCGGCAAGGCAATGCTGGCTTTCTTCCCCGAGACCGGCCGCACCCACCAGATCCGCGTCCACGCTGCCGAGGGGCTCGGCCTGCCGATCCTCGGCGACCCGGTCTATGGCCGCGGCGGTCCTGCGGTGATGCTCCACGCCGCCGCGCTCACCGTGCCGCGCGACGGCAGGCCCGACGTGTATGCCGAGGCGCCGCTGCCCGCGCGCTTCCACAATATCGGGTTCGGGCGTGGCTAAGATTCCCGACGAGGCGATCGTCGAGGAGAAATTCCTCGCCGCCTCGGGGCCGGGCGGACAGAACGTCAACAAGGTCGCGACGGCCGTCCAGTTGCGCATCGACGTGTTCAAGCTCGGCCTCGCGCCCTGGGCCTATCAGCAGCTGAAGACCGTTGCCGGCACCAAGCTGACCAGCGCGGGCGAGCTGGTCATCACCGCGCGCAAGTTCCGCACCCAGGAAGCCAACCGCGCCGACGCCCGCGAGCGCGTGATCGAGCTGCTCGACAAGGCACATGAGCGCCAGGCGCGCCGGGTGAAGACCAAGCCGAGCAAGGCCGCCAAGGCGCGGCGGGTGGACGAGAAGAAGGGGCGCAGCGACATCAAGGCCGGGCGCGGCAAGGTGCGGCTGGACTAGTTGCGGAGCCACGCCTCCCGTGTTTAGCTGGCTCGGTGAAGAGATTGCCGGCAGCTCTCATTTTGATTTGCGCGACCTGCGCCGCAGCGCCCGCGCAGGCGCAGTCCTATGAGGAAGTGCAGATCGACGCCGCCGCGACGGCACGCGCGGCGAAGGTGTTGGATCGGGCCGACGCGATGCTCCTTCGCTCCGCTGCAGCCTTGCCGCCCAATCGATCAGGCAACGACTATTCGGTTGAAGGCATCCGGGCCCTGCTCGAGGGCTGGCGCAGCTACACCATTTCCGAATGCGCGCTGGTCGGACAAGTCACGGGCGGCAATTCGGCGGCTCGGGGCCAATTCGCATTGATATGCGAAGCGCGTCGCTACGCAGCGCGGGCCAAGACGGTGGAGGGTGCCACCGCGTGCATCGCGCGCGCATTACGAAAGGCACCGGACGAGGATGCCGCCGAGTGCCTCGAAGCGCTCGCGCCGTTGAAACTGGATGGCGATTTCGAGGCCTGACGCCGCGATTCACTCTCCCAACCGCCTTCGTCACCGCCTACATCGCGCACATGTACAGCTTCGACATCGCCGCCGGCTCCAAGTCCGAACTCTATCGCGACCTCGCCGCCGCGCTCGACTCGCTCACCGCCGACGAGCCCGACGCGATCGCCAACATGGCCAATGTCTCGGCGCTGATCGGCCAGTATCTCCCCGACCTCAACTGGTCGGGCTTCTATCGCAACGTGAACGAGGAACTCGTCCTCGGGCCGTTCCAGGGCAAGGCGGCGTGCATCCGGATTCCGTTCGGCACGGGCGTGTGCGGCGCCGCCGCGGCGACGCGCGAGACCCAGCTGGTCGAGGACGTCCACGCCTTTCCCGGCCATATCGCCTGCGACGCCGCCAGCCGCTCCGAGCTGGTCGTGCCGATCGTCCATCAGGGCGAACTGCTCGGCGTGCTCGACCTCGACAGCCCGCTTGCCGCCCGCTTCGATGCCGGCGACGCCGCCGGCTGCGAGGCGCTGATGCGGATCCTGGCACCCAGAATCTCGGGATGACACGCTGACCCGCATTGGGACAGATTCGCGCTGCACCCGCGATTTCGTGCGCGCACCGTAACGGTTACTGCTTCGTTGAGCGCGAGCGGGGGCTTGCACGGAGGAGTCGAGAAGTGCGCATCACTTGGTTGGCAGCGGCGGTGATCGCCGGAGTGGCGGGCGCGACGCCCGCAACCGCGCAGCGCGTCTGGCAGGACGGTCGCTGGGTAGTGATGCCCCGGCATTCGGCGCCCAGCGTGATGCGCAGCAACCCGCACCGCTGGACGATGCGCGACGGACGCTGGGACGCCGGCTATCGCGCTCCGGGCGGCTGGAACGCCTATCGCCGGCTGCATCGCGGCAACAGCCTGCCGGGCTTCTGGCGAGGCAACGACTATCGCGTCGCCGACTATCTCAGCTTCGGGCTCGCTGCCCCGCCGCACGGTTATTCGTGGGTGCGCTATTATGACGATGCAGTGCTCGTCGACGACGGCGGCCGCGTCTGGGATTCGATCGACGGCGTTTCCTGGGGCGGCGGTGCGGTCGCTGCGGCGAGCGCCAGCGCGGGAATCGCCTATGCCGACAGCCGCGCCGGCGCGCCGTATCCGGCGCCGCGGATCGAGCCGGTCGATCCCGACGATTATTACGACCGCGACGACCGCGACTATCATTACGAAGGTCCGCCCGAATCCTACGAGCCCGGCCCGTATCGCGGCCCGCGGCCCGACGCCTATGCACCGCCCCCGCCGGTTACCTATCCGGCACCTCCGCCCTGCCCGCGCGGCTGCCCGGGCGGCTATCCCGCGGGGATGACCTGGCAGAACGGGACGTGGGTCGGCAGCTATGGCGCGGCCTATGGCGCGACCACCACCGTCGTGGTGATCCCGGCCACGACCACCACCACGACCACGGTCACCGAATATGTCGAGCGCAGCTATGCCCGCCGCCCGACCAAGCGCCTGCTCCGCAAGCGCGTCAGCTGCGGCTGCCGGTAAGCGGACTCAATCTATTTTGGACCACCAAGGCGAAGGCCGGGGCCCAGTTCCAACGAATGCGCGGCGACATCCCGCCAATGAGGTCCGCTCGGATCTGGGCCCCGGCCTTTGCCGGGGTGGGACACCTTACCGCCGCTCGCGCCCGCCAAAGGTGACGAGGCTCTCCGACCCGTCGGCAGCCACTGCCGACACCCCGACGAAGGTGTCGTCGACGATCACGCCCTTGAGCGTCGCCTGGTTGGCCTTGACGTCCATGTGCTGCTGCCAGTCCTGCGCATCGGCACGGCGCCAGTGGACGCGGTAGCCGAGCGCGCCCGGAACCGCGTCCCACTTCACCGACGTGTCGGTCGCCAGCGCCCCGCCGATCGTCACGCTCGCCGGCGCTGCCGGCGCCCTGGCCAGTCGCCGCAGGGTCGCGACGTTGATCGCCGTCACCTTGGCGAGATAGGGGAAGTCCATCTTGTCGACCGTGTCGCCATAGACCTTGCCCTGCTCGGTGCGCAGGTCCTGATGCTGCTGGTCGTAATTCTCGACCCCGACGCTGAAGCGCACTGCCGGATAGCCGAGCTTGAGGAACGGCGAATGGTCGCCGCCGCGCCCGAACCGGTCGAAGCGCCGCACCACGAACACATCGAGCCCGCGCGGGAGCTTGCCGGCCACGCCGTCGATCGCCTTGGCGAGCGCGCGCGACGGGCCGTCATCCTCGCCGCCATCGGCGCGGCGCAGGCGCTGCGCGTCGATCGGCTCGATGTCGCGAATACCTTCCGAGAACACGCGGACGCGATCGGCGACGCGGCGGCCGTCCTGGCCCAGGGTGTTGCCGACGATGTCGTTGTTGAGCACCGCGCTCACCGTCCAGCCGCGTTCCTTGGCGGTCTCGGCGAGCAAGGTGCCGCCGTACAGGCCCTGCTCCTCGCCCGAAAGCGCGGCATAGACGATCGTCGCGTCGAACTTCTCCTTCGACAGGATCCGCGCCGCCTCGAGCACCAGCGCGACTCCCGAGGCGTCGTCATTGGCGCCCGGCGCGTCGGCGGTGGCGTTCATCACGTCGGTGACGCGGCTGTCGATATGCCCCATCACGATGACGACGCGCTTCGGATCGCGGCCCGGCTGGAAGCCGAGCACGTCGACGATCTCGACACCCTTGGGCGCGCGATCGCCGGTGAAGGTCCGCGCGACATTGGCCACTTCGATGCAGCGACCGCACCCCTCTCCGATCCGCCCCAGCTCGCTGGCGAACCAGCGCCGCGCCGCGCCGATCCCGCGGGTGGGATGATCGGGATCGGAAAGCGTATGCCGCGTGCCGAAGCTGACCAGTTTCTCGACATCGGCCTTGAGCCGGGCCGGGCTCGGCTGCTCCTGCGCGACGGCGGGGTTGGCGATCAGGGCGAGCGGAGCGAAAGCGAGGATGCGCATGCTCGACAAGTACGCGGTCCATTCGATCGGTCAATCTGCACATCATCGTCACCCCGGCCTTGTGCCAGGGTCCACCAGGCAGCAACCGTCGGACAAAAGCCTCCAGACCTTCATGCGCGGCAACGTGGACCCCGGCACAAGGCCGGGGTGACGGCCGGACGTTGATCAGCTCAGCCGGTCGATCGCGGCCACGTCGAGCGAGCCCGGGATGATCATCACCGGCACGCTCAGCGTCCCGGCATCCGCGCCGGTGAAGTGCGACACCAGGGTGCCAGGCGGGCCGCTTGCCGCCGCGCCCAGCACCAGCGCCGCGATCTCGCCGTTCGCCGCGATCATCTCGCGGACCACCTTGGCGCCGTCGCCTGCCCGCACGGTAATCGACGGCTTGAGCCCCGATTCGGTGAACAAGGTCCCTGCCGCGCGCGTCACCAGGGCTTCGGCGCGCTGGCGGCTCTCTTCCTCGATCGTCGCCATCACGCCGCCCCATTGGACGAACTCCTGCGGCGGGGTCAGCGCGAGGATCTCGACGCTGCCCCCGGTCTTCACCGCGCGCCGCGCGGCGAAGCGCAGCGCGATTTCCGATTCCGGCGTTTCGTCGATCACCACCAGATAGGTGCGCATGGCTGCATTCCTCGTCCCGCGCGTTTGACTGCCTGTTGATTACGCCCGGCGCAAGCCCAAGGTCTTGACCGGGGCCGTAGCGGCGGCAAAGGGGGAGCGAACCCCCAGGGACAACGACGGGAACCTCCATGTCGATCGAAATCAAGATGCCTGCGCTTTCCCCCACGATGGAGGAGGGCACCCTCGCCAAATGGCTGGTGAAGGAAGGCGACACGGTCAAGTCGGGCGACCTCCTCGCCGAGATCGAGACCGACAAGGCGACGATGGAGTTCGAAGCCGTCGACGAAGGCGTGATCGGCAAGATCCTCGTCGCCGAAGGTACCGACAATGTGAAGGTCGGCACCGTGATCGCGGTGATCGCCGGCGAAGGCGAGGACGCGTCGGCGACTCCGGCACCGGCAGCGCCCGCACCCAGCCCGACCCCGGCTCCCAAGGCCGAGACCGCGCCGGCACCGACTCCCGCCCCTGCCCCCGCGCCGACTCCGGCACCCGCCCCCGCTGCGAGCGGCGAGCGCGTCAAGGCGAGCCCGCTGGCGAAGCGCCTCGCCGCCGAGAAGGGCCTCGACCTTTCCAGCGTCACCGGCTCGGGCCCGAACGGCCGCATCGTCAAGGCCGACCTCGAAGGCGCCAAGCCGGGTGCCGCGCCCGCCGCGCAGCCCGCCGCTGCGGCTGCGCCTGCCGCGACTCCGGCGCCGGCGGCCGCTGCACCGGCCGAGCACAAGCCGGTCTGGTACGACGAGAGCATCCCGCACGAGGAAGAGAAGCTCTCCAACATCCGCAAGACGATCGCACGCCGCCTCACCGAGTCGAAGCAGACGATCCCGCACATCTATCTCACCGTCGACATCCGCCTGGACGCGCTGCTCAAGCTGCGCGGCGAGCTCAACAAGGCGCTCGAACCGCGCGGCGTGAAGCTGTCGGTCAACGATCTGCTGATCAAGGCACTGGGCGTCGCGCTGATCCAGACGCCGAAGTGCAACGTCACCTACACTGGCGACAAGTTGATCAAGTACAGCCGCGCCGACGTCTCGGTCGCGGTGTCGACTCCCACCGGGCTGATCACGCCGATCATCCGCGATGCGGCGGGAGTCAGCGTCTCGTCGATCTCGACCCAGATGAAGGACCTCGCCGGCCGCGCCAAGGAAGGCAAGCTCAAGCCCGAGGAATATCAGGGCGGCACCGCCAGCCTGTCGAACATGGGCATGTTCGGGATCAAGCAGTTCGAGGCCGTGATCAATCCGCCCCAGGGCATGATCATGGCGATCGGCGCGGGCGAGAAGCGTCCCTACATCGTCGACGACGCGCTCGGCATCGCCACGATCATGTCGGCGACCGGCAGCTTCGATCACCGCGCGATCGACGGCGCCGACGGCGCCGAGCTGATGAAGACCTTCAAGGCGCTGGTCGAAGCGCCGATGGGCATGATCGCCTGAGGTCGCCGCGGTGCGCGTCCTGATCGAAGTGGTCCACATCGCCATCGGCCTGATCGCCGCGGCGCTGATCGGTGCCGCCGCGGCCTGGTCCTATCCGCGCGCCACCGGCGACATCTGGCTGGTCACTTATGTCGCGATGGCGCTGGTCGTGCTGATGGGAATCCGTCCGATCCGCCGCGCTTATGCGATCGACCGCGCCAAGCTCGACCGCAACCCGGGGAACCACGCCGATGGCTGACAGCCCGCCCGACAAGCAGCCCGCGATCCGGGTCACCACCATGCCCGCCGACGCCAATCCCTATGGCGACATCTTCGGCGGCTGGCTGATGAGCCAGATGGACATGGCGGCGGGCCTGGTCGCCTCGCGCCACTCGCACGGCCGCGCCGTCACGATCGCGGTCGAGGGGATGAAGTTCCACGCGCCCGTCGCGGTCGGCGACGAAGTCTCGGTGTTCGCCGAGCTGGTCCGGGTCGGCCGCACCTCGATGACGATCGACGTCCAGGCCTGGCGCCGCGCGCGCCATGCCGAGGAGAGCTGCCTCGTCACCCAGGCGCAATTCGTCTTCGTCGCGATCGACGAGCATCGCCAGCCCAGAGTGGTGGAGGGCACCGCGTGATGGAGACCCCTGCCCCCTCCCCCATTTCGGGGGAGGGAGGGCCCCGCCGCGCAGCGGTGGGAGGGAGAGGGCGCGGGCTCGCTAGAGCGCGCGAAATGCGCAAAAACCCGACCGAAGCCGAAAGCGCACTTTGGCGCGTGCTTCGCGACAAGCGTCTGGTCGGGACCAAGTGGAAGCGACAGCAGCAAATCGGCCGCTACATCGTGGACTTCGTAAACTTCGAAGCACGCCTGATCGTAGAGGCGGACGGATCGCAGCACATCGACCGCGATTATGATGCGCAGCGCGACCTCTGGCTGCGAGGCCAAGGGTTTCGGCTGCTTCGCTTCTTCAGCAACGACATCCTTGCACGCTCCGAGAGCGTGCTCACATCCATCCTTAACGCGGTAAAAAGCGGCGCAGCCGGCATCGAGCCGGCCGCACCGCTGACCCCTCTCCCCAGCCCTCCCCCGCAAGGGGGGAGGGAGAAGAAGGCTGTGCAAACCAATGGCTGACCAATACGATCTCATTGTCCTCGGCTCGGGGCCCGGCGGCTATGTCGCCGCGATCCGCGGCGCGCAGCTCGGCCTCAAGGTCGCGATCGTCGAGCGCGAACTGCTCGGCGGCATCTGCCTCAACTGGGGCTGCATCCCCACCAAGGCGCTGCTCCGCTCGGCCGAGATCTTCCACTATATGCAGCACGCCAAAGATTACGGCCTCGCCGCCGAAAAGATCAGCGCGGATATCGAGGCGGTGATCAAGCGCTCGCGCGGCGTCGCCAAGCAGCTCAATCAGGGCGTCACGCATCTGATGAAGAAGAACAAGATCGCGGTGCATTTCGGCGAGGGCAAGCTGACCGGCCAAAAGAACGATCAGACTCGCAAGCTCCAGGTCACCGACAAGGACGGCAAGAAGACCGATCTCGAGGGCAAGAACATCATCCTCGCGACGGGCGCGCGCGCCCGCGACCTGCCCAACCTCCCCGCCGACGGCAAGCGCGTGTGGACCTATCGCCACGCGATGACCCCGCCCGAGATGCCGACCAAGCTGCTCGTCATCGGCTCGGGCGCGATCGGGATCGAGTTCGCCAGCTTCTACAACGACATGGGCGCCGAAGTGACCGTGGTCGAGATGCTCGACCGCATCGTCCCCGTCGAGGATGCCGACGTCTCCACCTTCCTGGAGAAGGCGCTCAAGAAGCAGGGGATGACCATCCTGACCGGCGCCAAGATCGACAAGATCGAAGCGGGCGCCAGCGGCGTGAAGGCGACGATCACCGGCAAGGACGGCAAGGCGATCGCCGGCGACTACAGCCACGTCATCGTCGCGATCGGCATCGTGCCGAACACCGAGAATATCGGGCTCAAGGAGCTCGGCGTGAAGATGAACGACCGCGGCTTCCTCGAGACCGATCCGGCCTGCAAGACCAATGTCGACGGCCTCTACGCGATCGGCGACATCACCGCGCCGCCCTGGCTCGCGCACAAGGCCAGCCATGAGGGCGTGATCGCCGTCGAGGCGATCGCCGGCAAGCATCCGCACGCGATGGATCCGCGCAACATCCCGGGCTGCACCTATTGCCACCCGCAGATCGCCAGCGTGGGCCTTACCGAAGCCAAGGCCAAGGAAGCCGGCTACGAAGTCAAGGTCGGTAACTTCCCCTTCATCGGCAACGGCAAGGCGATCGCGCTCGGCGAGGCCGAGGGCTTCGTCAAGACGGTGTTCGACGCCAAGACCGGCGAACTGCTCGGCGCGCACATGATCGGCGCCGAAGTCACCGAACTGATCCAGGGCTACACGATCGGCAAGACGCTCGAGACTACCGAGGCCGAGCTGATGGAAACCGTCTTCCCGCACCCGACGCTGAGCGAGATGATGCACGAATCGGTGCTCGGCGCCTACGGCCGCGCGCTGCACATCTGAATCTGGTTCAGGGCAAGGTGGGATGCCTTTGCCTCCCACCCACCGTCACCCCGGACTTGTTCCGGGGTCCACGGTGCCGCGCGCGAGATCCTTCAGGCGCTCGCTCCTCGATCAGACGCGCGGTGGACCCCGGAACAAGTCCGGGGTGACGAAGAATTGTTCGATGCTCCAATCGCCGCAATCGCCCTTCGATCCAGCGCAGGGCTTATTGCCCACTAAATAGATGGGATATATATCGGCACTCCGGCCACCCTCCGGGTTGGAGTGGAGTTTATGTCCATCTTTTCGCCTCTCGACGACCAATCGCCGATCATCCTCACCGTTCCCGGGCTCGGCGGCTCGGGTCCCTCGCACTGGCAGACCCTCTGGGAGCAATCGCGCCCCGACACCCACCGAGTCGAACTCGGCATGTGGGATACGCCGCATCGCAACACCTGGGTGACCAAGCTCGACCAGGCGATTCGCCAGGCCCAGGCGCCGGTCGTCCTCGCCGCACACAGCCTCGGCTGCCTCGCCGTAGCCTGGTGGGCCGAGCTTTCGGGGCAGCCCTTCGGCTGGCCGGTCGCCGGCGCGCTGCTCGTCGCTCCTGCCGATGTCGATCGCGAGGACGTGCGCCCCGAGCTCGCGGCCTTCTACCCGACGCCCGCAAAGCCGCTCCCCTTCCCCTCGATCGTCGTGGCGAGCAGCGACGATCCGTGGATCCATCCCGAAAAGGCGCGCGCGCTGGCCGGTAGCTGGGGCAGCTTCTTCGTCGATGCCGGGCCGCAGGGCCATCTCAATGCCGCCAGCGGTATCGGTTGGTGGGAGGAAGGCCAGAGCCTGCTCGATCGCGTGCTCGACGCCGCGTCGGATCGCACCGGCAAGGTCCGTTCGGCCAATGACGCGCGCTCGCTGCTCGCGGTGAGCGCCACCGAGGCGGCGCAGGCCCATTATTACAGCCAGCGCGCATGAGCCGCGTTCACCTCGGCGCAGCAGATGTCCGCACCGGCGCAGCCGGGGTGGAAAACGACCCGCGACCCATTACATAGGTTGCAGCGGGCGTGGCCGGGTGACGTACCCTAGAGCGTCACTCGGCCTTCGCCCCAACTCCCGGACAGCATCGCCGCTTTCGATTCGTCGCAAGCCCCAACGGCTCGACGGATGATATATTGTACCTTCATTCTTTCCGGCCTATATGATGCCCCATGCCGGTGAGTCTCCCGCTATCCCGCTTCTGGGGCGGCCTGGACACGCGACTCGATCGTATCGCGATCGGGCTGAGCGGACTGTGCCTGGTGCACTGCGTCGCGACCACCGTGTTGCTGACCTTGCTCTCTTCCGCCGGCGCGCTGGTCCATCCGGCAATCCACGAGGTCGGCCTCACCCTCGCGATCGGCTTCGGCATCATCGCGCTCGGCAAGGGTGTCCTCTCGCACGGCTATATGGCCCCGGCCCTGGTCGGCGCTTTCGGCATCGGCATCATGGCCGGCGCGCTGTCGCTGCCGCATGGCGCGTTCGAGATGTTCTGGACGCTGATCGGCGTCAGCCTCGTCGCGCTCGGCCACGACCTCAACCGCCGCGCCACCTACTGAGCGTTTTCCGTGCTCCTGCGAAAGCAGGCGCCCAGGGTTACAGAATGTCGCCCGCGACTCTAGGCTCCTGCTTTCGCCGGAACACGGCGACGCTTGCCGCCGTGCCTCCGGCTCCCTAAATCCATGCGATGCACGCGCACGATCATCACGAGCATCACGGCAACGACCTGACGCGCGCGGCCCAGACCACGCTCGAGAAATCGGGCGAGCAATGGACCGCGATGCGCGAGCGCGTGTTCGAGGC
>Ga0065165_1003173_pt1 | contig 12042 bp, 3 predicted proteins | sample AraplaMF_Cvi_mMF_FD_63813 | JGI IMG/M metagenome (GOLD analysis project Ga0065165, IMG submission 63813) | Arabidopsis root microbial communities from the University of North Carolina, USA - plate scrape MF_Cvi_mMF (version 2) (version 3) | ecosystem: Host-associated > Plants > Roots > Endosphere... | reverse complement strand
GGCGAGGATGTCGGCGGTCGACAGGGCTGCAACCTGCGCCGAGGTCAGTGCCACCATCTGCTTGGTGGAGAGCGCCGCAATCTGGTCCGTGCCGAGAGCGCCGATTTGGCGCGTGCTCAGACCGCCGACGCCCGCAGCGCTCAACGCGGCGATCTGGGACGTCTGCAGGCTGACGATCACGTCCGTCGAAAGACCGGCGATCGCGCTGGATCCGATCGCCGACAGGTCCTTGGTCGAAAATGTCGCGATGTCGTCGGCACCCAGCGCGCCGATCTGAGCCGAGGTGAGGGCTCCCACCTGAGCGGAGGTCAGCGCTTCTACCTGCGCGGTGCTGAGGACCGCGACCTGTTTTGTAGTCAGGCCGCTGACGGCAGATGCACTGAGAGAAGCCATCTGGGCGGTTGACAGCACGGCGATGTCGGCAGTGCCGAGCGACGGGATCTGGGTCGATTTGAGAGCGGCGAGCTGTTTCGTGCCGAGCGCCGTGATCTGGATCGTCGACAGGCCGCCCAGCTGCTCGGACGTCATGCCGGCCACCGTGGTCGGGTTGACGGCTGCGATCTGTGCGGTCGTAAGAACGGCGATGTCGCCCGCATTCAGCGCGGCGATCTGGGCCGGCTTGAGTGCCGCGACCTGCTGCGTGCTCAGCGCCGTGATCTGCAGCGTGTTCAGGGCCTCGACCTGATCCGTCGAGAGGCCGGAAATGGCGTTGGAGCTGAGGGCCATGACCTGCAGCGTCGACAATCCGGATATGATCGACGTGGAAAGCCCGCCGATTGCCGAGGAGGTGATCGCGGCAAGTTCGGAAAGAGTGAACGTTCGCAGGTCGTCGGCGCCGAGCGCACCCATCTGCGCGGAGGTAAGAACTGCGATCTGCGAGGAGGTCAGGCTTTCGACCTGGCGGGACGACAGCGCCTCGACCTGATCCGTCGTGAGGCTCTTGACCACGGTCGTCGTCAGGGCTGCGACCTGGGTCGGCGACAGGGCGGAGATATTCTCCACGGTCAGCGCGACCATCTGCTTGGAACTGAGCGACCTGAGCTGCGTCGTCGACAGAACGGCCACCTGGTCCTTCGAAAGGGCGGCGATCTGGTCGGTGCTCAGGTTGACGATCGCGCTGGTGCTCAATGCCGCGATCTGCGCCGTGGTGAAGGCGGCGACCGTGTCGGCGCTGAGGCCAGCGATACCCTTGTTGCTGAGCGTCGCGATTTCGGCCGTCGTAAATCGGGAAATCGCGTCCGAAGACAACGCCGCCAGCTGCTTCGAGGTCAGCGCCGTCACCTGCGCTTCGGAAAGGGCTTCCGCCTGATCGGCCGAGAGCGCGGCAATCTGCACGGTCGTCAGCTTCGCAACGGCGGCGGTCCCGAGGGCGGCGATCTGCTGCGTGCCGAGCGCGCCAATGGCATCTTCGCTCAATCCGGAAACGGCCTGGCTGTTGATTGCGGCGACGTCGGCGGTAGAAAACGAGGCGATTCCTTCCGGACTGAGAACGGCGATCTGCTTGGCGCTCAGCACCTTGACCTGGGCGCTCGTGAACGCTTCGACCTGACCGACCGAGAGGCCGGCGATTTGCGTCGTCGTCATCGCCGCGACGGCGCTGGTGCTGAAGGCGGCGATCTGCGCCGTAGACAGGCCGGCAAGCCCTTCGGCGGTAAGGCCGAGCACGCCCTTGTTGGTGATCGCGGCAATGTCTGCGGTCGAGAAGGTCGACAGGGCCTCCGGGCTGAGGGCGGCGAGCTGCGCCGAGGTCAACACCTTGACCTGGGCGGAGGTCAGCGCCTCCACCTGCCCGACGCTCAGCGATCCGAGCTGCGTGTCGGTGAGACCGGCGGCAGCGCTCGAGCTGAGGGCCGCGATCTGCGCGGTGGACAGGGCGGCGATATCGTCGGCGCTCATCACCTTGATCTGGGTCACCTTGAGCGCCGCAACCTGCGCCGTGGTCAGGCTGGCCACCTGCTCGCCGGAAAGGGCGGCGGCCTGGCTTGTGGTGAGGCTTGCAATCGCGGTCGGGGACAAGGCGCGGATCTGGTCGGCCGAAAGCGCCGCGATCACGTCGGCCTGCAACCCCGCAATCGCGCGGCTTCCCAATGCAGCGATGTCGCCCGTGGAGAAGGTTGCGATGTCGTCGGCGCTGAGCACCACGACCTGGGCAGAGCTCAGCGATCCGATCTGCGTGCTGGTCAGGGCCTCCAGTTGCTCTGCGGACAGCGAAACGATCTGGTCCGTAGTAAGGCCGGCGATCGCCTTTGTGCTGAGGCTGGCGATCTGGGCCGGGCTAAGCGCCGCCACATCCTCGGTCGTCAGGGTCTTTGCCTGGGCAGCGCTCAGCACGCCGAGCTGCGCCGTGGTCAACGCGGCCACCTGGTCGTGGGACAGGAGGGCCACCTGGGCGGTCGACAGGTTGGTGAGCGCGCCGGTGCTGAACGCGGCGATCTGCTCGGGCGAGAGGGCCGCAAGCTGCTGACCCGACAGTCCGCTAATCGCCCTGTTGGTAATGGCCGCCATGTCCTGGGTCGAAAAGGTGGCCAGGTCTTCCGGGTCGAGCGCGCCGAGCTGGGCAGCGCTGAGCGCGGCGACCTGCGCCGTTGTCAGTGCTTCGGTCTGCTCGGCGTTGAGGCCTTGGATCTGGGCCGTCGAAAGTGCTGCGACCTGCCGGGTGTCGAGATGCGCGATGTCGTAGTTGCTGAGAACGGCCAGCTGGTCGAGCGTCAGTCCGATGAGCGCGCTCTGCGAGATGGCATTGAGCTGCGAGCTGGACAGCGTGTCGACGTCCTCGGTATCGAGCGCGGCCACCTGCGCCGAGCTCAGCGCAGCGATCTGCTTGGTCGAAAGCGATGCGACATCGTCCGTGCTCCAGGAAGCCACCGATGCAGTCGAAAGGGATCGGACCTGGGTGACACTGAGGGAGGTAACGGAGGTCATCGCCTATGATCCTTGCTGTCTTGCTTTAATCAAAAATGACTAAATGAACACGGTCTCCGGGAAGGTGGCCTGACGCGCCCTGACGACGGCAGCAAGAACGCTGCAATCGGTGCGTGCCCTCTGAGAATCGCAGCGGCGCCCACTTTCACCTCGATAAGCCTTACGCCGGAATGGCTTGTCCCAAGCTGGCCTTGGGAACATTGGGGGATGCGCCCGATGCGGTCGCGTCAACGGCCGACCCAGACTGGAGGACGGCCGCTGCACGGAGCGTGCAGCAGCCGACGCCCCGCCAAGCGGTCAAGGCATGTCGGGAGGCAGGGACGGGCGAGAGGAGGGTCGGGAAGGAGACCCGCCCGTCTTTAAGCCTCAGGCCGGTATCTTGGTGCGCATCAGGGCTTCATAGCCCTCGATCAGGGGCGCCACGTCCAGACCGCGTTCCTGCGGGCCGAAGCTCAGATGGCTGACCACGAAGTCTGAATAGATCGCCGTCGGCCGGTTGAGGAAGGTCGGAATTTCGACCGAGAGGGCAAGCTCGTCATCGCGCGTCAGGCCCGACATGTGAACCAGGTCGCGGCCCAGCCAGGCGATGAAGTTGATCGATTGGCGTTCCGTCCAGTCGATCACGGGATGGGTGAGGGGCATGACCTTGTCTTCCTTGGCGAGGAAGAAGTCGTGCAATTGCGCCGCCCGCTGTGGGCTCTGCCAGAGCGTGCCGCCGAAGCCGCCAGGCGGGCGCTCGAAATCCCCGAGCGTTGGCGGCAGCGACCCTGCCACCTGCTGCCAGTAGGCGCAGACACCATTGTTGACGACATTGGCGGAAACGATGAAGTATTTCGGGTTGGAGCGCCGGAATTCGATAAAATCGCTGAGCTTTTCGATGTCCATGTAGACGATGTCGTCATCGCATTTCAGGAACAGCGTGTCGGCAAACTCGGGAATGCGGCGGGAATAATAGTCGTAGGCCTGCCAGAACGGCATCGGTTCCATCGGATTGCCGATATAGCGCCGGACAGGGGCCGTCACGTCGCAGATCTCGAGGTCCGCGCCCCAGCCGCCGCGAAGGGAGATCGAAGCGCCGGACTTGAGGACGATCTCCGGCCACCGTCCGACGACGATATCGTTGACGTAGAGCGTCGGAACGCCATCGGCATCGATGCTGAGCACGACCTGGTTCGCGATGCCGGCCGAAAGCACGCCGGGCGTCGACCTGTTCCAGACCATTGATTCGTCGGTCCGCGCAAAGATCGAAAGGTCGGATCGGCTGAGCTTGCGCAGCGCCGAATAGGTGTTCTTCCATCCCCCGACGGCGATCTCGTAGCACACGTCGCTGCCGTCGTTGGGCACGATCGCGAGATGCAGGTCGTGTTCGATCCTGACGCTGGTCCGGAACGGCGAGCGCCGCGAAACCTTGCCCGTCTCCTGGTAGGGCGCCTTGTCGCGCATCAGGCGGACAGGCCCGAACTCGGAGGTGACCCAGGCGTGGTCCTGGCTGGAACGGGTGAAGTCCCAGATGTGCCACTCATCGATGATCCCGTCCTGCATGGCCCGCCGGACGTAGCGCGTAAGGATTTCCATTCTCTCTTGCCGACCGGCAAATGTAACGAGGACGACGGGTTTCAAGGCGTTCACCTTCAGCACGGGTGGTTGGGGTTTGCTTTGTCCGCGGCGTGCCGCGGGCGCTTCATGCAATAAATATAGACCGGGCGCTTCGCCGCAAATTCAGGCCTTTGGGTCGGGCCACAGGCGGGTGTCGAACGGCACGACAGCATAGTCATGGGCCTGCGCGAGCTTCGTCAGATAGCGCTGCCGATAGGCGGCGGCGTCCTCGAACTCCACGTCTTCCAGGATCAGCTCGGCGCCGATCTCGTAATAAAGGTCGAGATTGCGCAGATCCGGGACCGGCGTTTCGCCACGTTCGCTCTCGCCCTGCATCTCCCAGAAAATCTCTTCCAGGCGCCGCGCCAGGCCCGGCATGTCGCGCAGGACGCTGGTTTCACGCTGGTCCATCAGCGACTGGCGGACGGCCTGCAGGCTTTCACGGTCATGTGCAAAGCCGATCGCCCGTTCGACATACTGGGCCGGGCTGGAGCAAGCCATTTCCTCGATCCCCGCTGCAGACAGGATGCTGCCGCAGAAGCGGGACGCAAAGCCGTTGCCGGGCATGGTGAGGATCGGCAGGCCCATGGTGATCGCATCGGCCGCCGTGGAATGCGCGCCGTAGGGGAAGGTGTCGAGGAACAGGTCGGCGACGGCGATGCGCGCCAGATGCTGCGGGTTCGGCGCCTTGGGAGCAAAGACGATGCGTTCCGGCGCAACGCCCTGTTGCTCCGCGAGTTGGCGCAGCCGCACATTGGCGTCTTCGTCGCCGGCCAGCAGCCACAGAATGCTGTCGGGGGTCGCCTTCAGGATCTCCATCCAGCGGTTGAAGCAGGCACCGGTGATCTTCTGCATGCCGTTGAAGCAGGCATAGACGAACACGTCGTCCGGCAGCCCGGCTTCCGCCCGCGTCGGGACGGCAGCGATGACGCGCTTGCGGTCGAGCGGCTGGTTGCAGGCGATCCGAAAAACCTTCTCCGTATAGAAGACCTCGTTCTGCGGCGGCACGATGAAGTCGTCGGCAATCATGTACTGGTGGAACGGGCTGCCCATCGTCCCCGGATAGCCGCAGAAGTTGACGATGACGGGTGCCGGCCGATAGGCGAAGATCTTCGTGCGGGCGTGCTTGGTGTAGCCGTTGACATCCACAAGGACGTCGATGTCGTCGGCACTGATCAGCTTTGCGGCGTCGATATCGCTCATCGTGCGGATGTCGCGCCAGGCATCGACCGCCGCGCGGATGCGATCCTGCGTCGGGTCGTTGGTCCGCGGCTCGCCGCAATAATAGGCGTAAACCTCGACGCTGCTCTTGTCGTGGAGTTCGAGCACTTCGCGAAGCGCGAAGCCGACGGCGTGGTCCCGCAGGTCCGACGAAAGATAGCCGACCCGCAACCGCTGGCCGGTGCCCGTCTTCTGCCTGGGCGCCTTGCGCGCAACGCCGCTGATATCGAGGCGCGTGCCGACCAGCTGCTTGTTGTAGCGGGTGGCCTTGGCAAGTTGGAAGATGGGGTCGTCCGAGAAACACGACAGGGTAAGGGGAGACATGGCATCCAGCAACTGGCGGGCCGTGACATGCGGAGAAGCGGTCAGCACCGGCCATTTGCACTGGCGCTGGCGCAATGCGCTCCAATGCTGGCCTGCTTCCGTCCGTGTCGGCTGGAGCTCGATGGCCTGCCAGAGAGCCGCTTCGGCCTCTTCGAGCCTGCCGGCCGCTTCGAGCACGCGGCCGATATGCTGAAGGCTCATCAGGCGATTGCTGATGCGGTCAGGCGTCAGCTCGGCCGTGACGTCGGTAAAGATGCGCCATTGCTGCACCGCCTCGTTGATCAGGCCGCAATCCTCGAGCGTCCGTCCGAGATTGATGTAGGCGGGACCGAACTTGTCGTCGATCTTGCTGGCGGCGCGCAGCGCCTGGATGGCGCCCGCAAGGTCGCCCATCTGCCGCAGGGTCACGGAATAGTTGAAATAGGCGAGATGCAACAGCGGATTGCCGTCGTTGAACGCGATCCACACCTTGTAGGCCTCGGCGGCCTGCGACTGCTGGCCGCTGGAGGTGAGGGCCTCGGCCACCTGAAAGAGGTCGCTCAGCGAAAGTTGCTGATGCTTGGCCTTGTCGAGGATGTTGCTGAAGGCAGAGGCTTGAGCAGTGGCAGGTGCGATGTTGGCGTTCATGGAAATCCCGTTGCAAGAAAGCGATGCTGGAACCCGTCAGTCTCAGATGTCAGTGACTGATTACCGAAGCTAGCTTGCGTAGGGCTTGTTGTGATTTAGCCGGCCCTAAGGCGCCGGAACAGGAACGGCGGCGCGTTGGGAAACGCGCCGCCGTTGATGTCGTCAGGGTCGGTTAGACCGAGGCGTAGACTGCGATGACTGCCGCGACCTGGTCGGTGTTGAGCGCCTGGATCTGGCTCGAGGTCAGGGCGTCAAGCTTGTCCGTACCGAGCGCCGTGATGTCGTCGGTCGAAAGACCGGCGATAGCCTTGGTGCTGATGGCGGCGATCTCGTCGGTCGAGAAGGTACCGAGTTCTTCCGTCGAGAAGGCGCCGATGGCAGCGGAGCTGAGTGCAGCGATCTGGCCGCTGGTCAGAGCCTGTGCCTGGCTGCTCGTCAGAGCCTCGATCTGGGCCGTGCTCAGGCCGGAGACCTGAGTGGACTTCAGGGCGACGATCTGGTCGGTGGTCAGAACCGCGACATTGTCGGTGGACAGTGCCGTCAGCTGGGTCGAGGTCAGTGCCTGGATCTGGCCGGACTGCAGAGCCATCGTCTGGGTCGAGGAGAGCGCTCCGATCTGGGCGGTGTTAAGCGCCGAGATCTGGGTCGACTTCAGAGCGACGATCTTGTCCGTTCCGAGCGACACGATGTCGTCGGTCGAGAGGCCGGCAATCGCCTTGGTGCTGATGGCGGCAATCTCGTCGGTCGAGAAGGTGTTCAGTTCTTCCGTCGAGAAGGCACCGAGCTGAGCCGAACCGAGGGCGGCGATCTGACCGCTGGTCAGGGCCTGTGCCTGGCTGCTCGTCAGGGCGTCGATCTGGGCGGTGCTCAGGCCAGCGACCTGGGTGGACTTCAGGGCGACGATCTGGTCGGTCGTCAGAACCGCGACATTGTCGGTGGACAGTGCCGTCAGCTGGCTGGACGTCAGGGCCTGGATCTGGCCGGACTGCAGAACCACTGTCTGGGCCGAGGAGAGAGCTCCGATCTGGGCGGTGCTGAGAGCCGAGATCTGGGTCGACTTCAGCGCCGCGACCTTGTCCGTTCCGAGCGACACGATGTCGTCGGTCGTGAGGCCGGCAATCGCCTTGGTGCTGATCGCGGCGATTTCGTCGGTCGAGAAGGTACCGAGTTCTTCCGTCGACAGCTTGCCGATCTGAGCCGAGCTGAGGGCCGCGATCTGACCGCTGGTCAGGGCCTGTGCCTGGCCGCTCGTCAGAGCCTCGATCTGGGCCGTGCTCAGGCCAGCGACCTGGGTGGACTTCAGGGCGACGATCTGGTCGGTGGTCAGAACCGCGACATTGTCGGTGGACAGTGCCGTCAGCTGGCTGGAGGTCAGGGCCTGGATCTGGCCGGACTGCAGAACCACCGTCTGGGCCGAGGAGAGAGCTCCGATCTGGGCGGTGCTGAGCAATGCGATCTGGGTCGACTTCAGGGCAGCGATCTTGTCCGTTCCGAGCGACACGATGTCGTCGGTCGAGAGGCCGGCGATCGCCTTGGTGCTGATGGCGGCGATCTCGTCGGTCGAGAAGGTGCCGAGTTCTTCGGTCGACAGCTTGCCGATCTGAGCGGAGCTGAGGGCAGCAATCTGACCGCTGGTCAGGGCCTGTGCCTGACCGCTCGTCAGAGCCTCGATCTGGGCCGTGCTCAGGCCAGCGACCTGGGTCGACTTCAGAGCGACGATCTGGTCGGTCGTCAGAACCGCGACATTGTCGGTAGACAGTGCCGTCAGCTGGCTGGACGTCAGGGCCTGGATCTGGCCGGACTGCAGAACCACGGTCTGGGCCGAGGAGAGGGCTCCGATCTGGGCTGTGCTGAGTGCCGAGATCTGTGTCGACTTCAGCGCAGCGACCTTGTCCGTTCCGAGCGACACGATGTCGTCGGTCGAGAGGCCGGCAATCGCCTTTGTGCTGATGGCGGCAATCTCATCGGTCGAGAAGGTGCCGAGTTCTTCGGTCGACAGCTTGCCGATCTGGGCGGAGCTGAGGGCCGTGATCTGACCGCTGGTCAGGGCCTGTGCCTGGCTGCTGGTCAGGGCTTCGATCTGGGCCGTGCTCAGGCCGGCGACCTGGGTGGACTTCAGGGCAACGATCTGGTCGGTCGTCAGAACCGCGACGTTGTCGGTGGACAGTGCCGTCAGCTGGCTGGACGTCAGAGCCTGGATCTGGCCGGACTGCAGAACCACCGTCTGGGCCGAGGAGAGCGCGCCGATCTGGGCTGTGCTGAGCGATGCGATCTGGGTCGACTTCAGGGCAGCGATCTTGTCCGTGCCGAGCGACACGATGTCGTCGGTGGAAAGACCGGCAAGAGCCTTGGTGCTGATGGCGGCGATCTCGTCGGTCGAGAAGGTGCTGAGGTCTTCCGTCGAGAAGGCACTGATGGCAGCCGAGCCGAGGGCGGCGATCTGGCCGCTGGTCAGGGCCTGTGCCTGGGCGCTGGTGAGAGCGTCGATCTGGCTTGAGCTGAGGGCCGCGACCTGGGCAGACTTCAGAGCGGCGATCTGGTCGGTGGTCAGAACCGCGACATCGTCCGTGTTGATGGCGGCGATTTGCGCGGAGCTGAGCGCAGCAAGCTGGCCGGTCTGCAGGGCAACGGTCTGGCCGGTGCTGAGGACGGCAAGGAGGCTGGTGCTGAGCGCCGAGATCTGTGTCGACTTCAGGGCCGCGATCTTGTCAGTACCGAGCGACACGATGTCGTCCGTAGAAAGACCGGCGATCGCCTTGGTGTTGATGGCCGCGATCTCGTCGGTCGAGAAGGTGCCGAGTTCTTCCGTCGACAGCTTGCCGATCTGGGCGGAGCTGAGGGCAGCGATCTGACCGCTGGTCAGAGCCTGTACCTGGCTGCTCGTCAGGGCTTCGACCTGGGCGGTGCTGAGGCCCGCGACCTGGGTCGACTTCAGGGCGACGATCTGGTCGGTGGTCAGAACCGCGACATTGTCGGTGGACAGTGCCGTCAGCTGGGTCGAGGTCAGGGCCTGGATCTGGCCGGACTGCAGAACCACCGTCTGGGCCGAGGAGAGCGCGCCGATCTGGGCGGTGCTGAGTGCCGAGATCTGGGTCGACTTCAGCGCCGCGACCTTGTCCGTGCCGAGCGACACGATGTCGTCGGTAGAAAGGCCAGCGATCGCCTTGGTGCCGATAGCGGCGATTTCGTCGGTCGAGAAGGTACCGAGTTCTTCCGTCGACAGCTTGCCGATCTGGGCGGAGCTCAGGGCCGTGATCTGACCGCTGGTCAGCGCCTGTACCTGGCTGCTCGTCAGGGCCTCGACCTGGGCGGTGCTGAGGCCAGCGACCTGGGTCGACTTCAGGGCGACGATCTGGTCGGTGGTCAGAACCGCGACGTTGTCGGTGGACAGTGCCGTCAGCTGGCTGGACGTCAGGGCCTGGATCTGGCCGGACTGCAGCACGACCGCCTGGGCGGTCGAAAGAGCGCCGATCTGGGCTGTGCTGAGCGCCGAGATCTGGGTCGACTTCAGCGCAGCGATCTTGTCGGTGCCGAGAGAAACGATGTCGTCGGTCGAGAGGCCGGCGATCGCCTTGGTGCCGATGGCGGCGATCTCGTCGGTCGAGAAGGTGCCGAGTTCTTCCGTCGACAGCTTGCCGATCTGGGCGGAGCTGAGGGCCGTGATCTGACCGCTGGTCAGGGCCTGTGCCTGGGTGCTCGTCAGGGCCTCGACCTGGGCGGTGCTGAGGCTGGCAACCTGTGCGGACTTCAGGGCGACGATCTGGTCGGTGGTGAGGACAGCAACGCTATCGGTGCTGATCGCGGCGATCTGCTTGGAGCTGAGAGCTGCGATCTGGCCCGACTGCAGCACGACCGTCTGTGCGGTCGAAAGAGCGCCGATCTGGGCGGTGCTGAGCGATGCGATCTGGGTGGACTTCAGGGCAGCGATCTTGTCGGTGCCGAGTGAAACGATGTCGTCGGTCGACAGGCCGGCGATAGCCTTGGTGCTGATCGCGGCGATTTCATCCGTCGTGAAAGTGCCGAGCTCTTCGGTCGTCAGGGTGCTGAGGGCAGCCGAGCTCAGGGCGGAGATCTGGGCGCTGTTCAGGGCCTGGATCTGATCGCTGTCGAGCGCATCGATCTGGCTCGTGTAGAGGGCAGCGACCTGGACCGACGAGAGGCCGGTGATCTGGGCCGAGGACAGCACTGCGATCTGGTCTGCGGAGAGACCGACCACGGCCGTGGCGGAGAGGTTTCCGAGCTGCGTGGAACTGAGGACATGGACGTCGTCGGTTTCCAGGGCTGCGACCTGCGTGGAAGAAAGGGCCTTGAGCTGCGTCGAGCTCAGAGCGGCAACATCTGTCGTCGTCAACGATGCAATCGTCGTGGTCGACAACGACTTGATCTGGTTGACGGTCAGAGAAGTAACAATGGAAGTCATCTAGTGCGCCCCTGGTGCTGGTTGATCACGTACGCGTTCCCCTGTCCGCGGATGCCCCGAAAGATTACGTTCCGGAAAACCTCGAGCGCGTGATGCACCCGCCGACAAACGCCCACGCAGCCGGACGCACTCGGCGACACAACTCAGGCACTTTGCCAGTCAAGACATATAGTGAGACATGGCTCGAGCGAGCCTGCGTACCGGGAGGACATCATGCTTTCAGAACCTTGCTGGCTCTGACCCGTGCGCCGATCAATGCAGAGTATGGGATGTTTTCGACCGCCGGTAGCACCGGTGGATCACCCAACTTTGCGATACTTTGAAATCTAGCAGTGCAGCTTTTAATTTTGAGTTAATGGATCGTGACAGTTTAAAGTTATGCCGGCAATAGTAAAGCAAGATGGGTGTACTGCCATGCACGTCATCAAATGCCGCCAAGAAGAGATTTGACAAAGAATAGTTACGAAGCGCTTTGGCCGCCCTTTGGCAAGACGAGAAACCCTTTGTGCATGTGGAAAGGGATGCTCAACCATCGGGGCGGCACGCCTGACCCCGGACGGGTCAGTGCGGCCTGAGCGGGACAATCCGCCAAGGCGGACCGTCTGCTCGGGCCCTGGCGATGGAATTGCCGGGCTAGGGGGTGACGAAGAACGGGCCGAACGTCCGCTGCTCGGACAGGGCCTTGAGATAGGCATCCGCCGTGTCGAGACCCTCGCGGATCGTCACATCCATGTCGAGATAGCGGTAGGTCCCGAGGCGCCCCACGAAGGTCACGTTAGGCTCTTCGCCGGCGCGCTCGACATAGCGCTGCAACAGCGCTTTTTCGTCCGCCATGCGGATCGGGTAGTAGGGGATGTCGCCCTCTTCGCAGGCCCTCGAGAACTCGCGGTAGCAGACGCTCTTGTCATGCTCTTCCCAAGGTGAGAAATGCT
>Ga0065165_1003172_pt1 | contig 12049 bp, 10 predicted proteins | sample AraplaMF_Cvi_mMF_FD_63813 | JGI IMG/M metagenome (GOLD analysis project Ga0065165, IMG submission 63813) | Arabidopsis root microbial communities from the University of North Carolina, USA - plate scrape MF_Cvi_mMF (version 2) (version 3) | ecosystem: Host-associated > Plants > Roots >... | reverse complement strand
TCGACCGACACTTCCTCCTTCTTCCCCCACAAGGTGATGTCCTCGAAGAACAGCACCGGGTCGTCGTCGCGCACCGCGGCCTTGAGCAGGCCCTTGGCATCGCTCGCGCAGGAGGGCGCGAGGATCTTCAGGCCCGGCGTGTTCATCATCAGCGGATAGGGCCGGTCGGCATGCTGCGCGGCGGTGCGGTTGTTGTAGAAGGTGCTGCAGCGCACGACGAGCGGCACCTTCAATTGTCCGCCGGTCATGAAGCGCAATTTGGCGGCCTGGTTGATGATCTGGTCGGAGGCAAGATAGAGGAAGCTGGCAATGGTCAGGTCGACGATCGGCCGCAGCCCCGTGAGCGCCGCGCCCACGCCGACGCCGGTGAAGCTCAGCTCGGACAGCGGGCAATTGCGCAGCCGGCTCTCGTCGAACTCGTCGAACAGCGACTGCGCGCCATAGACCGCGATATCCTCGCCCATCAGAATCACGTTCGCGTCGCGCCGCATCTCCTCGCGGTGCGCCTCTACGATCGCCTGAAGATAGGAGAGCTTCTGCGTGGAGTTCAGCATCTCAGGCAATTCCTGCGTCGGCGGGGAAATGGATCGGGTTGACGAACATGCAGTCGATCAGATCCTGCATCTCGGGCTCGGGGCTGTCCTTGGCGAACTGGACCGCCTCGTCGGTGAGCTTCATCACTTCCGCCTCGACCGCCTCGACCTCGGCCTGCAGCCCGCGCCCGACCAGCACCGCGCGATAGAGCGCGATCGGATCGCGCGAGCCCCGCCAGTGCGCGATCTCCTCCTCCTCGCGATATTTGATCGGGATGGCGAGCCGGTTGGAATGCTCGTCGAAGCGATAGGTTTTGGCCTCGATCAGGGTGGGGCCGCCGCCCGCGCGGCCGCGCTCCACGGCTTCCATCGTCGCGGTGAACACCGCCTCGGCATCCTGCCCGTCGACGATCACGCCGGGCATGCCATAGCCGTCGGCGCGCTTTGCGATGTCCGGCTGGCCATGCGACTTCGCCACCGGGGTGGTGACGGCATAGCCGTTATTCTCGCAGAAATAGACCACCGGCAGCTTCCACACCGCGGCCATGTTGAGGCTCTCGTGGAAGGTGCCCTCGTTCGCCGCGCCGTCGCCGAAGAAGCAGAGGCTGACCTGATCGGTTTCGCGCACCTGGATGCTCAGCCCCGCGCCGGTCGCGAGCGGCAGGCCGCCGCCGACGATCGCGGATTCGCCGATCAGCCCGAGGCTGGTGTCGGTGAGGTGCATCGACCCGCCCAGCCCCTTGCAGATGCCGGTGCGCTTGCCGAAGATCTCCGCCATCAGCGGCAGCAGATCGGCGCCCTTGCCGATCGGATGGCCGTGCGAGCGGTGCGTGCCGGTGACGTAATCGTCGTCGCGCAGCGCCATGCACGCGCCGACGATCGCACCTTCCTGCCCGATACTGAGATGCCCGACCGGGTGGTGCGCGATGATCGCTTCCTCGAACTTCCGGATCCGGAGCATCCGGGAATAGCATTCGAGGCTCTGGCCGCGGTCGAGCATCATGGTCACGCTTCCTCGATCGTGGCGATTTCGGTGCCGATCTCGACCTCACTGTCTTCCGCGAAGTGGATCGCGGAGACCGTGCCGCTGACCGGCGCCTCGATCTCGACGGTCGACTTGGCGGTTTCGACCTCCGCGACGGTCTCGCCCGCCTCGACCCGGTCGCCGACCGCTTTGAGCCACTTCACGATCGTCGCTTCCGAGATCCCCATGCCGACATTGGGGAGATACACGCTGGCCATGGGATGCAGTCTCCAGTTTTCAGTTACGATATGAGAAGTCCGCGGGGTTGAAATACATCCAGTAACGCTGGACGCGGCCTTCCTCGTTGAACTCGAAGTTCGAGCAGCCGGGGGCCTTGACCTCCTGGCCGTTGAAGGTGCCGCGGATCGTCCAGGTGATCGCGGCGAGCGGGGGCTCGATGATCATCAGCTCGAACTGGCGGTTATAGTCGACCAAGGCGCCGAACGCCTTCTTCTCGACCTCGCGCTCGACCGCGCGGCTGGCGACGTGGACGCCGTTGCGCCAGCCCTCGACATCGGGCGCCATGATCGCGTCGATCCGCGCGCTGGTGGCCTCGACGCTGGTGTTGACCCGGTCATTCTCCGCGGCGTTGAGCTCGCGCAGCATGGTCTCGATCTTTTCCCGGCTGATCATCACTTCCCTCCCGGTCTATCGCGTCTCGAAATCCTGCATGCGGGGCGCGGTCATCTCCTCGACGAAGCGGTTGTAGGAGAAGGTCCACGAGGTCGGCACACCCTTCTTGTCGAGGTACCAGCTGTCGCAGCCGGTGACCCACACGGTCTTGCGCCCGGCCTCCTGCCGCGCGTCCTCGAAGGCGCGCAGCGCCGCGTGCGAGGCGCTGACCTCGCGATAGTCGCCGCGAGCGAGGCCATCGATCAATTGCATGACGTAATTGGCCTGGAACTCGGAGGTCTCGATCGCCGAGAAATTGCCGAAGGGGCTGCCGGGGCCGTTGACGAGGAACAGGTTGGGGAAATCGGGCAGCGAAACCGAGATATAGGCCTCGGGACCCTCGGCCCACACATCGTCGAGATCGACACCGCCGCGGCCATATACCTTGGTCGGGCGGATGAAGCGGTCGACCTGGAAGCCGGTGGCGAGCACGAACACGTCGATTGGATGCAGCACCCCGTCGGCGGTGCGCACGCCTTCGGGCTCCAGCTGCTCGATCGGCGCGGTGACCAGTTCGGCATTGGGCTGCTGGATCGCGTCGTAGAAGCCGTCCGACATCACCAGCCGCTTGCATGCGGCGCGGTAATTGGGGGTGAGCCTGGCGCGCAGGTCTGGATCGCGCACCGTGTCGAGATTCTCTTGGCACAGCTTCTCGATCGCGGCGAGCTGCGGGGAATCATAGTCGATCACCGCGGTCGCATAGCCCTCGACCGTTTTGGTGCGCAGTTCCTGCACCAGTTGGTCGAGCGCCGCGGGATCGGCGCGGAAGCGCGCTTTCTCCTCCTCGCTATAGGCAGGATTAGGGCGGTGCATCACCCATTGCGGGGTGCGCTGGAACAGGCAGAAATGTTCGGCGCGCGGCACGAGCGCGGTGACGAGCTGGGCCGCGGTCGAGCCGGTGCCGACCACGCCGATGCGTTTGCCGTCGAGCGGTACCGAATGATCCCAGCGCGCCGAGTGGAACACCGCGCCCCGGAAGCTCTCGATGCCTTTGAATTGCGGAATGTTCGGGTGGTGGAGCACGCCGGTCGCGACGATGACGATGTCGAACCGGTCCTCATATCCGGAGGCGGTGACGAGGCGCCAGGGACCGTCCTGATATTCGAGCCGCACCACCTCGTCGTTGAAGCGGATCCGCGGCAGCACGTCGCGCTCGCGCGCCACCCGCTCGAAATATTCACGGATCTTCGGCCCCGGGGCCATCAGATTGTCCCATTCGGGATTGCGCGCGAAGCTGTAGGTATACCAGTGCGCCGCGACGTCGCAGGCGAGGCCGGGATAGGTATTGTCGCGCCACGTGCCGCCGACCTTGTCGCCCTTCTCGAACACGGTCACGTCGATCTCGCGCTCGAGCAATTTGATCGCGGAAAGCACACCGGCCATCCCGGCACCGATCACCGCGGCGCGAAGCGAACGCCCGCCTGCCGCGCCTGTCATGGCCTGTACGGTTTTCGCGACCTCGCTCACCCGCTCGCTCTCCTTGCACGCCTTTTTCCGGCGGTTGATAAGGCTCCTAGAGCGATTCCCGCGCCCATGCAACATTGCATCCAATCAAGTGCATCCTAATTGCGTCCGGCGCAATTAGGGAGCAAGTTGCATCCAATCATCTTGCGTTGCGCGCCGCCCGCGCATACCAGTCGGCTAAAGCCAACAAGCGGGAATGGAGAGGAACATGACCAAGAAGCGCGCTGCCGGCGAACTCGCCGCGGCGGCCCTGGCGGGGCTCGGAGTAAAAGAGGTCTTCGCGCTGCACGGCAGCCATCTCGACCCGCTGTTCATGGCTTGTGAGGAGTTCGGCATCCGCCTGACCGACACGCGCCACGAAGCCTCGGCCGGCCATGCCGCCGACGCCTATGCGCGCGCCTCGAACGGCAAGCTCGGCGTCTGCGCGGTGACTGCCGGGCCGGGCTTCACCAATGCGCTCACCGCAATCACCAATGCCTGGCTCGATCGCATCCCGACCCTGTTCATCGCCGGCGCCGCACCGATCCGGGAGGCCGAGTCCAACACGCTGCAGGGCGGCTTCGATGCGGTGGCGATGGCACGCCCGGTCACCAAATGGGCGCAGCGCGTCGCCGAGCCCGGCCGGATCGTCGAATATGTCCGCCGTGCTGGCGAGATCGCGCTGAGCGGGTCGCCGGGCCCCGTGTTCCTCGAAATCCCGATCGACGTGATGTTCTGGCCGACCGACGAGGCCGTGCCCGACATCGCGACGTGGCAGCGCCCGGCGCCGACCGCGCCGCAGGCCGACGCGATCGCGACCGTGCTCGACAAACTGCGCAGCGCCGCGCGCCCGGTGATCATCGCCGGTGGTGGCGCGATGCTGACCAATTCGGGCGAGCGGCTGCGGCAGCTGGCTGAGCTGACCGGCACGCCGGTGATCGGCGGGCAGAAGGCGCTGGGCGTGTTGCCCGACGACCATCCTTATTATGGCGGCGCGGCGGCGGGGCTGGCGGCAGCGGCGGCCGCGGGGCAGCCGACCGACGCGGTGCTGCTGGTCGGCGCGCGGATGGGCATGTTCCTTGGCGGCGCGATGGGGGCTATCATCCCGCAGGAGGCGTGGGTCGGGCAGATCGAATCCAATCCCGAGGAGATCGGCCGCGTGCGCATGGCGGACCTGCCGATCGTCGCCGATGCCGGCGTGACGCTCGACGCCTTGCTCGCCGCGGCGCAGGGGCAGGACTGGCCGAAGCGCGAGGATTGGGCGTCGCTGCTGCGCGGCTTCCGCGGCAATGCGCGCAAAGCCTTTGCCGCCGCGCCGAAGGAGACGCGGCCGGGCATGATCCATCCGGGCCACGCCGTGGCCGCGGTGATGGACGCGCTGCCCGAGGGTACGGCGGTGGTCACCGACGGCGGCGAGGCGGGCAATTGGGTCGGCGACCTCGTGCGCTCGCCCGGCGCGGGCCAGCATCTGCGCTGCGGTTATCTCGGCTGCCTCGGCATCTCGCCGGGCTTCGCGATCGGTGCGGCGCGTGCCGACCCGACCCGGCCGGTGGTGTGCTTCGCCGGCGACGGCGGCGCGGGCTTCAACATCCAGGAGCTCGACACGATGATGCGGCACCGGCTGCCGATCGTCACCGTCATCCTCAACAATGCCGAATGGGGCATGTCGCGCAACGCGCAGAATTTGCTCTACGGCAAGAACCGCGAGGTGATCGTCGCGCTGCAGGACACGCACTACGAGACGGTCGCGCAGGGTTTCGGCGTCGAGGCGATGCGGATCGACCGTTATGAGGATATCGCCCCGGCAGTGCAGGCGGCCTTCGTCTCGGGCGAGCCGCGGCTGATCAACCTGATCATCGACGCCGCGGTGATGCACCCGCGCACGCGGATGATGGTGGGCGACACGACGGGCGAGGATGGGGTGCCGATCCCGTATTACGCGAATATCAAGAAGTAGGTTCCGCTCTCCTCCCTCGCTCCGCAGGAGCGGGGGAGGGGGACCGCGCCCGAAGGGCGTGGTGGAGGGGGCTGGCAAGTACCGAGGGTGCAGTAAGCCCCCTCCACCACCGCCTTCGGCGGCAGTCCCCCTCCCCCGGAGCTGCGCTCCGGGGGAGGAGAGAAGGGCTCAGTCCACCTTCTTATGCGCCATGCCCGCCGTCACCGCGGAATCGTGATAGGCGTCCATATGCGCGATCCGGCCGTCCTCGACGCGGCAGATGCAGCAGGCGAGGTCGCGCATGTGGCGGCCGTCGGTCATCTCGACGATCAGCAGATGCTGCTGGACGAAGCCGCTGGGCGTCGGCTCACGCTTGATGTCGGTATAATGGAATACGCTAGCGCTCGAGCGGATCTTCTCAAGATTGGCGATTGTCGTCTCGACGTCGGTCAGCTTCTCGTCGGTATTGTGCCAGACCATCGCGCCCTCGGTGAAGATGTCGCGCAGCCCGGCGAGATCGCCATGCTCGACCGTGTGGAACAGCCGCTCGCCCGCCGCGAGTGCCACTTCGTTTTCGACCGTCATGCCTCTCTCCCGTTTCTGTTGAGCAACATCGTCCGCATCTCGCGCTTGAGCAGCTTGCCCGCGGCGTTGCGGGGCAGGGGCTCGTCGTGGAAGTGGATGACCACCGGCACCTTGTGCGCCGCCAGCCGCGCGCGGACATATTCGGCCAGTTCGGCGAAATCGGCCGAGCCGCTCTCCCGTAGCCGTACCGCGGCGCCGACCACCTCGCCGAGCACGCGCTCCGGCACGCCGAACACCGCGGCCTCGAGCACGTCCGCGTGGCTGGCGAGGCAGTCCTCGATCTCGACGCAATAGATGTTCTCGCCGCCGCGGATCAGCATGTCCTTCACGCGGTCGAGGATGGTAATGAACCCCTCGCTGTCGATCCGCGCCACGTCGCCGGTGCGGTACCAGCCGTCGCCGAAACATTCCTGCGTCGCCTCGGGCAGGTTCCAATAGCCGGTCACGATATTGGGACCGCGCGCCCAGAGCTCGCCCGCGCCGCCGACGGGTACATCCTCGCCCGTCGCATCGACGATGCGGATGTCGCAGCAGGGCACCGCGGTGCCGACGCTGCCGGGGCGGGCCATCATGTCCTCATGGCTGTTGGCGGCGACCAGCGACGAGGTCTCGGTCGCGCCATAGCCCTGGCCGGGCCAAGCATTGGGGAAGGCGTCGCACATCCGCTGCGCCAGCTCGGGCGCCGCTGCGGCGCCGCCATAGCCGACGAGGTCGATGCTCGCGGTGTCGTAGTCGCCCGCCGCGATCGCGTCGGACAGCTGCCAGGCGAGCGCGGGGACGAGGTTGAGGCCATTGATCCGCTCGCGCGCGATGATGTCGAGGGCCCGGGTGACGTCCCATTTGTACATGAGGTGGATCGTCGTGCCGTTGGCCAGCGCCGGCATCAGCGTCGAGTGGAAGCCGGTGACGTGGAAGAAGGGCATCGGGAGCAGCAGCCGCCGCTCGGCGGTCGACGGCGCGCCGGGCACCGGAGCCCCGCGCCGCACCGCCGCGCGCGCGGCGCGGAAGCTGGTGTTGACGTAATTGGTGAGAATGTTGCGGTGGGTGCCCGCCGCGCCCTTGGGCCGGCCCGTGGTGCCCGAGGTGTAGAAGATCGTCGCGAGGTCGTCGGGTGTGAGGCCGGGATCGGGCAGCGGCGCTTCGGACAATGCGGCATAGCCCGCCGGTGCACCAATCAGCGACTCGAGTGCCATCGTTCCGGCGGATGCCTCCGTGCGCGTCACGACTAGCTTCGCCGCGCTCGGCACCTGCTCCAGCTGCGCAAGGCGTTCGGCATCGACGACGACGACCTTCGCTCCGCAATCCTCGACCAGCAGCGCCAGCGTCGTGCTCGATTCCCACGCGTTGAGCGGCACCAGCACCGCGCCGACCGCCAGCGTCCCCCAGGCGCAGATCGCCCATTCGGGATAATTGCGCATCGCGATCGCCACGCGGTCGCCCTTGCGCAGGCCGAAGTGCTCGATCAGCGCATGGCCAAAGGCGGTGGCTGCGCGCCAATGCGCCTCGAAGCTTAGCCGTTCACTCTCGAACACCAGCAGGTCGCGCTCGCCGAAGCCGCGGCTGGCATCGAACACCGCGCGCAAGGTCGGGGGCATCCGCACATAGCTGCGCACCTGACGCCCGAGCGCCTCGGTCTCGACCATTTCGAACGGCGCGCCGGGCGCGGTGAGCAGCGCCAGCGTCTCGGCCATGCTGCGTGCGGGCCAGCTCACGCGCCGAGCCTTTGCGCGAAGCTCCACGCAACGTCCGCGAGCGGCCCGACTCGCTGCTCCGCCAGCCCGGCGCGCGCGTTGTTGGCGTTGCCCGCCCGCCCGCGCGCCGCCACCCCGTGCAGGATCGCGGCGAACCGAAAAAGATTATACGCCAGATACCATTCGAGCGGCGCGCCGAGCCTGTCGCCGGTCGTGGCGAGATAGCGTTCCAGCATCTCCTCCAGCGTCGGAATGCCGAGCGAGGCAAGGTCGAGCCCGGCGAGCGAATTGCGCTCGTGCGGCGGCGTTACCCAGTGCATCAGCAGATAGGTGAGGTCGGCGATCGGATCGCCGAGCGTCGACAATTCCCAGTCGAGCACCGCGAGCACGCGCGGTTCGGCGGGGTGCAGCACCATATTGTCGAGACGATAGTCGCCATGCGCGATCCGCGCCGGGCGGTCGGCGGGCATTCTTTCGGGTAGCCACGCGGCGAGCCAGTCCATCGCGGCATAACGAGGGCCGTCCGAGGCGAGATATTGCTTGCTCCACCGCGCCACCTGCCGCGCGAAATAATTGCCCGGCCGGCCATAATCGCCGAGGCCGATCGCTTCCGGGTCCACACGGTGGAGCGCGGCGAGCGTGTCGATCTCCGCCTCGTAGATCGCGCGCCGCTCGGCCGGGTTCGAGTCGGGCAGGCGACCGTCCCACAGGATCCGGCCCTCGACCATCGCCATGACGTAGAAGACCGATCCGATCACCCTTTCGTCCTCGCACAGCGCATAGGCGCGCGGAACGGGGAAGCCCGCGCGGCCAAGTGCATGCATTACGCGATATTCGCGGTCGACCGCATGCGCCGACGCGAGCAGCTGTCCGGGCGGCTTGCGGCGCAGCACATAACGGGTTTCCGGGGTGCGCAGCTGGTAGGTGGGGTTGGATTGGCCCCCCGCGAACCGCAGCACCTCGAGCGGCCCGGAAAAGCCTTCCACTGCGGATTTCATCCACTCTGTCAGAAGCGCGGCATCCAAATCACCGGTGGGGCGGGGCGCTTCGTCTTTCACCGAGTCGATCACCGGCGGTGCCGAGTTCGTGATCTTTGTATCTGATTCGTTTGACAAAATGCCGAATCCTCTCCCCGCGCCGACGCCATTTTCCCGTAGATTCGGCGACGATCCTGATATGGTTCTACTTGCAATTTGCATACAATCCAGTCAAAACCGTGTTGCACGATCGGCAAGGTCGGCGGTATGAGGAGGGGTCAGTCCGGACTTTCCGGATGTCGCCTGAGGGGCCTGGAAATGACTGCTGGGGCATCGCCCGATCTGAACCTGTATATCGGCGGCGAATGGCGTGGCCCGGCAGGGCGCGACACGCAGCCGGTGCTCAACCCCGCAACCGGCGAGACGATCGGCGCGCTGCCGTTCGCGAACGCGCAGGATCTGGACGACGCGCTCGCGGCCGCCGAGCGCGGCTTTGCTTCGTGGCGTGCAACGCCGCCCGAGGCGCGCGCCGCGGTGCTGGTGCGAACCGCCGCGTTGCTGCGCGAGCGCGCGGACGAACTCGCGGCGATCGCGACGCTCGAACAAGGCAAGCCGCTCGCCGAGGCGCGGGGCGAGGCGCTCTATTCCGCGGCCCTGCTCGAATTCCACGCAGGCGAGGCGCTGCGCAATTACGGAAAGGTGTTGCCGCGCGCGGCCGGCCTGCGCTCGATGGTGCTCAAGCAGCCGGTCGGGCCGGTGGCGGCCTTCTGCGCGTGGAACTTCCCGGTGATCAATCCGGTGCGGAAGATCTCGCCGGCGCTCGCCGCGGGCTGCTCGGTGATCCTCAAGCCGAGCGAGGAAACGCCGGGGAGCGCGATCGCGGTGATGCGCTGCTTCCAGGATGCAGGACTGCCGGGCGACGTCGCGCAATTGGTGTTCGGTGTGCCCGACACCGTCTCGCGCACCCTCCTCGCCTCGCCGGTCACGCGGAAATTGAGCTTCACCGGCTCGGTGCCGGTCGGCAAGCAATTGATGAAGCTCGCCGCCGACACGGTGATGCGCATGACGATGGAACTGGGCGGCCATTCGCCAGTGCTGGTGTTCGACGATTGCGATCTGGAGAAGACGCTCGACACGCTCGTCGCGCACAAATTCCGCAATGCCGGACAAGTGTGCGTCTCGCCGACGCGCTTCTATGTCCAGGAAGGCATCTACGACCGCTTCGCCGCCGGCTTCGCCGAGCGTGCGGGGCGGATCACGCTGGGCGACGGGCGCGATGCAGGCACAGGGATGGGCCCGACTGCCAACCCGCGCCGTCCGGCGGCGATCGAGGCTATGGTCGAGAACGCCCGCAGCTTCGGCGCGAAACTGCTCGCCGGCGGCGGGCGCGGGGAAGGGGACGGCTTCTTCTTCCAGCCGACCGTGCTTGGCGACGTGCCGCTCGAGGCGGCGGCGATGAACGACGAGCCGTTCGGGCCGCTCGCCTTGCTGCGCCGCTTCGGAAGCGTGGAGGAGGCGATCGAACAGGCCAATCGGCTGCCGTACGGCCTCGCGGCCTATTGCTTCACCGAGAATGGGCGGCGGCAGAATCTGCTCGGCGATCTGGTCGAGGCGGGGATGATCGTAATCAACAATGTCCGCACCTCATGGCCCGACGCGCCGTTCGGCGGGCTGAAGGAAAGCGGCTTCGGATCGGAAGACGGTCCGGAAGGGGTGGAGGCGCACATGGTCACCAAGGCGATTCATGCAAGCTGAGGACGGGAAGCAGGTGACCGCATCGGGGGGCGCGCTGGCCGGAATCCGCGTGGTCGAGCTCGGGCAGCTCATCGCGGGGCCCTTTTGCGGCCAGCTGCTCGGCGACATGGGCGCCGAGGTCGTCAAGATCGAGGCGCCCGGCGCAGGCGATCCGATGCGCCATTGGGGGCAGGGCAGCACGCCCACCTGGTGGCGCGTGATCGGGCGCAACAAATATTCGGTCGCCGCCGATCTGCGCTCCGAGGCGGGGCAGAAGCTGGCGCGCGAGCTAATCGCGCAGGCCGACATCCTCGTCGAGAATTTCCGCCCGGGCACGCTCGAGCGCTGGAATCTTGGCCCTGACCAGCTGCGCGCCGAGAATCCCGGGCTGATCATCGTGCGCGTCTCGGGCTATGGCCAGACCGGTCCCTATGCCACGCGCGCCGGCTTCGGCGGGATCGCCGAGGCGATGGGCGGCTGGCGCAAGATCGTCGGCTTCCCCGACCGCGCCGCCGCACGCATGGGCATTTCGATCGGCGACACGCTCGCGGCCACTTATGGCTGTCTCGGCGCCGTTGCCGCGCTCCACCATCGCGATCGCACCGGCGAGGGGCAGGTCGTCGACGCGGCGCTCTACGAGAGCGTGCTGCAGGTGATGGAGGGACTGATCCCCGAATGGGCGGTCGCAGGGCACAAGCGCGACCGCACCGGCTCCAAGCTGCCCAAGATCGCGCCGTCGAACGTCTATCGCTGCAAGGACGGCGAATATCTGATCGGCGCGAACCAGGACAGCGTCTTCGCCCGGCTGTGCGAGGCGATGGGACGGCCAGAGCTGGCACGTGATCCGCGCTACGCCACGCACATCGCGCGCGGCGAGCATCAGGATGAACTCGACGCGATCGTCGAGCAATGGACGTTGGCGCACACGCTTGCCGAGGTTGAGGACGCGATGATCGCCTATGCCGTGCCGGCGGGGCGGATGTTCGACGCCGAGGACATGCTGGCCGACCCGCATTTCGCCGCGCGCGAGGCGATCGTCACGGTCGACGATCCCGTGCTCGGCCCCACGCCGATGCAGGGCGCCTTTCCCAAGCTGTCCGCGACTCCGGCGAGCATCCGCCGTCCGGCGCCGCGCGAAGTGGGGCAGGATACGGCGGAGATCCTCCAGCGCTGGCTGGGGCAGGGTGCGGGCGTAGTTCCGGCCGCCTAACCAACGCGCGCCGCGGTTACCGCGAAAGGTTAGTAAAGGTTAGGCGAACGCACGTTTTCGTGCACGGTCCAAGGCATCCGGCTATGTCAAAGAGCGGCCGGACACGCATCCGACCGGCCGAGCCAAGCATAGGAAATCCAACATTTCAAGGTGCCCCGCGGGGGGCTCCGAATGGCCGGGATTGGTGCGTGGCCGTAAGCGATTCTCCCTCTCCCCGCGGGCGTGGAGGGAGGCATGCGCGACC
>Ga0065165_1003168_pt1 | contig 12062 bp, 9 predicted proteins | sample AraplaMF_Cvi_mMF_FD_63813 | JGI IMG/M metagenome (GOLD analysis project Ga0065165, IMG submission 63813) | Arabidopsis root microbial communities from the University of North Carolina, USA - plate scrape MF_Cvi_mMF (version 2) (version 3) | ecosystem: Host-associated > Plants > Roots > Endosphere... | reverse complement strand
CCGCCGGTCCTTGAACGGGTTGCGGCCCTTCACGTCGGCATCGAGCAACTGCTCGCGCGACTGGTCGAACGCGAGGTACTGCTGGCCCAGGTCGGCGACCTGCATCACCGTCAGGCCCGGGTCGGCCTTCAGGCGTGCCACGTCCTGGAACGGCGGGTCCAGCACCAGGTCGACCTCACCGGAGCTCAGCGCCGCCAGCCGCGTCGCCTCCTGGCGGATCGGCAGGAAGCTCACCTCGTCGAGGTTGCCGTTGCGCTTGTCGCCGCGGCCCCACCAGCGCTCGTTGGCCTTCAGCACGACACGCACATCCGGCTCGTAGCGCTCCAGCCGGAACGGTCCGGTGCCATTGGCGTTGCGCACCGCGAAGGTCTCCTGCTTGCCATTGAAGTCCTGCGCGCGCTCGACGCCATGGCGACTGGCCCAGGCCTTGCTCATGACGCCGATGAACGGCAGTTTCTCGGGGAACACCGCGTCCGGCGAGCCCAGCACGAAGTCGACCGTCAACGCGTCGACCTTGCGGACCTCGGCCACGGCGCCGAGCTGGAACGCGCGCTGCGATGGCGGCTGGCGCGCACGATCGACCGAGAAGACCACGTCGTCGGCGCTCATCGGGCTGCCGTCGTGGAAGACCACGCCGGGTCGCAGCTTGAAGCGCCAGGTCCGCTCGTCCATCGCCTGCCACGACAACGCAAGCGCGGGTTCCAGCCTGAACTGCTCGTCGCGCCCCACCAGCGACTCGTACACCTGCGTGCTGACCCGCGAGTGGTACAGCAGCGCGAGCGCATGCGGGTCCATCGTCTGCGGGTCGAAGCCGCTGGCCACCCGCAGGCTGGCCCCGCAGGCGCCCCCCGCCACGCAACCGAGCCAGAGCCCGACCATCGCCACCAGCCACCGCTTCCCGTGCCACCTCGTCTGCCGCGCCATGGACCTTCCCCCGCAGTTGGAGCCCGCATGATCGCAAAGCCCGGCCCGAAATTGGGTTACAACCTCACCACATGCAACACCTGCTGAACCTGCTCGCCGCCATCTCCTTGCTCGTCTGGGGCACGCACATCGTGCGGGTCGGCATGCTGCGGGTGTTCGGCGAGAACCTGCGGGCCGTGATCTCGCGCAGCGTACGCAGCCGCATCGTCGCGCTGCTGGCCGGCGTCGGCGTCACCGCGCTGGTGCAGTCGAGCACCGCCACCAGCCTGATCGTCACCTCGTTCGTCGGCAAGGGCCTGATGGACACCGGCGCCGCGCTGGCCGTGATGCTGGGCGCCGACGTCGGCACCGCGCTGATGTCGGTGCTGCTGTCGTTCGACCTGTCGTGGGTGTCGCCGCTGCTGATCTTCGCCGGCGTCGTGATGTTCCTGTCGCAGGAAGACCGCGGCATCGGTCGCGTCGGGCGCGTCGTCATCGGCCTCGGGCTGATCACGCTCGCGCTGCAGCTGATCGTCGCCGCCACCGAGCCGCTGACGCGCTCGCCGGCGGTGCGCACGATGCTGGTCAGCCTGCCGAACGACGTGATGCTCGAGATCACGATCGGCGCGGTGCTGGCCGTCGTCTCGTACTCCAGCCTTGCCACCGTGCTGCTGGTCGCGATGCTGGCCAACGCCGGGCTGCTGCCGGCGCCGGTCGCGCTCGGCCTGGTGCTCGGCGCCAACCTCGGCACCGGCGCGTTGCCGCTGCTGGCGACCGCGCGCGGGTCGGTGCAGGCGCGCCGCATGCCGCTCGGCAACTTCCTGTTCAAGCTGGTCGGCTGCCTCGCGATGATCCCGCTGCTGCCGCAGGCCCACGTGCTGCTGCAGGACTATGTGCCGACCGTGCTGCAGCAGGTGGTGGTGTTCCACCTGGCGTTCAACATCGCGCGCTCGGTGCTCTTCATTCCGTTCACGCCGCTGGTCGGTCGCCTGCTCGACAACTACCTGCCGCAGCCGCGCGCGCTCGGCACCGACCGCCCGCGCCACCTCGACCCGCTGGCGCTGAGCTCGCCGTCGGTCGCGATCGCCTGCGCCGCGCGCGAGGCGCTGCACCAGGCCGACGTGGTCGAGACGATGCTGCGCGGCATCCTGCCGGTGATCCGCTACAACGACCTGGCGCTGGCCGAGCAGCTGCGCAAGATGGACGACGTGGTCGACGAGCTGTACTCGGCGATCAAGTTCTACCTGACGCAGATCTCGCGCAAGGCGCTGTCCGAGCGCGAGAGCCGGCGCTGGACCGACATCGTCTCGTTCACGATCAACATGGAGCAGATCGGCGACATCATCGAGCGCGTGCTGCAGGACATCGAGGACAAGAAGGTGCGCAAGAACCGCAGCTTCTCCGATGCCGGCATGGCCGAGATCGTGCACCTGCACGAGCGGCTGATGGCCAACCTGCGGCTTGGCATGAGCGTGTTCCTCGACGGCCACGTGCGCGACGCGAAGCGGCTGCTGGAAGAAAAGGCGCGCTTCCGCGACCTGGAGCACGAGTACGCCGCAAGCCACATCGTGCGGCTGCAGGAAAACACCGCGCAGAGCATCGAGACCAGTTCGCTGCACATCGACCTGATCAGCGACCTGAAACGCATCAACTCGCACATCTGCTCGATCGCGTACCCGATCCTCGAATCGGCCGGCGCGCTGTCGCAGACGCGGATCCGGCATTCGCAGCTGTCGGCGCTCTCTTCCGACGAATCCTAGAGGGCCGAGCGCCGGGCCGCCCCAAGCCGGCCCCCGCAAGCCGCGAGACGCGGCTCGTACTCTGGCCGTCCAAGCCCGCGCAGGCGGGCTTGGAGCCGCGGCCATCGTTCCCCTCGGGGGATCGGGCGACGTACCCGTCGACCGAGGGGCCAACTACAAGTAGCCGTGCCGTTTCAGCCAGTGCGCATGCACCAGCGCGGCCTCGAGCGTGAAGACGCCGGCCTTCAGGCTCTCGAGCAGTTGTCCGGCCGGCACGCAATCGAAGCCCTCGACCTCGCCATCCTGGTTGTCGGGATCGATGCCGGGCAGCACCTCGCCCTCGAACATCTCGATGCGCTCGACCATGTACCCGTTGCCGTCGACCGGGCGGCGCACCCGCTGGTGGCCGAGCGCGCGCACGTTGCGCATCGTCGCCACTTCGAGCCCGGCTTCCTCCCAGGTCTCGCGGTGCAGCGCGGACGCCACCGTCTCGCTCGCCGACAGCATGCCGCCGGACAGCGTGTCCCACTGGCCGGGGTCGGTCGCCTTGTCGAACGCTCGTTGTTGCACCCACACGCGGCCGTCGCCGGTGTGACCCACCAAATGCACCGCGACGGTCGCGATGCCCAGCGGGCGCACCGCCGCACGCTCGATCAGCGCCTGCCGCTCGTCGTGCTCGTTCGTCACCGCCAGCAGCTCGTCGCGCCAGGCGCCGCCCAGGCCGTGCTCGTGCAGCCAGCGGGCGATCACCGCCAGCGCCGCGTCCGGCGGGCCTTCGACCTGCCAGCCGCCGGCACGCGGGCGCACCGGCAGGTCGGCTTGTTCCATGTGGCGGGCGAGCAGCGGCTCGATCGAGCCGATCACCGCGTCGGTGGCCTGCAGCCAAAGCCGCTCGCGCAGCGTCTGCGGGGGCTGGTCGGCCAGGGTGTGGAGGTGGTGCAGCCAGTCGGGTGTGTCGTCCATCGTGGCTGCGATGGTATCGGCTCCGGCACCGCCCCGTTCAGGCCGAGAACAGCCGCCAGCGCGCGGTCATCGCCTTCAGCCCCTGCAGGATGCCGCTCGGCACCGGCGCGTCGAGCCCGGCAACGCGCACCGTGCGGTGCAGCGCGACGTGGCGGGCGTCTCCCAGGCAGCGCAGGTGCTCCTTCATCGCTGCCGACACCGCGAGGCTCAGCACCGCCGGACGGATCGGCTTGCTGGCGAAGCGGTAGATGCGGGCCTGGTTGATCAGCCGCACGACCTCGTCCGCATCGGTGTGGTCCGTCAGCATCACGGTGATCAGCGCCGGGAAATGGGTCTTCAACGCGTGCAGCAGCTGGCCGGTGTCGGCGCCGCCGACGCGCGCTTCGCACACCATTACGCCGATCGCGTGGCGCGCCAGCAGTTGCAACGCGCCGGCGACGCTGTCGGCCCGGTACACCGTGAGCTCCGCGCCGAGCGCCTGCCGGACCAGCGCGCAGTCGTCCTCGCTGTCATCGAGCAGCAGCACGCCGGCCACCGGCGCCGCCGCGGCGCGGCCCGCCGAACCCGGCGGCGTGACGATCGGGGCCGGGCGCGACTGCATCTGGCCGACCTCGGCCGCGTCGGCCAGCGTCGTGCGGATCGCGTCCTGGTCCCAGGGTTTGGTCAGGTAGCGAAAGATCTGGCCGTCGTTGACCGAACCGAGGATGGCCTCCTGGTCGGCATAGCCGGTCAACAGCACGCGCACCGTGTGCGGCCAATGCTGGCACACCTTGGCCAGCAGCTGCACACCGGTCATGCCGGGCATGCGCTGGTCGCTGACGATCACGTCGATGGGCTCGTGGCGCAGGATCTCCAGCGCCTGCGCGCCGCTCGACGCGGTGAACACCTCGTAGGTGTTGCGAAACATCACGCGCAGCAGGTTGATGATGCGTTCTTCGTCGTCGACGAACAGGATGCGGGCTTTCTGCGGGGCTGTCACGTGGCGGGCTCCGTCGGTGGGTTGGCGGGTGGGGGCGGTCGCGGGGATCAGGCGGCCAGCAGGACCGGCTTGTCCGCTTTGGCGGCCTTGTCGGATTTTTCCGGCTCGCGCGGGCCCAGCGGCAGCAGGATCGAGAACACGGTGCCGACACCGGGCTCGGTGTCGACGAGGATCTTGCCGCCGTGCTCCTGGATGATCTTGAACGAGATCGACAGGCCCATGCCGGTGCCTTTTCCGATCGGCTTGGTGGTGTAGAACGGGTCGAAGATCTTCGGCAGCACGTTCGCCGGAATCCCGCTGCCGTTGTCCTGGATCTCGATGCGCACCATGTCGTCGCCCTCGCGCGCGGTGCGCAGCGTGATCACGCCGGGTTCGGCGCGCTCCGCCGGCATCGCATGCACCGCGTTCGTGATGATGTTCAGGAACACCTGGTTGATCTGCGACGGCGAGCACTGGATCTTCGGCAGGTCGAAGGCCAGCTCGCGACGGATCTCGACCGTGTTCTTCAGCAGGTTGCGCGCGAGCAGCAGCGTGCTCTCCAGGCCCTCGTGCACCGCGAACTCGCTGACCTTCGCGCGGTCGAGCCGGCTGAAGTTCTTCAGGTTCGTGACGATCTCCGAGATCTGCTCGATGCCGTGGATGCCGTCGGCCAGCAGCTGCCCCATCTCGTCCATCACGCGGCTGCCGGAGACCTCCCGCGTGGACTTGTCGAACCGGTTCGCCACCGTCTGCAACTGCGCGCGGTCGCGCTGCTCGTTCGGCAGGTGCAGCATCTGCGCGAACTGCACGCTGTTGGCCGCCAGCTGCGCCACCGGCACGACCTGCTCGCGCAGCACCTCGAACGTGCCCTTGACGTACGCGAGCGGCGTGTTGATCTCGTGGGCGATGCCGGCCACCATCTGCCCGAGGGCCGACATCTTCTCGGACTGCACCAGGTGGACCTGCGACTCCTTCAGCTCGTCGTGGCTGCGCGTCAGCTCCAGGTTGACGCGCGCCAGCAGGCGGTAGCTGGCGACGAGGCGCCACGCGAACCAGCCGAGTGCGACCAGCAGCGCGGCCGAATAGGCCACCAGCACCCAGCGCCAGGTCTGCTGCGAGACCAGCAGCTTCTCGTGCTCCAGCGCATTCATGTCGGCCAGCTCGTCCAGCGCGCGCGCCGTCGGCAGCACCGCCAGCTGCTTCAGCAGCCTGTCGCCCAGCTGCTGCTGGCGCACCACCGTCTCGGCATGGGCCGCGTAACCCGCAATGCGCTCGGCCGTGGCGTCCGGCAGCGCCTTGGCGAGCTTGCGCAGGTGGGCGATGCTGTCGTCGACACGGGCGACCAGGCCGGCGTCGGGCGTGTCGGTGTAGACAAGCGTGTCGACCAGAACGCGGTCGACCGCCTGGATCAGCCCGTCGCGTTCGGCGGCCGGCCCTGCGGCCAGCACTTCCGCGGCCGCCGACGGCAGGTAGCGGGTGGAGTTGCGCAGGATCGAATGTTGCGACTTGAAGCGGTCGATCAGCTCGACCTTGGACGCCATCAGCTGCCGGTAGTTGTCGAGCAGCGGCACGATGCGCGCGCCGCTGTCGCCGCGACCGCTCCAGAACAGGTTGGTCTTGCTGCGCAGCAGGTCGTCGAGCGATTCGATCACCGGCAACGGGCTCGCAACCGGGTCGTAGCTCGCGTTCAGGCCGGTCTTCGAGCGCAGCACGTCGACGTTCCATTCGGCATCGATCTGCTTGAGCTGGCGCAGCAGCGAGCTGATCTCGCCGTATTCGGCGTGGTTCACATCCGAGGTCTTGTCCACCAGCAGCGCCAGCACCAGGGCCAGCCCGGCGCCGACCAGCAGGTTCACCCAGGTTCTCTTGTTCATCGTGATCATGGGAGCTCGCTCGTTCAAGGTTGGGTGCGGGGCTCGAGCGAGCGGCCGCGAAGCTCGCCGGTGAGCGTGTACAGGAACTTCACGATCAGTGCCTTGTCCTGCTGCGGAGCGGGTCGCCCAAGCTGGTAGCGGAACATCGTGTCCACCGCATCGTCGAGCGTGCGGGCCGAGCCGTCGTGGAAGTACGGCGCCGTGAGCGCGACGTTGCGCAGGCTGGGCACCTTGAACATGTGCCGGTCCGCCTCGTTGTGCGTCACGTTGTAGCGACCCATGTCGGCGCCGGTCGGCTCGCCGCGGCCGGCGAAGTAGTCGCCCATCACGCCGAACACCTGGAACATGTTGCCGCCGACGTTCACGCCCTGGTGGCAGGCCACGCAACCGTAGCTCTTGAACAGCCGGTAGCCTTGCAGTTCGTCGCGGTGCAGCGCCGTCATGTCGCCGCGCAGGTACTTGTCGAAGCGCGCATTCGGCGTCGTCAGCGAGCGCTCGAACACCGCGATCGCATCCTGGATGTTGCGCGGCTTCAGCCCGTCGCGGTACGACTCGCCGAAGGCCGACACCAGGCTCTTGTCGCGCGACAGCTTCTCGATCACCTGCGACCAGTTGCTGCCCATTTCCTTCGGGTTGTGGACCGGGCCGGCCGCCTGTTCTTCCAGCGACGCCGCGCGGCCGTCCCAGAACTGGCGGAAGTTGAAGCCGCTGTTCAGCACCGTGGGCACGTTGATCGGACCCACCGCGCCCCCGATGCCGATGGCGCTGACGCGGCCATCGACGCCGCCGCGCTCCAGCGAATGGCAGCTGGCGCAGGCGATGGTGTCGTCGCCGGACAGGCGCTTGTCGTGGAACAGGCGGTCGCCGAGCGCCACCTTGCGCGCATCGAGCCGGACATCGAGCGGGATCGGCCGGATCGGCTCGTCGACCTGCGCCCACGCTTGTCCTGCAGCGAAGCCGCCGAGCGCGGCGGCGAGAACAACAGCGGCAATTTTTTCGGCATCCAACCAGGGCATGAGGACCTCATCAATCGTTGTGTGCGTGATGCGTCACTGCACCCGACGACTATCGGCTCAGGTTGTCACGTGACGTAAGGAATTGCCGCACAGGTCGCCCACTCGAAAAGTCAACAACTGCCAACTGCGTTGACACACCCATCACGGGTACGAATGTCTGGCGCCGGGACCGGAACCGGCGGCGGCGTCAGGCCACTCAGTCCGCACCGAATCCCTCGGCATGAACATCGATCCATGAGCAACATCCTGAAGAACCTGGTGGACGGCTTCGCGCGTCGCGTCGGCGGCACGCACTTCGAGTTCGACGGCGAAGGCCACCTGCAGCTGGTGGTCGACGGCAAGTACGTCGTGAGCCTGCTGCACGAGCCCGACGAATCCCGCATCCACCTGTTCGCCGAAGCCGGCACGATGCCCTTCGGCCTCGATCATCTGCGCGATCGGCACGGCGAAGACCGCTGGCAGGCCAGCACCGACCGCACCGATGCCGAAGGCTTCACGTCGGCGCTGCGCTGGCATGAATCGACCGGCAGCGTGCTGCAACTGGCCAGCGCACCGGTCGCGCAACTCGACGATGTGAAGTTCGCGAACTGGCTCAAGCTGTTCCTCGACAACCTGACCCGGCTCGACGCGATGATCGCGGCCGGGCCCGATGTCGAGAACGCTGAAGTGATCGAGGTCAGCGAGTTCCCGCCGATGGATCCGCTGGAACTGGAACTGCAGTTGATGGTGTGAGGCGGCGGCGGCCGCTTTTTACCCAATCGGAAGACGAAGGAGCGAAATATGCGCAACGTGAATACTGCAGTCCACTCTGCTCCTCGGCCCCGGCCGGTTGGCGCTCCGCACAGCCGCCATCCGATCAAGGTCGGGGACCACACGGTGAGCCAGGAGCGGCTTCCCACAACCGCGCTTCTGCCGGAGTTTCAGCTGCAGCACGTGATGCTCGGTGCGCCACCCTCGGATGTCGGCGGCCCAGCTTCCGAGCGTCTCAACGGGATGCTGTCCGCACTGGAAGAGTTGCCCGCCTTCCCGGTCTGACCACGGCCCTGACCGCCGACGTTACAAGCAGTCCGGCGCCTGCACCGCCTGCAGCACGGTGTCGACGACACCTTCGCGGTCGCGCCGCCGGAACCACCACACCGCGCCCTTCTTGATCGACCAGGCCTGCGGCTGGCCGCTCAGCAGCAGCGCCGCCACCTGGCCCAGCGTCGGCTGGTGGCCGATCACCAGCACCGGTTCGGTCGCATCGGGCCAGCGCGCGACCTTCAGCACCGCCTCTGCCGTGGCCTCGGGCGCCAGCACCGGCACGGTCTTGAACGATTTGTCGAGCGCCTTCGCGGTCTGCTGCGTGCGCACCGCGGGGCTGACCAGGATGCGCGTCGAATGCGCGAGCCGCTGGTTCAGCCACTCGGCCATGCGCTGCGCCTGGCGCTCGCCCTTTGGCGTCAACGCGCGCTCGAGGTCGCCTTGGCCCTCGCGCAACACATGCGCTTCCGCATGGCGCCACAGGATCAGGTCCATGTCGATCACCCCGCTCCGGATGGCTTCGCCGTCATCAACCGCATCAGTGCCTGCTGCGCGCTCGGGCCTTCGGTGCCGATGCGCTGGTAGCTGCCGTCCGACTGCAGGGACCACGCGTCCTGGCCGTCGTGCAGGTAGGGCACCAGGCATTCGTCGATGACGCGCTGGCGCAGCGCGGCGCTGCGCACCGGCCAGGCCACCTCGATGCGGCGGAACATGTTGCGCCCCATCCAGTCGGCGCTCGACAAGAACAAGGCCTCGTCCGCCTCGCCCTCGCCCCAGCGGAAGTACAGCACCCGCGAATGCTCCAGCAGCCGGCCGACCACCGAGCGCACGCGGATGCGGTCGGTGCGGCCCGGGATGCCCGGCGGCAGCATGCAGGCGCCGCGCACGATCAGGTCGATGTCGGCGCCGGCCTGGCCGGCAGCGACCAGCGCCTCGATCAGCGGCACATCGGTCAGCGCATTGATCTTCACGACGATGCGCGCCGGCCGCCCCGCTCGCGCCGCATCGGCCACCTGGTGGATGTGCGCGAGCATCTGCTTGTGCAGCGTGAACGGCGCCTGCAGCAGCTGGCGCAGCGGCCGCATCTTGCCCAGGCTCGCGAGCTGCTGGAACACCGTGTCGATGTCGGCGGTCATCTCGGCATCGGCCGTCAGGCAGCCGACGTCGGTGTACAGCCGCGCGGTCTTCGGGTTGTAGTTGCCGGTCGACAGGTGGCCGTAGCGCCGCAGCCTGCCCTCTTCGCGCCGGGTCACCAGCAGCAGCTTCGCGTGCGTCTTCAACCCGACGATGCCGTACACCACCTGCGCGCCCACCGCCTCCAGCCGCTCGGCCCAATTGATGTTCGCCTCTTCGTCGAAGCGCGCCTTCAGCTCGACGACGGCCATCACCTCCTTGCCGCGCCGCGCCGCGTCGATCAGCAGGTCCATCAGCGGCGACTCGCTGCCGGTGCGGTAGATCGTCTGCTTGATCGCGAGAACGTCGGGGTCTTCGACCGCCTCGCGCAGGAACTGCACCACCGGTTCGAACGATTCGAACGGGTGGTGCATCAGCACGTCGCCATGGCGCAGCCGCTCGAAGATCGAATGGTCGCGCGACAGCCCGGCCGGCCACGGCGCGTCGTGCTGCGCGAAGCGCAGCGCCGGCGCATCGGCGGCGTCGATCAGCGCGTTCAGCCGCACCAGGTTGACCGGCCCGTTCACGTGGTACAGCGCCGCCTGCGGCAACGCGAACTGCAACAGCAAGAACTCCGACAGCTCCGGCGGGCAGGTGTTCACCACCTCCAGCCGCACCGCCTGGCCGAAGTGGCGCGTCGTCAGCCCCGAGCGCAGCGCCTGCCGCAGGTTGGCGACGTCTTCTTCGTCGATCGCCAGGTCCGAGTCGCGCGTCAGCCGGAACTGCGAGAACGCCTCGACCTCGCGGCCAGGGAACAGCTCGGCCAGGTGGGCGCGGATCACGCTGGTCAGCAGCACGAAGGCCTGGCCGCCGCCGGCGATGTCGTCCGGCAGCCGGATCACGCGCGGCAGCACGCGCGGGACCTTGACGATCGCGATCGTGTTCTCGCGCCCGAACGCGTCCTTGCCGCCCAGCCGCACGATGAAGTTCAGCGATTTGTTCGCGACTTGCGGGAACGGGTGCGACGGGTCCAGCCCCACCGGCACCAGCAACGGGCGCACCTGGCGCTGGAAGAAGGCGTCGACCCAGCGCCGCTGGGCCTCGTTGCGGTCGCTGTGGTTCAGGATCTGGATGCCCTGCTGCTTCAGCGCCGGCATCACCTCGTCGTTGAAGCAGCGGTACTGGTCGTCGATCAGCAGGTGGGCCTCGGCGGCCACCGTCGCCAGGTCGCGCGCCGAGACGCCGGCGCCGGGCTGGCGCACCGCCTCGATGTAGTCGGCGAAGCGCACCTCGAAGAACTCGTCCATGTTGGACGACACGATGCAGATGTAGCGCAGCCGCTCCAGCAGTGGCACGTCGTCGCGCCGGGCCTGGGCCAGCACGCGGCGGTTGAACTCCAGGATGGCGCTTTCACGGTTCAGCAGCGCCGGCATCAGCGGTGCCGGCGAAGCGGCGGTCGGCGGGGTCATCCGACGAGTTTATGAAGGTTTTGCGTCGGTTTCGTGACAGCCACGTCAGCGCCCGGCGCGGCCGGCACCAGGTGGCCGAGGAACTCGCGGCACACCGGCTCCCAGCCGAACTGCAGCGCGCGCTCGCGGGCCCGATCGCGCGGGATCTCCAGCGCCTGCAGTGCCGCCGTGCGCAGATCGTCGTGCAACACGCCGCCATCGCGCCCGTCGCGCTGCGGCGCGACCACGTCCAGCGGCCCGGCCACCGGGTAGGCGGCGACCGGCGTGCCGCAGGCCAGCGCCTCCAGCATCACCAGCCCGAAGGTTTCGGAGCGGCCGGGGAACACGAACACGTCGGCGGCGCTGTAGATGCGCGCCAGCTCGCTGCGGTCGACCACGCCGCGCCAGTGCACCTGCGGGTACTCGCGCTGCAGCCGCTCCTGCAGCGGCCCGACGCCGTAGACGATCTTCGAGCCCGGCAGGTCGAGGTCGAGGAAGGCCTCGAGGTTCTTCTCGTAGCTGAGCCGGCCGACATGCAGGAACACCGGCCGCGGCAACCCGAGGTCGGCGCCCGGCACCGGCTCGAACAGTCCCAGGTCGACGCCATGCGACCAGCGCCGCAGCGGCGTGAATCCATAGCCCTGCAGGATGTCGAACATGCCGGCGGTCGGCACCATGATGCCGCTCGACTTCGCATGGAAGCGGCGGAACCAGGCATAGCCCCAGCGCTCCGGCAGGTGCAGCGCCCGCGCCAGGATCTCGGGGAAGCGGGTGTGGAACGCCGTCGTGAACGCGAGCCCGCGCCGGATGCAGTGCGCACGCGCGGCGCCGCCGAGCGGTCCTTCGGTCGCGATGTGGATCGCATCGATGCCACCATCGTGAAGCGCGGCATCGTCGATGCGCCGCGCCACCTCGCGCCCCGGCCTCCACGCGAGTTCGATCTCGCGGTAGCCCGGGCAGGCGAAGCGCTTGAAGCCCGACGGCTCGATCATCAGCACCTGGTGGCCGAGCGCGGTCAGCCCCTG
>Ga0065165_1003164_pt1 | contig 12080 bp, 9 predicted proteins | sample AraplaMF_Cvi_mMF_FD_63813 | JGI IMG/M metagenome (GOLD analysis project Ga0065165, IMG submission 63813) | Arabidopsis root microbial communities from the University of North Carolina, USA - plate scrape MF_Cvi_mMF (version 2) (version 3) | ecosystem: Host-associated > Plants > Roots > Endosphere... | reverse complement strand
GCTCGCACACGCGGTCAGCATGAGCGCGCCCAAGGCAGGGATGATGGCTTTCATGTGTGTTCCCTCCGTAGAGATGTCTTCACAAAAGAGATGCCTTCAAAAAAAAGGGTGAGACCGCAGCCTCACCCTTGATCCCCATCACCGGTCCCCTCGCAGGGCCGGTGCTGTTCTCGACGTCCCCTGCAATTACATCTTCAAGCGCAGCGACAGGTAGTACTGCCGGCCGTTCACGTAGAACGCGGTCGGCTGGTCCGGGTTGTTGGCGTAGTACTTCAACTTCGGGTTGTTGAGGTTCATGCCATCGAGCGTGATGGTCAGGTTGTCGTTGATCTTGTAGCCGATCGATGCCGACACGTTGTCGGTGTCGTCCTGGTACTGCGCCGTGCTGCGGTCCAGGCCGTTGTAGAACTTCGAGCGGAAGCTGTAGTTCACCCGGGCGTTGAACGAGTCGTTCTCGAAGTAGCCGGAGACGTTGTAGGTGTTCTTCGACGCTCCCACCAACGGCCCGCCGCCACTTTCCTTGGCATCGGCGTACGTGTAGTTCGTGATGAAGCCGAAGCCCGCACCGACAGGCTGCTGATAAGCCAGCTCGATGCCCTTCACGCTGCCGCTGCTGTTGAGCGGCGAGGTGACCCTGTAGATCTCCGAAGCGCCCGTCTTGATGTTCACGAACGCAGCGTCCGTCGTCCCGTAGCCCACATAGTTCGTGAGATCCATGTAGAACAGCCCGGCCGACAGCAGCGAGCGCGGTGCGAAGTACCACTCCAGGCTGGCGTCGACGTTGGTCGAGCGGATCGGCTCCAGGTTCGGGTTGCCACCGCTGCCGGTGTGGTTCAGGTCGTCCAGGCTCACCGAGCCGCCCAGTGCGCTGTAGTCCGGCCGAGCCATGGTCTTGGCGATGCCGAAACGGCTCACCAGGTCCTTCGACAGGTCGTAGCGCAGGTTCAGGCTGGGCAGGACATCGGTGTAGTCGTTGGCGATCTCCTTCTGGTAGAACGGACCGAACGCCGATGTCGTGATAGCACCCGGGACCGAGCAAGCATGCAGGACCTCGCAGTCTTCGCCCACGCCGCCGGCCTTGATCGCGAAGTTGTTGAGCACGCGTTCGCCGGTGCGAACGATGCGCACGCCGACGTTGCCGCCCCAACCCGTTCCTTCGAACGAGCTCATCACATAGGCCGCCGAATTCTTTTCCTTCAGCGAGAACTCGCCGGCCCAGTTGCGACGCAGCACCGGGTCACGGTTGGAGTACTTGTCGCTCCAGGCCTCGAGGATGGCCGGGTCGAGCTGCCACGGATTCCGCGGGAAGACACCGCCGCCCAGGCCCGAGCCGAAGTCGCCCGGATAGGTCGTGCCGTTCCAGGCGGGCTGGTTGGCGGCATCGAACGCGCCGGCGGCAGGGCCTTGTCCGGTCTGGTTGGATTCGCGCTTGTGTTCCGCAACCCGAACACCGAACTTCAGCGTCGTGAAGATGCCCGCGTCGAGCGCGTATTCGCCGTCGAGTTGACCCCAGTTCTCCTTGTCGAGCGTCGAGGCCGGGCTCGCGCCGAAGACCCAGTCCAATCCCGTGCCGGGCGCGTTGTAGTTCGACGGGTCGCCGCCGATCAAGGCTGCGTCGGCAGGCGAACCCAGGCCATGCAAGGTGTAGCTCGCACCGGTCCCCTTGACGTCTGCTTCGTAGACGGCCTGCTTCGGCGTTTCGCCTTTGCCCTTCGAGGTACCGAGCTTGCCCGAAACAGCGAACCTGTCATTGACCTGCAGCTTGCCGTCGAGGTTGTAGAACGTGCTGTCCGCATTGGCGCCCGGACGATAGATCTGGTCGACGATGCCCGCCTGCGCGCCAGGCGCGAAGCTCGCGGACACCAGCGTGTTGTTCTGGACGACATATCCCGGCAACGGCGCCTGGCCCGCACCGGCGTTGAGGATGTTCTTCGGCCAGACCAAGAAATTCCGGTTGAAGTTGGTCGCTTCCATGTGCGACTTGAACGCGCTGAGGTCCAGCGTCAGGTCGTTCGTCGGCTTGATCTGGACATCGATCAGTCCGCCGGTGCGCTTGCGCTCCTGCTCGAACAGTGCGGAACCGATGGCGTTCGGGTACCAGACACCGGCCAGGTCGGGATTCGATTGCGCGATCGTGCTGTTGGGCGCGATCTGCGTATAGCCCAGCATTTCCTGTCCGTCACGGCGCAGGTGGCGCTTCTCGGAGAAGCCCTGCACCAGCACGCCGAAAGTCTTGGCATCGTTCTGCCAGTTGAACATCGCGCTCAGCTGCGGATCGGTCTTCTCGGGCAGGTCGGCATACACCGCACCCACCGTGGCCTCCAGCGTCACCTGTTTCTTGAAGTCCAACGGCTTGCGGGTCTGGATGTCGACCGTGCCGGCCACGCCGCCTTCGACCAGGTCGGCACGCGAGCTCTTGTTGATGACGACGGTGTCGACCAGTTCGGAAGGCAGCAGCGAGTAGCTGACGCTGCGACCCACCGTGCCGACCTGGTTCAGCACGAACCAGTCGCCGGAACCGACCATGTGGCCGTTGATCATCGTCTGCGTCAGGCTGGGGTTGGTGCCCCGCAGGCTCACGCGGTCGGCCTCGTCGAAGCCACCTTCACCGGCGCCGGCCGAGCTGATGTTGACGCCCGGCACGCGCTGCAGAGAATCGGCCACGTTCTTGTCGGGCATCTTGCCGATGTCCTCGGACGTGATGACGTCCACCACCGAGTCGGCATTGCGCTTCTTGTTCAGCGATTGCTGCAGCGAGCCGCGAATGCCGGTGACGATCACCGCCTCCAGGTTCTGGGCCCCCTTCGCCGGGGTTGCCGCCTCGGCCGGCTTCTCGGTCGCTGCCGGTGCCGATGCAGCCTGCGCGGGCTGCGGTGCCGATGCAGCCGCCGCGGGCGCGGCCGCATCCTGCGCATGGGCCGCGGTGAACGCGCTCATCAATGCAAGCGCGACCGCCGATGCGATGGGAGTCCTTTTAGCTTTCATGTCTGCCTCTGTTGCCTGGGTTAATGGGCCGCCGAAACTGATTCGGCCTGTTAGGAAACCTGGGACCTCATCTGCAGACCACCTGGGAAGTGGACTGCAGCTCCTTCCCCCGAGAACCGTGACGCTTTTGATGCCAGTTCTAGTACCAGTAAGCTACCACTAGAGGCCACTATGCTACCAATTTCACGCGATTGCAATAGCGTCCGAGGCCTGCAACAGCGGGGTAACCACTGATGTAAAGTGCGGTCTGGCGGCCACCCAAACTGTCATTCGTGCGGTCCTTTCGGACCTCTTGTATTGAATTGGTATGGTCGATCCCCATCTGCCCTTGAGAGATCGCCGCAACCCGGCCTGTCGGCTGGACAAAACAAAAGGGGTTTGCATGACCACATTGGCCCAGGTGCTGAAGCCGCTGGACCCGAATCACAGCCTGCCGCTGTACCAGCAGCTGCAGCGTGCGGTGCGCGAAGCCATCGAGCGCCGCGTGCTGGGGCCCGACGACGCACTGCCCTCCGAGCGCCAGCTCGCCGAGGATTTCGCGGTCTCGCGCATCACGGTGCGCCGCGCGATCGAGGGGCTGGCCGAAGAAGGCTGGCTGGTGCGCCGGCAGGGGTCGGGCAACTTCGTGTCGTCGCGCGTCGAGAAGAACTTCGCGAAGCTGACCTCGTTCTCCGAGGACATGCGCGCCCGCGGCAGCCGGCCGCACAGCGTGTGGCTGAAGCGCTCGCAGGGCACGGTGACGCCCGAAGAAGCGCTGAAGCTCGCGCTGAGCCCCGGCGCGCAGGTCTACCGCTTCAACCGGCTGCGCTATGCCGACGACGCGCCGATGGCGCTCGAGATCGCGACGGTGGTGGCGAGCTGCCTGCCGTCGCTCGAAGCGGTCGGCGATTCGCTGTACGCGGCGCTCGAGCAGCAGGGCAACCGGCCGGTGCGCGCGCTGCAGCGGCTGCGGGCGCTGCTGCTGAATGCCGAGCAGGCGCGGCTGCTCGAAGCGAACGTCGGCGATGCCGGCTTGCTGGTCGAGCGCCTGGGTTACCTGCGCGACGGCCGGGCGATCGAGCTCTCGCAGAGCTTCTACCGCGGCGACATGTACGACTTCGTCGCCGAGCTGAACGCCGGCTGAAGCCGGAAACAGGTCCGTGCGGCGTGCGTTCATGGAAATGGGCGCGGGCTGCACGGTGTGACCTCAGAAGTCGCAGGTCGACGCGAGCGGCGGCTCGGCCGCCGGCACGGTGTCGACGGCGGTCTGCCCGCTGCGGCGCAACGCCTGCACCGCCTGTTCCACTTCGGCCGGTGTCATCACGCGGCTGCGCGCGTGGTAGACCCAGTCGACATCTTCTTCATAGGCGCGCGGCACCGACACGCCGGCCAGTTGCCCCGCTGGTACGAACCACTGGCTGAAGGCGATCGCCATCGGCACCACCGGGTAATTGCGGCCACCATGCTCGTCGAGCTGCCGGCCGTCGAGGAAGAAGCGGCTCCTGCCCTGCGCCACCTGCATCACCAGCACATGCCAGCCGCCACCAGCAGGGCCGAGCGCCGCCACGTGCTGCAGCGGCTGGTTGTAGGCATCCCACGGATCGAGGCGCACCGTCTGCCAGGTCACGCCGTAGAGCCGCGTGCGGGCGTCGCCCCAGCCGCCGTTGGGCAGGTATTCCCAGTCGATCTCGCTGTACTGCGGGTCGTACGCGAAGCGCAGCGGGCTCACGGTGTAGAAGGTCTGCACCAGCACGTCGCCGTCGGGGCCCTGCACCGGCGTATCGCTGAAGCGCACGCGCGCGGCGTAGGTGCCCTCGAGGTACTTGCGCGCGTGGCACAGCTGGGCCTGCGTGGTGCCGGCCGGCGTGCCGTCGGTGCGCGCCGTCAGCCGCAGCAGGCGGTTGCCGCGCTGCGCCGGGTCGTCGACCAGCGACAGCGCAGCTGCGCCCCAGCCTGCGCCGTCGATGCCGGGGTGGCCACGCTGGTCGCGCACCGTCCAGCCGCCGGCGACGAGGGCCGACACGCTCGGTTGGCTGAAGTCGTCGAAGAAAACGCCGGCATCGGGCGCCGACGTGGGCGCAGGAACGGCCGCACAGCCCGCCACCGCCAGCAAGGTGCCGGCGACGACGCATGCTGCCAGTGACAAGCGTTGGATCTTCATCGCGGGCTCAGACCTCGGCCACCTGCGGCGGCGCGACCGGTGCCGCGGCCGGTGTCGACTCCAACGGCACGAAGCGCGCGAGGACCAGCACCGGCACCGCGCACGCGAGGCCCCACAGGAAGAAGTTCTGGTAGCCGAGCGCCACCTGGATGTCGCCGCTGATGGTGCGGAACAGGCTCATGCCCAGCCCCATCACGCCCGAGCCGATCGCGTAGTGCGCCGTCTGGTAGCGGCCGACCGACACCACCTGCATCAGGTACAGGATCACGCCGACGAAGCCGAAGCCGTAGCCGAACATCTCCAGGCTGAGCGCGGCGGCGATCACGCCGAAGTTCGTCGGCATCGCGGTGCTCAGGAACACGAACGCGACGCTCGGCAGGTTCATCGCGAGGATCAGCCACACCATCGCGCGCTTCAGCCCCAGCCACGCGGCGAAGTAGCCGCCGACGATGCTGCCTGCGATGAAGGCGATGGTGCCGGCCGTGCCGTAGGCCCAGCCGACCTGGTCGGTGGTCAGCCCGAGCCCGCCCAGGTCGCGCGCGGCGCGCAGGAAGATCGGCCCGATGGTCTGGATCTGCCCCTCGCTGGCGCGGAACAGGATGATGAACAGGATCGCGAGCCAGATGCCCGGCTTGCGCAGGAAATCCTGGATCACGTGCCACAGCGTGCGGCTGACGTCGGCGGCCGTTCCGGCATCGGCCGGCACATTGCGCGTGCCGGGCAGCGACCAGGCGTTGTAGAGCCCGAGCAGCACCATCGCCGCGGCCAGCATCAGGAAGATCGCGGTCCACGCCGCCGGCACGCCGATCGATTTCTCGAGCGAGCCGGCCAGGATCAGCAGCCCGCCGGCCGACACGAAGCGGGCGACGTTGAAGAACGCGCCCTGCCAGCCGGCGTACTCGGCCTGCGCCTTGTGGTCGAGGCTCGCGATGTACAGCCCGTCGGAGGCCACGTCGTGCGTGGCCGACGCGAGCGACACCAGCGACAGCGCGGCGATGCAGACCACGAAGAACACTGGCAGGTGCAGCGCGATCGCGGTCAGCGCGAGCCCGGCCGCGCCGAGCAGCTGGAACACGATCACCACCGATTTCTTGCTCGGTGCCAGTTCGAGGAACGGGCTCCACAGCCACTTGATGCCCCAGGCCAGGCTCAACACGCCGAGCCAGCGCGTGATCTGCTCGTTGGGCACCTGCATGCTGATCAGCATCTGCTGCGCGATCACGTTGACCGCGAAGAACGGCAGCCCCTGCGCGAGGTAGAGGCTCGGCACCCAGCGGATCGGCGAACCCTTCGTGGCGGTGGACATGCGGTGGACTCCAGGAACGAAAGCGTTGAATCAGCGACGGGTGTCCAGCCGCACCGGCGAGCGACCGGGTGCGGTGGTGCGGCGTTCGAGCCAGTCGCGCAGCGCGACCAGCGCCCCGGTGGCATAGCCCCAGGTGATGACGGCCGGCGCCGGGATGTCCAGCGCCTGGTAGGGGTTCCACAGCACGACGTGCAGGTCGGCGCGCCATGCTTTCGCGCGTGCGTCGTAGCGGTCGCGGTGGTTCGAGACGATCACGTTCAACCGCCCGTCGCGCGGGATCGTCGACCAGTCGAGCTCGGCCAGCGATGCGAGTTCGACCATGTCGACGCTCGCGAAACCGCCGAACAGCTCGGCCACCTGCGCGCCGGCGAGGCCGGCTTCGGAAACCCCATCGCTCGGCACCGCGCGCTGCGTGAACACGCGCAGCCGGTGGTCGCGTCGCAGCACCGGCGGCGTGCCGCGCGTCGTCAGGCCGGCGGCCCACGCACGGTGCATCAGGTCGTCGTCGCGCTCGTGTTGCGCCGGGGTGTAGCCGGCGTGCCGCACCGGGTAGCGGGCGGCCAGCTTGTCGAGCCGCGCGTTCGCCTTGGCGAGTGCCGCGGGCCCCAGGTCGCCGCTCGCCTGCGCGCGCTGGATCGCGCGGATCGCGGCCAGCTGCTCGTCCTGCGAGCCGAGCGCCATCACCATGTCGGCCCCGGCCTGCAGCGCCAGCACCGCGGCGCGGTCGTGGCCGTAGCGGTCGTGGATCGCCTTCATCACCAGCGAGTCGGTGATCACGACGCCGTCGTAGCCCCAGCTCTCGCGCAGCAGCGTGCCCAGCACGCGGCGCGACAGCGTCGCCGGGTGCTCCGGGTCGAGCTGCGGGTAGACGATGTGCGCCGTCATCATCGCCGGCGCCTGGCCGCGCAGCGCGCGGAACGGCACGAACTCCAGCGCCTCCAGCTGGGCCAGCGACTTGTTCACCTCGGGCAGGTCGCGGTGCGAGTCGACGTGCGTGTCGCCATGCCCGGGGAAGTGCTTCACGCAACAGGCCACGCCTTCGCGCAGCGAGCCGCGCATCCAGGCGCCGGCCAGCTTCGTCACCGCCAGCGGGTCTTCCGAGAAGCTGCGCTCGGCGATCACCGGGTTGGCCGGGTTGTTGTTGACGTCCAGCACCGGCGCGAAATTCCAGTTGATGCCCAGGCTCGCGAGGCCGCGCGCGACTGCGGCGCCGACCTCCTCGGCCATCGCCTCGTCGGCCGCGGCGCCCAGCGCCATCGCGGCCGGCGCCTGCGGCAGGAAGGTCGAGCGCACCACCGAGCCGCCCTCCTGGTCGATGCCGATCAGCGCATGCTCGCCCATCACCTCGCGCAGGTCGGCGGTGAGTTGGCGCACCTCGGCCTCGGTGCCGAGGTTCCAGCGGAACAGGCAGATCGCGCGGACGTGGTGCTCGCGCAGGAACGCGGCAGTCGATCCATCCAGGTTCTTGCCCGGGATGTTGACCATCACCAACTGCCCTGGATGGAACACCGTGCTCATTGCGTCCTCGTCACCTTGGCCAGGAACTTCGGTTTGTCGGGATCGAAGCCACGCGCGCGCGCCAGCGCCTCGACCATCGGATAGAAGCTCTGCACGACCGAGATCGGATCGAGTTCGATCGATGCGGTCTCGACGATCGGCAGGTTCGCGTGCGGCGTGCCGCCGGGTGCCGCCAGCAGCACCTTGGCGCCGCGCGCGCGCATCTCGTCGGCGAGCGCCAGCAGGCCGGCCTGGGCCGGGCCGCGCGGCGCGAAGATCAGCAGCGGGTAGCCTTCGTCGATCAGCGCCATCGGGCCGTGCTTGACCTCGGCGCCGGAGAACGCCTCGGCCTGGATCGCGCAGGTCTCCTTGAACTTCAGTGCCGCCTCCAGCGCGACCGGCAGGCCGGTGCCGCGGCCGATCACGAACAGCTTGTCGGCGTTGACCAGCGCATCGACCGCCGGCGTCCAGTCGGCATGCGCCGCGCGCGACAGCACGCCAGGCAAGGCCGACAGTGCGGCCTGCAGCACCAGGTCGTCCTGCCAGGCGGCCACCGTGCGCGCGCCGGCCACCATCTGCGTGATGAAGCTCTTGGTCGCCGCGACGCTGGTCTCGGCACCGGCATGCAGCGGGAACACCCACTGTGCAGCCTTCGCGAGCGGCGACTCCGGGTCGTTGACGAAGGCCGCGGTGCAGGCGCCGCCGTCGGTGAAGTAGCGCATCGGCGCGACCAGGTCGGGGCTCTGTCCCGACTGCGAGAACGCCATCGCGGCCAGTCCGTCGCACTGGATCTGCGACTGGTACAGCGTGATCAGCGACATCGGCAGCGAGGTCACCAGCCGGCCCATGCGCGCCATGATCAGGTAGGCCATGAAATGCGCCGCATGGTCGGAGCTGCCGCGCGCGACGGTCAGCACCGAGCTCGGCGGCTTGCTGCGCAGCAGCGCACCGAAGTCGCTGTACGCCTGGTCGTTCTCGGCCAGTTGCCGTGCGACCGCAGAGGGGGCTTCGCGGGCCTCAGCCAGCATGCGCGAGTTCAATCGAGCTTCCTTCAACATAGACGTCCGAAACAGTGAGGTCGCGGTCGAGCACGACGGCATCGGCCCACGCGCCGGCAGACAGCCGGCCGCGGTCCGCGGCACCGAGGTAGTCGGCCGCATGGGTGGAGACGCGGCGCGAGGCGTCGATCAGGTCCATGTCCAGCTCGTTGACCAGGTTGCGCAGCGCCTGGTCCATGGTGAGGGTCGATCCGGCCAGCGTGCCGTCGGCCAGCCGCACGCCGCCGAGGCACTTGGTGACCTTGTGGCGGCCGAGCCGGTAGTCGCCGTCGGGCATGCCGGCGGCGGCGGTCGAATCGGTGACGCAGTACAGGTGCGGGATCGCGCGCAGCGCGACGCGGATCGCGCCCTTGTGCGCATGCAGCAGGTCCGGAATGATCTCGGAGTACTTGGCATGCGCCAGCGCCGCGCCGACCATGCCGGGCTCGCGGTGGTGCAGCCCGCTCATCGCGTTGAACAGGTGGGTGAAGCCGCCGGCGCCGCGCTTCAGCGCCTCGACGCCGTCTTCGTAGCTTCCCAGCGTGTGGCCGAGCTGCACGCGGAAACCCGCCGCGCACAGCGACTCGATCAGGTCCATGTTGCCGGCGATCTCGGGCGCGAGCGTGATCAGCCGGATCGGCGCCAGCTCGTTCAGCCGCGCCAGCTCGGCGGTCTGCACCGGCCGCGCGAAGTTCGGCTGCGCGCCGAGCTTGCCGCCATTGATGTACGGGCCTTCGAGGTGCACGCCCAGCACGCGCGCGCCCTTCGGGCTGCGGCTCGCGCACACCGACTTCAGGCCGGCGAAGGCGATCTCCAGGTCGGACATCGGCGCGGTCATCGTGGTCGCGAGCAACGCGGTGGTGCCGTGCCGCGCATGCAGCTCCGACACGCGGGCGGCCGAATCGCCGCCTTCCATGATGTCGTGCCCGCCGCCGCCGTGCACGTGCAGGTCGATGAAGCCGGGCAGCACGATCGGGCCGGCCTTGTCGCGCACCTTGCGCACGTCGATCGGCGTGCCCTCGATGCGCGCGATGCGGCCGTCGGCGCCGAACTCGATGCGGCCGTTCACGAAACCCTGCGGGGTGAGGACCTTGCCTTCAAGGTGGGTGCTCATGCGTCTCTTCTCATTTCGGCGACGAAGTCGTAGTAGTCGCTTCGGCAATAGGAATGGGTCAGCTCGACCGCCTGGCCGGATTCCAGGTAGCCGATCCGGGTGATGAACAGCACCGCCTGCCCGACCGGCACGCCGAGCTGCTCGGCCAGCCGCGGCTGCGCATTCAGCGCGCGGATGTGCTGCAGCGCGCGCACCGGCGCCTGGCGCGTGCTGGTCAGGTATTCGTACAGCGAGCCGTTGACCAGCTCGGGTTGCGGCAGCACGCTCTGCGGCAGCACGCTGACCTCGTAGGCCATCACGACCTCGTCGGCCAGCCGCAGCCGTTCGAGCCGCGCGACACGCGCGCCGGGCGACAGGCCGAGGCTCAGCTGCTCGTCGGGCACCGCCGCGGTGATGCTGCGTTCGAGCCACTGCGAGCTCGGCGTGTAGCCGCGCTGGTGCAGCTCTTCGGAAAAGCTCGTCAGCCGCGACAGCGGCTGCTCGATGCGTGGCGCGATGTAGTTGCCCGAGCCGCGGCGGCGCACGATCAACCCTTGCTCGACCAGCTGGTCGATGGCCTTGCGCGCGGTCACGCGCGACACGTCGAGCGACTCCGACAGGACGCGCTCCGACGGCAGCGCTTCATCGGCCTGGTAGCGGCCGTCGCGGATGGCCTGCCCCAGCTTGCGGGCCAGCTGCACGTACAGCGGCGAGCTGTCACGCGCGTCGGGCTTGAAATCGAACAGGGGTTTTCTCATCGGTCGGTCTCGACCTCTCGTCGGATCAGGGTCAGGGCGCCGGCGGCCGGGCCGTCGGCGACGGCGACGCAGCGCGCGAGCAGCGCAGGTGACAGGCGGGGCGACAGGCGCTGGCCGACGCTGCCGAGCACCGCCAGCGGCAGCGCGCCGGCCGGGTCGAGCGCGTGGGCAATGGCTTCGAGTTCGACCACCGCGCGTGCGAGCAATTGCGCCGAAGCCGGGTCGCTGTCTTCGGTGTCGAACACCGCCGGTGCGAGCTGGGCATACGCGAACTGGCCGGCGCGGCCGCACCAGGCCTGCAGCGTCTCGGCGTCTTCGCCGCACTGGGCCCAGACGCGGCGCGACAGCGTGCCGACCGGCAGCCGGCCGTCCATCGCGCATTGCGCGATGCGCATCGCGCGCAGGCCGAGCCAGGCGCCGCTGCCTTCGTCGCCCACAGGGAAGCCCCAGCCGCCGACGCTGGCGCGCGTGCCGTCGGCGCGCCACACCTCGCCGATGCTGCCGGTGCCGGCCGCGAGCAGCGCGCCGGGGCGGCCGTCATGGGCACCGACCAGCATCGTGAAGCCGTCGGTCTCGGCGAGCAGCTTCGCGTAGCCGGGGTTCTGCGCCAGGAAGGCATCGCGCCACGGCGCATTGCTGATGCCTGACAGGCCGGCGCCGAGGGCGCAGTGCGCGAAGGCCGGTCGCACGACGGCGGCGGCATCGAAAGCGCGGGCAATCGCCAGCTCGATCTGCTGCCACGCGGACTCGATGCCCTGGCCCAGCGCCGACGGACCCGCCTCGCCCTGCCCCAGCACCGGCCCGCCACGGCGCGCGACGAGGGCCCGGGTGCCGGTGCCTCCTCCATCCACGCCGATCAGGTATTCGATCATCGACTGCTCTCTGGCACGTTGTTCATGGACGGGCATCGATGCCCGCGATGAAACCAGTTTAGTACCAGCAATACCAATAAGTCAATTGGTATTAGAGTTGTCTTAGGGAGGGAATTTTTCTTTTGAATTCAATCGCTTACATGCGATTGTCAGACAGCGCGATGGATGCGCCGTGTTGTGGGAACCGCCCCGTTGCGGGGCGGTTCGGAGTGACGATACCAGTCCAAGCCGGTGCACGCCACTCCCGGATGGGCCCTCGGCTACTTCTTGCGGGCGTACAGCGCCCACAGCCGCGCCAGGTCGGCGGTGCCGTCGTTGCCCTGCACGGTCCGGAAGGTCGCGGCCGACTTCGCATGGTCGCCGGCCACCAGCTGCGCGATCGCCAGGTGCAG
>Ga0065165_1003160_pt1 | contig 12116 bp, 12 predicted proteins | sample AraplaMF_Cvi_mMF_FD_63813 | JGI IMG/M metagenome (GOLD analysis project Ga0065165, IMG submission 63813) | Arabidopsis root microbial communities from the University of North Carolina, USA - plate scrape MF_Cvi_mMF (version 2) (version 3) | ecosystem: Host-associated > Plants > Roots >... | reverse complement strand
CCCCAGCGACAAGAATGGCGCACCGATTCGTCCATCCGAGGTTTCCATGGGTCGTCCCCACCGTTTTACCGCCTGCCTTGCTCTGATGCTTGCGGGGGCTCTATCGCTTCCGGCCATGGCGCAGCAGCCGGGGCCGCGGCCGACCCCCAACCCGACGCAGGCTGCCCCACAGCCGGCGCCGGCGAAGCCTGCCCCGAAGACCGGAGAAAACCTCCAGCCCGTGCCGCAGCCAGGCCAGCCCGGCCAGCCGCCCGGAAATGTGAAGGAAAGCCACGGCGCCTGGTCGATCATCTGCGACCGGCCGGCTGGTGCCTCCGCCGACCAATGCGCGCTGATGCAGAACGTGATCGCCGAGGACCGGCCCGAGGTCGGGCTTTCCGTGGTGGTCCTGAAGACGGCAGACCGCAAGGCAAGAATCCTGCGCATCCTGGCGCCGCTCGGCGTGCTGCTCAAGGACGGCATGGAGCTCTATGTCGACAACAACAATATCGGCCGCGCCTATTTCACCCGCTGCTTCTCCGAGGGCTGCTACGTGGAAGTGGAAATCGACGAGGAGCTGATGCGCATCCTGCGGGCCGGCAAGAGCGCCGTCTTTGCGCTGCGTGAATCCGCCGACCAGGACCGCGTGGGCATTCCGATCGAGCTTACCGGCTTTGGCGAAGGCTACGACGCCCTGCCCTGATGGACCTGCAAGGCCGCCACATCTTCACGGTTCGCTATGACGAGGACATGGTGCGCGACGCCGTGCGTACCTTCATCCGGCGACGGGCGCTCATCGAGCAGAGGATGATGTGGTTCATATCGGTGGCGATGGTGGCCGCATCGATCTATTTCCTGATCTGGGGCGAGGCTGGCTGGATTGCCGGCGTGATGCTCGCCGTCGCGCTCGTGCCGCCGATCTTCGTCGCGGTGCTGTGGCGCAGCCACCACCGCAATGCGCTCGGTCGGTACCGGGCGCTCACCCGGAAACAGGCAGACATCGCCATGGACGCCGAGGGCCTGGAGATCCGCTCCGACCGCGGCCAGGCCAGGCTCAGCTGGCACGACGTCACCGAGGTCTGGGAACGACCGCGGTCGTTCATGATCTTCAGCGGCGACGCCACCTTCAACACGCTGCCGCGCGACGGCATGCCGGAGGAGATCCAGGCCTATCTGCGCAGCCGGCCCGTCCAGGGCTAGAGGGTTGCTTCGGCGCCCGGGCAGACCTACATCGGTCGCGACATGATCCGGCACAGGCGGCCGGCGCCCAGGGAGTCTTCATGAACACCGATCTCTTGAACCTGTTCGACTGCGACGAGGCCAGGCTGCGTTCCATCCTTTCGGAGGCGCTGTCGGGCGCCGACGACGGCGAGCTGTTCCTGGAGCATGCGCAGTCGGAATCGCTGACCTTCGACAACGGTCGCCTGAAGGGCGGCTCCTTCAACACCGACCAGGGGTTCGGGCTGCGCGCAGTTGCCGGCGAAGCCGTCGGGTATGCCCATGCGGGCGAGCTTTCGGCCGCGGCCCTGTCGCGCGCCTCCGATGCCGTGCGCGCCGTGACCTCGGGTTATTCGGGCTCCTATGCCGCCGCCCCGCAGCGCACCAACACGAAATACTACGGCGACGAAAACCCGATCGGCAGCCCGAGCTTCGAGGCGAAGGCGAAGCTTCTGGCCGACATCGACGCCTATCTGCGCAACAAGGACGACAAGGTCCGCCAGGTGACGGCGACGGTTTCCGCCAGCTGGCAGGTGGTGGACATCCTGCGCGCCGACGGGCACCGGGTGCAGGACATCCGGCCGATGACGCGGATCAACATTTCCGTCGTGGTCGGTGACGGCGACCGGCAGGAATCCGGTTCGTTCGGAACGGGCGGGCGGATCGGGTTCGGCGATTTCGTCACCGACGGCAACTGGCAGACGGGCGCCGACGAGGCGCTGCGCCAGGCGCTCGTCAACCTGACGGCGATCGATGCGCCGGCCGGCACGATGGACGTCGTGCTGAGCAATGGCTGGCCGGGCGTGATGCTGCACGAGGCGGTCGGTCACGGGCTGGAAGGCGACTTCAACCGCAAGAAGACCTCGGCCTTTGCAGGCCTGCTCGGCGAGATGGTGGCCGCACCGGGCGTCACGGTCGTCGACGACGGCACGATCGACAACCGCCGCGGCTCTCTGACGATCGACGACGAAGGCACGCCATCTGCCTACAACGTGCTGATCGAGAACGGAAAACTGGTCGGCTACATGCAGGACCGGCAGAACGCCCGGCTGATGGGCATGAAGCCGACCGGCAACGGCCGTCGCCAGGGCTATTCGAGCGTGCCCATGCCGCGCATGACCAACACCTACATGCTGTCCGGCGACAAGAGCCCGGAGGAAATCATCGCCTCGGTGAAAAAGGGCATCTATGCCGTCTCGTTCGGCGGCGGCCAGGTAGACATCACCTCGGGCAAGTTCGTGTTCGGCTGCACCGAAGCCTATATGATCGAAAACGGCAAGGTCGGCCCCGCCATCAAGGGCGCCATGCTGATCGGCAACGGTCCCGATGCAATGAAGCGGGTTTCGATGGTCGGCAACGACATGAAGCTCGACACCGGCATCGGCAATTGCGGCAAGGGCGGCCAGTGGGTGCCGGTCGGCGTCGGCCAGCCGCATCTGCGCATGGACCAGGTGACGGTGGGCGGCACCAAGGCGTGACGACGGCGCCGGCCGCCAAGCCCGCCCCAGACTTCAGCGACAGGGATCCGGGAAATGTCCTCGTTCCCGAGCTTTCCGTGCGCGACTGGCGTAGCAGCCGCGATTTCCACCGCGACCTGGTCGGATTTTCCGTCGTCTACGAGCGGCCAGAGGAAGGCTTCGTGTATCTCGCGCTCGGCGAGGCACAGCTGATGCAGGACCAGCTCGGGGTCGGTCGCGACTTCCATTCGACCTCGGCGCCCCTCGCCTATCCCTTCGGACGCGGGGTCAACTTGCAGATCCGGGTACCCTCGGTCGACGCCGTCCTCGACCGGCTTGCGGCCGAGAGTGTCGGGCTTCATCTCCCACTCGAGGAAAAATGGTATCGCCGCAACGACCGGGAGGCCGGCAACCGGCAGTTCGTGTCGCCGATCCGGACGGCTATCTGCTGAGGCTGTTCGAGGATCTCGGGACCCGGGAGATGCCGAAGTAACCGTTAATTGACGTCCTGAGCATACCTCAACGCGAAGGTTGAACCGGAAGCAAGCGATATGGCTACGTCCGCGCGGGAGGAGTATCCGGAACTTCGGTTTACTCGGTCATCGTTGACTATCCACCTCGCCGTCGCCTCGAGCATTGTCGCGGTTTCCCAAGTCCTAGCCTGGCTGGTACAAATCCTGGCGACGAAACTCATCGGGACGCCCGTTTTCCAGCCGGGGCTCTCGCTGGGTGTTCTGCTGATCCTTGCTTTAGCGGCTCTATTTTTTCGTCGGCAACGCGTCGACGAGACGGCTCTGGTCATTTCCAGCGAAGGCATATGGATGCCGAAGGCGATGCCGACCCGCCTGCCCTGGACGTCGGTCTCCGACATCATTCTTGCAGGCGAGTACGGAAGCGTCAGATGGATACATCTGACCCTGCATGACCTCGACGTGCAGAGACAAGACCCAGCCAGTGAACAGGAGCCACCCCGCGTCTTTCAATTGACGGTTCCAACCATGAAACACGTCGACACTGGCGAGTTGTTCGAGATTTTGAACCGCTACCGCAAAGCATTCGGCCCGACTGAGCGCAATGAGCCCAGCGACGGAGCCAATGCAGGTTTCAGATCAGAAGGTTGGACGGGGCGCCCGTGACTTAACACAACCACCGATTCAACAAGGCTTAACCGCTGGCGCGTAGGGTCGCGTCCATCGGGTTCAGCGGGCTTGTTCAACGTGGGGATTGGAAGAGCAGAGCTACAGGCCTTCGTGCGGCGGGACGTGCGACGTCGGGCCATGGCCGGCGGGCTGCAGCTTTCAGCTGCCGTGGCCGATGCCCGGCTGATGCGCCGGGCGCGCGGGCGCGGCGCCATCTTTACCCTGCACCACGTCCGGCCGCATGTCGCGCGCGCTTTCGAGCCGAACCGGCATCTGGAGGTGACGCCCGAGTTCCTCTCGGTCGCGATCCGGCAGCTGGCATCCGACGGCTACGAGTTCGTGCCGCTCGCAGACGTCCCGGAGCGGCTTGCCATGCCCGCCGCACGGCCTTTTGCGGCCTTCACGCTGGACGACGCCTATCGCAACAATGCCGAGCACGCGCTGCCGGTGTTTGCCGCCCACGGCGTGCCGTTCACGGTGTTCGTCGCCCAGGGTTTTGCGGAGCGCACCCATTCGCTGTGGTGGGAAACCCTGGCGCTGATCCTCGACAGGGCGCGCGAGATAAGCTTCGATTTCGGCGCGGGCGTCGAGACCCTCTCTCTTCGCTCGGTGCTTGAAAAACTGTCCGGCTTCGAGCGGTTCGTGCCGTTCGTGACGTGCGGGCCCGACGAGGCGGCTGCGATTGCCCGCATCGACGCGCTGGCGCACCAGCACGGGATCGATCCTCTGGCTCTGACGGCAGAGCTCACCATGGCCCCGGACGACCTCAGGGCGCTTGCCGCCCATCCGCTCGCGGCGCTCGGGGCGCATACGGTCAGCCACCGCGCCATCAGCCGCCTCTCGCCTCAGGAAGCGCGGCTGGAAATGCAGCAGTCGGCCGGCTACCTTGAGGATCTGACGGGCAAGCGGCCGGTCGCCATCGCCTATCCCTACGGCACGTCGCAGGCGATCTGCGCGAGAGACCAGACTGCCGCTGCCGAACTCGGGCTGACGGTGGGGGTGACCACGCGGCCGGGCACGCTGCAGGCCGAGGATCTCAACCGGATGACGGCGCTGCCACGCATCTCGCTCAACGGTTATTTCCAGCGCGCCCGCTACGTGTCCGCGCTCGCCTCGGGCATTCCCTTCAGGCTCGGTCGATAACCGCCGGACTCAGGGGTACATCCGCACCTTGTTCCAGTCGCCTTCCGGTGTCTCGCGGCGAAATTCCATGCGGTCGTGCAGCCGGAACGGCCGGTCGTGCCAGAACTCGATCGTCAGCGGACGGAGGCGGAAGCCGCTCCAGTGCGGCGGGCGCGGAATGTCGCCGATGGCAAAGCGCGCCGTATATTCGGCAACGGCTTTCTCCAGTGCAAAGCGCCCTTCCAGCGGCCGGGACTGTTTCGACGCCCAGGCGCCGATTCGGCTGCCGCGAGGCCGGGTCGCATAATATTCGTCGGCCTCGGCGTCGCTGACGACCTCGACCTCGCCCCGCAGCCGGACCTGGCGGCGCAAAGACTTCCAGTGAAAGCACATCGCTGCCTTTTTCTGGCCGAGGATTTCGGTTCCCTTCTGGCTCTCGAAATTCGTGAAGAACACGAAACCACGCTCGTCATAACCTTTCAGCAGTACCATGCGAACATTGGGAAGACCATGCTCGTCAACAGTTGCCAAAGCCACCGCATTCGGATCGTTGGTCTCGCTGCCTTCGGCATCCTTCAGCCACTCGCCGAAGAGGCCGAACGGCTCGCTCTGCTCGGTAAAGTCACGGCTTGTTAACCCGGTTACAGACATATTGTCTAAAATACTCCCAGTGTGATTTCCGCTTGCCCGGGATTCTTACCAGACAGGACGCCAGGTGGTACTAGTAAAAAAGTCGCAGCGCCTCACAAAGCCATCGTGCATCCGCAGCCTTGCCCTTGCGGCGGCTGCCGTTTCCGCAGTTTCGCTGACCGGCTGCACCAGCAGCATGGACCTTTTCGGCGGCGAGAAGGTGGACCGGATCTCGACGGGCGCCGTGCAGAGCAAGCCTAGCCCGGGCGCTGCCGTCTCCGACGAAGTGACCGTCCGCAACGCCGTGACCTCGGCGGACCTCAGCAAGACCGCGAACTCTCCCCTGCCCTGGGCCAATACGGCAACGGGCAGTGCAGGCGTGGTCTCCTCCATCCGCGAAGACAAGGCCCAGGGACACGTCTGCCGGGCGTTTACGACGACGCGCCATTCCTACGAAGGAATCGCCATGTTTTCGGGCCAGGCCTGCCTCGGCAATACCGGCGACTGGATGCTGACGGCCTTTGATCGCCAATAGTAAGGGTTGATTAACCCTTCCGATCGCCAGACCTTCGCCCGTAACCACTGATTCAGCAGTTCGACCTAGCCTTCAGCCAGTGTTTCGACCCTGCGCGGGTGCATGAGGAACCAGCGCTAGGCCGAGAGAGTTGTGTCGACAAACGGGGGTCCAAGTATGAGCGGGGACCCACCGCCCAGAGCTTCATCGGTGGTCCCTTCATGCGCGATCCCTATTCCCTTCTCGGCGTTCAGCGCAATGCGGGCGTCAACGAGATCAAGGCGGCCTTTCGCACCAAGGCCAAGAGCATCCATCCCGACCACAATCAGGACGACCCGATGGCAGGCGACCGCTTCGCGGAAGTGGGCCAGGCCTACGAATTGTTGAAGGATCCGGAGCGTCGCAAGCGCTATGACCGGGCGTCCGACATGCAGCAGACGATCATGGAAAAGCGCGAAAGCGCAAGGCAGGCGGCCGAACGCGCCAAGGCTGCGAAAGCCAATGCCGAAAAGATCATGGAAGAACTCGCCCGGGCCAATGCGCGCCGTGCCCAGTCCAACGCCCAGGCCGCAGCGCAGAACCAGGCCGAGACGCAGGGACCGGCCGCCGCAGGTCCCTCCCCCAAGGGCAGCGCGTCCGGCGCGACAGCCGGCGCCGGCGAACCTGCCGAAGACATGATCGAGCGCATTTTCGGCGCTGACCCGCAGACACAGGCCAAGGCCGAGGAGCAGCCGCGCGCCGCGGACGCGAAGAAGGCATCGGAGCACGCTGCTGAAGACGCTGCGCCGAGCGAGCCAGCCGACCCGGACAGCGTCGAGACCAAGCCGCTGCCGGTGCTCGCGGTCGATCTCATCGCATCGCTGGTGCGCCGCATTCGCGGCACCAACGCCGCACCCGAAAAGGCGCCCGACATTTCGGTCGCGGCCACCGTGACGGTCGACGACCTGCTGCATCAGACTGCCGTGCATGTGAAGCTTCCCGACGAGCGGGATGTGCGCGTGCCGCTCGAACGCGGCATGACGGAAGGCCAGGTCCTGCGGCTGAAGGGCCAGGGTCTGAAGGTCCCGAACATGAAGACCGGCGACCTGCTCGTCAATCTGAGGCTGGCGCGGGAACCGCAATACCGCGTCGACGGCTTCGATATCCATACCGTCCTGCCGGTCTCGCTCGAGGATGCCGTACTCGGCACAGAGGTTTCGGTGGATACGCCGGACGGACCACGGCAGGTCGCGGTCCCGGCCTGGTCGGGATCCGACCAGACACTGCGCATCGAGGGGCTTGGGCTGCACACCGGCGGCGGCACGCGGGGCGACCTGATCGTCGAACTGCGTATCCTGCTTTGGGAGAAACCTGATCCCAAGGTGACCGACCTGATGCGCCATATGCGTCAGGGGCTGTTTCTCTGAAACCAGCGCCCGAACGCAAGATGACGGGCATGTGACGGCTTCCACAGCCGAGCACCCTTTGTTACCAGCGCTTACATGAGATGATCTTGGCCAGCTTGAACAGGCTGGCTGCCTATGCCATAGGCATCGTTCATCCAAAGTCAGGGGACAAAGAATGGTTCAGGCTTCCGGCCTCATGGCAGGCAAACGCGGCATCATCATGGGTGTCGCCAACAATCGCTCCATCGCTTGGGGCATTGCCAAGGCCATTCACAGCCAAGGCGGGGAGATCGCATTGACCTATCAGGGCGACGCCCTGAAGAAGCGGGTCGAGCCGCTGGCGCAGGAAATCGGCGCCTTCATGGCCGGCCATTGCGACGTGTCCGACGAGGCGACGGTGGACGAGGTGTTCAAGAACATCGAGAACCACTGGGGCAAGATCGATTTCTTCGTGCATGCGATCGGCTTTTCCGACAAGGACGAGCTGACCGGCCGTTACATCGACACGACGCCCGACAATTTTACGAAGACGATGCAGATCTCGGTCTACTCGTTCACGTCGGCGGCGCGCCGCGCGGAAAAGCTGATGACCGATGGCGGCTCGATGCTGACGCTCACCTACTACGGTGCGGAAAAGGTCATGCCGAACTACAACGTCATGGGCGTCGCCAAGGCGGCGCTGGAAGCAAGCGTCAAGTACCTGGCGGTCGACCTCGGCCCGAAGAACATCCGCGTCAACGCCATTTCCGCAGGCCCGATCAAGACCTTGGCCGCCTCCGGCATCGGTGATTTTCGCTACATCCTCAAGTGGAACGAGTACAACGCGCCGCTGCGCCGGACGGTCACCATCGAGGAAGTGGGCGATGTCGGCCTCTACATGCTGTCCGACCTGTCGCGGTCCGTCACCGGCGAGGTGCACCACGCCGACAGCGGCTACCACGTCGTCGGCATGAAGGCCGTGGACGCGCCGGACATCTCCGTCATCAAGGACTGACACCGGAGGCGGATTGCCGTGCTGCATTATGTGATTCGCCACGGCCAGACCGACTGGAACGCGCAGCGTCGCCTGCAGGGTCAGAAGGACATTCCGCTTAACGATACGGGCCGGCAACAGGCGGCCCGCAACGGCGAGACGATGCTGCGGCTGGTGGGCAAGGCGGACGATTTCGCGTTCGTCGCAAGCCCTCTGTCGCGCACCCGCGAGACGATGCAGATCCTGCGGCAGACGATGGGCCTCGATCCCCTCGCCTACAGCACCGACGACAGGCTGGTGGAAGTGTCCTTCGGCGACTGGGAAGGACATACGCTGAAGGAGTTGCGGGGCGTGGCAGCCGAAAGGCTCGCGGCCCGCGGCGCAGACAAGTGGAGCTTCATTCCGCCGGGAAGCGCTGCCGAAAGCTACGAGATCCTGAGCTGGCGGATCGGCGCCTGGCTGCAATCGCTCGACCGGCCGACCATCAGCGTCAGCCATGGCGGGGTTATCCGCTCGCTGTTCCGCCTGATCGGCGGCACCGACCCGAGCGAAGCGGCGGAACTGCCCATCCCGCAGGACTATGTGCTGGCAATCGACACCGACGCCGGCCGGCTGGACTGGATCGACTGAAATTCAGGAATTGCCGCCGCGGGCGGACAGGCTCAGCGGCGCAGGCGGCCGCCCGGGTGGCACAAGGCGCAACTACTGGACGATCTGCAGGTCGTCGACGACGCGGTTGCCGTCCACCATCGTGTAAAACACAACCACCTTCACACCAGCCTTCAGACCCTCGAAGTTGAATTCCTCCGGCACCTTGTAGGTCTTGCCGTCGTCCAGGGTCAGGCTCATCGACTTCACGTCGACCGCCTTGATCGTCGCCTCGACGTCCGCACTCTGCGCGAACGTGCTGAGCGGCGCGAAAATGCTGGCTGTGGCGAGTAACGCGGCGATCAGGATACGCATGGTGTGAGCCCTTGAATCGTTCGGTGGTGTGCTGTTTCGATGCAGAGATAGCCCTCGGAATGTGGCGAAAATCGCCCGCGGTGATGACATTTTCGGTATTATTAGTCACCCGATTATTAACCTTAAGCAAGCGTAAATGCGAGCTTTCGCGGGAGTCCCTCGTATAGCTTTGCAAGTGTGAAAGTATTTCCCCCAAATTCTCATCATTAACATTGAGCGTGCCCGGGCAATGGGAAATTAACACGCAATCTCTAGGGTTGTGTCCAAGCTTCACAGGAGTTAACGGGAAAAGGTACCCGCGTTGAAAGTCTCGTTGCCCTTTTTGCTTCCTTCGCACTTTCGCGTCGACCGGAGCCGCCTGCCCTTCCTTGCTGCCATCCTGATCGGCCTTGCCGTCACCGCGATCGCCGTGTCGCTGGACGTCCGCAATACGGAGCACTACCGGAGCGAGCTGAAGGCCTCTGTGGAAGACACGGGCGGCATGCTGGCGCGGCGCATGTCGCGGCGGATCGAGGGACACTTTTCTGCCGCCCAGTTTCTGGCCCACGTGCTTTCGGTGGACGGCGGGTTCCAACCGGACTTCATCGAGCGGGCGGCCCAGCGGTACCTCGACGCGCGTCCCGACATCATGCTTTTCGGCGTGGCACCCGACTTCGTGCTGCAAAAGACGATCGACCGCGACAACCCGGCACCAAACGGTCAGACAGGCGTCGATCGCTCGAAGCTGATGGCAGACATCGCGCGCGTCGGCGACCGCAGCCGTGCGACGATGATCACCGGGACCCAGGATGGCGCCGTGACGCTGGTCGTGCCCGTGCACGTGACCGAGGAGGAGGACTCCCCGGTCTGGGGTGCGCTCGCCGTCGTCGTCGATGCGAAATCGCTTGTCGATACGTCGGGCATCGAATCGCTGCCCTCCTCCGCCCTCAATCAGGGCCAGATCAATATCGATCGTCTTGAGGTGACGCTGAGGGACGCAGCCCGGCCGGACAATCTGGCCTTCCTCGGCAATGACACGATCGAGCAGGCGCAACCGTTGAAATGGTCGGTACCGGTCAAGGGTGGCGGCTGGTACATGCTGGCGGCACCGCGCGGCGGCTGGAATCTCGATCCGCCCGGGCAGCTGCAGTTCCGCATGGCTCTGCTGATGGCGGCGCTCGCCATCATGACGCCGGTCTTCATGGTCAGCTCGCTGATCGCCCAGCGCAACGACATCATTGCGGAACTGCGGGCTCGCGAGACGAACCTGCTCGAGCTGTCGCAACGCTTCAACCTGGCGATGGAAGCCTCCAACATCGGCATATGGGAGGTCACCCGCGACGGCCAGTATCTGTTCTGGGACGACCGGGCGGCGGGCCTGCACGGTCAGCCCACCTCCTCCGACAACCGGCTGGCGGACTGGCTGCAATCGGTCATCCCCGAGGACCGCGCCGTCGCCGAAGCGCATTTCTTCACCTGCACGTGCACGGGCGGCACCAGCTCTGAAATCTACCGCATCACCACCGAGGCCGGCTGTCGCTATCTGCGCTCGGCCGGCGCCCATTTCGAGGGGCCGGATGGCGAACTCAGAACCACGGGCATCGTCTGGGATGTCACCGCCGACGTGATGATGACGCAGACGCTGCGCGACGCGAAGGAAAACACCGATATCAAGAACGCCGAACTGGAACTGGCGCTCGACGAGCTGTCCCACCGGGAACACGAGCTGGAGGAGCTGTCCAACAAGCTCGACCTGGCGCTCGATTCCTATGGATGCGGGATCTGGGAAGTCGACCTCGAAACGGGTCTGGAGCGCTGGGATGCGCGCATGTGCCAGCTGTACGGCATTGCCTATACGGACGGCAGCGTTCAGCGCGACCAATGGCTGAGCCTGCTGCTTCCGGAGGACCGCGAGACGGCGATCAGAGTGTCCTCGAATTATGCCGGAGGCAGGACGGACGAGCCGCTGCTGATCCGTGCTCCGCAGGCAGACGGCACGCTGCGCTACATCCGCTCGTTCGGCAAGCTGCAGACCGATCGCAACGGCGCCCGCAAGCTGATCGGCATCGCCTTCGATGCAACCCTTGACGCATTGATGACCGTCGAGCTGAAGACAGCCAAGGACGAGGCGGACGCCAAGAACCTCGAGCTCGAGGCGGCCAAGAGCCGGATCGAGCACAATGCCCTTCACGATCCGCTGACGATGCTGTCCAACCGCCGCAAGCTCGACATGGAGCTCGACCAGATCTCCCGGTCCAGCGAAGACGAGCGCCAGAAGTTCTCGATCCTGCATCTCGATCTCGACCGCTTCAAGCAGATCAACGACACGCTCGGCCACGCGGCCGGCGATGCGATGCTGGTGCATGCCTCGCGCATCCTGACCCGCAGCGTCCGGGCAGGCGATCTCGTGGCGCGGATCGGCGGCGACGAATTCGTCATCGTGGCGACCGGCAATTCAAGTGCCGCCGAAATGGCTGTGCTTGCCCAGCGGATCATTTCGGAATTCCACCAGCCGATCAGCTTCGAAGGCTTCTCCTGCCGCTGCGGCGTGTCGATCGGCATCGCCCAGGCGAGCGGCCTGCAGATCGATGCGCGCCGGACCCTGGTCAACGCCGACATCGCACTCTATCGCGCCAAGAGCCTCGGGCGGAACCGCTACGAGTTCTTCACGCAGAACCTGCAGGCGGAAATCGTCACGCACAAGCGTACCGCCGACGAGTTGCTGACCGGCATCGACCAGCGCGAATTCATCACTTT
>Ga0065165_1003159_pt1 | contig 12122 bp, 10 predicted proteins | sample AraplaMF_Cvi_mMF_FD_63813 | JGI IMG/M metagenome (GOLD analysis project Ga0065165, IMG submission 63813) | Arabidopsis root microbial communities from the University of North Carolina, USA - plate scrape MF_Cvi_mMF (version 2) (version 3) | ecosystem: Host-associated > Plants > Roots >... | reverse complement strand
CTGATCGCTCTTTCAGTGGGGCGGATTGCCGACGGCGGCGCCCTCGTTGCCGTGCTTTGGCCGGCCATCTTCGTCGTCATTATCGGCATTGCCAAGAGCTGTCTCGAGGCGGCCGGTGGCCGTCTGGCATTCAAGGCCGGCCGCGCCGAGCTCAGCAGACGCCGCGCCGCTGCTGTCGCGGCGCTTGCGCGCCGCTCGCCTGTCGATCCATTGCGGCCGGCCTCCGGCGAAGCGGCCAGCGTCGTCGGCGACCAGGCAGAACTGATCGTGCCCTATATCGCCCGGTTCCAGCCCGCGCGTTTCAAGGCGAAGGCTGTGCCGCTGGTGATGCTTGTCTGCATCTTTCCGATCTCCTGGATTGCGGCGCTCATTCTGCTGATCACCATGCCGCTGATCCCGCTTTTCATGGCGCTGATCGGCTGGCGCGCCCAGGCTGCCAGCGAGAAGCAGCTTGCGGCAACAGGCGGACTGAACGGCTTCCTCCTCGACCGGCTGCGCGGGTTGACGACGATCCGCGCGCTCGGCGCCGTCGATCAGACGGCAGCGCGCCTGCGCGCCGATGCCGACGATCTTAAGACGCGGACGATGGCGGTCCTCAGGATCGCCTTTCTCTCCTCCGCCGTGCTCGAGCTCTTTGCCGCGCTCGGCGTTGCGCTGCTCGCCGTCTATGTCGGTTTCAGCCTGCTCGGCGAGATCACCTTCGGCGCCTGGGCCGGCGGCCTTGACCTGACGACCGGCCTCTTCCTGTTGCTGCTTGCTCCGGCCTTTTTCGAGCCACTCCGCGACCTCTCGTCGGTCTGGCACGACCGCGCCAGCGGCGAAGCGGCGCTCTCGGCACTGGATGGAATTTCAACCGGTGGCCTCGATATCGTCAAGGAAGCAGAGGTCAAACACGCGGCGCGTTTCGATATCGAACTTGCCGGCGGTTTCCGCTACGCCGCCGACAAGCCGGCGGCCATCGACGCGTTCAGCTGTCGCATCATGCAGGGCGAGCATGTCGCGCTGCTCGGCGCCAGCGGCAGCGGCAAATCGACTTTGCTTGCGCTGATCGCCGGGCTTGCTCCAGTCTCGGAAGGTGCAGTCCGCATCGGCGGCTTGCCGCTCGGCGAAGCCGGCGACTGGCGCCGCCATATCGCCTGGATCGGCCAGAAGCCGCATATCTTTGCTGGTTCGCTCGTAGGCAATATCACGCTCGGACGTGTCGGCACCAAGACCGATGACGCGCTTCATGCAGCCAAACTCGACCATGTCGCCGCCGCCTACGGGAAGCGTCCCCTCGGTGAAGGCGGGCTTGGCCTGTCGGGCGGCGAAGCGCTGCGGCTCGCCATCGCCCGCGCCGCCTGCAACTCCGATATCCGCATCATCCTTGCCGACGAGCCGACCGCGCATCTCGATGCCGCGACAGCGGCCGATATCACGGAAAGCCTTGTCAACCTCGCCAGGGGCAAGACGCTTGTCGTCGCCACCCACGATCCACGGCTCGCCGCCCGCATGCAGCGGGTGATCACCATCGGCGCGGATAATCTCCGGGAGGCTGCGGAATGAACACGCGTCTCAGCGATCTGAAGCCCGTCATCGCCGTTTTTCTGGCCGAACGGCGCCGCGGCCTGCTGATCGGCGCGCTGATGTCGGCGCTAACGGTGCTGGCCGGTATCGCGCTTCTCGGACTTTCCGGCTGGTTCATCACCGCCGCTTCGATTGCCGGACTGTCAGTCGCCACCGCCGTCACCTTCGACGTTTTCGCGCCGTCGGCCGGTATCCGCCTCCTGGCGATCGGGCGCACCTTTTCGCGTTACGGCGAGCGGATGACGACCCATGACGCGACGCTATCGGTGCTGGCCGCTCTCCGCGAACGCCTGTTTCGCGGCTGGGCCAAGGGCGGCGCGGCGCGCCATCTCGCAGCCCGTCCCTCGAAGCTTCTGTTCCGCCTGACCGCCGATATCGATGCGCTGGACGGCCTCTATCTGCGTGTCCTCGTTCCCGCCGCCGTCGCGATCTGCGCCGCGATCGCAGCCAGCGTGGCGCTCGGTCTGATCCATCCGCTGCTTGGCGCGGCGGCCGGGTTGCTCCTGCTGCTCGCCGGTCTCGGCATCCCCTATCTTGCCGGTCGCGCCGCCGCAAAATCGGCACGCCGGCGCATGCATGGCGTCGAGGCTATCCGCAGCCGCGTCATCGATCTCGTCGCCGGCCAGACGGAGCTGCTGATGGCCCGTCGACTGGACGCCCAATGCGCCGCAGTCATAACGGCTGACACCTACATTTCGGCGGCCGACGATCGTCTGAACCGTATCGAAACCGGCGTCACGCTCGGCTTCGGCATAACCTCCTCGCTGCTCCTCGCGGGATCGCTGCTTACCGTCGCCGCGCTCGCAGGCGAAGGGACCATCGGCGCATCTGTCGCAGTGCTCGGCATGCTGGTCGCCTTCGCCGCCGTCGAGCCCTTTGCCGCCCTGCGCCGCGGTGCCATCGAGCTTGGGCGCACTCTGACCGCCGCACGCCGTGTGGGTAGCCGCCTGACTGCAGCGGAACGGGCGGCCGGACACGTCGCGCCGGCATCCGGCATCGCTTTTGCGTTAACGGATGTTGCAGCGGCTCACGACGACGCCGAGAAACTCGCAATCGGTAAGTTATCATTTACTCTTGAGGTCGGTGAAAAGCTTGCGCTGGTTGGTTCGAGCGGCGCCGGAAAGTCTTCATTACTGGCGCTTCTCGCGGGCGAGCTACAGCCGCGAAGCGGAAGCGCCGCGATCACCGATGCGACATTGCTGACGCAGCGCACTGAACTCTTTGCCGACAGCATCCGCGGCAATCTCCTGATCGCCGACCCCATGGCCAGCGAAAAGGGTCTGCGCGCCGCGCTGGATGCCGCCGGGCTGCTCGCTGTCATCGACGTCCTGCCGAAAGGGCTCGACACCAAACTCGGAGAAGGTGGGCTCGGCCTGTCCGGCGGGCAATCGCGCCGTCTGGCGCTCGCCCGGCTGTTTCTCCGCAACGCATCCCTCTGGCTGCTCGACGAGCCGACGGAGGGTCTGGATGGCGACACTGCCCGCGACGTGATGGAACGCCTTGCCGAAAAGGCGGACGGCCGCGCCGTGGTCATCGCTACCCACATCCGCCGGGAGGCGGCGATTGCCGATCGTATCGCGGTGATCGCGGATGGACACGTGCTTGAAGTTTCGCGCCGTGGAGAGGCGGCGTTCGAAAAGGCTCTCGACCTGCTCCGGCCGGATTGAGCCAAACATGACCGCGGATGCCATCCGGCACCGTGGAACTCTTGTACCCCGTGGGACCGTGGGAGACAGACAATGGAACTGGATATCGTAGCGCTGTCGCGCTTCCAATTCGCGCTGACCGCGCTTTATCACTTTTTATTCGTGCCCCTGACACTCGGGCTTTCCGTGCTGCTCGCCATCATGGAAACGACCTATGTCATGACCGGCCGCCAGATCTGGCGGCAGATGACGAAATTCTGGGGCACGCTGTTCGGCATCAATTTCGTGCTCGGCGTCGCGACCGGCATCGTCATGGAATTCCAGTTCGGTATGAACTGGAGCTATTACAGCTACTATGTCGGCGACATCTTCGGCGCGCCGCTGGCGATCGAGGGCCTGATGGCCTTCTTTCTGGAAGCGACCTTCGTCGGGCTGTTCTTCTTCGGCTGGGACAAGCTTTCCAAGGTCGGGCATCTCGTCGCCACCTGGGCGGTGGCGCTCGGCTCGAATTTCTCGGCACTCTGGATTCTGATCGCCAATGGCTGGATGCAGAACCCGGTCGGCTCTGCGCTCAATCCGCAAACGATGCGCATGGAGATCACCAGCTTCTTCGACGTGGTCTTCAATCCCGTCGCCCAGGCGAAGTTCGTTCACACCGTCTCTGCCGGTTACGTCTGCGCCTCGATCTTCGTTCTCGGCGTTTCGGCCTGGTACCTGCTGAAGGGCCGTCATATCGAGATTGCCAAGCGCTCGATGACCGTCGCGGCATCCTTCGGTCTGGCATCGTCGCTCTCGGTCGTCGTCCTCGGTGACGAAAGCGGCTATCTCGCCACCGAAAACCAGAAGATGAAGCTCGCGGCGATTGAGGCGATGTGGAAGACGGAGCCAGCTCCGGCGCCCTTCACCGCCTTCGGCTTTCCGGACCAGGAAGCCCGCGAAACCCATTTCGCCGTTCACATCCCCTGGGCAATGGGCCTGATCGGCACGCGCTCGCTGACGACCGAAATCCCCGGCATCGACAAGCTGGAGAAGGAAGCTGAAACCCGCATCCGCGACGGCATCAAGGCCTATGATGCGCTGGCCAAGATCCGGGCTGTCCGGTCACCGGATCAGGTTCCCGCAGATGTCCAGGCCACCTTCGAGGACCTTGGCCACGATCTCGGCTATTCGCTGCTGTTGAAGCGCTATGTCGACGATCCGCGCCAGGCAACCGACGCCCAGATCGTCCAGGCGGCGCATGACACTATTCCGCATGTGCCGACGCTGTTCTGGTCGTTCCGCATCATGGTCGGCCTCGGCATGTTATTCATCCTGCTGACGGCAACCTTCTTCTGGCTGTCGGCGCGCCGCCATCTCGACAAGTATCCGCTGCTGCTGAAGGTCGCCGTCTTCGCGATCCCGTTGCCGTGGGTGGCGATCGAGGTCGGCTGGATCGTCGCCGAGTTCGGCCGCCAGCCCTGGGTGATCGAAGGCGTGCTGCCGACGGCAGCGGCCGTCTCCAGCCTCGGAGCCAGCACCGTGCTGCTGACGATCATCGGCTTTGCGGCGCTCTATACGACGCTGATCATCATCGAGATGAGCCTGATGATCAAGGCGATCAAGAAAGGCCCCGAGCCCGATGACGAACCGGAAGCCGAGCTGATCTCCGAAACCCTCGTTCCTGCTGCGGAGTGATTGTCATGATCCTTCACGAACTCCTCGACTACGATACGCTCCGCGTCATCTGGTGGGTGCTGCTCGGCATCCTGCTGATCGCTTTCGCCACCACCGGCGGCTTCGATCTCGGCGTCGGCACCCTCCTGCCCTTCGTCGCGAAAACCGACACCGAGCGGCGCGTCGCCATCAACAGCGTCGGCGCCACCTGGGAAGGCAATCAGGTCTGGCTGATCCTTGGCGGCGGCGCCATCTTCGCCGCCTGGCCGCCGCTCTACGCGGTGTCCTTCTCGGGCTTTTACCTGGCGATGTTCGCGATCCTCTTCGCGCTCATCCTCCGCCCCGTCGGCTTCAAATACCGCTCCAAGCGGGAAAGCCCGCGCTGGCGCAGCAACTGGGACTGGGCGCTCTTCATCGGTGGCTTCGTGCCCTCGCTGATTTTCGGCGTCGCCGTCGGCAACGTGCTGCAGGGCGTGCCCTTTCGCTTCGCCGACGACATGCGGATCTTTTATGAAGGCACGTTCTTCGGCCTGCTGAACCCCTACGCGCTGCTCTGCGGTCTGCTGTCCGTCGCAATGCTCATGATGCACGGCGCGGCATGGCTCATTCTGAAGACCGAGGGCCCGGTTGCCGAACGCGCCCGGCACTATGGCAGCCTTGCCGCCTTTGCGGCCATCCTGCTCTTTGCGCTCGGCGGCATCTTCCTGGCGGCCGGCGTCGATGGCTACCGGATCACCAGCGAGATCAACACGGTCGGACCGTCCAATCCGCTGTTCAAGACGGCGGAGCATGCCGGCACCTGGCTCTCCAACTACGGCACTTATCCGTGGCTGCTGATCGCACCCGCCCTCGGCTTCATCGGCGCGGCGCTGGCACTGCTCAGCATGCGGGCGAGACTGGAGGTACCGACGCTGTTGTTCAGCAAGCTGTCGATCTTCGGCATCATCGCGACCGTCGGCGTCTCGATGTTTCCGTTCATTCTGCCGTCCTCTCTCGACCCGCGGTCGAGCCTGACGGTGTGGGACGCCTCGTCGAGCCACATGACGCTGTTCATCATGCTCGTCGTCACGGCGATCTTCCTGCCGATCATCTTTCTGTACACCGCCTGGGTCTACAAGGTGCTGTGGGGCAAAGTGGACGAGAAAGCCATCACCGACAAAAACGGCCACGCCTATTAAAGGAGAAAGACGATGTGGTACTTCGCATGGATCCTAGGCCTGCCGCTGGCAGCCGCCTTCGCCGTTCTCAACGCCATGTGGTACGAGCTGATGGACGACGAAGCCAGGAAGAAGAAATCCTGATCTTTGAATGACGACTGCCGGGCGGCACTCTGCCCGGCAGTTTCGTAAATCTGGCACAAGCCTTGCTTCATATTATTCAGGCGGAATATGCCCGCCGGTAGAAGAGGGGTAGCATGGTGTCAGTCACGGATATGATCGGTGCAACTTGGCGTCTTGAAGATGCGATCCGGGATGTGATCGCTGAAAACCTGAATTTCTCCAACAATTCCAGTCCGATGAAGAACAAGGCACGCATGCTGCCGCACCTTCTCGTGCAAAAATATCCGCAGCTCTCGGATATCGAGCATGAGCTGCGCGGCGTCTTCGAGACCTGCCGCATCGCGATTGACCATAAATCCATCAGTCCGGTCGTTGCGAAGGCAGCCATTGCCATTGCCGACGAGTATCGCGAGCTGATCATCAAGCTCAAACATTAGACGATGGTCTCCTCGCGCATTTCCGGCGTGGGACCGGCAGGACACACATCCGGCACATTTGCGCGGACCGCGGTGATTGCCGGTTGACGTAACGTTTTGCGGGCTCTAGTTCGGCTTCCGAATATCGGGGGACGTTTCATGGAAATCTTTACTGCCGCGGGGCTGACTGCGCTTATGCAGGTCATCGCGATCGATCTCGTGCTTGCCGGCGATAACGCCGTCGTCATCGGCCTTGCCGCCGCCGGCCTTCCAGCCGATCAGCGCAAGAAGGCCATTCTGGTCGGCATTCTGGCCGCCACCGTTCTGCGCATCATCTTCGCGTCGATCACCGTTCAGCTGCTCGCCATCGTCGGCCTTCTGCTCGCCGGTGGCCTTCTGCTTCTCTGGGTCTGCTGGAAGATGTGGCGTGAGCTGCGCTCGCAGCATGGTACGGAAGGCGAAGACGCGCTCGAGGGTGCCGAAGGCAAGCCGAAGAAGACCTTCTGGCAGGCCGCCAGCCAGATCGTCATCGCCGACGTGTCGATGTCGCTCGACAACGTGCTTGCTGTTGCCGGTGCAGCCCGCGAGCACCCGACCGTGCTCGTTGCCGGCCTGGCCCTGTCGATCGCGATGATGGGCATTGCCGCAAACTTCATCGCGCGCCTGCTCACCAAGCATCGCTGGATCGCCTATGTCGGTCTGGCGATCATCCTCTACGTCGCGCTCGACATGATGTATCGCGGCACGCTCGAGGTCTGGCCCTATCTGGCTGGGTGATAGGTTTTCCGCAGAAGAACAATCGGGGCGGATCGGCGAAAGCCGGTCCGCCTTTTACTTTTCCCAGTAGTTGCCGACCCGCATGCACTGTCGGTCATACTGCAGCTCGTCCTTCAGATATTCGCGGATCGCCACGGCTTCGGCCTTTTCGCAACCGACCCAGATGAAGGTTGGTGCAGCGCATCGCGGCGCCAGATCGCGGATCAGCCGTTGCAGACCTCCGGTCGTCCCCGCCGCCGCACCGTTGCGATGCAACCAGACGGCCTCGATCTCGGCGGCTGACGAAATCGGCTGCTCCTCGGCACCGCTATCAACTTCGCCAAAGAAGCGGACCTTCGTTTCTGCCGAGGCTGCCTCGGCAATGCGCAGCATGGCCGGCAGGGCCGTCTCGTCGCCGGCAAGGATAAGATCGGTTGCCTCGGGCATCCAACCGCCGCCCGGGCCCATGATGCCGATCCGGCCACCGGCGGCCGCCGTCGCCCCGAAGATCGCGCCCGGCATGGTTTCTCCTTCATGCAGCACGAAGTCGATATCGACCTCGCCGCGCTGCAAATCGACGCTGCGGATGGTATAGATGCGCACGGCGGTGATCTTCTCGTCCGGCCACTGGATCCGGCCATCGTCGCCGACAACCGGCCAGACTGGCGCCGCGCCATTTTGCGGCAGCAACAGGCGCACATGCAGGCCGCCCTGCTGGAAATCGTGAACGTTGGGGCAGGAGAACGTCACGCGGCGCATATGCGGCGTGACATGACGGGCGCCCGTTACGGTCGCCATACGCATGTTGGCCGGCAGTGCCGGCTTCGGCTTTTCCGACCAGGTGAGCTCGAATTTGTCCTCGCCGGCGAAGTAGAACAGATGCTCGGCCAGTACGGTGCGGATCATCGCCAGCTCGTCCTCGCTGTTCGAGGCGAGTTCGATGGCAAGGGTCTGGCCAGCGATGCGAATATCGACCGCGCCGATATCGTGCTCGAGATGCACCGTCTCGCCGTCGCGGGTGACCGATGCATGCTCGGCAAAATGCTCTGCGATCTCTTCCAGCATATGATTGACATCTGCAGGGATTGCCGTGCCCGAAAGCCTGAACTGTGCCGTCATGCCGCTTCCTTTCGCGTCAGGAGCCAGATGAGATATGGACCGCCGATCAGCGCAGCGAAAAGCCCGACCGGAACCTGGTAAGGATAGATCACCACGCGCGACAACCAGTCGGCCGCGACAAGCACTCCGGCACCGATCAGAATGGCGGCGGCAAGCTGTTGTCCGGGCCGATGGAAGCCCGTGAGCCGCGCCAGATGCGGTGCGATCAGACCCGTGAGGCTTAGCGGCCCGACGAGAAACGAGGCGACCGCCGTCATCAGCGCGGCAATCGTCGCCAATGCCAGACGGCTGGCGCCCACAGGCAGACCGAGACTGCGTGCCGAAGGACCGCCGAGCGGCAGAATGGTGAGCCAGCGGCTGAGGAACGGCAGTGGTGCGGCAAGCACCGCAAGCGAGATCACCGCCGTCCAGGCTTCAAAGCTGCCGGCACGGTTGGTCGATCCCGACAGCCAGGTCAACAACACGTAACCGCGCATATCGCCCTGCGCCAGAATTATGGTGACGATTGCCATCGAGAAGGCGCCGATGGCGATACCGGCAAGCAGCAGCCGCTCCGGAGCGAACTGGGCGCGGGCGGCAATGGCGATCATGATCAGGAACGCGACAAGCGCACCGATCGCCATCGAGCCCAGCATGACGAAGGGCGGCGGGAAGCCGAAGATGAAGAGGGCGACCGTGAGTCCCGCGCCACCACCGGTGCTGACGCCGAGCACTTCGGGGCTGGCGATCGGATTGCCGGTCACTCGCTGCATGATGAAGCCGGCGGCCGCGAGCATGGCGCCCGCACCGGCGCCCACGATGGTTCGGGGCAGGCGTAGCGGCAGGAGGTCGCTGAGCAGCGCGCCGGTGGCGATATGCCAACCGTCATCCGCTGGCGCCGTCGTCAGCACCAGAGCGACAACCGCCGTGAGGGCGACGAGGAGCATCAGGAACACGCGGGCGGGGCTGCGAAGACGTTTGATCACCGCGGTGGTCTGCGCCGTAACCGCGGCAAACGAATGCACGCGCGGCAGCAGATAGAGAAGCAGCGGACCGCCGAGCAGCGCGGTCGCGGCACCGGCAGGTGCTATATCGGTAAAGCCCGGACCGAGCAGCTGCGTCAGGCAATCGGTGAAGAACAGCAGCGCGGCGCCCGTCAGCGGTGCGGCGATCACCAGCTGCGTCGTCGTGCGGGCGCCGGCGAACCGGGCGATGGCCGGGGCGGCGAGACCGAGAAAGCCGATGATGCCGACATTGGCTGTAACGGAGGCCGAGAGCCAGACGGCAAGCAGCAGTACGGCAAGCCGGGTCGCATGAAGCGCGATGCCGAGGCTTTTTGCGCCGGCATCGTCGAGCGACAGGACCTGAAGCGGCCGCAGCAGCAGGACGGCGGCGGCAAGGCCTGCAACCAACCGCGGCGCCAGTGAGAGAACACCGCTCCAATCCTGCTGGCTCAGCGAGCCGGCGCCCCAGATATAGATCGACATCGCATATTCGCCGCGCGCCAGGATGATCGTGACGCTGAGCGCCGAGGCAATCAATGTTACGATCATGCCCGACAGGGCGACCGTCACCGGATCGAGGCTGCGCCGCCAGCTCAATCCCAGCACGATCGCCACGGCGACAAGGCCGCCGGCAAAGGCGATTAGCTCCCGCGACAACCCCAGAAGCAGTGGCGAGAACGAAAGGCCGATGCTCATGGCGAGTTGCGCGCCCGAGGCAATGCCGAGCGTCGAGGCATCGGCGATCGGATTGCGCAGTACGCGCTGTAGCAGGAAACCGGACAGGCCGAGCGCTGCACCGGCAATGAGCGAAAGCGCAGCGCGCGGAATCATGCTTTGCCAGAGAAGCGCGGCATCGAGCGCCGCTTCGCTGGCAGGCAGCCGCGGCCTCAACGTCACGAGGAGCGTGAAGATCAGCGCGCAGGCAGCCGCCGAGATCGCCATGCTCAGCTGCGGCTTGCCCCAGCGGCTTGCCGGCTTGCGACTAACCATTCCATGCATCGGTCAGTCCTTTCGCAAGCAGATCGGCAAAGCGCGATGCGGCAGGCAAGGCGCCATAGGGATTGATGGAGCCGATCGTCAGCACCCGCTTTTCCCTGACCGCCGGCAGCGCCTGCCAGAAGGCGCCGTTCTGTAGCGCGACCAGCGCATCCGGCGGGTGAGGCGGGATGAACACGATCCAAGCATCCGGCATCGAGGCCAGCGTCTCGATGCCGATCGGCGCCATGGCCGTGTAGCTGGTCTTGCCTTCCCAGGCATTTTTCAAACCGGTGCGCGCCAGAACCTCGCCGAACATGCTGTCGCTGCCGAAGACGCGGTAGTGGCGCGCATCGCCAAGATTGATCGGCAGGACAGCCCGGCCATCGCCCGCCGACAGAACCGTCCGGTAGCCCTCAAGCCGTGCGTCGAGCTCATCCGCATAGCGCTTGCCGCTTGCGAGCCCGAACTCGTCCGCTATCGCGAGCGTCACGTCCTGGGCACGCTGGAAGGGGCTGTCGCCCATGCGATAGATCGACTGGCTCTTGACCGGCGCGATGCGGCTCATCGGCCCGTCGGCCCAGCCGTAAAAATTCGAATTGAAAATCAGGTCAGGTCTGGCAAAGCGCAGCGCCTCGAAATTCGGCGTGCCGCGCAACCCGAGATCGGCAACGCTTTCGGGAACAGCGGGTTCGACGGCGATCTTGCGGAAGCCGACCAGCTCGGTTCCGGCCACGACATCGGCGCCCAGTACCAGTAGCGTTTCTAGCAGCGCCCAATCGAGCGTGGCGACGCGCGGCAAAGCTGACGCCCTGAGCACGGCGGGTGCGGCGAGCGACGCCGCCATGGCGAGAACGCCGCGACGGGTGAATGTCATTGCCGGCGTCACAGCAGATAGCTCACCGGCTCGCCACGCGCCGGATGCGTAAAGACGCCCATGCCGACGCCGAAGATCGACTGCAGACGCTCGGCCTGCATGATCTCCTCGGGCGTGCCCTTGGCGCTGATCCGGCCGCGATTGAGAGCAATGATCTCGTCGCAATGACGGGCGGCGAGATTGATGTCGTGGAGAACGATGACGACGGTCAGCCCGCGCTCGTGGCTGAGCGACTCCACCAGCGACAGCATCGACGCCTGATGGGCGAGATCAAGCGCCGAGGTCGGCTCGTCGAGCAGCAGGCAGCTGGCATTCTGGGCCAGCATCATGGCGATCCAGGCGCGCTGACGCTCGCCGCCCGACATGTTGGCGACCGGCCTGTCGGCGAACTCCTCGAGATCGGTGCGGGAAATGGCATCGTCGACAAGCGCATGATCTGCCTTGCCGAAACGGCCGAGCGTGCCATGCCAGGGAAAACGCCCGAGCGCGACGAGCTCGCGCACCGTCATACCGTCGGTGGCAGGCGTGAACTGCGGCATATAGGCGATCTTGCGGGCAAATTCCCGCCCGCTCCAGGTCGAGGCATCCTTGCCCTCGAGCATAAGCTTCCCACCGGTCGCCGCATGCTGGCGCGCCATGATCTTCATCAACGTGCTCTTACCCGACCCGTTCGGCCCCACCAGTCCATAGATCCGGCCGCTCTCGAGCGTAAGGTCTATGCCCGACAGGATGGTGCGCTCGCCCGCGGCAAAGCATACATCCGACATCGTCAGGAAAGGGGTGGACATCGGCACGGCTCCTGTCAAAACAGCTGCGGGAGGGACATGGCCCTCCCGCCGTTTTGCTTGGTG
>Ga0065165_1003158_pt1 | contig 12127 bp, 15 predicted proteins | sample AraplaMF_Cvi_mMF_FD_63813 | JGI IMG/M metagenome (GOLD analysis project Ga0065165, IMG submission 63813) | Arabidopsis root microbial communities from the University of North Carolina, USA - plate scrape MF_Cvi_mMF (version 2) (version 3) | ecosystem: Host-associated > Plants > Roots >... | reverse complement strand
AAGTCCATGCGGCGGGCCGCGCCGACGCGGCCCGCTCCCACGACCTTGCCGCCGACGGATGGATCCCCGCCACGAGGGCGGGGATGACGAGCAGGAGGGAGGGGCTGTGAGCGCCTCAGCGCCGCGACCTGAACGCTTGTCCGATCAGGGCGAAGACGCCCCTAAGCCGCCTCCGCCTGCCGCCGCTTGGCCAGCAGGTATTCCGCGCAGCCGTAGGTGCGGGCGTTGTCCACGTCGATGGCGTGGGCGCCGTCGGGCAGGATCACGGGCTCGACCGCCAGCCGGAATCGCCGGCCCAGCCGCTTCAGCGCGCCGCGCAGGGACAGGCGCCTCATCAGGAGCAGGGCCAGGTTGACCGGCCCCAGCGCCACGATCATCCGCAGGGGCTTCTTGGCGAACTGGCCGCCGCTCCTGAAGCTCTCGGCCGCCTTCATCGCGCCTGCGCCCGCCAGGGCGTACAGGTTGCAGTTGGAATAGGCGTCGTCGGTGAAGCGGTAGAACCGCCGCTGGCCCTGCGGGTGGGCGGCCAGCACGGACGCCTCGGTGCAGAGCGCCAGCGCCACGTCGGCCCCGCGCGCCAGGGGCGCCAGCACCGCGCGCACCGCGCCCGGCGTCAGCAGCACGTTGTCCGAGGTGGTGATCAGCATCGGCTGCCCCACCCCGACGGCGGCGGCATAGACGCTGTCGGCCAGGTTGTCGGCGGCGACCACGAAGTCGATCGCCGCGCCGCGTGGCATCACCGCGGCGACGGCCGCTTCCGTCTCCGGCTCCACGACGATGCGGATGCGTGACACGCCTGGCGTGGCGGCCAGGGCGTCGACCACGTGGCGGATCAGCGGCGCGCCGCCGATCTGGACCAGGCTCTTGTTCGGCACGCCGGCCCCGGCCGCCAGCGGGTCGACGCGACCCGCGCGCTGGGCCGCCAGCACGATGGCCGTGAAGGGCAAGGTTGCGCCGGGCGTCTCAGGCGGCGACATCGAACGTCCGGCCCGTGAGCCTGTGACGGCGCAGGCTCTCGCCCAGGATCGTTTCGATCAGCTCGCCGTGGCTCCAGCCGATCTGGGCGGCGGCCATGGCGATGGTCTTGCGGGACCAGAGGTTGCAGTTGAGGTTGACCTCCAGGAACAGGACCTCGCCCGTGGTCACGTCGAGCCGGAACTCGAAGCGGCCGTAGTCGAAGGGCGTGAACTCCCGCATCAGTTCCCGCGCCCGGGCCTCGACCACGGCCCGCACGCCGGGCTCGACCAGCGGCCGGATCTCGTAGGCCTGGCCGGCGACCAGGTTGCGCTTCTCGGCATAGGTGCGCAGGACGCCGGGGTCCTCCTGTTCGACGATCTGGGTCGGCAGCACCAGAGGCTGGCCGTCCACCGTGATCACCGAGACCTCGATGTCGTGGCCCTGGATGAACGGCTCGACGATGGCGTCGTGGCCCTCGTCGTGGAGCCGCAGGACCGCCGCCTGCACGCTGGCCCAGTCGTGGGCGTCGCCGACGCCCCAGCTCGCCGAGCTGGCGTTGGGCTTGATCACATAGCGGGCGGCGGCCGGGCAGTCGGCCTGGGCGATCGGCGCGCCGCGGCGGTAGACGGTCCAGGGCGCGGTGGGCAGGCCGCGGGCGGCGGCGGCGCGCTTGCTCAGGTGCTTGTCGTCGGCCAGGCCGCGCAGAATGGGGCTGGCCCCCAGGTAGGGCACGCCCTGCCGCTCGCACAGCAGGGGCAACATCATCTCGGAATTCAGGAACCCGCCCCGGTTCAGGAGCGGGAAGACGAAGTCCACCGGCGGCGCGTCGAACAGCACCCGGTAGTCGTCGGCCAGCATCAGGTTCAGGCCCATGCCCTCCAGCGCCAGCCGCATCTCGCGGTGATAGGTGGCGTGGGTGCCGTCCTCGGGATGCAGGCCGCCTTCCCAGCGGGCGTGCTTGGCGATGAACAGGATCCTCAAGGACCGCTTGATGGCCGCGGGAATGGTTCGCGGCGCCGGATGACGGCTCATCGGACTCTCCCATCCGAGGCCCGGCGAGGGATCGGCGCCCCATGGCCGACTCGAGCCGCAGCGGGCCTGCGCGCCCTGAGTTACCGGCCGGCCGTGACGGGTCCGCTACGCTTTGGTGGCAAGATGATGAGCCAGCAGCTGCCCGTAGCGGCCCTCGCCCAGGCCCTTGCGCGCCGCCCGCTGGGGCATCAGGACGCCGGGCTTGCCGTTGCCCTCGATCAGCAGCGGACCGTCCGGCGTCATCGCCACGTCCCAGCCGATCAGGGCGTAGTCGGCGAAGGCCTCGGCATGGGCGCGCGCGCAGAGCGCCGCCGTCGCCGCCCAGTCCGGCAGGGCCCGACCCACGATCCGGGCGCCCGTCACCGGGTGGGCCTCATGGTCGCCGCCGCCATAGCCCTTGCAGGCCACGCCCAACGTCCCGGCCTCCAGGTCGACGCCCGCGATCAGCCCGCCGGCCTTCATGTTGTCGACCTTGGCGGCCGGGTCCGAGGCGAAGCGGAAGGTGGCGCTGACCACCTCGGGCCGGCCGGCCTCGTCCAGGATCGTCACCACCCGCACCGTCGGCAACGCGCCCAGCGCCAGGTCGGCCAGGGCCGGGTGGGTGGCGATCCGCGGCTGGATCACCATCGTCCCCTTGGCCGTGCGCAGGGTCGGCGGCAGGGCGGCGGCCAGCTCCCCGGCGTCGGCGAACCGGCCCAGCATGACGACGCCGTCGCCGCCCTCGCCATCCGCCGGCTTGGCCACCAGCTCGCGCCCCGCCGGGTCGGCGCCGGGCGCGACGACCCCGCCCGCGACGGTCGCAACGGTCTCGGGATGCGGCAGGCCCGCCTGCGCGCAGCGGGCGTAGAAGCGCGCCTTGTCGGCCAGGGCGCACTGCGGCGTCCAGCCCAACGGGTTGATCCGTTTGTTCAGCGCGGCGTCCTCGAAGCGCCGGATGTAGCCGTCCAGCGCCTCGCCCCGCTCGATGCGGAACAGGGCCACGTCCTGCGGGTCGGCGAACCTCGCACGGGCGATCTCGACCGCCCGCGCCCGCCAGGCGTCGTCCAGGCCGAACTTCCGCTGCACCTTGCGCGCCCGCCACGGGATCCAGGCCTGGAAGCCCAGCCCAACCGCCGCGTCCAGCGCCGCCCGCAGCGGCCCGCGCCGCGCCCGCCTGCGCCGATAGTGCTCGGCCAGGAAACCGCCGCTGACCGGCGTGGTGACGCCGGGGTAGATCGCGTAGGCCTTCTTCAGGAAATACAGCCGGTCGTAGCCCATGGGTCCGGGCCTAGCATCGGATTGTTACAATCCCGAGGTAGCGCTGGTCGTCCCGCTGGGGGGTGGGAAACCGGCCATGCGTCATGTGTACCTCTACGTCCACGACCTGCGCTCCAGCGGCGTGGTGCGCAACGCCATCGACTTCGCCAAACGCCTCGCCCAGGACCATCCGACCACGCTCGTCGTCGGCTACGGCCAGGGCTTCTTCGCCGAGGAGGCCGCACGCGGCCCGTTCGCCCTCAAGGTGCTGGCCCCGCGCGAGGGCGCCCTGGGCCGGGGCCTGGCGGCGCTCCGCCTGCGGGCCTGGCTCGCGCGCCAGCCGGCCGGCGCCCTGATGTCGGTGGGCAACATGGGCCACTGGACGCCGTTCCTGGCCTGCCAGGGTCTGGGCCACGTCGCCCGCATCTACTGCATCAGCAACGAGGTGGCTCGCGACGACGGCCTGAAGAGCCGCACGCGCCTGCTCTGGATGAAGCTGCTGACACTCGACGCCGCCCGGATCGTCGTGGTGGGCCGCGCCCTGCGCCGCCTCCCGCTGTTCGCGGACGCCATCGCCTCGGGCCTGGCCGCCGAACTGCCCAACGGCGTCGACAATGCGCTGGCCGCGACGCTCGCCCAGGCGCCCGCGCCGCACCCGTGGCTGGACCAGCCGATCCCCGTGGTGGTCGGCATCGGCCGGCTGCGGCCGCAGAAGAACTTCGACCTGCTGATCGCGGCCGCCGGACGGGCGCGGGCCACGCGGCGCCTGCGCCTGGCGATCATCGGCGGCGGGGCGCCCGAGGAGCAGGAGCGGCTCACCCGCCTCGCGCGACAGGCCGGCTTCGGCGACGATTTCCTGCTGGCGGGCGAGACCGACAACGTCTTCGCCTGGCTGAGCCGCGCGGCGGTGTTCGCCCTGCCCTCGCGGTGGGAGACCTCGTCGCTGGCCCTGCTGGAAGCGCTGGCGGCCGGCGCGCCGGTGGTGGCCTCCCGGATCGCCGGCGACGCCGCCCAGGTGCTGGACGAGGGCCGCTACGGCCGTCTGTTCGACGGCCATTGCCCCGACGCCCTGGCCCAGGCGCTGCTGGCCCAGGTCGAGGCCCCGGTGCGGCCCGGCGAGCGGGCGCGGGGCTACGATCTCGCCCTGACCAACGACCTCTACGCCCAGCTGATGGCGGAGGTGCTGGCGACCGGCCGGGCGCGCTGGCGGCCCGGGCGGCCGTCGGCCGGGGCGGTCGCCTAGAACTCCGCCGCCCGCCAGCCTGGGCATGGCGTCGGTCATGGCCAGCAGCGGCCGCGTCACCTGGAGGATCACCACCCGCGCGGCGAAAGCGGCCACGCCCGCGACATCGCCGGCCTTCGGCAGCGCCTCCAGCCGGACCACCGCCGCATCGGCCGCCGGCAGGTCGGCCTCGACCTTGTCGGCCAGCGCCTGCCCCTGGGCCGTCATCCTGGTGGCGCGGTAAGCGCCGGAGGTCAGGGTTTCTTAAGCGGCGGAAGGCAACTTCCAAGTGTCCAGGGAGTGCGCCAGATGGTTGCAGCGAACGCCGTCGCGATCGAGCCGGTCGCCGAGGAGCCGGGTCCGATCCAGCATCGCAAGGTGCCGCCGTCGAGCGACTTCGCGCACCTCCTGCGCGAGGTGACCCGGACCACCGGCAAGACCTATTTCGCCCAGGTCCAGGAGCTGGTGCGCCTCGCCAGCGGCCCCGGCCGGATCGGCCCCTTCGAATTCTTCCTCTACCGCCTGTTCGACGATGCGATCCCCGCGGAGCGGAAAGCCGCCTTCGTCGGTCGCGGCCTTCGCGGCCAACTGATCAACAAGCACTTCGACCCCGCGGTCTTCGACGTCGGCCTGGACAAGCTCAGCTTCTATGCCCGCGCGCTCGAGCTCGGCCTGCCGGCGCCGCGCGTGCTGGCGGTCTGCCACGCCGAACGCACCTTCCCGGGCGCCCGGGCGCTGCGCGGGACGGACGACCTGCTCGCGTTCCTGCGCGATCCGAGCGTCTATCCGCTGTTCGGCAAGCCCAACTCGATGTCGGCCAGCGTCGGCGTCGCCTCGATGACGCGGCTGCATGCCGGCGACGACGAGATCGAGATGAGCGACGGCCGCCGTTTCCCGGTGGATCGCATGGCCGAGGAGCTGAAGCGCTACTTCGCCGAGGGCTATCTGCTTCAGACGCGGCTCCACCCGCATCCCGAGATCCGCGCCGTGTCGGGCGACACCCTCTCGACGATCCGGATGATGGTGCTGGACCTGGGCGACGGCCCCAAGGTGATCCGCGCCAGCTGGCGTGTGCCGGTGGGCGAGAACCAGGCGGACGTCGCCTGGCGCGGCAACATCATGGCCGCCATCGATCCCGCCACGGGCGTCTGCGAACGGGCGGGCCAGGGCCGGGGCCTGGAGCGCCAGAGCCTCGACAGCCACCCCGACAGCGGGCGGCCGATCGTGGGCATGACCCTCCCGGACTGGGCCGCCGCCTGCGAGCTGGCGGTGAGCGCGGCCGCCAAGTTCCCCGACCTGCCCCTCGTAGGCTGGGACATGGCGCTGACGGATCGCGGCCCGGTGCTGATCGAGCTGGAGCCGGACGGCGGCGACCCTTCGGTCACCCAGATCGCCAGCGGCGTCGGCCTGCTGGACGGCCCCTACGCCCAGTTCGTCGAACAGGTCCGCAAGCGCGGCAAGTTCAAGCCCAAGCGGCGCTGAACGCGCGCGTCTGAGCGGGCCGAAAGGCCCGTCGTCTGCGACTGGATTGTCTGGAAATTTGGAGCGGGCGAGGCGATTCGAACGCCCGACCCCAACCTTGGCAAGGTTGTGCTCTACCCCTGAGCTACGCCCGCGCTCCGTAGGGGCGATGGTCAGCCCCAAATGCGAGAGGCGGCCTTATGGCAGACGGCCCCCGGCTTTGCAAGCGGCCCGGAGCCGCTTTTTTCAGCGAAAGCCCGCGACCGCGCGACGCGGCCGCCAAGGCCTTGAATCAGCGGAACTTCGGAGCCTTCAGCCGGCGCTTGTTGACATGGCCTTCCGGCGCATCGGCCTTCACCTCCTCGGGGTATTCGCCCTTGAAGTAGTACCGTTGCCAGGCTTCCTTGGTGGCGTCGGGGTCGCCGCGGAAGATGCGCTGGTTGAACTCGCTGCGGTGCTTCTCCCAGACGTCGTACTGGTGGCGCAGCTCGGGGTCGGAATCCATCCGGCGGATCACCGGCTGGATCTCGTGCAGGGTGTGGTCCTGCAACAGGGTGATGAAGCAGAAGGGCTCGCCCTTCTCGAACCGCACGCGGCCGGGGCGGGTGAAGATCCAGTTCATCGTGAAGGGGAACGGCAGCCAGTCGGTCTCGACCACGCCGGCCAGCGGCTGGATGCCGTCCTTCACGTGGTTGGGCGGCCCCTGGGCCAGCATCACCCAGCCGGGCGGGGTGCGGAACAGGTAGCCGGGGTGCAGGGTGAGCACGCCGTGGCTGAAGTGGCTGGTGGCCAGGCGGTGGAAGTCGGGGTTCGGATAGTCGGGCTTCAGCGTCAGGTCGGACTGCATCAGCCCGCCGTTCCACTCGGCCGTGAACGCCACGGGGCAGAGGATTTCCCAGCCCGACGAGTTGGCCATGTTCAGTGGCAGGCAGCGGTAGGGGTGCCTCGACGTGAAAGCGTCCATCCAGGCCCGCTGCGGCCGGCCCGGCACGATCTCGGGCGGACGCTCGGTGGTGGGGAAGCACTCCAGTTCCATGGGCCCTCGGCTCGCTGGCGACAGGCGGAACCCTTAAGCGCCGCGCCGCCGTCCCGTCCAGCGGCCGCGCCGTCCGAGCAAGGAAAAGCCCCGGCCGCTCACGCGACCGGGGCTTGTCTTGCTTCTCTGGAGCCCGGAGGCCCCGAAGCTCTGTCCGTCCTAGGCGAGGATCGCCTTGCGACGACGGATCATGGCGCCGGCGCCGCCGAAGCCCAGGATCATCAGGGCCCAGGTGCCGGGTTCCGGAACCGCCGTGCCGGCGAGGCCGTCGAACTCGAAGGCGTCCAGCGACGACGAGAAGTCGATCGAGGTCACGTAGTCGCCGCCGAAGTCGTAATAGACGCGGTAGCCCTGCGAGCGGTCGCCCGTGCCTTGGGGCGTGCCGCCCCAGATGCTTTCGCCGTTGAACGTCTGGCTGGTGCCGTTGGCGAGGTGGAAGGTCACCGAATTGTAGGTGTCCGGCGAGCCCATGTAGAAGCTGAACGAGCTCAGGACGTAGCCGTTGATCGCCGAGAAGGTCGAGGTCTGGCCGGCCTGGACCGAGGCGTAGTCGGTGTCGTCGACCGGCACCGAGGCGCCGCCGACCATCACGCCGCCCGACCACGGCGGCGGCGCGCTGCCGACGATCGGGTCCGGAGTCGTGGTGATTTCGAGGCCCGAGAACGCGACGTTCGGATCGGCGATGCCGTCGAAGTCGTAGAGCATCGTCTGGCCGTAGGTCCCGAGGGTCGTGCCGGTCAGGTCGTCCGCGACGATGGTCGAAACGGAGATGGCGGCGTTGGCGGCCGAGGCGGCCGCCAGGATGCCGAAGGCGGCCGAAGCCGCGGCGAAGGTACGGAGCTTCATGATGTCTTTCCCAGCTGTGGGCGGGCTTGGGCCAGCCGTCATGGTTGACGTTAGATGAACGTCGATATCGCCACGATCAGATTCACCTGGGAGAAGAAAATCGCCTGAAAAGAGAAAGCCCCGGCCGCTCACGCGACCGGGGCTTGCCTTGTTCCTCAGGAGCCCGGAGGCCCCGAAGGTCCGTCCGTCTTAGGCGAAGACCGCCTTGCGACGACGGATCATGGCGCCGGCGCCGCCGAAGCCCAGGATCATCAGGGCCCAGGTGCCGGGTTCCGGAACCGCCGTGCCGGCGAGACCGTCGAACTCGAAGGCGTCCAGCGACGACGAGAAGTCGATCGAGGTCACCAGCGCGCCACCGAAATCGTAATACACCCGGTAACCCATGTCGCGGTTGCCGCCCGGGTTCGACGGCGTGCCGCCCCAGATTTCGTTGCCGCTGAAGGTTTGGCTGGTGCCGTCGGCCAGGTGGAAGACCACTTGGTTATAGGCGTCCGGCGAACCGAGGTAGAAGCTGAACGACGACAGGACGAAGCCCGGAGCCGCCGAGAACGTGCCGGTCGAGTTGGCCTGGACCGAAGCGTACATCGTGGTGTCGCCCGATTGGCTGCCGTTGTACGGCGGCGAGGCCGAACCACCGCCCGTTTGCGGGCCTTGCAGCACGTTACCGGTGTAGTTCACGGTCGACGCGTGGATGTCGTCGAAGTCCCACAGCATTTCCTGGCCGTACAGCAGCGGAGTGCTGGGCGAGGCGTCAACGCCGAACAGGTTGCCTTCTTCGGTTTGGATCACCGTGATGGCGGCATTGGCGGTGGAAGCAGCGGCCATGAGGCCGAGAGCGGCGGAGGCCGCGGCAAGCGTACCAAACTTCATGTCTACTTAATCCCCAACTTGGCCGGCCCAAACAGCGGATCCGGCCTTCAACCCTAACGATATGTGAACAAGCGGAACTGCGCGACTCGATTCCCCTGTGGATAGAAAAAGCCCCGGCCACTCGCGCGGCCGAGGCTTATTCCTTGCCCCTGGAACCCTAGGGTTCCGAAGGTTCGTGCGCCTTAGGCGAAGGCCGCCTTGCGACGACGGATCATGGCGCCGGCGCCGCCGAAGCCCAGGATCATCAGGGCCCAGGTGCCGGGTTCCGGAACCGCCGTGCCGGCGAGACCGTCGAACTCGAAGGCGTCGTCCGACGAGTTGAACGTGATCGAGGTCACGTAGTCACCGCCGAAATCGTAGTACACCCGGTAGCCTTGCGAGCGGTCGCCCGTGCCGGCCGGGGTGCCACCCCAGATCGCTTCGCCGTCGAACGTCTGCGTGGTGCCGTTCGCCAGGTGGAAGACCACTTGGTTATACTTGTCCGGCGAGCCCATGTAGAAGCTGAACGAGCTCAGCACGTAGCCGTTGATCGCCGAGAAGGAGGCCGTCTGGCCGCCTTGCACGGAGGCGTAGTCGGTGTCGTCGACCGGCACCGAGGCGCCGCCGACCATCACGCCGCCCGAGTACGGGGGCGGAGCGCTGCCGCCGATCGGGTTCGGCGTCGTGGTGACTTCGTTGCCCGTGAACGACACGTTCGGATCGGCGATGCCGTCGAAATCATAGAGCATCACTTGGCCGTTGGCGGCCAGGGTGGTGCCCATCAGATCGTCGGCTTCGAGAACGGTGACCGAGATAGCGGCATTCGCGGCAGAGGCAGCGGCCATGAGGCCGAGAGCGGCAGAAGCCGCAGCAAGCGTACGGATCTTCATATCAATCTTCCCCAACGTCTGGCCCGCCCCGATGCCGGACGCGACCTTCAGGCTTAACAATATATGAACGCCGCTATTTCGACGACTCGATTCGCCTAACAGGTGTATGTGAGAAAGAAACGCCGCAAAATCAGTGGGTTGTGGAACCCTCGACGCTCTCTGAAGCGGCGATTCGACGCGGCCCTCGTCTCTGTTATGAGCTTAGCCATGGCGACGCGCAACGACCTTTTGAACTTCCTCTCGGACCACGGCGTGGAGGCCGTGACGCACGACCATCCGGCCGTCTTCACGGTCGGCGAGGGCCAGGACATCAAGGACCGGATCCCCGGCGCCCACACCAAGAACCTGTTCCTGAAGGACGCGAAGGGCCAGCTCTGGCTGATCTCGGCCGAGGGCCACGCCCAGATCGACCTGAAGCGCCTGCATACCGTCATCGGCTCGGCCCGGCTGAGCTTCGGCAGCGCCGAGCTGATGCAGGAGACCCTGGGCGTCACGCCGGGCTCGGTCACCGCCTTCGGCCTGATCAACGACCGCGGCCGCCGCGTGCGCTTCGTGCTGGACCGCACGCTGGCCGAGGCCGACCAAGTGAACTTCCACCCCCTGACCAACACCGCCACGACCACCGTCAGCGCCGCGGGCTTCCGGAAATTCCTGGCGGCGCTGGATATCCGTCCGCTTGTGGTGGATTTCGTCGCGATGGCCGTGATCGACTAGCGGTCGGGGCCGCTTGCGACCATCTTGGGCGCAGGACGTTAGAGACCAAGAGACAAGGACTACCGGGCAATGACCCTCATCGGGGAAACCCAAGGCGCCGGGACGGGCGCGCCGATCGCAGACCTGATCAAGGACGCCACCGACGCCAGCTTCATGGCCGACGTGGTCGAGGCCTCGAAGACCCAGCCGGTGATCGTCGACTTCTGGGCCACCTGGTGCGGCCCGTGCCGCCAGCTCGGGCCGGCGCTGGAGAAGGCCGTCACCGCCGCCAAGGGCGCGGTGAAGCTGGTCAAGGTCGACATCGACCGGAACCCCGCCTACGCGGGCCAGCTGCGCGTGCAGTCGATCCCGGCGGTGTTCGCCTTCGTGGACGGCCGCCCTGTGGACGGCTTCATGGGCGCCCTGCCCGACAGCCAGGTGAAGCAGTTCGTCGACCGCCTGGCCAAGCAGGGCGCGGGCGTCTCGCCCGTGGACGAGCTGCTGGCCATGGCCAAGGAGTCGCTGGAGCTGGGCGACGCCGGCGGGGCGGCCCAGGCCTACGCCCAGGCCCTGCAGATGGACCCGGCCAACGTTAAGGCCATCGGAGGCATGGCCCGCGTGCTGCAGCAGGCCGGCGACCTGGAGCAGGCGCGCGAGGTGCTGGAGCTGGCCCCGCCCGACGCCAAGGACCCCGACATCGACGCCGTCCGCGCCGCCCTCGCGCTGGCCGACGAAGCGCCGTCGGAGACCGCCGAGTTCGAGGCGCGCCTCGCCAAGGACCCCGACGACCACGAAGCGCGGCTGGAATACGCCAAGGCCCTGGCCGCCGCCGGCAAGATGCACGAGGCCGTGGACGAGCTCATCGAGAGCATCCGCCGCGACCGCGATTGGAACGAGCAGGCCTCGCGCAAGCAGCTGCTGACGATCTTCGAGGCCGCCGGCCCGATGTCGGACGTCGCCAAGCAGGGCCGCCGCAAGCTATCTTCGATCCTGTTCAGTTGAGGAGAAGGGCTGCATGGCGCCCTATCGCCAGCTCGCCGACCTGCCGCAGTTGATTCCCGTCTTCCCGCTGGACGGGGCCCTGCTCCTGCCCGGGGGCGAGTTGCCGCTGCAGATCTTCGAGCCGCGCTACCTCAACATGGTCGATGACGCGATGGCCGGCGACCGGGTCATCGGCATGATCCAGACCCGGGGCGGCAGCCGCGCGCGGCCGACCCTGTCGGAGGTCGGCTGCCTGGGCCGCATCACCAGCTATGCCGAGACGTCGGACGGCCGCTACCTGATCACGCTTACCGGCGTCTGCCGTTTCGATGCGGGCGAGGAGCTGGACCTGCGCCTGCCCTACCGCCAGCTGCGGGCCAACTACGACCGGTTCAGCGAGGATCTGGCCGACGAGGACGCCGAGGCGAGCGAGCCGGCGCGGGCGCGCTTCGCCGACGCCCTCAAGCGCTACCTGAACCGCCGCGAGCTGGACATCGACTGGGACACGGCGCGCGAGGCGCCGCTGGAGGCGCTGGTGAACAGCCTCTGCATGGGCCTGCCGTTCGAGCCCGCCGAGAAGCAGGCGCTGCTCGAGGCGCCCGACTTGGCCGGCCGCTTCGAGGTGCTGACGACCCTGCTGGAGATCGACGGCTCGGAGTCGGATGACGAGCCCCACCAGCTGCAGTAGAGGGACGCCATGAACGAGCCCCCCTCGGACTACACTGTCGACGTCGACCCGCGCCTGCTGGAGATCCTGGTCTGCCCGGTCACTCGCGGCCCGCTGTCGTACGACCGCGCCAAGGCCGAGCTGGTCAGCAAGGGCGCCCGCCTCGCCTACCCGATCCGCGACGGCGTCCCGATCATGCTGCCCGAGGAAGCCCGGGAGCTCGGTGAAGGGGAGTAGGGCGCGGATTTCCCTCCCCC
>Ga0065165_1003157_pt1 | contig 12133 bp, 10 predicted proteins | sample AraplaMF_Cvi_mMF_FD_63813 | JGI IMG/M metagenome (GOLD analysis project Ga0065165, IMG submission 63813) | Arabidopsis root microbial communities from the University of North Carolina, USA - plate scrape MF_Cvi_mMF (version 2) (version 3) | ecosystem: Host-associated > Plants > Roots >... | reverse complement strand
GGGGGAGGTGGCTCGAAAGGCCGGAGGGGGTAACCGAGTCGGCCGCCCAGTTTCTCCTCCCCGTCCCCACAGGGAAAAGGACTTGTCGGGTCCGGCAGCGGCTCGCCGCGCGCTCGCGCGCCAACGCGTTTCCACAAATCTTGAAACCGCGCTATGCAGCGCCGACTTCCGGTTCGACCGGACCCAGTACGAACACCCGAGACGCCGATGCCCAGCCTGAACGAGATCCGCAGCACCTTCCTGAACTATTTCGGCGCGGCCGATCACGCCATCACGCCCTCGGCGCCGCTGGTGCCGCAGAACGATCCGACCCTGCTGTTCGTCAACGCCGGCATGGTGCCGTTCAAGAACGTGTTCACGGGCGCCGAGACCCCGCCGCATCCGCGCGCGACCTCGTCGCAGAAGTGCGTGCGGGCCGGCGGCAAGCACAACGACCTGGACAATGTCGGCTACACCGCCCGCCACCACACCTTCTTCGAGATGCTCGGCAATTTCTCGTTCGGCGACTACTTCAAGGAACAGGCGATCCACCACGCCTGGACCCTGCTGACCCGCGACTTCGCCCTGCCCAAGGACAAGCTGCTGGTCACCGTCTACCATACCGACGATGAGGCGGCTGATCTGTGGAAGAAGATCGCGGGGCTGGACGATGGCCGTATCATCCGCATCCCGACCAACGACAATTTCTGGTCGATGGGCGACACCGGCCCGTGCGGCCCGTGCTCGGAGATCTTCTTCGACCATGGTGAGGGCATCCCCGGCGGCCCGCCTGGCAGCCCGGACGAGGACGGCGACCGCTTCATCGAGATCTGGAATCTGGTGTTCATGCAGTTCGAGCAGATGGCCGGCGGCGAGCGCGTCTCGCTGCCCAAGCCGTCGATCGACACCGGCATGGGCCTGGAGCGCGTCGCCGCCGTCCTGCAGGGCGTGCACGACAACTACGACATCGACCTGTTCAAGGCGCTGATCGCCGCCAGCGTCGAGCTGACCGGCGTCAAGGCGCAGGGCGACCAGGCTCCGTCGCACCGGGTGATCGCCGACCACCTGCGCTCGTCCTCGTTCCTGCTGGCCGACGGCGTGACGCCTTCCAACGAAGGCCGCGGCTATGTGCTGCGCCGGATCATGCGCCGGGCCATGCGCCACGCCTACCTGCTGGGCGCCAGCGAGCCCCTGATGCACCGCCTGGCCCCGACCCTGGTGGCGGAGATGGGCGCGGCCTATCCCGAGCTGCGCCGCGCCGAGGCCTCGATCGTCGAGACCCTGCGCCAGGAGGAGGAGCGCTTCCGCGTCACCCTGGGCCGCGGCATGGGCTTGCTCGACGAAGCCACCGCCAACCTGACGGCCGGCGGCGTGCTGGACGGCGAGACCGCCTTCAAGCTCTACGACACCTACGGCTTCCCGCTGGACCTGACCCAGGACGCCGTGCGCGCCAAGGGCATCACGGTCGACACCGACGGCTTCGACGTGGCCATGGACCGCCAGCGCCAGATGGCCCGCGCCAACTGGGCCGGCTCGGGCCAGCAGGGCGCCGCCGCCGCCTGGTTCCCGATCCGCGAGGCCAACGGCCCGACCAACTTCGTCGGCTACGACACCACCGAGACCACCGGGACCGTGAAGGCCATCGTGCTGGACGGCGCCCCGGTTTCGTCGGCCGAGGCCGGCGCCAGCGTCGATGTCTTGCTGGACCGCACCAGCTTCTACGCCGAGAGCGGCGGTCAGGCCGGCGACACCGGCGTGATCGAGGCGGGCGGCGTCGAAAGCCGCGTCGTCGACACCCAGAAGCAGGCCGGCGACCTGCACGTCCACCGCGTCGAGCTGGCCGGCCCGCTGAAGGTCGGCGACCCGGTCGTGGCCTCGGTGGACGCGGCCAAGCGCACCACCACCCGCGCCAACCACTCGGCCGCCCACCTGGTGCACGCCGCCCTCCACCACGTGCTGGGTCCGCACGTCGCCCAGAAGGGCCAGATGGTCGACGGCGACCGCATGCGCTTCGACTTCAGCCACGGCGGCCCGCTGACCGCCGACGAGATCGAGCGCATCGAGGCGGAGGTGAACGCGGTCATCCGCCAGAACGTCCCCGCCCAGACCCAGGAAATGGCCCCGCAGGAGGCCATCGAGGCCGGCGCCGTGGCGCTGTTCGGCGAGAAGTACGGCGACAGCGTCCGGGTGCTGACCCTGGGCGAGTCCCTGACCGAGGCCGGCAAGGCCTATTCGGTCGAGCTGTGCGGCGGCACCCACGTGGCCCGCACCGGCGACATCGCCCTGTTCAAGATCGTTTCCGAGCAGGGCGTGGCCGCCGGCGTGCGCCGCATCGAGGCCCTGACCGGCGAGGCGGCCCGCCGCTTCCTGCTGGACCAGGCCGGCGTCGCCAAGGCCCTGGCCGACCAGTTCAAGACCCCGGTCGCCGAGGTCCTGGCCCGCGTCGACGCCCTGGTCGCCGAGCGCAAGGCCCTGGAAAAGCAGCTGGCCGAGGCCAAGAAGCAGCTGGCCCTGGGCGGCGGTTCGGGCGGCGGCGCGGCGGGTCCGGAAGACGTCGCCGGCACGGCCCTGATCGCCCGCGTCCTGGACGGCGTCGGCGGCAAGGAACTGCGCGGCGTGGCCGAGGAGTTCAAGAAGCAGCTGTCCTCGGGCGTCGTCGCCCTGGTCGGGACCACCGACGGCAAGGCCGCCGTCACCGTCGCCGTCACCGCCGACCTCACGGCTCGGTTCAGCGCCGCCGACCTGGCCAAGGCCGCCGTGCTGGCCATGGGCGGCCAGGGGGCCGGCGGCAAGGCCGACTTCGCCCAGGGCGGCGCGCCCGACGCGACCAAGGCCCAGGACGGCCTGGACGCCATCAAGGCGGCGCTGGCGGGCTGAGCCAGGACGGCTGGACAGCGACCGGAAACCGCCAAAGAGCGGTTTCCGGTCAGCGCACCTTGGCCCCGACGCCTGCAGGCTGTTTCATGGCGAAATCTTAACTGGATTTCCGAGCGGGCCGCAGATCACCTCGGCGCCATGCGGCGATCAGCGATCAGAATGCTGGCGGTCGGGTTCGCGTCGATGATCGCGAGCGGCGCCCATGCCGGCGAGGCCTGCCTGCGCATGGAGCCTGGCGAAGGCGGCGCGCCCCTCATCCGGGCCGCGATCAACGATCGGGGACCCTTCCTGTTCGTCCTCGATACGGCCGCCAGCGGGTCCACGCTGGATCCGAACGTGGTGCGGAAGCTGGCCCCGCCGCGCGATACGGCCACCGAGCAAGCCCAGGGCCTCGGCGGACCGATGGATGCGCCGCTCTATCGAATTGCGTCCTTCGAAGCAGGACCCTTGATCCTGCGCAACTTCACCGCCCCGGAGATTCCCGCGCCCGAATTCGCGGAGCGGGACATCGCCGGTCTTGCCGGTGTCGATCTGTTCGGCGACAAGCTGGCGGTCTGGAGACCGGCGCGACGTTGCGTCGATGTCTTCCCCTCGGGCCGCGAGCCGAATGGGGGCGGCTGGAGCCCCATCGAGGCGACCTGGATCCGCCCCTGGAAGATCCTGCTGCCAGTCCGGATCGATCAGGTCGAAGGCTTGGCCCTGCTCGATACGGGGGCTCAGTATTCTGTTCTGAACCCGGCCTTCGCCGATCGCCTGGGCCTGGCCGAAGCTTCGGGTCGGCTGCAGCCGGGCGGCGAGATGTCCGGTATCGACGGCCGCCCCCTGAAGCTGTCTCAGGCGGAGGTGAAGTCCGCATCGGTCGGCGTCTGGACCTGGTCCGGTCCGACGATAAGGATCGCGGACCTGCCGGTGTTCGAACGGCTCGGTCGGGCGGATGCCCCCTTGATGATCCTGGGCATGGATTGGCTGCACGATCGCCCGTTCGCGATCGACTACGGCGCCCGGAAGGTCTGGCTGGGCGGCCCGTGACCGTCGACCCGGCCGGCTAAGCGAGGGGGCGACCGCCGGCGCTTCCCGACGATATCAGCCAGCGCCCCGTCCAGCGTGGGGTGGCTGAACCGAAATCCGCCGCCCAGCGCCGCCGCTGGAACCACCCGTTGGCCCTTCAGCAACAGCTCGTCGGCGAAGGCGCCGAGCGCCAGGCGCAGCGGCGCGGCCGGGGCCGGCAGCAGGGCGGGGCGGCGCAGGGCGCGGCCGAGGGCGCGGGCGAAGGCCGCGTTGCGGGCCGGTTCCGGGGCCGTGGCGTTGACCGGCCCTTCGAGGGCGGGCGTGGCGATCGTGTGGGCGATCAGGGCCACCAGGTCGTCCAGGTGGATCCAGCTCATCCAGTGACGGCCGGCCCCGAACGGCCCGCCCAGGCCGAACTCGAACGGCGTCAGCATGCGCGACAGGGCGCCGCCGTCGAGGGCCAGCACGATGCCGATGCGCAGGCGCACCACGCGTACGCCCAGGTCCCGGGCCCGCATGGCCGCGCGCTCCCAGCGCCGGCAGACGGTGCGCGAGAAGCAATCGTGGCCGTCGGCGGTCTCGTCCAGCACCTCGTCGCCGCGCAGGCCGTACCAGCCGATGGCCGAGCCGCTGACCAGCACGGCGGGGCGATGCTTCAGCCGCGCGATCAGCGCGACCACGGCACGGGTCACGGCCAGGCGCGAACCGACGATCCGCCGGCGTTTGGCGGCGGTCCAAAGGCCGTCGGAGATCGGCTCGCCGGCCAGGTTGACGATCGCGTCGATCCGCGTGTCGTCGGCGATCTGGTCCAGGCTGGTGACGATGCGGATCGGGGCGGGCAGGCCGGCGGCCGTGGCGCGGTCGCGGGTCAGGGCGGTGACCTCGTGGCCGGCGCCGACCAGGGCCGCGACCAGACGGCGGCCGATCAGGCCCGTGGCCCCGGTGACCAGGATCGACTGGCGCGGCGCCAGCGCCGCGACCAGGGGAACGGGATCGGTCGCGACGATCCGCCGGGTCCGACCGGCGGCGAAGAGGTCGCGCAGGCCAAACACCACCACCCCGACGGCGGCCAGGGCGCAGAGTCCGCTCCAGACGCTGTAGAACGCCGGGGCCAGCGCGATCGGGTTCGTCGCCCATCGGGCCAATATCGGGACCACCAGCGCCAGCACCACGCCGTAGTTCAGGGTCAGCAGGGCGTGGACGACCCGTTCGCTGGCCGGCAGCCTGCGGGTGCGGTCCTCTTCGACGAAGTCCCACAAGGTCACGGCCAGCTCACCCAGCATCAGCACGATCAGGGCGATCGCCGGCGCCCCCTGCGGCCGGCTCCAGCCCAGGGCCAGCAGCATCACCGCATAGGACAGGTTGCGCGCGCCGTGCAGCCGCAGCTCGCCGACCTGCGACGGCCGCCAGGCCAGGCGCTCGGTCAGCTCGTGGTGATAGAGGGTGTCGAACCCGCCCATCGCCACCTGGACGAACACCAGGGTCCAGATCAGGTCGGTCATCGGCCTTGCTCCTCGCTGGCCGGGCGCTCGCGGAACATCCCGACCTGGCGAAGCATCCGGCCCAGCAGCGGATGGCGCAGGTCCAGCACGAAGGCGAAGCCGCCGTCGCCCTGGTCGATGTGGCTGATGGTCAGGGCCCCCGGCGCCAGCCAGGCCGGCAGCCTCAGGCGCAGGCCCAGCCGCGCCGGGCCCAGCGCCAGGAAATAGCCGCGGCTGTGGAAGTGCAGCGCCGTCTCGTCGGCGCTGACCGCCAGGGTGATGCCGAAGCCGCAACCGAGATACTCCTCCAGGCCCGTGGGGCCGGCGAAGCGCTTGCTGCTGTGGATCACCTGCGGGAAGCCGTGGGCCTGGTTGTACATCCGGGTCCAGAACTGGCCGCCGGCCCGGCCGTCCTCGGTGACCGTCACGACCGCGGCCACGCCCAGGTCGTCGTACAGGGGCAGGGGCGCGCCGATCAGGCGGCACAGCTGCGCCAACGCCCAGCCGGCCCGGTTGCGCCGGCTTTCGGTGATCTCGCCGACATAGGTCACGGCCATGCCGGGACGCAGGCGCTTGCTGAACCGGTCGCGCACGGCCTGGGGCAGGCGGCTCCAGCCGGCCTCGCCCAGCAGGGTGCGGAAGCGCAGGTCGTGCAGCTCGGCCGGCGCGGTCTCCGGAAGGTCCCGAACGGCCGCCGGAAGGGTTCCTGCGATCTCGAGCATGGCCAAATCCCCTGTTCCTGTTCTACCTGTTATTTCTGTCTAAAGAGAAATGATCGACCAAATTTTTAAGTCGCCTTGTCCGCCTTGCCGCGCCCGATGTTCAGCAGGCCGACCACCTTGGAGCCCATCTTGATCAGCGACATCAGGGTGCTGGGCGGCACGGTGAGCATCTGGCCGTACCAGCTGTCGATCGTGGTGACGAAGCCGTGCATCTCCTTCAGGCGCTTGCGGGCGACCGCGCTCAGGGCGGGATCGTGCTCGGCCGCCGCCAGGACGGGGCCCAGCGCCTCGACCATCGGGTCGATCTCGCGTTCCTTGCGGCCCTGGGCGATGCGGGTCAGCATCTGCCAGAGGTCGGCCTCGGCCTCGTAGTGGTCGCGCCGGTCGCCCAACTGCGGCACGCGGCGGATCAGCTTCCAGCCGATCAGCTCGCGGATGCTGTTGGAGACGTTGGAGCGGGCCATGCCCAGGCTGTCGGCGATGTCCTCGGCGGTCATCGGCTTGTCGGCCAGGTAGAGCAGGGCGTGGATCTGGGCGACGGAGCGATTGACGCCCCACTGCCCGCCCATGTCGCCCCAGCGCAGCACGAACTGCTCGACCGCGGCGGGGAGGCGTTTCGCGTTGTCTGCTGTTTCTGTCATGACAGAAATCTATGATTGGTGGCCTGCTGAGTCAAGTCGAGGGGGATGTGGCTTGACGAGCGGTCGTCCCTCAAACGGGTTGTCATCCCGGACAAGCGCGAAGCGCGCAGATCCGGGACCGCCGGAAGCGCTTGCGTTCACGCGTCGGTCCCGGGTCTTCGCTTCGCTGCGCCCGGGATGACAACATTATTGGGTGGGGCCGAGGCCTCCCCCAGCCCAACGTGCTGAGTGTCGCGGCAGACCGCGCCGAAATAATGAACGCCGGTCTCCCACTGGCGAAATTCGTGATCACGAAGCTCGCCGTCCCGCCCCGGCCGGCGCAACCTGCGGCTGGGACCAGGGACGAGGAGGGACGGATCGTGAGCGAGGAAACCACCGGCGGCGTCAGCTACGAAAAGGTCGGCGCCGAGTATTTCGACAAGCGGGGCCTCAAGCGCTATGCGGGCGTGTTCTCGCTGTGGGCCCTGGGCGTCGGGGCGGTGATCTCCGGCCAGTTCTCGGGCTGGAACCTGGGCATGGGGACCGGCGGCTGGGGCGGCATGCTGGTCGCCACCCTGATCATCACTATCATGTACCTGGGCCTGACCTTCTCGATCGCCGAGATGGCCGCCGCCCAGCCGCACACCGGCGGGGCCTACAGCTTCGCCCGCGCCGCCATGGGACCATGGGGCGGCTTCATCACCGGCCTGTGCGAGAATGTCGAATACGTGCTGACGGCGGCGGTCGTCTGCTTCTTCATCGGCTCGTACCTGGGCGGCATCTTCGAGACGCCGGCCTGGGTGCAGCCGCTCTACTGGATCGGGGCCTATGTCGTCTTCGTGGGGCTGAACGCTGGCGGAGTGGCGATGTCGTTCCGGTTCACGGTGGTCATCACCCTGCTGGCCCTGGCCTGCCTGGCGGTGTTCTGGATCAGCGCCCTGCCGCACGCTGACTTCTTCAAGTACGCCCTGAACGTCGGCCCGGGCGGGACCGAGCTGAAGGACGGCCACGGGCCGTTCCTGCCGGCCGGGGTCGGCGGGGCCCTGGCCCAGCTGCCGTTCGCGGTCTGGCTGTTCCTGGCTATCGAGCAGCTGCCGCTGGCGGCCGAGGAGAGCCACACCCCGCAGCGCGACCTGCCCAAGGGCATCCTCCTGGGCATGGCCACCCTGATCGTCTCGGCCCTGCTGGTGCTGTGGCTCAACAGCGCCATCTCGCCGGGCGCCTTCGCCCTGGCCAAGTCCGGCGAGCCGATCCTGGAAGGCTTCCGCACGCTCTATGGCGGCGGCCTGGCCAAGGTCCTGTCCGCGATCGCGGTGGCGGGCCTGATCGCCAGCTTCCACGCGATCATCTTCGCCTATGGCCGGCAGATCTATTCGCTGTCGCGGGCCGGCTACTTCCCGCGCGCCCTGTCGGTGACCCACGGGGTGCGCAAGACCCCGGACGTGGCCCTGATCACCGGCTCGGCCGCCGGCCTGGCCGTGATGCTGGCCGTCTGGTTCATCCTCGGAGCCGAGAAGGGCGCGGCGGTGATCGGCGGCACCCTGCTGAACATGGCGGTGTTCGGGGCCATGCTGTCCTACGTGGCGCAGGGCGTGTCGTTCATCCTGCTGCGCCGGAAGTTCCCGACGATGGAGCGGCCCTACAGGAGCAAGTTCGGCCTGACTGGCGCGGGTCTGACGGTGGTCATCTCGCTGGTGACGATCTTCTACCAACTGAAGGACCCGATCTATCGGAGCGGAGTGATCGGGGTGGCGATCTGGTTCGCGGCGGGCGTGGCCTATTTCGCCCTGTTCGGCCGCAAGAAGCTGGTGTTGTCGCCGGAGGAGGCCTTCGCCATCAGCGGCGGCAAGGCCGCCTACGAGACGCACTGACAAGCCGGCCGGCCCTTCCGGGATGGTTGGTCAATGTAACGCATTGTAAAAACCGACATTCACCCTCTGGTCGATCTCCGGCGCATGGCCTTTAACTCCGTCCCGCAGATTATCGGGGGGCGGATCGATGGGGTGGTCGGAAGCCGGACGGCGAAACCTGGAGGGGGGCGCGGGCGGAATCGCGATCCTCAACCCCCTGGTCGGCGAGATCGCCGAGGCGCTGCTGGACCTGGGCGGGGCGGCCCATCGCGACCTGGTCGTGGCCTATATCGCCAAGCGCCGAGGGGTCTACCGGCCGTCCGAGGCGATGCAGCGTGAACTGGACGAGGCGTTCGCCGCCTATTGCCGGGGCGCCAGCGACCCGCGGGCCGCCAACCTGCTGCACCTGCCCTATGGCCCGCACAGCCGCCGCTGGGCCCTGACCGACCACGCCTACGGCATGCTGCGCGGCCAGGCGCGCGCCGAGGCCCGTTGAAGTTGGACCTGCCGCTGCGGGCCTTGGCCGACAGCCTCGGCCTGGATCTTGCGCGGCGTCCGCGCCTGCTGCTGGTCGCCGCCCTGCTGAGCCTGGCGCTGTGGAGCGTGATCGGCTGGGCCGCGTGGTGGCTGGTCGGGCGGCTGGTCTGACGCTAAGGTTCGGGCGGCCAAGGGCCGTCGGGGGTGTTCCATGCGTATGTTGTCGACGACCCTGGTCGCGGGCCTGCTGCTCAGCGCCTGCGCCACGCCGCCTCAGGTGGCGAGCGAGGGCGATTTGACGGTCTTGCGGGGCCAGACCGCCGTGATCGAGGCCGGGCCGGCCGCGTCGCCCGGCGTCGACCAGGCCCTGGTCCAGGCGATCCAGGCCCGGGTGGCCAGCCGGGTCGGCGAAGCCGGCGCCGTCCAGCCGGGCGCCATGCCGGCCCGCTATCGGCTGCAGGTGACGGTCGGGACCTCGCCCGCCGCGGTGGGCGTCTCCACCGTCGTCGGCCCGCAGGTCGGCGTCGCCCCGTGGCGCAGCGCGCCCACCAAGCTGCGCCCCTGGTCGCGGCGGGGACCGGTCCGCACGGCCGCCCTGGCGGTGCTGGACCTGTCGAGCGGCAAGGTCGCGGCCTGGGCGACGGTCCGCACGTCCGGCGACGACCCGGTCGACCTGGCCGACCGGCTGGTCGCGGCGTTGACGCCGGCCAAGAGCTAAGGGCGCGCGGCCCGCAAGCCGTCCCCAGTTTGTCCCCTGAATCTCGTCGTGATCTCGAATACCGATGTTCACCCAGGCGGCGTGACGCGCTATCGAGGGGAAACAACGAAGAGGAAGCCCATGACGTCGCGGTCGATGATCTCCGCCCTGGTCGCCGCCTGCCTGCTCGGCGCGGTCGCCGCGCCCGGCTTCGCCCAGGTTCCCGCCAACCTGGCGGCCGCCCTGGCCGACCCGGCCCGGCCGGCGGCCGACACCGCCCGCGACGCGGCCCGCCATCCGGCCGAGCTCCTGGCCCTGGCCGACGTCAAGCCGGGCGGCAAGGTGGCCGATTTCATCATCGGCGGCGGCTATTTCACCCGCATCCTGTCGGCCGCGGTCGGACCGACGGGAACGGTCTACGCCTATCAGCCGGCCGAGTTCATCAAGTTCCAGGCCAAGTACGGCGAGGACCTGAAGACCGTCGCGGCGGCCTACAAGAACGTCACGCCGCTGGACGGCAGCCTGATCGGGCTGGATCTGCCCGACGGCCTGGACGCCGTGGTCACCGTCCAGAACTATCACGACCTGCACCTCAAGCCGTTCCCGGCCGACACGGCCGCCAAGATCAATGCCGAGGTGTTCAAGTCGCTGAAGCCCGGCGGGGTGTTCCTGGTCGTCGACCACTACGCCGCCGACGGTTCGGGCCTGTCGGCGCCGGATACGCTGCACCGCATCGACATCGCCGCCGTCAAGTCCGAGGTCGAAGCCGCCGGCTTCAAGCTGGCCGCCGAGAGCCCGCTGCTGCGCAACCCGACCGACCCGCGCACCGCCAGCGTCTTCGACCCGGCCATCCGCGGCAAGACCGACCAGTTCGTGCTCAAGTTCGTGAAGCCATAGGGGAGGGGAAGGGGACACGCGCTCGCGGCCAGCCGCGCCGCGCAAGAGCGCGATGCGCGAGGGCGTGTCCCCCGGTTCCGATGCCGCTCAGGCCATCTCCGGCAGCCGCAACGTGAACGTCGCGCCGCCGCCGGGCGTGCTGCGGCAGCTGACCCCGCCGCCGTGTCGCGTGGCGGCCGCCTGGACGAAGGCCAGGCCCAGGCCCGCGCCGCCCGCGGCCTCGGCGCCCGGCCGGTCGAAGCGCTGGAACGGCCGGAAGGCCAGGGCGGCCTCCTCGACGGTCAGGCCCGGCCCCTGGTCGGTGATCGACAGGTCGACATAGGTGCGGCCGCCGTCCAGCACCGTGGCGGCGCGCACCACGATCGTCGAGCCGTCCGGACCGTACTTCACCGCGTTGCCGATCAGGTTGACCAGGGCGCGGGCCAGCACGCCGCGATCGCCCAGGGCCATCATCGGCCCGTCGCAGCCCTCCTGGCGGATCTCGATGTGGCGTTGGCGGCATTGCGGCCACAACTCGTCGATCGCCTCGACCGCCACATCGCACAGGTCCACCGGCTCCATCGTCGTCTGGGTGACCTCGGCGCGGGCCAGTTGCACGAAGCCGTCGGCCAGGGCCAGGGTGCGGCGGGCGTAGGCGGCCAGGCGTTCGGACGCCTCGGGCGGCAGGCCGGGCGTCGTCGCCAGCAGGGCCAGGATCGAGGTCTGCGGCGAGCGCATGTCATGGGTCAGCAGCTGCAGCGCCTGCTCGCGCTGGCGCATGGCGGCGGTCAGGGGCGTGATGTCGGCCAGGCGCACGATCCAGCCTTCGCTCTCGCCCGCGGCGTCGCGCCGGAACACGGTCTGGATCTGGAAGGCGCGGCCGTCGGCCAGGTGCAGGTCGATCGGATGGCCGCTGTCGCCCTCGGCCGGCCAACTGGCCGGAAAGGTGCGGCCCAGGGGCTCCAGGGCGTTGAGGGCGTCGGCCAGGCCGCCGCCTTCCAGCACCCAGGGGCGATCGGCCAGCAGGGTCTGGGCGGCGGCGTTGGCGGCGATCACCTGGCGCTCGGCGTCGGCCACCAGGGTGGCGTCGGGCAGGCTGAACAGGGCGTCGGCCGAGAACCGCCGCAGGTCGTCGATCCGGGTGATGGCCGCGCCGAGGCTGAGGGCCTGGCGGGTGACGACGTCGCTTTCGAACTCGGCGTCCGCGCCGGCGGCGCCGGCCGGATCCACCGAGCGCAGGCGGTCCAGCTCGTGGCCCAGCAGGTCGTTGACCCGTCCCAGCCGGCCCCAGCCCCACACCAGCGAGACCAGCGCCATGCCGAGGATCGCCGCCACCGGCGACAGCCACAGGTGGCCGCGGGAGAACAGGGCCGCGCTGGCCCCGACGGCCGCGACCAGCAGCACGGCCAGCAGGGCCAGGTTGGCGCGAGGCGGCAACACCAGCAGCCCGGCCAGCAGCAGCCACAGCAGGCTGAGGGCGAAGATCAGGCGCGCGCCCAGACCGGCCGGCTTGATCATCCGCCCGCCGCGCAGGCCGTCCAGCACG
>Ga0065165_1003156_pt1 | contig 12137 bp, 8 predicted proteins | sample AraplaMF_Cvi_mMF_FD_63813 | JGI IMG/M metagenome (GOLD analysis project Ga0065165, IMG submission 63813) | Arabidopsis root microbial communities from the University of North Carolina, USA - plate scrape MF_Cvi_mMF (version 2) (version 3) | ecosystem: Host-associated > Plants > Roots > Endosphere... | reverse complement strand
TTACTTACGGAGTATTCTTATCATACAAAATTGGCTGAAGGTAAGAGTCAAGGCGGACGTATAAAAGCGCGTGATGTCCGTAAAACGGGCGTTGTTAGTTACGCACGGGAGTAGAAGCTTAAAAACGAGATTTAGGTAAATAAAAAAGTCCCGATCGATAGACCGGGACTTTTTTATTTCAGGTAAGCGGAAGTGCGGACGTGACAGAGGTGAGTAGTGAACAAATAGTGATAGATGCAGGCCCTGTATGCGGCGTTTTTGTAATCGCGCTGTCTGGTAGCTATCCAGTCTGTTTTTAAATATACCTTTAATGACTATTTTTGCATATAGATTGAACGTGTGGATGAAAGCTAACAGAATATTTGTAACGGCAGCTATTGTAGTGGGTATTGTATTAGGCGGTTGTAAAAATGATGATTCGGATATGTTGGAAACCATTACTCCCGAGCTTCGTGAGTTTTCGTTCGAGGTTCCGGAAAATGGCATTTCGGAAAACGATCGCTATTGGATCATTGTATCGGATGCTGGTGGTAATGTACTGGATAATGAAGAATTGGTGAATGGTAGTGTGTATACATTTCAAACGCCATCAAACCTAACGGAAGATTTTATTACATTCACTTTATTTCGGTATATCCGTGATGGGAGGAACTCTCATGCGGCTATCCAGTCCTACGCCAATGTTGCCCTCGGCCGCTATGGTTTTGGTGGTAGTGCCGATGCCGCGGCGGGTGTGCCGTCAGATACCAGCTATTCGATACGGTTTTATATCGATGATTTTCCAGGAAGTGGATATTTTTCGGACGTCAATGTAAGTGGTCCTAATGGATCTATCAATAGTTTTTCTAAGACCATTGACGCCACGGGCGGACTAAAAATGGATATTTCGTCAAAAAAGGAAAAGTACCCTTTTTTGTTTTCATTTGTAAACGATGGGGTGTACCGATACATTTATGAAGACGCTATTGCTGGCGAATCCTTCGAGTATTCCGTCAAAGACCTGACTCTCGGCGGTATGTCAGATATTGTGATTCCTCCACACGACAATGTGGAGTATTCAATGCTTGGTATTAACAATGATGGCAGATTCAATTATATCTGGCGTGACGGAATTCGTCTGCAGAGGAATGTTTTGGCTCTACCGTATCCCAATGATGTTTTTAAGTCGTATATAACTGCTGTTGAGACGGAGAAGGATGGTGTAAACAATTATTACCGTTTGGAGGCAGATACGTTACCTTCAAAAATGAAGGTGATATCTGGTGAGATACAGTATACTCTTGAAGGGAATGTAATTAAGTCCGGGAATCCTGAAGAATGTGATGTTGTTCATTACTTTGTGATCGAGAATTTTAGTAACGGTATGACCTGGGATGTTGTTTGCGCCCCGGGGACGCAATCAGTGACAGTGCCTCTATTGCCGTCATCATTGGCGGGAATGTGTTCAACGAATTCGTTTGGTGATTTGTATAAAAAGGCATCTCAGGTTCGTGTGTGGTTGTCGGAATATCCAGAACTCACTGGATATGAGGACTATCAACGTTATGGTGGATACAAATTGCCTTATTCGGGCTCGCTGACAGAGAGCATACAGAAATCGATCTATCTGAATCGTGAAGAAGGTGGACGTCATGGAAATTCCGGCCGATTATTATCGATACAGAAGGGGGGAGACTGAATCATTTATATTGTAAAATAAAAAAGTCCCGGTCTATCGATCGGGACTTTTTATTTTACAGGTAAGTATGCTTAGAGCACTACGTTTACAATGCGTCCGGGGACGATGATTACCTTTTTCGGTGCTTTGCCTTCGGTCCAGTTCTGGACGATTTCGGAGGCCATTACGAGTCGTTCGATATCTTCCTTCGGCATGTCGAGTGCGAAGTTCATCTTGTGACGCACTTTGCCATTGATGGAAATGGGGTATTCGAACGAGTTCTCGACCAGATACTGTGCGTCGTGTGTAGGGAAGCGCTCGTTTAGGATGCTTTGCGCATGGCCAAGCAGTTGCCAGAGCTCTTCAGTAATGTGCGGCGCGAATGGTGACAGGGCAATAACCAGCGGTTCGAGGATAGCTCGTTTGTTGCATTTGAGCGAACTGAGTTCGTTGCAGCAGATCATGAACTCGCTGACAGAGGTATTGAATGAGAATCGTTCGATGTCTTCTTCTACCTTCTTGAGGGTTTTGTGCAGCGCTTTCAGTTCTTCGCGTGTAGGCTCTTCGGTGGTTACGGTAAAGTCTCCCTGTTTGTCGTGGAAGAGGTTCCAGAAGCGACGGAGGAATTTGTATACGCCGTCGATACCGTTGGTGTTCCAGGGTTTGGAAAGCTCCAGCGGGCCGAGGAACATTTCGTACATGCGCAGGGTGTCTGCACCGTAGTTGCCTACGATATCGTCGGGGTTAACGACGTTGTACTTGGACTTCGACATTTTCTCAACTTCGGAGCCGCAGATGTATTTGCCGTTTTCGAGGATGAACTCGGCATCTTTGAAGTCGTCGCGCCAGTTTTTGAAGGCTTCGATATCCAACGAGAAGTCATCGGCTACGATGGTAATGTCTACGTTGAGCGGGGTGGTGTTGTACTGCTTGCGCAGCCCGGCCGATACGAACTGTTTGGTGCCCGTAACGCGATATACAAATTTCGATACGCCTTGTATGTGCCCCTGGTTGATGAGTTTCTTGAAGGGTTCTTCGGCTTCTACATGGCCCAGGTCTTTCAATACTTTGCACCAGAAGCGCGAGTACAGTAAGTGACCGGTAGCGTGTTCTGAACCTCCCATATACAGGTCTACATCTCTCCAGTAGTGTTGTACGTCCTGTCCACAGAATTCCTTATCGTTTTTGGGATCCATATAGCGGAACCAGTACCAGCTTGATCCTGCCCAGCCGGGCATGGTGGTGAGCTCGTAGGGGTGGCCGTTATAGTTCCAGCCTTTGGCGCGGCCCAGTGGAGGCTCGCCGGTTTCGGTGGGTTTATAGGCGTCTATCTCCGGTAATGTTACGGGCAGATCTTTGTTCGGAACGAGTTTGGGGAGACCGTTGTCGAAGTATACGGGAAAGGGCTCGCCCCAGTACCGCTGACGGCCGAAGATGGCATCGCGCATACGGAAGTTAACTTTGCCTTTACCAATACCCCATGCTTCGGCTTTTTGAATACCGGCTTCGATGGCTTCGTCGACTGTGAGGCCGTTCATGAAGTCAGAGTTGATGATGCGGGCATCCCAGCTTACAAAGGCTTCTTCGGTGGTATCGGGGCCTTCTACAACCTGGCGCATGGGCAGGTTGAAGTGTTTAGCAAAGCGGTGGTCGCGTTCGTCGTGCGCGGGCACGGCCATAACGGCGCCGGTACCGTACCCGGCCAGTACATAGTCGGCAATCCATACGGGAATCTGCTCGTTGTTGTATGGGTTAATGGCATACGCTCCGGTGAAGGCTCCGCTTACGCGTTTTACTTCGCTCATGCGCTCGCGCTCGCTGCGATTTTTGGCGATCTCGATGTATTGGTCTACCTGTCCGCGTTGTTCTTGCGTGGTGATCTTGTCGACCAGTTCGTGTTCGGGTGCCAATACCAGGAAGGAAACGCCGAACACAGTGTCGATGCGCGTGGTAAAGACTTTTATGGTTTCGCCGTTGGCTGCGGGTGTCGCCAATTTGAATTCGAGCTCGCAGCCTTTGGATTTACCGATCCAGTTGCGTTGCATTTCTTTTACGGGCTCTGGCCAGTCGATGGTATCGAGTCCTTTGAGGAGGCGTTCAGCGTAGGCAGTTATACGCATGCTCCACTGGAGCATTTTGATACGCTCTACCGGGTAACCACCGCGTTCGGAGACGCCGTCTTTGACTTCATCGTTTGAAAGAACGGTACCCAGTGCCGCGCACCAGTTTACCATGGTTTCGCTCAGGTAAGCTATGCGGTATTTTTGCAGGAAGTCTTCGCGCTCGCGGGCAGTGAATGCCTGCCACTGTGCGGCTGTTACAGCCGGGGTGTCTTCATCGCATACGGCGAGTATGTTCGCATTACCGTTACGGTTCAATTCGGCAATGAGGTCGTCGATGGGTTGAGCCTTGTCGGCCTTTTTGTTATACCAGGCGTTGAACAGTTGTGAGAATATCCACTGTGTCCACTTGTAGTATGCGGGGTCGCTGGTTTGCACTTCGCGATCCCAATCGTAGGAGAAACCGATCTGGCGCAGCTGGCGTTTATAGGTTTCAATGTTGGTTGCTGTAGTAATGGCAGGGTGCTGTCCGGTTTGGATGGCGTATTGTTCTGCAGGGAGGCCAAATGCGTCAAATCCCATGGGGTGAAGCACGTTGAAGCCTTTGATTCGCTTATAGCGCGAAACGATGTCGGAAGCGATGTAGCCTAGCGGGTGGCCAACGTGTAACCCGGCGCCAGAAGGGTAAGGGAACATGTCCAGCACATAATATTTCGGTTTCGACGTATCGTTCGTTACTTTATAAACACCGTCGGCAGCCCATTTGTCCTGCCATTTCTTTTCGATGCGTTTGATCTCGTCTTTGCTGTAATCGGCCATGAGTTTTATAGATGAACCGCAAAATTAAGGATTCCGGCGAATAGCTAAACCCCGATTTTGCGTTCGTTACGCCGGTGTGTGCGTATTTTTGATTAAAATCGCCGTATCAAACTAACTAACCCAACCTGATGAAGAAGACGATTGCCACCCTGTTGAGCCTGGCGATTCTTGGGGGCTGTGCCCGCAAGGAAGAGAAGGAGACCAAGCCGGCAGTAGAAAATAAGTCTAAGGCGTTCGGCACGATGCTGGATCGCTATTATGAAGATTACCTGAAGCACAATCCGTTTGAGGCTACGCTGATAAACGATAACCGGTATAACAGTCTGTTGCCCAATGATATCAGCGAAGAGGAACGGGGCTCTATGCGGACGTTCTATAAGGCCTGGCAGGACTCTCTTAAGCACTATGATCCGGCAGGTCTGACCGAGCAGGAGCAGGTGAGCTATACGGTTTTTGAACGTGAGATGGCGATGAAGCTTGCGTTGCTGGGCTACCCGGACAATCTGATGCCGGTACAGCAGTTCTGGGGTATGGCGTTGCAGATGCCACAGCTGGGCAGCGGGCAGAGTTTCCAGCCCTTTAAAAACGCCAAGGATTATGATGATTTCCTGGGGCGTATTGACGGTTTTACGGTGTGGGTAGATACCGCTATTGTTAACATGCGTAAAGGTCTGGCTACGGGCTATACGTATCCAAAGATTTTGATGGAGCGTGTGTTGCCTCAGTGTAAGGACATGATGGTATCGGATATTACGAAGAGTATTTTCTATCAGCCCGTTACGGCGATGCCGGATTCGATCAATGCCGAGGACAAGCAACGTTTGACACAAGCCTATGCCCGGTCGATTCAGGAAAAGGTTGTTCCTGCTTATACACGTCTCTACAACTTTTTGAAGAACGAGTATATCCCTAAAACACGTACTACGGCGGGTATCGATGCCGTACCGAATGGAAAGGAATACTATCAGGAGATGATTCGTCTCTGGACTACGACGGATCTTACTGCTGATTCGATTTTTGCGTTGGGCGAATCGGAAGTAGCGCGTATTGAGAAGGAGATGGAAGCTGTAAAGGTTGAGATGGGCTTTAAAGGTGACCTTAAGGCTTTCTTTAAGTATGTGAACGACGATAAGAAATTCATGCCTTACAAAACCGATGAGGAGGTTATCGAGGCGTTCCGGGCGATTGAAAAGAAGATCGAGCCAAAGCTCAAGACGATGTTCAATATGGTTCCTAAAACCGGCTTCGAGGTGCGTCAGACAGAGGCTTTCCGTGAGGCTTCTGCCAGCGCTGAGTATAACAGTGGTTCGCCGGACGGTACACGCCCGGGTATATTCTATGTGCCGGTGCTGGATGCGAAGACGTTTAATGTTTCGGGGATGGAGACACTTTTCCTTCACGAGGCCATTCCCGGTCACCATTATCAAAGCTCGTTGCAGATGGAGAACCAGGAGCTGCCCCGCTTCCGCCGTACGTTGTGGTATGGCGCCTATGGCGAGGGCTGGGCGCTGTACACAGAGTCGCTGGGTAAAGAACTTGGCTTGTATACGGAGCCTATTCAGTATTTCGGACACCTGGGTGACGAGATGCATCGCGCTATACGTCTGGTTGTAGATGTAGGTCTTCACACGAAGGGCTGGACCCGTGAACAGGCTATTCAATATATGATGGATCATGAACCGATTGCCAAGCAGGGCGCGGTGGCCGAGATTGAGCGTTATATGGCTATTCCTGGTCAGGCGCTGTCGTATAAAATTGGGCAGTTGAAGATTTCGGAGCTGCGTCATCGTGCCGAACAGACGCTGGGGGCGAAATTCAACCTGGGATTGTTCCACGACGAGGTGCTTAAATACGGTAATTTGCCGCTGGCCGTACTGGACCAGAAGGTACAGGCCTGGATAGACCGCAGCAAGTAACGTTTGAAGCTTTATCGGTTCATCTTTCATTTCCGACACTTCAGAATACCCGGCCAACAGCCGGGTATTTGTTTTTGGATAAAAACGGCGTTTCTGTGAATTTTTGACATATCGATTACGAAAACGATTCACATGAAAACAGTTTTTACTTCAGCGCTTCTTCTCGTTACCCTGATCACGTTTGGCCAGACCCGCATTACCGGCCGGGTAACCGGTGTTAACGGCGAGGGTATTCCGCTGGCCAATGTTATTCTGGAGAATACGTATGACGGCACGAGTGCCGATGCGGCTGGCAACTTTCAATTTACGACTACGGAAACGGGAGAGCAGCAGCTTGTTGTGAAAATTATAGGGTATCGGGAGTTTCGCCGTGCCGTTACGTTGAACGGTGAGCCGTTGACGATTTCTGTACAGTTAGCTGAAATGATAAATGAGCTTGAGGCTGTAACGATATCGGCAGGCGCATTTACGGCAAGCGATGAATCGCGTCGCACAGTGTTCAAGGCGCTCGATATTGCCACGACCGCCGGCGCTACAGCCGACATTGCCGGCGCGCTGAATACATTGCCGGGCACACAGAAGGTGGGGGAGAGTGGTCGTTTATTTGTTCGTGGTGGTGACGACAGCGAAGCCCGGACTTTTATTGACGGTATGGTTGTGTTGGATGCTTACAGTCCATCAGCTCCTAACACGCCGTCGCGGGGACGCTTTCTTCCGTTTATGTTCAAGGGCACGAGCTTCAGCACCGGTGGTTACTCTGCGGAGTATGGTCAGGCGTTGTCATCGGTGCTGGCGCTGGATTCTAAAGATCAGGCTGAGAATACGCGTACGGACATCGGGATACTTTCGGTAGGAGGGGATGTGGCGCATACACAAGCCTGGAATGGCGGCTCTGCTGCCGGTAAACTGCAATACACTAATCTGCGCCCGTATGTGGGGCTTATCAGCCAGCGGATAGACTGGAAGTCAGCGCCCGCATCGATAGAAGGCGTGGCTGCTTTCAGACAGAAGGTCGGCAGGGATGCGATGGTGAAATTCTATGGCAATATGAACAATGCTGATTTCTCGCTGTATCAACCTTCAATCGACAATACGGGGACCAAATATTATTACCGGCAGCAGAACGACTACCGTTATATGAATGGTGCGTATAAGGATATACTGAATGACCAGTGGCTGGTGCGTGGCGGCATATCGTATACCAGCGTACAGAATACGTTAATGTTCGATGACCGCCATGTTCTGGAGGCGGAGAAAGGTGTACACGGTAAGGCAGTGCTTGAAGGTTCGCTATCTGACAAGGTGGAATTGAAGGCTGGTGCTGAGGTGATACAGCGAAATTACTCCTGGGACGCAGACTCTGCAGGCTACGGCCGTAATCAGGGTTTCGACGAAGTTATGGCTGCCGGCTTTGCGGAAGCCGATGTTTATGCCAGCAACCGGTTTGTAACCCGTGCCGGTGTCCGTATGGAGTATACCAGTTTAACCGGGCAGTTCAGCGCAGACCCACGCATTTCGCTGGCCTATAAGGCGGGTGCTCACGGACAGGTGTCGCTTGCGTATGGTCGTTTCCGGCAGACCGCTAATAATCAATATGTTCGCGTTAATCCGAATCTCGATCCGGAAAAGGCCGACCATTATATTCTGAATTATCAGATGATGGTAAGCAATCGCACGTTGCGTGTCGAGACGTATTACAAACGCTACACAAGCCTGGTGAAGTATGTGGATGGTGATGCCAGCCAATTGAACAACGCGGGCAGCGGGTATGCAAAGGGAGTCGAGCTCTTCTGGCGTGATAATAAGAGCCTGCGGGGCGTGGATTATTGGGTATCGTACTCATACCTCGATACGAAGCGCGATTACCTCAGCTTTCCTTACAAGGCGATGCCTTCTTTTGCATCGAAACACAATGTGTCTATTGTTGGTAAATACTTCTTACAGGTTATAAAGTGTCAGTTGGGTGCGACCTATTCGTATACTACAGGGCGGCCGTACGACGATCCGAATAGTGATGTTTTTAATGGTGGTAAAACACGGGCGTATGCCGACCTGAGCCTTAACTTGGCTTACCTGCCAAGGCCCAATGTTATTGTATACTTTTCGTGTACTAACCTGACGGGGCGCAACAATATTTTCGGGTACGAGTACGGTACCGAGCGTAATGCGGATGGGCTTTATAACAGCCGCCCCATACGTCAGGCCGCGCCGCGTTTTGCCTTTATCGGCATTTTTATAACGCTTTCGAAAGACAAGTCGGTAAATCAGTTGCCGTCGCTGTGATGTCTCCAATCTGCAAATACATAAACTCTAAGACTATACAACTATGAAAACGTTTATCCTTATTGCTGTTTTGATGCTGGCGCTTTTGTCAGCGGTATTCGCCAATGATAGGTATACAGAGGCCATGCAAAAGAGTATTCAGGCGATTTATCAGGCGCAGACTATTCCCGATTACCAAACGGCCGTGAATACATTCGAGCGGATTGCCGCTATGGAGAAGGCTGAGTGGGAGCCGGTGTATTATGCATCGTATGGCTATATTATGATGGCTATTCGCGAGCAAGACAAGGGTGCGAAAGACGCTTATCTCGATCAGGCGATGAAGGGCATTGCCAGGGCTCAGGTGCTTGCTCCGGGGGAGTCTGAAATTACTGCGCTGGAGGGTTTTGCTTATATGATCCGCGTGAGTGTGGACCCGGGTAGCCGTGGCCAGCAGTATGCTCCGGTGGCAATGAAGACTCTGAGTAAGGCTGTGGCGATGAATGCGGAAAACCCGCGGGCGCTGTCGTTACTGGGGCAAATGCAGTATGGAACTGCCGAGTTTTTTGGATCGGCTACGACGGAGGCGTGTGCCACGCTGGGTAAGGCGCTTGCAAAATTCGAGTCGTTCGCAACGGATAATCCGTTGGCACCGCGCTGGGGCAAAGCGGTAGCAGAAAGCGCAAAAGCCAAATGCCGGTAAAACCACGTGGATATGATTTACGAAACAGAACTCGAGGGGATCAGCGCGGGCTTTTTTTGTGGGACACCGTACAAGCGGCCTATGCTTCCTGGCAGGCTGATTAAACTTGTATATCTTGGTGCTCTATTGCCAGCGGGAAGGCTTATTGCATCGGGCCCTGGATTGATAAACGGGTAAGCGCATGGCAGAACAGTGTGGACCTTTATTTTTTTTAATGAAGACAGACCGGAAAATTATTACCTACCTGCGTGAAGTGGGGATTTTTGCCGCGATCGGGTTTCTTATGACGTGGACGGGTATGAGCTGTAGCTCGTGTACGTTTAATACCCGGGACTTTTGGCTATCGGTATCGATCACTGCATTGATCTGGTTCACACTGTGGAAGGGAAATTCTCGGCTGGCCGATTTTCTGACGACAAAAATCTCCTGGGTGAAGTATCCCATAACGCGATTTTTGGTGGGCCTGGCTGCTACCGTAGTTTATACACTGGTGGTTCTCTACCTCGTCCTGGCCCTGTACAACCTGACGTTCGAAGTACGAATGACGCGGACCAGCACGATCTTTTCGATTGTTATCACGATCATGATTTCGCTGTTTATGCATGGTCGGGCGTTCTTCATCAGCTGGCGGCAGGTGGCCATCAATGCGGAGAAACTTGCCAAAGAGAATATGGCAGCGCGTTATGAAAGCCTTAAAAACCAGGTGAATCCGCACTTTTTGTTCAATAGCTTCAATGCGCTGACTAACCTGGTTTATGAGGATCAGGACAAGGCGGTGAAGTTTATAAAACAACTGTCTGAGGTATATCGCTACGTACTGGATACACGCGATAAGGAAGTTGTGCCGCTGGAACAGGAGGTGAAATTTCTACAGTCGTACCTGTACCTTCAAAAAATACGCTTCGGTGATAAGCTGTCCATTCACTTTGCTCTGGACGATGTGACCAGCCAGGTTGCCCCGCTGGCGTTGCAGATGCTTATTGAAAACGCGATCAAACACAATGTTGTGTCGGAGGATGACCCTTTGCATGTTCGCTTGTTTGTGGCTGACGGGTTTATTGTTGTAGAGAACAATCTCCAGAAGAAAACACGACTGGGCGAGCCTTCTGCAGGCGTAGGGTTGGAGAATATATGCCGACGCTACGAGTATCTGAGCCAGACGAAGGCTGTTGTTCAGCAGACGGCCGATAAATTTATTGTTAAACTGCCTTTGCTTTCCGGCACATAACCATTTCTGTACGGATGAATGTTTTGATCATTGAAGATGAAGTCCAGGCTGCACAGCGTATGGAGAAGCTGGTAAACGAATTACTGCCTGGCGCTACCGTGGTGGCGCGTATCGACACGGTAAAAAAGGCGGTACAATGGTTTACGAATAACCCGGCCCCTGCATTGACACTCATGGACGTGCAACTGGCCGATGGTATAAGCTTCGAGATTTTTGAACAATGCGAGGTGAGATCGCCGGTGATCTTTACGACTGCTTACGACGAGTATGCCCTTAAGGCTTTTAAAGTAAACAGCGTCGACTATATTCTTAAACCGGTGGATAAGGACGAGTTGCGTGTAGCCCTCGAGAAGTTTAAGAATATGAACCGCAGCGAGCCCGAGACGAAGGCGTTGCTGGATAACCTGGGGGAGGCTATGCGCATGCTAACGCGCAAGTACAAAACGCGATTTGTGATAAAGGTAGGGGAGCACCTGCGCACCATAGAGGTTGAAAACATCCTGTTTTTCTACAGCCAGGATAAGACCACGTTTTGCTGTACGACGGATAACCGTAACGTGATACTGGACTTTACGCTGGAGCAGATCGAAGAGATGGTTAACCCTGAGAAGTTCTTTCGGATAAACCGTAAGTTCCTGGTAAGTGCGGCGTCGATAAGCGATATTATACAGTATACGAACAGCCGGCTCAAGCTTGTGCTGCGGCATTCGACCGATACGGATATTATTGTGGCACGTGAACGCGTGCAGGAGTTCAAGGATTGGCTGGACCAGTAGGGGGTACCAGTCCCTGGGCTGGCACGGCGCTGTTTCAGGAGGATTGTGTAAACATCTTTCGGAGTTCTTCGATGTCGGCCTGTTTAAGCGGTTTGGAGAAGAAGTGCGTTACGTTGCTGTAGCTGAAGGCCTGTTCGCGATCTTTGAGGCTGTTAGAGCTGGTTAATACGACGATTTTGGACTTGGATGTGACCTTTTCGGGTAGCTCTTTGAAGCTTTTGAGGAATGTGAATCCGTCGATTTCGGGCATGTTGAGGTCGAGAAAGATGACATCGGGTGCAGCCTCGCCGTTGATATCGCGGAGCCAGTTCAACGCTTCTTCGGCTGATTTATACAACACAAGTTGCCGGGAGAAGTTATAGACTTCGAGAAAGCGTCGTTGGATAAAGAGATCGATATCACTGTCGTCAATCAGAACCGTCTTATCCACCAAACTCTTACTCATAATGCAAACGTTTACAACAATGTAATTAAACTTACAGAAAACTTTTAAAACTCGCGTGGAATTATTCTAAAAATATAATAAACGGTATTTAAAACGATTAAAAAATGTAGTAAAATTGAAGCATCTTAAAACCTAGATCAATACCATGAAATTCAAACACCTCCTTTATTTCTCTTTCTGCTCGCTGGCGACCGTAGGTATGGTTTCCTGTGGCCCTTCAGCGAAGGATAAGGAAAAGAACTCAGACGAATTCAAGGCAGCAGACGACTCC
>Ga0065165_1003155_pt1 | contig 12144 bp, 10 predicted proteins | sample AraplaMF_Cvi_mMF_FD_63813 | JGI IMG/M metagenome (GOLD analysis project Ga0065165, IMG submission 63813) | Arabidopsis root microbial communities from the University of North Carolina, USA - plate scrape MF_Cvi_mMF (version 2) (version 3) | ecosystem: Host-associated > Plants > Roots >... | reverse complement strand
CAGATTGGAGGCAATCTTGGTTCGTGTCCTTCGCGCCGCCGCAGCTCAAATGGGGCCGACGCAAAAAGCCGATAGCCGCGAGCATACGCTGAAGCGGATGCTCGACATGCTGGAGGAGGCGGCCAGCCGCGGCGCCAGCCTCGTGGTGTTCCCGGAGCTCGCCTTCACCACCTTCTTTCCGCGCTGGCTGCTCGAAGGCGACGCGCTCGACCAGTATTTCGAGCGCGGCATGCCGAACCCGGCCGTGGCCAAGCTGTTCGACCGCGCGCGCGCGCTGCGTGTCGGTTTCTATGTCGGCTATGCCGAATTGACGCCGGACGGCCGCCGTTTCAATTGCGCCATTCTGGTCGACCGTGACGGCGAGATTCTCGGCCGCTATCGCAAGGTGCATCTGCCGGGCTCGGTCGAGCCGCGGCCGGGCGCCCGCTACCAGCAGCTCGAGAAGCGCTACTTCGAATATGGCGACCTCGGCTTTCCCGCCTTCCGGGCCGGCTCGTCCTGGGCCCACGCCATCATGGGCATGATGATCTGCAACGACCGCCGCTGGCCGGAATCATGGCGCGTGCTCGGCCTGCAAGGGGTCGAGCTCGTCTGCATCGGTTACAATTCGGCGGCCTACGATCCCAATGGCGGCACGACGGAGGACGGCGCGCTCCGCACCTTCCACTCGACGCTGGTGACGCAGGCCAACGCCTACATGAACGCGACCTGGGCGATCTCGGTGGCGAAGGCGGGCGAGGAGGACGGCTCCGGGTTGATCGGCGGCTCCTGCATCGTCGATCCCAACGGACGCATTGTCGCACAGGCGCAGACGCTCGCTGACGAGGTGATCGTCGCCGATATCGATCTGGATCTCTGCCGCCAGGGCAAGGACAAGATGTTCAATTTCGCCGCGCACCGGCGGCCGGAGCAATACCGGGTGATCACCGAACGCGCCGGCGTCGTCGAGCCGGCCGTTCTCGACGCGGACTAGCTAAATGGCACGGCGCTAGCAAAGGCCGGCGTCGGTAAGAGATCTGCGTCGGTAAGGGACCGGCAAACGGTTGGCAAAGGAGCTGACATGACACGCCTCTCGCATTTCCTCGCTTTCGCGGCCCTGGCTGCCGTGACGTCGGCGCAGGCGGCCGAGCTGCCGGCGGAGATCAAGCAGGCGGGCGCGCTGAAGCTCACGGTCAACTCCACCTATGCGCCGATGGAATATCGCGATCCCGCCAGCAACGAGCTGGTCGGGCTCGACATCGATCTCGCCAATGAACTTGCGAAACGGCTCGGCACAAAAATCGTCTGGAGCGAGACGCCGTTTGCCGAGTTGATTCCCTCGCTCCAGACCAAGCGGGCCGATTTCATCATCTCCGGCATCTCGGACCGCGCTTCCCGGCGGGAGACCGCCGATTTCGTCGATTACCTCGCAACCGGTCCGCAGTTTTTCGTCATGGCGGAGAGCGAGGCAAAGGCCGCGACCGATCTCTGCGGCAGGAAGGTCGGCACCACCCGCAGCACCAGCTTCCCGGCCGAAATCGAGAAATGGAGCAAGCAGAATTGCGAGACGGCCGGCAAGCCGGCGATCCAGTACGTCCCGGGCGAGAATTCGATCGACGTCCGCAATCAGCTCAAGCAGGGCCGCATCGACGCCGCGGTGCAGGGCAGCGAAACTTTGCCTTATGCGCAATCGCAGGAGCCGGGAAAATACCGCGTCATCGGTGAGCAATTGTCGACCGGCTATCAGGGCATCATGTTCCGCAAGGACGATGCGGCCTTGCGCGAGGTGGTGACGGAGAAGCTCGCGGCCATGATCGCCGACGGCTCCTACAAGGCCGTCCTGGACAAATGGGGCCTCGGCGCGAACGCCGTCGCAAAACCCATGCTGAATGCGGCGCCGCAATGAAGCCGGCGCCGGCACTCGCGGAGGGTTTCCCCGATCTGTCGGGAATGCGGATCGCACGCGAGCCGCACTGGTTCCGCTGGCTCAGCGCCGCCTTGATCGTCCTGGTGCTGGCGGCGATCGCGCGCGCGTTTGCGAACGGTCAGATCGAATGGTCCTATGTCAGCCGCTTCCTGACGGCAAAAGTCATTCTCGAAGGCATCGTCAACACCATGGTGATGGCGGTGCTGGCGATGGCGCTCGGCATCGTCCTCGGCGTCGTCGTGGCGATCATGCGGCTGTCGCCCAATCCGGTGCTGAAGACGGTCGCGGCCGGCTACACCTGGCTGTTCCGCGGCACGCCGCTGATCCTGCAACTGCTGCTGTGGTTCAATCTCGCGCTGGTGTTTCCAACCATCGGCATTCCCGGCCTGTGGAGCGCGCGCGCCGTCGACGTCATGACGCCATTCCTTGCCGCGCTGCTCGGGCTCGGCATCAACCAGGGCGCCTACACCTCCGAGGTGATGCGCGCCGGCATGCTGTCGGTCGACGTCGGGCAATATGAGGCGGCACAGGCGATCGGCATGGGGCGCTTGCGTGCGCTGCGGCGGATCGTGCTGCCGCAGGCGATGCGCGTCGTGATCCCGCCGCTCGGCAACGAGTTCATCGGCATGGTGAAGGCGACCTCGCTTGCCAGCGTGATCCAGTATCCGGAATTGCTGCACAACGCCGAAAACATCTACTACGCCAATTCCCGCGTGATCGAGTTGCTGATCGTCGCCGGGCTCTGGTACCTGCTCGTGGTCTCGATCCTGACCCCGCTCCAGATGCTGCTCGAACGCCGTTTTGCCCGCGGCACATTGCGGCTCGCGCGATGACAAAACCCCTCGTCGCGATCCGCTCCGTCAGCAAGAGTTTTGGAGAGTTCCAGGCTCTCAAAAACGTCTCGCTCGACGTCTGGCCCGGCGAGGTTATGTGTCTGATCGGCGCCTCCGGCTCCGGCAAGACCACGCTGCTTCGCTGTATCAATCAACTCGCCATGATCGATAGCGGCGGCATCTGGCTCGACGGCGAGCTGTTGGGGGTGCGCGAACAAAACGGGCGGCTGCTCCGCCTCAGCGAGCGCGAGATCGGGCGGCAGCGGTTGAAGACCGGCATGGTGTTCCAGCGCTTCAACCTGTTTCCGCACAAGACCGCGCTGGAGAACATCACCGAAGGCCCGCTCCAGGTGCAGGGCCGCAAGTTCGACGAGGTGCGCGCCGAGGCGGTCGAGCTGCTCCGTCGTGTCGGGCTGGCGGCCAAGGCGGACTGGTATCCCGCGCAGCTCTCCGGCGGGCAGCAGCAGCGCGTGGCCATCGCGCGCGCACTGGCGATGAAACCGATGCTGATGCTGTTCGACGAGCCGACCAGTGCGCTCGATCCCGAGCTCGTCGGCGAGGTGCTCGCCGTCATGAAGGAGCTGGCGAAGAGCGGCATGACCATGATGGTGGTGACGCACGAGCTCGGCTTCGCCCGCGAGGTCGCCGACCGCGTCGTCTACATGGATCAGGGCGCGATCGTCGAGCAGGGCCGCGCCTCCGACGTGCTGGGCGCGCCGCGCGAGGAGCGCACAAAAGCATTTCTTTCGGCAGTGATCTGAAATGGGGGCGTGTTGATGAAGAGAGTTTTGGTTGCGGCGGCGCTTCTTGGCGCCATGAGTGCGTCGGTGATGGCCATCGAGCTGCCGCCGGAGATCGCCAAGCGCGGCAGCATCAAGGTGGCGCTGGTGCCGAACTATCCGCCGATGGAGTTTCGCGATCCCGCCACCAATGCGCTCACGGGCTTCGACGTCGAGCTTGGCGAGGCGATCGGCCGCAAGCTTGGCGTCAAGATCGAATGGCAGGAGACCAGCTTCGCCGAGTTCATGCCGTCGATTGCGACGGGGCGGGCGGACGCGATCCTGTCGGGCTTCACCGACTATGCGAGCCGGCACGAGACCGCGACCTTCGTCGATTATCTTCGCAGCGGACCACGCTTCTTCGTTCAGCAGTCGCGCGCGGCTGAGTTCAAGGATGCCGTCTCGCTCTGCGGCAAGAAGGTCGGCGCGAGCCGCCGCACCATGTTCCCGGCGCAGATCGCGGCCTGGAGCGAGAAGAACTGCGGCGGCAATGCCATCGTGTTCGTCGGCACCGACGGCTCGGCCGACGCCCGGACCCAGCTGAGGCAGGGACGCATCGACGCCGCGGTCCAGGGCGACGAGACGCTGCCCTATATCATGGATCAGGAGCCCGGCGCCTATGTGCCTGTTGGCCAGACCCTGGCGCAGCAATTCACCGGCATCGCCCTGCCGGTCAAGGAAAAGGCGCTTCACCAGGCGATGCTGGAGGCGGTCGATGCACTGATCGCCGACGGCACTTACAAAACCCTGCTGGCGAAATGGAAACTGAGCGACAACGGATTAGAGAAGGCGACCATCAATGCTGGACAGTAAGGCACTCCAGAGCATCCCGCTCACCCCAGCCAACACCGCGGATCCCGCGCCGGACTATCCCTGGCCGAAGCCGTATACCTCGGCGATGTTCCTGTCCTTCGACGTGGACGCGGAAAGCGCTTGGACCAGCAAGGACGCCGTGCATGCGCAGCGGCTGATCACGATGAGCTATGGCGGCTTCGAGGCGCGCGTCGGCACGCCGAAGCTCCTGGAGCTGCTCGACCAGCTCGGTCTCAAGGCGACGTTCTTCGTCACGGGATGGTCGGTCGATGCGCATCCGGCGATGGCCGAGTCCATCCTCAAGGCCGGTCACGAGATCGGCCATCACGGCTATCACCATCTGTTGCCCGATCCCGGCGATCCCTGGATCGAGGAGGAGCTGCAGCGCGGCTTTGAGGTGCTGAAGCGCCGGCTCGGCGTCAAGCCGACCGGCTATCGCGCGCCTTACGGCGAGTTCACCGAGGAGCTGCGTGTGGCACTGGTGCGTCACGGCATCGTCTACACCTCCTCGTTCCGCGACGATGTGCGGCCCTATCGCCATCGTCTTGCCGACGGCAAGCCCGGCACGATCGAGCTGCCGGTGACGGCGAGCTATGACGACTGGATGCACGGCCTCTCCGCGCGCTTCAGTCCGCGCTCGATCTTCCCCAAGGAGCATGTGCTCTCGATCTGGAAGGACGAGCTCGACGAGACCCGCGACTGGGGCGCGATGGTGACGACCGTGCTGCATCCGCAATGCAGCGGCCGTCCGATGCGGCTGCGCCTGCTGCGGGAGTTCCTGACCTACGCAAAGTCGTGCCCGGATGTCTGGATCACGACCGGCGAGAAGATCGCCGAGAACTTCCTGCGCCATGAGGCGGCGAACCGTTGAGCCAAGCCATGACCCGTCGCCGCATCCTCGTCATCAACCCCAACTCTTCGGCGTCGGTGACGGCGGCGATCGACGACGCGGTCACGCCGCTTCGCATCGCCGGCGGACCTGAGATCGAGGTGGTCGGCCTTGCCGAGGGACCACCGGGCATCAGCTCGCAGCGCGATGCCGACAGCGTGGTGATGCCGCTGGTCAACCGCGTCTCGCGCGACAGTGCGGATGCCTTCGTGCTGGCCTGCTTCAGCGATCCCGGCTTGCACGCGGTACGCGAGGCGGCCGGTGGCCGGCCGGTGCTCGGCATCGCCGAATGCGGCATCTTTCGCGCGCTGATGCTCGGCGAGCGCTTCGGCATCATCGCGCTGTCGCCGTCGAGCATCCGCCGCCAGCAGCGCATGGCGCGGGTGATGGGCGTGGATAGCCGTTATGCCGGAAGCTGGTCGGTCGGCGCGAGCGCGGCCGAGACGGCCAGCGCAGACATTCGCGGTCGGCTGATCGAAGCCGGCCGCGCGCTGGTGACGCAATGCCGCGCCGACGTCGTGGTGATGGGCTGCGCCGGCATGGCCTCGCACCGCGCGGCGATTGCGGACGCGATCGGTGTGCCGGTCATTGAGCCTGCCCAGCAGGCCGTGGCGGCTGCGATTGGCGCGGTGTTGTTGAACACGTGAAACGAGCATGATGCAGGTCGACTTTTTGGGATCGCGCGGGCCGCGCACTCGCTGCACCTCTCCCGCTTGCGGGAGAGGTCGGCGCGTCCCGGGCGATGCGAAGCATCGTCCCGCGCGCCGGGTGAGGGCTCTTTCCTCTTGGGGGTTCTCGCCTGTGGAGGCACCCCCACCCCAGCCCTCCCCCGCAAGCGGGAGAGGGAGCACTCTGCCGTTGCGGCTGCATCTCACGACACTTAGGAATCCCTTGTAATGCCTGTCTCCCGTCGTTCGCTCCTCAAGGCCGCCGCAGCAATTCCAGCCCTGTCTATGCCGGGCATCGTCCGCGCCGAATCCCAGAGCACGCTGCGCTTCGTCCCCGTCATCGACCTTGCCTTCGTCGATCCCATCTACTCGACTGCGCAGGTGTCACGGAACCATGGCTTCATGGTCTACGACACGCTCTACGGCATGAGCTCCTCGCTCCAGGTCTCGCCGCAGATGCTGTCGGGCCATGTTATCTCCGGCGACCAGCTCCAGTGGGACCTCAGCTTGCGCGACGGTCTGTTCTGGCACGATGGCGAGCGCGTGTTGGCGCGCGACTGCGTTGCCAGCATCCGCCGTTGGGCTGCGCGCGATGGCTTTGGCGGCGAACTGATGGAGGCGACTGCCGAGCTGTCGGCGGCCGACGACCGCACCATCCGCTTCCGCCTCAAGCATCCGTTCCCGCTGCTGCCGCAGGCGCTCGGCAAGGCCGCGATCAACGCCTGCTTCATGATGCCGGAGCGGCTGGCGAGCCAGGACCCGTTCAAGCCGCTGACCGAAGTCGTCGGCAGCGGCCCGTTCCGCTATCTCGCCGACGAGCGCGTGCAGGGCGCCCGCAATGCCTATGCCAGATTCGAGCGCTACCAGCCGCGCACCGACGGCAAGCCGGATTGGACCGCCGGACCGAAGATCGTGCATTACGACCGCGTGGTCTGGACCACCACGCCCGACGCCGGCACCGGCGTCGCCGCGCTTCAGACCGGTGAGCAGGACTGGCAGGAGACCACGCCGCACGATCTGTTGCCGATCATCAAGGCGGCCGGTGACATCGAGACGCGCATCCTCGATCCCAGAGGCTACGCCTGCATGCTGCGCCTCAACCATCTCCAGCCGCCGTTCGACAATCCCGCCGTTCGCCGCGCGCTGCTGGGCGCGATCGACCAGGCCGCGTTCATGACCGCAGTCGCCGGCACCGATCCGGCGTTCCAGGTCTCGCCGATCGGCTATTTCGCTCCGGGAACGCCGATGGCGAGCGACGTCGGCCTCGACGTGTTCCGCGGCCCGCGCAACTACGACAAGGTCAAGGCCGATCTCAAGGCCGCCGGCTACAATGGCGAGAAGATCGTGGTGCTCGTTCCCACCAACTCGCTGGCGCAGAAGCCGCTCGGCGAGATCGCTGTGGACTCACTGCGCAGGGCCGGCATGAACGTCGAATATGCCGGGCTCGATTTCGCCGTCGTGTTGCAGCGCCAGCTGAAGAAGGATCCGATCGGGCAGGGCGGCTGGAGCGCGGCGGTCGGCAACTGGCAGGGCATCGACTGGCTCACCCCGGCCGGTAACACCAACATCCGCGGCGAGGGCAAGGTCGCCGGCTGGTATGCGAGCACGAAGATGGGTGAGTTGCGCAGCCAGTGGCTGGCGGCGTCCGAACTCGCCGAGCAGCAGCGCATCTGCCGCGAGATCCAGGCGGTCGCGTTCCAGGAAATCCCCTATATTCCGATCGGCCTGTACAGGCAGCCGACCGCCTATCGCAAAGCCATCACCGGCATCCTCGACGGCACCGCCGTGTTCTGGAACGTGCGCCCCGCATGAGCACCACAGCAATCTTCGGCAGCTACGTGCTGTCACGCAAGGACGGCGCGCAGCACGTGCTGCGCGACCATTGGGTCCTGGTCGAAGGCAAGAGGATCGCCGCGATCACGCGCGACAAGCCGCTCGCGGACGAGGTCTACGACCGTCCCGGCCGCTTCGTGCTGCCGGGCCTGCTCAATCTGCACAATCACTGCTTTTCGGAAGCGGTGGCGCGCAGCCACACCGAGGACGGCAACGGCCGCAAGAACAACCAGAGCATCGTCTACACGGTGCTGCTGCCCCTGACCAAGCGCGGCGCAGATATTCTGTCGGCGGAAGAGCGCATGGCCGTGGCGCGGCTCGGCATCCTCCAACTGCTCAAGGGCGGCGCCACCACGGTGATGGAGCCGTTCCGCAATTCGATCCCCGAGATGTTCGACGCGGCGGAGGAGATGGGCATCCGCTTCTACGGCGCGCCCTATCTGTTCTCCACGTCGGACGCCAAGGCCGGCCCGGACGGCGTGGTCCGCTATTCCGGCGACGACGGCGCCGCCGACATGGCGACCTGGGATGCGCTCTATCAGCGCTGGAACAATCGCGGCGACGGCCGCATCAGCCTCGCCATGAGCCCGCACGCCACCGACACCTGCGGCCCCGATCTGCTCAAGGCCTGCGCCACGCGGGCGCGCGAGCTCGGTGTGCCCATCACCACGCACATGGCACAGAGCCGCGCCGAGGTCGAGACCATCGGCAAGCGCTATGGTGGCCGCACGCCGGCGCAGTATCTGGACTGGCTCGGCCTTCTCGCGCCCGACCTGATGGCGGCGCATTGCATGTTCAGCAGCGACGACGATCTCAAGCTGATGGCCGCGCGCGGCATGACCGTGCTGAACTGCCCGCGCGTGTTCGCGCGCGCCGGCGTCACCGCCGCGTTCAGCCGCTTCGCCGAGCACGGCGTCCGCACCGTGGTCGGCACCGACGGCTACAACATGGACCTGCTCGGCGAGCTCAATGCGGCGTCGCTGATCTCCAAGGTCACGTCGCAACGCGCCGATGTCGCGAATTCGCCGGAGTTGATCGAGGCGAACACGGCGGTCGCCGCCGATGTCATCAAGCGTCCCGATCTCGGCCGGATCGAGCCGGGCGCGACCGGCGACCTCACCGTGGTCGATCTCACCCATCCGCATCTCCAGCCGCTGTTCGATCCGCGCCGCGCGCTGATCGCACTCGCCAACCGCGCCAATATCGATCAGGTCATGGTCGACGGCCGCGTGCTGGTCGATGAAGGGCGTTATCTTGGTGCTGACGAGACGGCGATCACCGCGGCGGCCACCGCTGCCATCGGCAAGATCTGGGACCTGCCGGAAGCACAGGCTGCGTTCAACGGCTGACGGTTCTCTGGTAGCCACGAGGAAGGTGCGCTCCCTCTCCCGCTTGCGGGAGAGGGCTCTCTCCAGCCGGGGACACTCCCGATGAGGAACGAGCCCCCACCCGGCGCGCGGGACGATGCTTCGCATCGCCCGGGCCGCGCCGACCTCCCCCGCAAGCGGGGAGGTTGCAGCCAGCTTGTGGCTGCACCGTTTCAACTCAAGCCCTAATCCTCGAACTCGACCAGCGCCTTGCGTACGGTCTCGACGAAATCCAGCGCCACCGGCGAGGGGCTGCGCTGGGCCGGAAACACCGCGGAGAATTCGAAGTCGATGCGCGGCAGGAAGTGGCGCACGACGACGCCCCGCGTTGCAAATTCCTGCGCGGTGAAGGGATCGCAGATCGCGACGCCAAGCCCTGACGACACCATGCCGCACATGATCTCCGACAGCGTGGTCTCGACGCGCAGCACCCGCCGGACATCGTGGCGGTGAAACACCTGGTCGACGAGGTGCCGGCTCGACGTTCCCGCCGACAGCGAGATGAAGGTCTCGCCCTCGAAGTCACGCGGCTCCAGCACGTCCTTCTCCGCGAGGCGATGACCGGCCGGCAACACCGCGACGCGCGCGGGTGCGGGCAGCTTCTGGCTCGGCAGGCCGGAATGCGCGATCGGCACCTCGGCAAAGCCGACGTCGCATTGATTGTTCAGCACCCAATCGACCACGATCGGCGAGATTACGCCGAAGAAGGCCAGGTTGAGGTTCGGCCGCTCCTTCAGGAAGTGACCGGTGAGCCGCGGCAGATAGCCGTTCGACAGCGCCGGCAGGGCTGCGATCCGCAGCGAGCCGGTGCGGCGGCCGCGGATTTCTTCGGCCGCCGCGGTGATGCGTTCAAGGCCGACAAAGGAGCGCTCCACCTCGGTATAAAGCGCCATCGCTGCGGCGGTCGGCACGAGGCCGGTGCCGCGCCGCTCGAACAGCTCCATTTTCAACAGCGCCTGGAGGTCGCGCAGCAACCGGCTGACCGCCGGCTGCGTCACCACCATCAGCTTGGCCGCCTCGGTGACGCTGCCGGTCAGCATCGTCGCTCGGAAGGCCTCCACCTGCCGCGAATTGATCCGCGCCATCCCCATTTCCATTCATAACATTTCGGCATGCAGACGGTGCCATTATTCATTGGACGATGGAAGTATAGGTTGCGATCTTTTTCATCAGAGCTGGAGACAGCCCGCTTTTTCGGCAGACTGGAGGCGCTCAAACCTCCAGATCGCGCCAAAACCCGCCGAACAGGGGCCGGAGCCCTGATCGGAAGCGGATTTGCGCGGAAGGAAATGCGGCAGGCGCTTCGGCCAGCGAGACTCGTCGGCACGTCACCTCATTCCGGTATTGGAGATCGGTCCATATGAAGACTCTTCGCCTTCTGACAGCGGTCAGCATCGCGGCGCTCATTGCCGCCCCCTCAGTCGCCTGGGCCCAGCAGAAAACGCTCTACGTCGCCGGCTATGGCGGCTCGTTCGAGAAGACCATCCGCGACGAGGTGATCCCGACCTTCGAGAAGGAGAACGGCGTCAAGGTCGAGTACGTCGCCGGCAACTCCACCGACACGCTGGCCAAGCTCCAGGCGCAGAAGGGCAATCAGCAGATCGACGTCGCCATCGTCGATGACGGCCCGATGTATCAGGCGATCCAGCTCGGCTTCTGCGGCAAGCTCGATAGTCTGCCGGCCGATCTCTACGACACTGCGCGCTTCAAGGACGACCGCGCCGTCGCGATCGGCATCGTCGCCACCGGGTTGATGTACAACACCAAGGTGTTTGCCGAGAAGGGTTGGGCGCCGCCGACCTCGTGGAACGATTTGAAGGACACCAAATACGCCAAGCAGCTCGTGATCCCCCCGATCAACAACACCTATGGCCTGGAAGCGCTGGTGATGCTGTCGAAGATGAACGGCGGCGGCGAGGCCAACGTCGATTCCGGCTTCAAGATCTTCAAGGAGCAGATCAATCCGAACGTGCTCGCCTACGAGCCGTCGCCGGGCAAGATGACCGAGCTGTTCCAGTCGGGCCAGGCCGTGATCGCCGTGTGGGGCACGGGCCGCGTGCAGAGCTTTGCCAACACCGGCTTCCCCGTCGACTTCGTCTACCCGAAGGAAGGCGCCGCGACGCTGCTGACGACCGCCTGTCCGACCGCCAAACCCAACGCCTCGCCGCTCGCCTCCAGCTTCGTCAAGATGTTGCTCGAGCCGAAAATCCAGCTCGTGATGCTGAAGGACTACGGCTATGGCCCGGTGCTGAAATCGCTGGTGATCCCGCCGGAGCTCGGCAAGATGGCGCCGATCGGCGAGCGCGCGGCCAAGCTCTACAATCCGGACTGGACGGTCATCAACGAGAAGCGCGAGGAGTGGACCAAGCGCTGGAATCGCGAGGTCGAGCGCTGATCTGATCGTCGGTAGCGGAGACAGCGTGATGGCCTATCTCGAGCTCGACCGGGTCGCCAAGCAATTCGGCGCGCAGACCGTGGTCGACGACTTCAGCCTGTCGGTGGGGAAGGGGGAGTTCATCTCCTTCCTCGGCCCGTCCGGCTGCGGCAAGACCACGACCTTGCAGATGATCGCGGGCTTCCTCGATCCCACACGCGGTGCGATCCGCCTGGAGGGCAAGGACCTGACCGCGATTCATCCGGCCAAGCGCGGGCTCGGCATCGTGTTCCAGAGCTATGCGCTGTTTCCGCACATGACCGCGGCAGAGAACGTCGCGTTCGGCCTGGAGATGCGCAACGTGCCGCGCAGCGAGCGGGACGGGCGCGTGCGTGCTGCGCTCGCGATGGTGGGCCTCGCCGGTTACGAGGACCGTCATCCGCGCCGCATGTCCGGCGGCCAGCAGCAGCGCGTGGCGCTGGCGCGCGCGCTGGTGATCAAGCCGAGCGTGCTCCTGCTCGACGAGCCGCTGTCGAACCTTGACGCAAAACTGCGCGAGGAAATGCAGATCGAGCTGCGCCAGATCCAGCGCACCATCGGCACCACCACGATCCTCGTCACCCACGACCAGAACGAGGCGATGTCGCTGTCCGACCGCATCGTGGTGATGAGCCAGGGCAAG
>Ga0065165_1003154_pt1 | contig 12154 bp, 15 predicted proteins | sample AraplaMF_Cvi_mMF_FD_63813 | JGI IMG/M metagenome (GOLD analysis project Ga0065165, IMG submission 63813) | Arabidopsis root microbial communities from the University of North Carolina, USA - plate scrape MF_Cvi_mMF (version 2) (version 3) | ecosystem: Host-associated > Plants > Roots >... | reverse complement strand
GAATCCCCAAAGCTCCGGCCACCCTGACACTGAAAAGACACAGGGAGTGACCGATGGAACAGTTTTCGCATCACGACACGGCCGGCGTGCCGCTCAAGCTGTGGGACAGCGCGGGGCCGTTCGAGGCCGGCGCGATGCAGCAGCTGCGCAACGTGGCGTCGCTGCCCTTCGTCCATCGCCATGTCGCGGGCATGCCGGACGTGCACTGGGGCAAGGGTGCAACGGTGGGCTCGGTGATCGCCACCAAGGCCGCGATCGTGCCCGCTGCCGTGGGCGTCGACATCGGCTGCGGGATGATGGCGGTGCGCACCTCGCTCACCGCGAGCGACCTGCCGGACAGCCTCGCGGCGGTTCGCGCCGAGATCGAGCGCGCCGTGCCCAAGGGCATGGAGTCGAGCCAGACGGCAAACCACGCCAAGGGCGGCTGGGCGATCACGCCCAACGCCATCGGGCGCGCCTGGTATGATAAGTTCGAGGCACGCTGGCGCGCGATCGTCGCCAGGCATCCCAAGGTCGACGGCAAGACCAGCGATCAGCTCGGCTCGATGGGCGGCGGCAACCACTTCATCGAGCTCTGCCTCGACGAGGAGGACCGGGTGTGGGCGATCCTCCACTCGGGTTCGCGCGGCACGGGCAACCGCATCGGCGTATACTTCATCGATGCGGCGAAGGAGGCGATCGCGAAGGAGCGGATCGACTTCCATCTGCCCGACAAGGATCTGGCGCATCTGCGCGAGGGCACGCCGCTGTTCGATGACTATATCGAGGCGATGACCTTCGCGCAGGACTATGCGCTGGTGAACCGCGAGCTGATGATGGTGCGCGTGCTCGAAGCGCTGCGGAAGTTCGTACGCGGCTTCCGCACCGACAAGAGCGCGATCAACTGCCATCACAACTATGCCACGCGCGAGCGGCATTTCGGCGAGGCGGTCTGGGTCACCCGCAAGGGCGCGGTGCGCGCGCGGACGGGCGATCTCGGCATCATCCCGGGCTCGATGGGCACGGGCAGCTTCATCGTCGAGGGCCTCGGCAACGAGGAGAGCTTCTGCTCCTGCTCGCATGGCGCGGGGCGCGTGATGTCGCGCGGCCAGGCGAAGAAGCTGATCTCGCTCGAAGACCACAAGGCCGCGATGCACGGCATCGAGGCGCGGGTGGACGAAGGCGTGCTCGACGAAAGCCCGGCCGCCTACAAGGACATCGGCGCGGTGATGGCGGCGCAACAGGATCTGGTGCGCATCCGCCACCGGCTGCGTCAGATCGTCAACATCAAGGGCTGAGGGACGCCGGCGCGCTCGTTACGGACGCGCCGGCCGACCTCGGGGTTGCCCCCGATAGAGCGACGGCGCCGGCACGCCTAGGCTCCCGCCGCCGCCAGTACCGGGAGTTCGCCGCGGGCCATGAACCTTACCCCCGCCCCCTCGCTCGACGCGCTGGCCGATCAGCTGCCCGAACTGGTGCGTCACCCGGTGCTGCTGCCGCTCCTCTTCGACTATATCGCGACCTTCATCTGGGCGCTGTCGGGCGCGCTGATCGCCGCGCGGCGCGGTTATGTCGGGATCGGGATCGTGGTGATCGCGGTCGTGTCGGCGACCGGCGGCGGCCTGCTGCGCGACTCGATCCTGCCCGGCGCCCTGCCCGCATTGCTCGAGAACCCGGTCTATGTGCTGCTCGCGCTCGGCGCGTCGCTGCTCGTCGGCATCGCCGGAGGCTATGTCGACCGCAGCATGTGGATCGGCCCGACGGTACATTTCGTCGACGCGCTCGCCGCGGCCGTCTACGCCGTGGTCGGCGTCAATCTCGCCATCGCGCTGGACGTGCCTTTCGCCGGCATCGTCATCATCGGCTTCATCAACGCGACCGGCGGCGGGCTGCTGCGCGACGTGCTGATGCGGCGCGTGCCCGACCTGTTCAAGCCGGGCCTGCCCTTCGGCCCCGCCGCCCTGCTCGCCTCGATGCTGTTCGCCTTGCTCGCAACGCAGCTGCACGTCCACCAGACCATGGCGGCGTTCCTCACCATCTCGATCGTCTCGATCCTCGACCTCGCGATGCTGCGCTCGCATATCCGCTCCCGACCGCTCGAGACCTTCCGCGCCTATTGGGAATCGCGCGATTGAGCGGGAAGGCGCGCAAGCTTGCCGCTTCCGGCTGCGCCAGATCGTCAACATCAAGAGCTGAGGAAGGCCGGCGCGTTCCCGCGGGCACGCGCCGGTCGACCCTTCCTTTTGCGGATCCGCAATATCGGAGGAACCGCGTTGACAGGCCCTCCTTGCGGCGCAACATGTAACCTCATATAGGGGTTTCATCGAGCTTTGCGACGAAGGTCCGTTCTTTCGTCGCTGCCGTGCTCGCGGTGCCTGGAAAGGGAGTTTGGCGATGCCGCATTGCGTGATCGAATGTTCGGCTTCGATCGAAGCGCTCGTGGATCCGGATATCCTGGTCAAAGCCGTTCACGACGCCGCGGATTCGACCGGCCTCTTCGCCCCGGGAGACGTGAAGTCCAGGCTGATATCCTATCGGCACGACATGGTGGGCGGTCGAAAAGACGACTATGTTCACGTGACGATCGGCGTTCTGAGCGGCCGCGACAACGGTCAGAAAAAGGTGCTCTCCAGCGCCGTGGCCAGCGCAATTTGCGATCTGCTCCCCGATGTCCACTTCATTTCCGTGGACGTAAGGGATTTCGCTATCGAGACGTACAGCAACAGGGCTTCGCTCAACCGTCCCGTGAGGACATCGGCGCGGTGATGAAAACGTAGCAGAGTCCGGCGCGCATCCGCTACCGGCTGCGGCAGACCGTCAACTAAGGCTGAAGGAAGCCGGCGCTTCGCGTAGGGCCCCGCCGAACCTGGTCGGCGGGCCGCTCAGCGGCCGCTGCGCCAGAGCAGCTTCTGCGCGGTGCCGTAATTGCCCAGCTGGTAGATCGCCACGTCCGCCGCGCCGAACGCCAGCGGCTTCATCGGCTCTGCCGCGACCGACTTGAGGAACGGCAAGGGCGCCACCCCCACCGTCACATGCGGCCAATATTTCGCCCCCGAGGCCTTGGGCACGAAGGTATCGACCCAGTCGATCGTCCCTTGCACGATCGGCCCGTTCGGGTCCTGCACGAACGCCGCCGCCGTCCCGCCGCTCACGGCATAGGGCGCCACCGCGTCGACCACCGCCGCCTGCAGGCCTGCGAGCTCTGGCGGATTGTCGGTGCCGAGCAGCATCAGCCCGCTCCCGCCGAAATCGGCCGCGACGTAATTGGTCGCGCGCAGGCGGAGCGCACCCGGCGGGTGCGAGGCGAGTACTTGCGCCACCGCCGCCTCGACTTTGGGCAGGTCGGCCGCGCGGACATAGCGCTGAACGAGCGTGATGTGCGGGCGATGCGTGGCATCGAGCGCATAGCCCGCCAGATGCTCCGCACGCAGCCGCGCATTCATCGCCTCGGCCGCGGCGACCATCGCCGCATCGGGCTCGACCAGCACGTCGATCGCGACGACTTCGGGCAAGGGCGTCGCCATCTCCACGGCCGCCGGTTTCGCGCACGCGCCGACCAGCAGCAAGAATAGAAGCGCAAGTTGACGCATCGGATCAGGCCGCGCGGAACGCCGCGCCGAACAGCAATACGCCCGCATCGGGCGGCGAAACCTGCAGCGATCCCCCGCCCTGCGTCACCAGCTCGTGGACGAGGAAAGCGGCGGCGGCGCGCGGCGTGATCGTCGCGCCCTCGAGCCCGCCCGACAGCGCGGTGCGCAACTCGGGATCGAGCACGATGCGCGGCCCGTCGGCGCGCACCACGATCTCGACCTGCCCGTCATTGCTCTCGGCGCCGATGTCGAGCTGCCCGCCGCGCACCAAAGCGTCGCCGGCGATCAGCGCGAGGTTGAGCAGTACCTTCACCGCCTGCTTGGGCAGTAGCGGATCCTCGATCATCCAGCCGATCTGGATGCGGTGATTGTCGCCGAACAGCCCCTCGATCGCAGCATGTGCCTCGCGCGTATCGATCGTCTCGCCGAAGCCGCCCGCGGCGCCGAACGCCAGCCGGAAGAATTTGAGCTTGTTGGCCGAGGCCCTTGCGCTCTCGCTGAGCAATTCGAGGCAGCGCGCGCGCATCTCCGGGTCATGCTCGTCGGCGAGCAATTCGATCCCGTTGTTGAGCGCCCCCACCGGGCTCAGCAAATCATGGCACAGCCGCGAACAGAGCAAGCTCGCGAATTCGGTCGGGCTGATGTTCAAGGATTGCGGCTCCTGCTTCCCCACCCCTTCTTTGGCGCAGCGGGGAGGAAGCTGCAAGGCGGCGTGGCGCATGGAAAATATCTCCTCCCGCGAAGACACAGCATCCGCGGGAGGAGATCGAAGCTCAGGCGAAGATGAAATCCGCCGCCGAGAAATTCGCCGCGTTAATGAGATGGTTGTAGTCGGCGACCTCGATCGAGAAATGCGCACCGGCCGAGGTCACGACGTCGAGCGACACGTCGCCATTGGCGAGGTCGTGCGCGAACACCGTCCCCAGCCCGCCGCCGGCCTTGTAGGCGGTGACGCCCAATTTCTCGAGCACGATGCGATCCGACCCGTCCTGGAAATCCTCGATCGTGTCGCCGCCGTCGAGCGCGCCCGCGCCCTTGAACGAGAACCAGTCGGCACCAGCACCGCCCCAGAGCTGGTCCTGCCCCAGTTCGCCCATGATCTTGTCGAACCCGTCGTCGCCATGGATCTGGTCGTTGCCGTTGCCGCCGAACAGCAGGTCGTCGCCGATCCCGCCGAACATCACGTCGTTGCCGTCCTCGCCGTTCATCGAGTCGACACCGGTGCCACCGTCGAGATAGTCGTTGCCCGCGCCGGCCTGGAGATTGTCGTTGCCGTCGCCACCATAGAGGCTGTCGACGCCCCATTCGGACGACAGGATGTCGTTGCCGGCATTGCCCTCGAGATGGTTGTTGCCGTCGCCGCCGTCGACCAGATCGTTGCCGTTGCCGCCATAGACATGGTCGTCGCCGGCCTGGCCCTTGAGCTTGTCGTTGCCGTCGTCGCCCCAGATCGAGTCGTTGCCGGCGCCGCCGCCCACCGCCTGCGTGGTGAGCTTGCCCGTTGCCGGGTTGATCTCGTTGACGAAGCCGTCGTCGCCGTCGCCCGCATGGATGATGTCGTCGCCTACGCCGCCGTCGATATAGTCGCGGCCGGGGCCGGCATAGATGGTGTCGTTGCCGGCGTCGCCGAGGATCGCGTCATGGCCGTCGCCGGCCTCGATCACGTCATTGTCGTCGCCGCCCGAGATGGTGTCGTTGTCGACGCCGCCATAGATGTGGTCTGCGCCCGCGCCGCCGTCGAGGCTGTTCTTGCCCGCGCCGCCGTCGATCCAGTCGGCACCGTTGCCGCCCTTGATGTAATCGTCGCCGCCTTCGCCATAGATGGTGTCGTTGCCGTCATCCCCCTGGACATAGTCGGCACCATCGCCGGCATGGATGGTGTCGTTCCCGGCATTGCCGCGAATGTCATCCGCCAGCACCGTGCCGTTGAGAATATCGGCGAGAGCCGATCCGGTAAGCTTCATGAGAGTCCCTCCAAGGGCGTGCCGGAACTACAGGGCACGCCCGGGACCCAGTGGTGGGTATTGTCGCGCGGCGACGCTACGGCGCTGAGACGGTACGCCCGCGGATTGCGACCGCTTACCTTGATCCAGGGCAAGCGATCGCGTGATCGCTGACAACGATGCCAATCGGGCGACGCGCGGCGGCGCATCGCCCGATCATGAAGTTCGCCGAAGCCGGTAGCGCTAGACGCGGCGGCCCGAAAAGAGCTGGATCAGCACGACCACCAGCGCGACCACCAGCAACAAATGGATCAGTCCCGCGCCGATATGCAAGCTGAAGCCAAGCAGCCACAGCACGACGAGGATGACGACGATTGTCCACAGCATGACTGTCTCTCCACGTTTTATTCTCTCCACGTTTTATTCTCGTGGAGCCAACGACATGCCTGGCCGAAACGTTCCGGATGCGGACAAATTCGACGGCAGGGAAACATATACGGAACCAAAGGTCGGGATGCGCGTTTGGAGTCGGCGCTGGAGTACGCTCTCGCGGGAGGTAAATCAGCCCTTCAAACCAGTTTCGTTTGCCAACTCGACTGCTGTGAACCGGCCCAGCAACCCGCTTTCACCGGCCAGCCAGCCACGCAGCTCGCCCGCGCCGGCGATCAGCCAAAGCTTGCCGTCGGGCTCGGCTGTCGCGGCATCGGTCGCCGAGGGTGTGGGGTCTCCGGTCGGGTGCGAATGCCAATAGCCGATCAGTCGCGGCCCGCCTGCCCGCTCGCCGCGCAACGCAGCGAACAGGGAAACGGGATCGATCTCGAAATGGAGTTCAGGATTTTGGGCAACATTTTCCGTTATTTGTACGGAGGTTATTGCGTCCTCCTCGCCGAACAACAGCCCGCATGCCTCGCGCGGGTGCGCGTCCGCCGTGGCCTGGCGTATTATTTGAGCGACACAGCTTGAAATTGCGATCCGCATACCCATCTACGGTAAAACATGAATCAGGGGGTTTCCATCATCGAAGCGCGGATCGCCGACACAGCCGATGGCTGGCGGCTCGATCGTGCGCTGGCCGACGCGGTGCCGACGCTCTCGCGGGAGCGGATCAAGGCGCTGATCTCGTCCGGCAACGTGACGGGCCCCGACGGCCTGATCCGCGATCCGGCGCGCAAGGCGCCTGGCGGTGCCCTTTACAGCGTCGCGGTGCCTGAACCCGAACCGGCCCATAACGAGGCCCAGCATATCGAGCTCGTCATTCCCTATGAGGACGAGCATCTGATCGTCATCGACAAGCCTGCGGGTCTGGTAGTGCATCCAGCTGCGGGAAATCCCGATGGCACGCTGGTCAATGCGCTGCTTCATCATTGTGCCGGACAGCTTTCGGGGATCGGCGGAGTCGCCCGCCCCGGGATCGTCCATCGCATCGACAAGGACACGTCCGGACTGATGGTCGCCGCCAAGACCGATCGCGCGCACGAAGGGCTGGCCCGCCAGTTCAAGGCGCACTCGATCGACCGCCGCTACAAGGCGATCGTGGCGGGGATGCTGCGAGCTTCGGAGGGCACGATAGACGCACCGCTCGCAAGATCTTCGAGCAATCGCAAGAAGATGGCGATCGTAACGGAAGGTCGTGGAAAGCGTGCGGTCACGCATTGGCGCAAACTTCGCAATCTTAGGGATGCAAGTCTTGTGGAATGCAGGCTGGAAACCGGGCGGACGCATCAAGTGCGCGTGCACATGGCGTCGATCGGCCATCCGTTGCTCGGCGATCCCGTCTATGGCCGGACACGGCCGCAGCACCGGGGTGTGCTGGAAACCTTGGGTTTCCGACGCCAGGCCTTGCACGCCGCGCATCTGGGGTTCATTCACCCCGTGAAAAGCAACGCTTTGGCCTTCGATAGCGAAATCCCTGCGGACATGCAGGAACTGTTCAATAAGCTCATCGTATAAATTTATCGGCGCTCGCGGAGCGGCTACCGTCTCCGCTGGTGCCCAGTCTAGGGAGAAAAAGATCATGGCTAGCGGAAGCAACGTCCCTGCGACGATCCCCGCGCTCGGTGGTGAGGCAAGCCTCAACCGCTACCTGGCCGAGATCAAGAAGTTTCCGATCCTCTCGCCCGAGCAGGAATATATGCTCGCGAAGCGCTTCCAGGAGCATCAGGATCCTGAAGCCGCCGCGCAGCTCGTCACCTCGCATCTGCGCCTCGTGGCGAAGATCGCGATGGGCTATCGCGGCTACGGCCTGCCCGTCTCCGAGCTGATCTCGGAAGGCAATATCGGCCTGATGCAGGGCGTGAAGAAATTCGAGCCCGATCGCGGCTTCCGCCTGGCGACCTACGCCATGTGGTGGATCCGCGCCTCGATCCAGGAATTCATCCTCCGCTCGTGGTCGCTCGTGAAGATGGGCACCACCGCGGCGCAGAAGAAGCTGTTCTTCAACCTGCGCCGGATGAAGTCCAAGCTCGACGCGTTCGAGGACGGCGATCTGTCCCCCGAGAATCTCGCCAAGATCGCCAAGGATCTGGGCGTGACCGAGGAGGAAGTCACCTCGATGAACCGCCGCATGGCGATGGGTGGGGATACCTCGCTCAACGTGCCGATGCGCGAGGACAGCGAGAGCCAGTGGCAGGATTGGCTGGCGGACGAGAGCCCGCTGCAGGACGAGGCCGTCGCCGAGACGCAGGAGGCGGATGTCCGCCACGGCATGCTCATCGAGGCGATGGACGCGCTCAACGACCGTGAGAAGCATATCCTCACCGAGCGTCGCCTGACCGACGATCCGAAGACGCTCGAGGAGCTGAGCCAGGTCTATGGCGTGTCGCGCGAGCGTGTCCGCCAGATCGAGGTCCGCGCCTTCGAGAAGCTGCAGAAGGCGATGATGCGCCTCGCCGGCGAGAAGCGCCTCCTCGCCGTCGGCTGAGCCGCGCGCCGATAGTGTCGAAACTGCCGCGCCCTCCACGACCCCGTGGAGGGCGTTCGGCTATGGAGCCTCCCACGCAATGGTTGTCCCTCGCGCCCGCTTTCGGCATGGGTGACCGCCAATGATGGGTCCAGACGAACGAGAAGAGCGAGAGTCCACCGCGCCGATCCAGGTCGTGCCGCCCGAGGGTTGGCCACCCGCCTCGACGCCCGCACCCGAGCCCGCCGTCACGCCGGTCATCACGCCGCTGGGTGCCCCGCCGCGGGCTCCGCTCAAGCCCCTCCGTCACCGTAAGCGTAAGTCATTGCTCCGTCGTCTCCTGAAATGGTTGTTCCTCGCGCTTCTCGCCTTCCTGCTGCTCTCGGTGGGCATGGTCGCGATCTACCGTGTCGTGCCCCCGCCCTTCACCTGGACGATGGCGGGCGACCTCGTCGCCGGGCATGGCGTGACCAAGCGCTGGATGTCGCTCGACCGGATGGATCCCGATATGGCGCGCGCGGCGATCGCGGCCGAGGATTCGCGCTTCTGTTCGCACAACGGCTTCGACTTCAAGGCGATCGAGGCCGCCTATAACCGCAACGAGACAGGCAAGCACCGCATCCGGGGCGGCTCGACGATCAGCCAGCAAACCGCGAAGAACGTCTTCCTGTGGCAGGGCGGCGGCTATTTCCGCAAAGGGCTGGAGGCGTGGTTCACCGTCCTGATCGAGAATATATGGGGCAAGCGCCGCATCATGGAGGTGTATCTCAACGTCGCGGAGACGGGGATCGGGACCTACGGCGCCAATGCCGGCGCGCTGCGCTATTTCAACCATGACGCCTCGCGGCTGAGCACGAGCGAGGCGGCGGCGATCGCCGCGGTGCTACCTCTGCCCAAGAAGCGCGAGGCGGTCGATCCGCGCGGGTTCACGCGCCGCTATGGCAACGCGATCGCCGCACGGATCGGGGTGGTGAGCCGCGACGGGCTCGATTCCTGCCTGCGCTGAGGTCTATTTGGTGTTCTGATCGATCGCGTCGCCGGCCTTGTCGGCGGTGCGCTCGACGCTTTTCGCTGCCGAGCTGATCGCGTCGGTCTTGGCGTTTTCGGCGCGGTTCTGGTTGAATACGAAGAAGGCGGCGATGATCGCGAGGATCAGGACCGCGAAGCCGATCAGCAGGCCCGCGCCGCTGCCGCCGCTGCGCTCGATGATCGTGGTATGCTGCGGCCGTTCGCCGCCGTCGGTAATGATTTCGTCTGCCATGTCACTCCCCTGAGCTGTGGGCATCTGCGCCAACAACGAAGGGGAGCGACGGCGCGTTCCGACGCAGCTTCCCCGCTTGGCATTTGCCGTTGTACCATATATGGTGCAAATCGCATCTCAGTGCAGATGGGAGACAGGATATGTTCGCGCTTCGTTTGATGGACCCCGACAGGGCGATCGCGCCCGGCCAGCCGGCCGGAACATGGAGCTTCCCGAATGAAAGAGGTGTACTTTCATAACAACGGCAGAGATGAAGATGTCGGCAATTTTCTGATTTCGCTCGGCGAACATCAGCACGCCGTTCTCGAGGATCTGTTCATTATCGCCAATGCGGGGCCGGATGCGCTCGATTGCGGTGATCATGGTGGTCATCTGCGAGAACTCCGGCGGTTGATCGCGCCGGGCCGCTATGTGGTGTTGCTGTTCATCTACCTCAAAGAGATCGACGCTTATATCGTCCTTCATGGATTCCGCGCTGGGCGCGAAGGCGCCACACGAGCCGATATTCGTCATGCGCGTCGAGTCCAGAAGGCTTATGAATAGGATTTTATGTCTGGAGCCAAACATGGAAGCGATCCACGCGAGACGCTGGTATCGCTAAGCGACATTCTCGAACGCGAAGGTGTCCGGGAAGTAATTGCCATCCGAGCGTTCAAGCGCATCCTCGCGATGAAGCTGGCAACCGAGATGGATGACCAGAAGATCACCAAATCCGATATGGCGCGGCGCATGGGAACGAGCCGGGCGCAACTCGACCGCCTACTCGATCCCGAAGCCCATAATGTAACACTCGAAACCGTCGCTCGCGCAGCCCATACGCTTGGCAAGCGACTGGAACTCGAACTGGTTTAGCGTAGCCCCGCTCAGAAGGGCAGCTTGAAGCCCGGGGGCAGCGGCAAGCCGCTGGTCATCTTGGACATTTCGGTCGCGCTCGCGGCGTCCGCCTTGCCCCGCGCGTCGTTGAACGCGGCCGCGACGAGGTCCTCGACCATCTGCTTCTCGCTCGGCTGAAGCAGCGACGGATCGATGTCGACGCCGATGATCCGGCCCTTGGCGGTCGCCTTGACCTTGACCAGCCCGCCGCCCGAGACGCCCTCGACCTCGATCGTGTCGAGATTGGCCTGGGCCTTGGTCAGCTCGTCCTGGACGTTCTGCGCCATCGCCATGATTTCTTCGAGACTCTTCATCAACCAACACTCCGGTTTCTGGTCCAGCCGATCAGCTCGGCATCGGGAAAGGCTTCGATCGCCGCGGCGACGATCGGCGAACGCAGCACCGAGTCGCGCTCCGCCGCCTCATTCGCCTTCTTCTGCTCGCGCAAGGTGGGGGCAGACGCATCGGCGCCGACACTGATCTTCCAGCCGCGCCCGGTAATCACCTTGAGCTCGCCCGCCAAGTCGCGAAGCATGTCGGACTCGACCGGGCGGTCAGAGGCAAACTCGATCTCGGGCGCCTCGAAGCGGATCGGGCGGAAGACGTGATGGATCTCGTGCGCCAGCGTGAGCCGACCCTTCGATTCGAGCAACGCGACCAGCTCGGCCATGTTCCCCGGCAGCGGCGGCTCGGCGGCCGCGACCGGCGCAGCCTCGACGCTCGCCTGCGGAGCCGGAGCGCCGGCCGAAGGCGCCGGCACGTGCCCGCTCGCGATCTGTTTCGCCAGCTCGCCCGGATCGGGCAGCGACGAGGCGTGAATCACCCGCAGCAGCGCCATCTCGCACGCCTCGATCGGCAGCGCCGCGCGCGCCACCTCGTCATGCCCCTTGAGCAGCAGCTGCCACAGCCGGTGCAGCGCCGGGAAGGACAAGGCGGCCGCCCAGGTCTCGAGCGCCTTCATCTCCTCGACCGACTGACCGGCATTGACCTCGGTGCCGAGCTTGGTCAGCGTCACGCCGTGCACGGTCTCGAGCAAAGTACGCAGCACCGCCTGCGGATCGACGCCGAGATCATATTGCCCGCGCAAGGCCGCGAGCGCGCCCGGCGCATCGGCCTGCAGCAGCAGGGCGAACAGGTTACGGATCGCGCCCCGGTCCGAAAGCCCGAGCATCGTGCGCACCGCATCGGCGCGCACCCCCTCGCCTTCCATCCCTGCATGCGCGATCGCCTGGTCGAGGATCGACAGCCCGTCGCGCGCCGATCCTTCGGCCGCGCGCGCGATCAGCGCCAGCGCCTCCGGCTCGGCCTCGACCGCTTCCGCCTCGCACACCTTCGCGAAATGCTCGGCGAGCTTCTCGGCCGGGATGCGGCGCAGGTCGAAACGCTGGCAGCGCGACAGCACCGTCACCGGCACCTTGTTCACCTCGGTCGTGGCGAACAGGAACTTCACATGCGCCGGCGGTTCCTCGAGCGTCTTCAGCAGGCCGTTGAACGCGGCCTTGGACAGCATATGGACTTCGTCGATGATGTAGATCTTGTAGCGCGCCGAGACCGCGGCGTAGCGCGACGCCTCGATGATCTCGCGGATGTCGTCGATGCCGGTATGGCT
>Ga0065165_1003153_pt1 | contig 12157 bp, 11 predicted proteins | sample AraplaMF_Cvi_mMF_FD_63813 | JGI IMG/M metagenome (GOLD analysis project Ga0065165, IMG submission 63813) | Arabidopsis root microbial communities from the University of North Carolina, USA - plate scrape MF_Cvi_mMF (version 2) (version 3) | ecosystem: Host-associated > Plants > Roots >... | reverse complement strand
GACGGCAGTGAACAGCAGGGCGATGCGGGTCGTCGTGGGCAGGGGCAGGCGCTTCATGCTTCGGGGTCCGGGGTGGCAGCGCCGCGATGATCCGCGAAGAATCATGAAAGCGCATTCACGGCACCTTGCCCCTTTCTGCTTTTACACCCGCTTGCAACTGCAGGCGCGTGTCATCAAGCCGTGTTCTCATCGCGGGTTGCCGCGCGTGCATCACAGGAGGAGCCCCCAATGCCCATCACCTACGGAGCCCAGCAGAACGGCCTGCTGTGCGGCTACCGCTTTGCGCCCAGTGCCTGCGGCGAGCCGATCGACCTGGCCCAGGCCGTCGAGTGGCTGAAGACGCCGCCCGACGCCCGGCCCGGCGACGGTGCCTTCATCTGGCTGCACTTCGACCTGACCTCTGCCACGTCGCAGGCCTGGATGCAGGCCAACCTGCCGCTCGCGCCGGAGTTCTTCGAGGCGCTGCAGCAGGGCTCGCGCTCGACGCGCATCGAGGACGCGCAGGACAACCTGATCGCCGTCGTCAACGACGTGGCCTACGAGTTCGCGTTCGACCCGTCGGAGATCGCGACGCTGTGGATGAGCGTCGATGCGCGGCTGGCCGTCAGCGCGCGGGCGCATCCGCTGCGTTCGATCGACCGGCTGCGCGAGGCGGTGAAGCAGGGCGTGCGCTTCGGCTCGTCGGTCGACCTGCTGAACCACCTGCTGAAGGACCAGGGCGACGTGCTGGTGCGCATCGTGCGCGAAGCCACGCTGAAGGTCGACGGCATCGAGGACAGCCTGCTGCGCGGCCGCCTCGACCGCCGCCGCGCCGAGCTCGGCCAGCTGCGCCGGGTGCTGGTGCGGCTGCAGCGCCTGCTGGCGCCGGAGCCGGGCGCGCTGTTCCGGCTGCTGCGCCAGCCGCCGCCGTGGGTCGCGGCCAACGACCTCGACGAATTGCGCCAGGCCACCGAGGAGTTCTCGCTGGTGATCCGCGACCTGGCCGCGCTCCAGGAGCGCATCAAGTTGCTGCAGGAAGAGATCGCCGCCGAGGTCGGCGAGCAGACCAACCGCAGCCTGTTCACGTTGACGATGGTCACGGTGCTCGCGCTGCCCATCAACATCACGACCGGCTTCTTCGGCATGAACGTCGGCGGCATCCCGTTCGGCGAGCACAAGCACGGCTTCCTGGTGGTGGTGCTGCTGGTCGTGGTGTTCACCGCGCTGGCGGGCTGGCTGGCCTTTCGCAAGAAAGACTGAACCCGGACTGGACTCAGCGCCAGAGGCGCACCGCCAGCGCCAGGGCGGCCGCACCCGCCGACAGCGCCGTCACCGCCATCCATCCCCAGTGCGCGAGCGCCACGCTGCCCAGCGCCGAGCCGGTTGCCATGCCGATGAAGACGGTGGTGAACAGCACCGCGTTCAGGCGGCTGCGGGCGCCGGGGTCGATGCCGTAGACGATGGTCTGGTGCGCGATCAGCGCGACCTGGATGCCGAGGTCGAAGCCGACCGCGCTCGCGACCAGCAGGCCGAGCTGCGCCTGCGGCGGCACGAACGGCATCAGCCCCATCACCGCGAACGACACCAGCACCAGGGCCGCGCCGACGCGCGTCACCAGCTCCGGCCCGCGGCGGTCGGCCATGCGGCCGGCGATCGGTGCCGCGAGGGCGCCCGCCGCACCGGCCAGCCCGAACGCACCGGCTGCCGAGCTGCCGAGGTGGAACGGTTCGCCGTGCAGCATCACCGCCAGCGTCGACCAGAACGCGCTGAAGCCGACCGACAGCAGCCCTTGCGCCAGCGCCGCGCGGCGCAGCGCACCGTGCTTCAGCCACAGCTTGCCGAGCGAGCCGAGCAGCGCCCGGTACGCGAGGTGCGTGGTCGGCCTCAGCCGCGGCAGCCCGCGCCACAGCGCCACGCCGAGCAGCGCGATCGCGGCGGCGGCGGCGATGAACATCGTGCGCCAGCCGAAATGCTCGGCGACGAATCCGCTGACCACCCGCGACAGCAGGATGCCGAGCAACAGCCCGGTCATCACGCTGCCGACCACCTTGCCGCGGTGCGCATCGGGTGCGAGCGTCGCTGCAGCCGGCACGATGTCCTGCGCCATCGTCGCGGCCAGCCCGATCGCGAGGCTTGCGACCAGCAGCACGCCGACCGACGGCGACGCGCCGGCCAGCAGCAGCGCCGCGCACAGCACGGCCGCCTTCGCGAGGATGATGCGGCGCCGGTCGTAGCGGTCGCCGAGCGGCGCGAGGAACAGGATGCCGAGTGCGTAGCCGAGCTGCGTCATCGTCGGCACGAAGCCGATGGCCTGGCCACCGCTTGCGCTGTCGCCGATCTCGGCACCCAGCACGCCGAGCATCGGCTGGCTGTAGTACAGCGAGGCCACGCCGAGCCCGGTGCCGGTGGCCAGCAGCAGCACCATCGGCAGCGGGACATTGCCGGACGGCGTCAAGGCGATCGGTGCGGCATGCGTTGAAGGAATGGTGGTCATCTCGCGTAAACCCTGAGTGCATGAACGAAGGGTTGCAGTGTCCCCAGGACGACCGCATCTGTGTAGCCCGGCGGTCCGCAGAATTGCTATACGCTCGGCGCATGAGCAAGCCCAGCACCGCGAGCCCGCCGGCCGACCGCATCGAGCTGATGGAAACCTTCGTGCGCATCGTCGAGGCCGGCAGCCTGTCGGCCGCGGCGGCGCAGATGGGCACCACCCAGCCGACGGTGAGCCGGCGCCTGCAGGCGCTGGAGCGATCGCTCGGGCTGCGGCTGCTGCAGCGCTCCACCCACGCGATGACGCTGACCGCCGACGGCGAGCGCTGCTACGACGGCGCGAAGGAGCTGATCGCGAGCTGGCGGGTCTTCGCGTCCGAACTGCGCGGCGCGGAAGACGAGCCCGAGGGCTTGTTGCGCGTGGTGGCGCCGCATGCGTTCGGCCAGCAGCTGCTGGTCGGCCCGCTGTCCGACTACATGCGCGACCACCCGCGCGTCACGGTGGAGTGGCTGCTGTACGACAGCACGCAGGACCGCACGCCGGACTTCGTCGGCGACGGCATCGACTGCGCGATCCAGGTCGGCGAGGTGACCGATCCGTCGGTGGTCGCGATCAAGCTGTCGGAGGTGCCGCGCATCGTGGTCGCCGCACCGTCGCTGATGGCCGGGCGCGCGATGCCGGTGCATGCACGCGAACTCGCCGCGCTGCCCTGGTTGAGTGCGCGCAACTTCTACCGCACCGAGGTGCTGCTGAGCCATGTCGACACCGGCGAGGCGCATCGCGTGACCTTCCGCCCGCGCTTCACCACCGACAGCTTCTACGCGCTGCGCAGTGCCGCGGTGCGCGGCATCGGCATCGGGCTGATGTCGACCTGGATGCTGGCCGACGAGATCGCGGCCGGGCGGCTGCTGCACCTTGCACCGCAATGGCGCGCCGCGGCGCTGCCGGTGCACCTGATCTACCCGCCGTCGCGCTTCCATCCGGCGCGTCTGCGCCGCTTCATCGAAGCGATGCGGGCGAAGTTGCCCGCCGCGCTGGCCGAGGTGACGCGGCCGGTCTGATTCCCCTGTCGCAAAGAGGGGATGGACAGCGGTCGGCCAGAGCCGCGAAAGTCGGTCCCGCGGCCCGAGTGGATGCCGTCTCAAGGAGGATCATGAAAAACACCAAGCGATTCCAGCTGTCCGACCGGTTCCGACGACCCACGCTGCGCGCTGCGACGGCCGGGGTGCTGGCCCTGGTCGGCGCGGTCGGTCCGGCCCACGCCACCACCGTGCAACCCGGCCTCGGCCAGTGGGTGGCCTTCGACGTCGACGAGCAGACGGCCGCATCGTCCGGCCTCGAATGGATGGACATCAGCGACGGCTCCTTGCTGTCGTTCAGCTTCGCGATCACGACGCCGACCTGGCTGCGCGTGGTCGATGCGGGCTATGCCGGCGACAGCTTCAACGTGCGGGTGAACGGCCAGAACTGGTCGACCAGCGACGTGCCGGCCGGCAGCGTCGGCAGTGCGCCGAACGTCGGCCTGAACTTCGACGCGGCCTGGGCCAACCCGGCCTACAGCCATGGTGCGTGGCTGCTGAGCACGCCCGGCGACTACACCGTCACCGGTTCGCTGCTGCACAGCGTCGGGCTCGACGGCACGCCGCTGAACGCGACCGTCGGCGCGGTGATGCTGACGCCGGTGCCCGAGCCGGCCGCGTGGGCGCTGATGCTCGCCGGGCTGGCCGCGGTCGGCATCGCCGCGCGCCGCCGCCGCTGAGAAACGCGCGTCCCGGATCGGCGTCCGGGCTGCCAGCCGTGCAGCCCGGATGCCCATCCGGGCTCGCAACACCCAACAAGGACTTTCATGCATTTCCTTCGCAACCTGATGGCGGCCGCCGCCGTCGCGCTGTGCGCCTGCGCACCTGTCACCGCGACGCAAAGCAGCGCGCCCGTCCACGTCAAGCTCATCGGCTTCAACGATTTCCACGGCAACCTGCAATCGCCCGGCAACTTCAGCCCGGCGACGCAGAGCTCGACCAGCGGTGCCGGCCTGGTGCCCGCCGGCGGCGCCGACATGCTGGCCGGCTTCGTCGCGCGGCTGAAGGCGCAGAACCCGCTGAACGCGGTGGTCGGCGCCGGCGACATCGTCGGCGCATCGCCGCTGGTGTCGGCGCTGTTCCACGACGAGCCGACCGTCGAGGCGATGAACCGCATCGGCCTCGAGTTCAATGCGGTCGGCAACCACGAGTTCGACCACGGCTCGCCCGACCTGCTGCGCCTGCAGCGCGGCGGCTGCGCGACGCTGCCCGGCGGCGCGGCCGACCCCAACAGCTGCCGCGGCGCGCAGGTCGGCACGCCGGTGCCGTTCGAGGGCGCGTCGTTCAAGTGGCTGTCGGCCAACGTCTACGTCACGGCGACCGGCAAGACGCTGCTGCCGGCCTACGGCATCAAGAGCTTCGACGGCGTGCGCGTCGCCTTCATCGGCATGACGCTGCGCGACACGCCGACCATCGTGACGCCCAGCGGCGTTGCCGGGCTCGAATTCCGCAACGAGGCCGACACCGTCAATGCGCTGGTGCCGCGGCTGCGCGCGCTCGGCGTCGAGGCGATCGTCGTGCTGGTGCACCAGGGCGGTTCGCAGGTCGGCAGCAACGACATCAACGGCTGTGCCGGCGGGCTCGCCGGCTCGGCCATCGCCGACGTGGTGCGCCAACTCGACAACGCGGTCGACCTGGTGGTCAGCGGCCACACCCACACCGCCTACAACTGCCAGCTGCCGAACGCGGCCGGGCGGATGATTCCGGTGACGCAGGCGGGTGCGTTCGGCCGCGTCGTCAGCGACATCGACCTGACGATCAACCCGTCCAACGGCGACGTGACGGCGGTCAGCGCGACCAACCGCGTCGTCGACCGCAGCGATGCGGCGACCACGCCGAATGCGGCGGTGGCGGCGCTGGTGTCGGCCTACGGCACGCTGGTCGCGCCGATCGCCAACCAGGTGATCGGCAGCATCACGCAGGCGCTGCCGGTGACCGCCGATGCGGCCTGCAACACGCCGGCCGGCGAGCTGGTGGCCGATGCGCAACTGGCGGCGACCGCCGCGCCGCCATTCGGTGGCGCGCAGTTCGCGTTGATGAACCGCGGCGGCGTGCGCAGCCCGGGCTTCAACTTCGCGTCGAGCGCGGTCGGCGAGGGCGACGGCAACATCACCTACGGCGAGGCCTTCACGGTGCAGCCGTTCGGCAACAGCCTGGTGACGCTGACGCTGACGACGCAGAACATCAAGGACGTGCTCGAACAGCAGTTCGCCGGCTGCCGCGGCCAGCTCGCGACCGCGACGCGGCTGATGGTGCCGAGCGCCGGCCTGCGCTACAGCTGGGACGGCAGCGCCGCCTGCGATGCGCGCGTGCGCGGCGTGACGCTGACGACGGCCGCCGGCACCGAGACGCTGGTCGATGCGGCCGGCACCGTGCTGAACCCGCAGAAGACCTGGCGCGTGACGATCAACAACTTCATGGCGACCGGTGGCGACGGATTCTCGACCTTCCTGCAGGGCACGTCACTGCTGGGCGGCGCGCAGGACATCGATGCGCTGACGGCCTACCTGGCGTCGTACAAGGCTCCGAGCGCAGCCTACGACCCCGCGTCCCCGGCGCTCGGCAAGCCGCGCGTGCTGCGCGTCAATGCGCCCGCCGGGGGCGGCACCTGCCCGCTGGGGGCCGATGTGAATCCGTGAGCCAATCCTTGATGCAGCGCAAGCCAATCCCGACCCGCGAGGGTGGAATGGCCGGTGAACGCGGTGGGGTGGATTCCTATAATTTTCGCTGCTGCATTGCAGCAACCCACCCCGCACCACCTGCACAAGGAGCCGAGATGGAAGTCGACAAGCTGGTCACCGTCTATGGGTTTTCGCTGTTCGACATCGAGTCGGGCCAGCAGCTCCCGTCCACGTTCAAGGCGCCGCGAGCGGTGATCGAACAGGATTTCCAGGGCACCGTGATGGAAGGCACCGCCGAGCTGGTCGATGCGCAGGCGCTCGACGAGCTCGGCCGCTTCCGCCGGGTCGCGACGGCATGGGGTGAACTGACCTGAACTGAGCCCGGTCCGGACTCAGGTTCGGTTCACGTCAGGCCTTCGAGGCGCTGCCATCTGCCTTCGGGCGGCCGGTCTTCAGGCTGGGCACCTTGGCCAGCGCGTCGAGCAGCGGCTTGTCGGCCATCGCGTTCAGGGCCGCGATGCCGGCACGCAACAGCTCGCTCTTCTTGGTCGGGCGCTTCAGCGCGGCCGCGCGCAGCTTCAGCGCATCGAGCAACTGGTATTCGGACTTCGGGATCGTGAAGCTGTCGCGCACCAGCTTGTGCTTGGGCTTCTCGGGCGCCGGTGTCGGCGCTGCAGGCGTCGCCGGCTTGCGGGCAAGCGCCTTCGTGGCGCCGGCTTTGTCCGGGGTGGCCTTCTTGGCCGGCATCTTCTTGGCCGGCGCCTTCTTCGCTGCCACGGCAGCCTTCTTCGCCGGGGCGGCAGCGGTCTTGGTGGAGGTCCTGGTGGCGGTCTTGCGTACGGTCGGTGTCGTGGTCATCGGCTTGACTTCAATGGTTTATACGATATATACCGTTTATATCAGATCTCGGCGTCGCGCCAGGTCGGGGTGGCCCGAGATCCGGTGGACGGGAGCAGACCATGGAGACAAGACGGCTTCGCGCGCGGCTCGGCCTGATGTCGATCGGCGCGTTGATGATGGACCCGCAGTTCGTCCGGCGAGCGGCGCAAGACCGCGGCGACGAGCTCGCCTCGTCCGACAGCGAGCCCGGCAGTGCATCGCCGGGCGATGATCCGCCGACGCTTCGCGCGCGCTGGCACGCCGGTTGGCACCGTTGGCGCACGCGCCTGACACGACGGAAACCCTGATTCCCATGCATGAGATCGAGCTGAAGTTCCAGATTCCCGAGACCCGATTCGCGTCATTGCACCGCCAGTTCCTGCAGGGGCCCACCGAGGCCGTGCGGATGCAGGCGCACTATTTCGACACCGCCGACGGCCTGCTGGCCCGCCACGAGATCGCCTTGCGCCTGCGGCTCGAAGGCACGCAGTGGGTGCAGACGCTGAAGGCCAGCGGCGCGCATGGCGTGTCGCGGCTGGAACACAACGCACCGCTGCCGGCCGACGACGCCCCCACTGCCACCGCCGGCGCGCCGGCCCTCGACATCGACCGCCACCGCGGCTCGCCGGCCCACCAGCGGTTGGTCGACGTGCTCGGCGGCGCCGTGCTGCACGAGGTGTTCCGCACCGAGGTCGACCGCCTCGTGCGCGTCTTCGCGCTGCCCGGCGGCACCGAGATCGAAGCGGCGCTCGACACCGGGCAGGTCGTCGCAGGCAGCGCGACGCATCCGCTGCGCGAGATCGAATTCGAATGGAAGGCCGGCCCGCTGCACGGCCTGTTCGCACTGGCCGCCGACTGGGTCGCCGCGCACGGCCTGTGGCTGGACATCGTCTCGAAAGCCGAACGCGGCACCTTGTTGTCGCGCGGCCAGGCCCATCCCGCGGCGGCGCGCGCGAAGCCGTTGCAGCTGTCCGCCGATGCCGACGGCCCGGCCCTCGCGCGGGCCGCCATCGGTTCCTGCCTGGCCCAGGTGCTTCGCAATGCGAGCGCCGTCGCTGCCGGCAGCCGGCAGCCGGAACATGTGCACCAGCTGCGCATCGGCCTGCGGCGCCTGCGCGTCGTGCTGCGTGAGATGGCGCCGCTCGACTGCGGGCTCGACCCCGGCTGGGAGGCGCCGATCGCGGAGCTGTTCCGCGCACTCGGCGTCGACCGCGACCAGCAGATCCTCGAAGACGAAACCGCCGATGCGCTGGTCGCCGCCGGCTCGCCGCCGCTGACGCGCCCGCGGCCGTCGTCCGATGCCGGCGCGCTGGCCGCCTGGGTGCAGCATGCCGACGTGCAACAGGTGCTGCTGGCCGCGCAGGCCTACGCGATGGGGGCCTCCGAAGTCGGCGGCGGCGCGCACGACGGGCCCGCGGTGGATGCGATGGCCGAACGTCTCGATGCGCTGTTGCACCGCCTCGTCGCCCATTCGCGCAGGTTCGTCGAGGCGTCGGTCGACGACCAGCACGCGGTGCGCAAGGAACTGAAGCGCCTGCGCTACCTCGCGGAATTCATCGCGCCGCTGTACCGCGACAAGCCGGTCGCGCGCTTCTTCGACGCGCTGGCACCGGCGCAGGACGCGCTCGGCCGCCACAACGACCTGGCAGTGGCACGGGCGGCCTACCGCGAGCGGGCCGAGTCCGAACCCGAGGCCTGGTTCGCGGTGGGCTGGCTGTCCGCGCAGCAGGCGCGTTCGGCCCGCGCGGCGCGCAAGGCGCTGAAGCGCGCTGGCGCGGCCGTGCCGTTCTGGCACGGCACGCCGCGGCGCTGAGCGGCCGACCTCAGCTGGCGAGCGCGCCGTCGACCACCCGCTGCGCCTCGTCGAGCAGCCGCTGCAGGTGCGCCGCATCGCGGAAGCTCTCGGCGTAGATCTTGTAGATCTCTTCGGTGCCCGACGGCCGCGCCGCGAACCAGCCGTTCGCGGTGACCACCTTGATGCCGCCGATCGCCGCGCCGTTGCCCGGTGCATGGCTGAGCACCTGAACGACCGGATCGCCGGCCAGCTCGGTCGAGCGGATCTGCTGCGGCGACAGTGCCGCGAGCTGCCGCTTCTGCGCCGCGGTCGCGGCGGCCGACACCCGGCCGGCGACCGGCCGGCCGAGCGCGCCTGCCAGCTCGTCGTACACGGCGCCGAGGTCGCGGTGTTGCGTCGCGGTGATCTCGGCCGACAGCAGCGCAGCGGCGATGCCGTCCTTGTCGGTGCTCCACGCCGTGCCGTCGCGGCGCAGGAAGCTCGCGCCGGCGCTTTCCTCGCCGGCGAAACCGAGGCTGCCCTTCAGCAGGCCGTCGGCGAACCACTTGAAGCCGACCGGCGCATCGAACAGCGGGCGACCGAGCCGCGCGGCGATGCGCTCGATCAGCTGGGTCGTCACGACGGTCTTCGCGATGCCGACCTCGCGGCCCCACGCCGGGCGCTGCCGGAACAGGTGCTCGATCATCAGCGACAGGTAGTCGTTCGGCGGCAACAGGCCGGCACCGGGCGTCACGATGCCGTGGCGGTCGTGGTCGGTGTCGCAAGAGAACGCGATGTCGAAGCGGTCCTTCAGCGCGACCAGCCGGTGCATCGCATACGGCGACGACGGGTCCATGCGGATCTGGCCGTCCCAGTCGAGCGACATGAAGCGGAAGGTCGGGTCGACCTCTTCGCTGACGACGGTGAGGTCGAGGCGGTAGTGCTCGGCGATCGCACGCCAGTAGTGCACGCCGGCGCCGCCCAGCGGGTCGACGCCCAGGCGGACGCCGGCGGCGCGCACCGCGTCGAGGTCGACCACCTCGCCGAGTTCGCCGACATAGTGGTGCAGGTAGTCGTGGCGGCGCGTGGTGTCGGCGCGCAGCGCGCGCGCGGCCGGCATGCGCTTCACGTCCTTCAGCGCGGTCTCGAGGTGGCGGTTCGCCGCAGCCTGGATCCAGCCGGTGACTTTTTCATCGGCCGGGCCGCCGTGCGACGGGTTGTACTTGAATCCGCCATCGCGCGGCGGGTTGTGCGACGGCGTCATCACGATGCCGTCGGCCAGGCCCGAGGTGGTCTCCGAGCCCCGGTGGCGGCGGTTGTGCACCAGGATCGCGTGCGACACCGCCGGCGTCGGCGTGAACTCGTCGCGCCCGGCCAGCATCACGGTGACGCCGTTGGCCGCCAGCACCTCGAGCGCGGTGAGCGCGGCCGGCGCCGACAGCGCATGCGTGTCGACGCCAAGGAACAGCGGCCCGTCGATGCCGGCCTGGCGCCGGTGGTCGCAGATGCCTTGCGCGATCGCGAGCACATGCCATTCGTTGAACGAGCGGTCGAGCGACGAGCCGCGGTGGCCGGAGGTGCCGAACGCGACGCGCTGTGCCGGCACCGAAGGGTCGGGGCGTTCGTCGGCGTACGCGGCGAGCAGCCGGCCGACGTCGATCAGCACCGAGGCGGGGGCCGGTTGCCCGGCGAGTTCGTGCGTTGTGCTCATGCGGTCGATGATAGGCAGCGGCCTTGCGGCGCAGGTGTCGCCGTGTGGCGGGCAGGGACTTTTCGGATTCCGGGCGGCAGCTTCGCATCGCGTGGGGTGGTGGCTGCACGCTCGCTCCTAAGGTACGGAACCGTTCGCCGGGTTTCCATCGCTGCGCCGCAGCGTGCCTGGGTGATGCGTCGAAAGCGTCTCGATCATGAAGGTTCCATTCACCCAACTGCTTCAGGCCGGCGCGCATTTCGCACCGGCCAACGGTGTCGCCGGGTTGCCGGCCGAAGGCATGCCGGGCATGCCCGGGCAGCAGGGCCTGGCCTTGCACGGCGGCCAGCCGCAAGGCGCCTTCATCGACCAGGTGATGGGCGGCCTGCAGATTCCCGGGCTGGCCGAGGGGCTGGGCGCAGAGCCGCAACAGGCCTTGGCCTTGCACGGCGGCGGCCAGCCGCAATGCGGCCTGCAGATGCCGGGCGGTGCCCAGGGCGCCGCGATGGGCGGCCTGCAGATGCCGAGCTTCTCGGTCGGCAACGACGACGAGGGCGGCGACCCCGGCATGAGTTCCGCGTCGCTGTCGGCGATGACGAAGCTGCCGTCGATGCCGCAGTCGCAGCCGCAGCAGGCGCTGGCCGCACCGCAGGGTGGCCAGGCCGCCGCCACGCAGGGTGCGCAAGGCGGCCAGGCGTCAGGCGGCCCGGCGATGCCGTCGGCCAACGACAAGGCGGCGCCCGGTGCGTCGGCGCAAAGCATCGTCGACGGCAACCCGACGCTGAAGAACCTGGGCAACCAGAGCGGCGTGAAGGACAACCTGAAGAAGCAGTGCGGCGACTGGGACGATCCGTCGAAGAGTCCGCAGGAGCGCGCCGACGCGGCGCAGCGCGCGTCCAACGTCGTCGACTGGGTCAAGAACGCGAAGGACCGCGACGGCGACGTGCGCGACCCGGAGCTGGTGAAGAACGGCAAGATCGAAGGCTTCACGAAGGACGGCGATGCCCGCCACGGCACCGAGGCCGGCCTGCTGCAGGACTTCGGCAAGTACGGCTACGGCCACCTGAAGGCCGACCAGCGGCTCGACCAGACCAACGACGGCCATGTGAAGAAGAACGGCACGAACATGGACAACGCCGAATACATCGGCCACAAGATCCTCGATGGCCTGTCGAAGGTCTTCAACTTCATCGGCGACCTGATCAAGAACACGATCGGCAAGATCCCGGGCCTCGGCAAGGTGTTCTCCGCGCTGGCCGAACTCGGCACCAAGGCGATCGGCGGCGCGCTGCACGTGGCCGACACGGCGGTGATCGGCGGCGACGTGAAGAAGGCCGGTGTCGAGATGGGCGCGAGCCTGACGGAGACCGCGGTCGGCTTCGCGGACCCGACCGGGCTGGGTGCGAAGGCGGCGGGCGATGCGGTGCGCGGCAGCTACAAAGGCTGACCCTTCAGGTACTGTGCTTGCACACAGCACTGTATAAAGATACAGTCATCGCCTCGGAGGTCACTCATGTACGCACAACTTCGCCAAAACTATCGTCCCCGTGGACAGCGCGTGCCGGCCTGGCTGGTCCGCGTGTGGCGCTGGCTTTGAGCAACCGGGGTGCAGGCAGGCCCTCAGCGGTTCAAGGCGTCGACCTG
>Ga0065165_1003152_pt1 | contig 12158 bp, 12 predicted proteins | sample AraplaMF_Cvi_mMF_FD_63813 | JGI IMG/M metagenome (GOLD analysis project Ga0065165, IMG submission 63813) | Arabidopsis root microbial communities from the University of North Carolina, USA - plate scrape MF_Cvi_mMF (version 2) (version 3) | ecosystem: Host-associated > Plants > Roots >... | reverse complement strand
TCAGCGGACGATCCACGACCGGCAGCATCTCCTTCGGCATCGCCTTGGTCGCAGGCAGGAAGCGCGTGCCCAACCCGCCCACCGGAAACACTGCCTTGCGCAGCGGCTTGATCGTCATGTGTCTGATCCGAGAAACGGTCGCAAATAGCCTGGTGAGCGCCCGTTGCTCCGGGGCGCCCGCACGGCGGGATTAGCAATTCCGCCTCAGGAGTCCAGCACCATGCTGCGCTGCGCAATCGCGCCTTGGCTACCTCTCAATAGTCTAGCGACGGATACCAGTCGGTGCCGCGGCCCGCGGGGGTCAGGTCGAGGATGTTCCAGAGCGGCACCGGATCGGGCGCCAGGCGCGGATCCTGGCCGGGATCCTGCGTCCCGCCCATCTCGGCACCCCAGAAATGCGTGACCTTGCCGTCCTGCTTCACCCAGATGTCGAGCGCCGGCCATTCGTCGCCATTGGGGGCGAGCCCGCGATAGGTGCGGGCGAAATCATCCTCGACCTGGTAGAATTTGAGGTTCCGCCAGCCGCGCTCGCGCGCGAAGGCGAGCTGGCGCTCGACCGGCGAGCGGCCGAGGATCGCGATCGACAAGTTCTGCGTGATGTCGCGCGCCGGAATGTCCATCGAGCCGAGAAAGGCGGTGCACATCGGGCAGGGCCGGGCGCGCTCGGGGCCGTACATCCAGAAATAGGTGAGTAACGTGTCGTGCGCGCCGAACAGGTCGGAGAAATGCAGCGTGGCGCCATTCTCGTCGCGCACTGCATAGTCGCGCGCGATCTCGCCGCCCGGCGGCAAAGCGCGGCGCATCGCGGCGACGCGCTCGATATGGCGGCGCAGCTCGATCTCCTCGGCGAGCAAGGCGGTGCGCGCCGCGGCATAATCCATGCTGTCATTGGGATAGGGCTGGCGCACCTCGCGCGCGAGTTCTGCCGCGGGTCTGAGCTCGGTCATCTTCCCTCCTTCGCGCGACGAGTCGCGTTCGTGATTAGAAAAGATAACCAACTATCGTGCGCAAGGCCATGCGCCCGGACCGCTTCGCGGCACGGCCCATGGCGTCAGGCGGCGAGGGCAGGGGGGTGGTCGTAAAACTCCACCTGCATCCGCATCGGCCCGACCGGCTCGACATAATGCGGCTGTTCGGGCTCGATCAGCTGCGTCGCGCCGGGGCCGAGCAGCCGCGCGGGCGAGCCGTCCTCGAAGGCGAAGCGCAACTTGCCCTCGAGCACGCGCACCACGCCCCACACGCCCTTGCGCGTGCTGTGCGCCTTGCGCAGCGCCTGGGGCAGGGTTTGGTCGTCGAACACCGGGGTGGTGCGATAGGGCTGCGACGCTGGTCCCTCGGGCTGCGCCATCTGCTCGGGCGTGCGGAAGCTGACCGCGAGCTGGAGGCTTTCGGCGATGCGCCGCGCCTTGGCCTGCATTGCTACAGCCTGATCCGGCGGGAGCATCTCGTCGGTCGTCGCCTGCCAGATTGCGAGCCAGCGTTCGAAATTCTCGCGCGTCATGTGCGGCGCGTGGATCAGATGCTTCGCGACCGGATTGCCCTTGTAGCGGCCGCTGGTGAGCATCACCGACGACCAGAACGCTCCGATCCGCCCGAGATGCTCGTCCCAGTCGTGGATCGCGGCGTTGAACACCGGGCCGATCAGCGGATCCTGCCGCACCCTGCCGTAAAAACTCTCCAGCAAAGCCGGGAGCAAGGCTTCGTCGATAGGGGCTGCGTCGTCCATTACCTGTTTCCGAAGAGTTTCAGAAGGCCATCTAGGCGCGGATGCTATAAGATGCAATATAGATGCATATTTAATTCCGCCGGAACCGACCGCGATGCACCTGACCCGCTACACCGATTATGCCTTGCGCGTGCTGATGCACCTCGCCGCGCGCGACGAGGGGCTGGCCTCGATCGCCGAGGTCGCGCGCGTTTACGGCATCTCGCAGAACCACCTGATGAAGGTCGTGCAGGACCTCGGCGCCGCCGGCTATATCGAGACGGTGCGCGGGCGGGGCGGGGGCATCCGCCTCGGCCGCCCGGCCGAGCGCATCACCGTGGGCGAACTGGTCCGCCACACCGAGCAATGGGATGCGCTGGTCGACTGCAGCACCTGCCTCATCGCCGGCGCGTGCAGCCTGCCGCGCGTGCTCGGCGAGGCGACCGCGGCATTCCTCGGGGTGCTCGACAGATACACGCTGGCAGACCTGCTCGACCAGCGGCAGGGTCTGCGACGATTGTTCGGGATCGAGGACCGCGCCGAATTGGCAGCGGAATCCGGAACGAAATTTTAGCTCTGTGCCTGCACGACATGCACCGGCACGACGGCCGGCTGGAGCGGGGCAGGTAGACGGCTGGCGGCTGCGCCGGCAAGCAACGCAGCAAGGCCAGCCACAGCGACGCGAATACGCATGGTGGCTTCCCTGACGAATCAAATTTTCGAGTCGGGAGCGGAATACCGATTCGCTGCGCTGCAGGATTGGATATTCCCGACATGGGATGTTGCAGCGCAATTGTATGCGAAATGCGCAATACAGAGATGACGAAAGGGGCCTAATCGCGGGCGCGCGCCGCCGCTATTCGAGCGCAAGGTCGTCGGCGTCTGTGGCGTATCCGCGCCGGCGGCCACATCAATTGCAGCGAAGGAGTACGCCGATGTCCGCCGCTCGCCTCGATTATAACGCCGCCGCCCCGCAGGGCATGAAGGCGCTGGGCCAGGTCTATGGCTATATCCAGCAATCCGGGCTCGACCCCGCTCTGGTCGACCTCGTCTTCCTCCGCGTCAGCCAGATCAACGGCTGTGCCTATTGCATCGACATGCACTCGCACGACCTGCTGACCAAGCGGAACATGCCCGTGGAGAAATTGGTGCTGGTGCCGGCATGGCACGAGGGCGGGGCGCTGTTCAGCACGACCGAGCGCGCTGCTTTGGCCTGGGCCGAAGTGGTGACGAAGCTGGGCGAGGCGCATGTGCCCGACGAAGCCTTTGCCGAGGCCTATGCCGTGTTCGACGCGAAGCAGCTCACCGATCTCACCATCGCGATCGGGCTCATGAATATGTACAATCGCCTGGCAATCTCGTTCCGCACCGTGCCTGGCGCGGTCGCTCGCGCCTGATTGGTGCACTTTCGGAAACAGTGATGTGACCAGAGGGTCTATTATCGCTGCAGTCGCATCGCGCTAAATAGACCCCAGCACTCGTTCGGCGGCTCCCTCCCCCTCCCCCCAGCCGCCGGGCGGGTGCAGCGCCCCCCGAGGAACCCGGTATGAAGATCCTCTACGAGGCACCGGCCACCGTGATCGGTGGACGGAGTGGTTCGGCCGCAAGCGCCGACGGCACCCTCAGGGTGCGGCTCGCGCAGCCCGAGGTGTTGGGCGGTCCGGGCGGCGAGGGCACCAATCCCGAACAGCTTTTCGCAACCGGCTTCGCAGCCTGTTTCCTCTCGGCGATCCGCAAGGCCGCCGGCGAGCGCGGCGTCGAGCTCGCCTCCGACAGCAATGTCACCGCGACCGTCGGTCTCGGCGAACGCGACGACGGCACGGGCCTGGGCCTGCGCGTTGCGCTGTCGATCGACCTGCCGGGCGTGGACGAGGACGAGGCGACCGCTATCGTCGCCGCGGCAGAGCAGTTTTGCGCATACAGCCATGCCACGCGCGGCAATGTGGGCCTGTCGATCGACATTGCCTGAGGCTTTCGCCGAGCGGCGGCGTGAGCCCGCGTCAGGGTGTCATTTCCGAATTCCCGACACGGCGAGCATTCGACAGCGCGAATGCTCGCCGTGTTCGTATAGGCGATCAGTTCGTCAGCACGATATCGAGGAAGAACTTCCGGTTGACGCTCAGCGTGTAGCGTTCCGAATAATAGCCGTGCATCATGCTCTTGTTGTCGCCGAGGATATTGTCGGCTTCCAGCTTCACGGTCAGGTTGCGCCGCAGCGCCCAGCGTAGCGCGGCATTCAGCTGGCCACGCGCTTCCAGCACATAGTCCTGATAGGGCTGCGCATTCACCGTGTTCAGATTGCGGTCGGCCCATTGATAGGCGACGCGGAACTCGCCGCCCTTGGGCAGGGCGTAGAACAGGCTGGCATTGGCGAGCCAGTTGGGCTGGTAGAGCACATTGTCGCGTGACGTGACCTTGCCCGAGACGATGAAGTCCATCTTCGCCCAGATCCGGCTGGCGTTGAGCGACATGCCCAGATTGTGGCCGAGGCCACCGGCGAAGACGTGGTTGTCGACGAAATTCACCTCCACGCCCTTCAGTTCGGAATGCGAGGCGTTCTGCGGCTGGGTCACGGTATAGGTGACGCCGTCGACATCTTCCTTGGTGGCCAGCGAGAAGATGTCGTTCTTGATGTGCTTGTAGAAGCCGGCGACCGAGACGAGGCCGTCATGGCCGTTGAAATAGCGGTCGATCGCGACATCGACATTGGTCGATTCACGCGGCTTCAGATTGGGATTGCCGCGGCTGATGGTCAGGTCCTGGTTGTTGCGGATCTCGGCCGTGGCGATGTCGCTGAAGGCCGGACGGCCGAGCGTCTTGCTGAAGGCGCCGCGTAGCCGCCAGGCGTCGCCCGCGAGCGACTGGGTCAGCGTCACATAGGGCAGCAGGTGCGAATAGCCGCCATGATAGGGCGTGAAGGTCCCGCCATAAGTCCCGTTCACCTGCTGCGGCACCTGCGCGTCGAAGCTTACGTCGTCATAACGCAGGCCGGCGATCCCGCGGAACCCGCCGCGCGCGTACATTCCCGACACATAGCCGGCCAGCACCGTCTCGTCGTAGCTATAGTCGCTGGCATTGGAGCTGTTCGCGCTCGACGCGACGTTGACCGCGAGGTTCGGCTTCACCGTCTCGGCGAAGCGCGAATAGTTGAGGAAGGTGGTCGGATAGGGCCAGCCGAGCGTGCCCTGATTGACGACGGTGCCGATGTCGCCGAGCGCGCCGCCGTTGGTCGTGGTGTAGGTGGTCTGCTGGAGATCGCGCGTGGCGTTGACGTTGCGCCCGTCGAAGCCCGCCGCGAAACCGAAGCCCTCGCTGCCGCCGCCGTAATTATGCTTCAGATCGATGCGGCCTTCGTAATTCTCGAAGACCGAATCGCTGAACATGTCCGATGCCGAATAGAGCTTGAATTTGCTCGTATCGACCATGTCCGACGGGTTGGAGAAGGTGAAGGTCGGCGTCTGGTCGGTCATGTCCCAGGTGATGTAGTCATTGGTCGGCGAATAGGCGTAGCCCACACCGAGATCCACGTCGTGGAAATGGCTGAGTCCATAGCCGCCGCGCAGCTCGAGCGAGGTGTTGCTGCCCCACGCCTTCGCCGCCTTGAAGATCGCGCCGCGCGATTCGGTGGTGAACTTGTCATAATCGTAGACCGGCCGAACGCGCCCGATCTTGAAGGTCGCGACGTGCGGGCTGGAATAGGAAACACCGCTGAAGCTCTCCGCGTAGAAGTCGCTCAGGCTCTGATATTCGATCTGCTTGTAGTCATAGGCCGACAGTGACAGCTTCACCGTGGGGCTGGCGCGATATTCAAGGCCGACATAGCCGCCGAACAGGCGGCGGGTCTTGGCATAGTCCATCGGCCGCATCAGCGTGGGCATGGGATCATAGCCGTTCCAGTCGGACAGGTCCGCCTTCGCCGTGGTGCCGGCGGCGGTGTAATAGGTGCGGCCATTGGCGTTGGGCTTGGACGCCTGCCAGCTTTCCTGGTTGTAGACGCCCGAAACGACCAGGCCGAACTGGTCCTGCGCGCCGAACTTGTGGACATAGAGCCCCTTGATCCCGCCGCCGAAGCGCGTGTCGAGGTTGCCGCCCATGGCGTTGAAGGCGGGGAAGCTGCTGGTGTTCGGCTGGAATTCGCCGCTGACGTCGATCAGCCAGTGGTTGCGTCCGTCGAGCGCGCTGTAGGGCACGATGTTGGTCACGCCGCCGATCGCGCCGGCATCGATGTCGGGGGTGAAACTCTTGGCGACCTGCGTCATCTGCGCGACCTGCGTCGGGATCAGCGCAAGATCGACGCGGCGGGTGCCGTCGCCATTATTGGCGGCGGAATACATCGCCATCCCGTCGAACGAGACGAAGTTCAGGTCGGGCGAGATGCCGCGCACCGACACATATTTGGCCGACTGCTCGCCATAGAGCGTTTCCATCGTGTTGATGCCGGGCAGGCGGATCAGCGCATCGGCGACGGTTTCGTCGGCGAGGTCGCCCGTATCGTCTTGCGAGACGGAATCGACCACGCCGAGCGCGTCGCGCTTGGCGGCGATGGTCCGCTGATTGCGGCCCGCGCTGCCGGTGACGACGATATCGTTCTGATTGGGGGCATCCGTATCGTTGCGCGTGGCCGGGTCGCTCGCCTGGCCCGCGACGCTCGCCGTGGTCGCGGCGCTGTCGGCGGTGGCCGTGTCGACGGGCATAGCCTGGCCATGAGCGGTACCGGCGAGCGCGGTTGCGACAATGGAGGCGGTCGCGAGCAAAAGCCCGCGGCGTGGGTCGGCGCGCATGATTTCTCCCTTTTCGTGAAGCGACGCGTCGGGTCGCCGCTATGCGTAGAGCCGCGCGGACCGGAGTTCCGCCATTCGCGTCGGACGAAGCCGATCAGGCTGGACGCGCGGCAGGCATTGCGCCCTCACGCGCAAGGTCTTGAAATGTTGGATTTCGTCTGCTTGGCTCGGCCCGTCGGGCTCGTGTCCGGCCGCTCTTTGACATCGCCGGATGCATTCGACCCCGCGAGAAAACGCGCGTTCGCCTAACCTTTACTAACCTTTCGCGGCAGCCGCCCCGCGCTTCAGGTCGTAACCCCGCGCGCCCAGGGCTGGCCGGCGAAGCGAGCCTTGAGGAATTCGAGCAGCACGCGCACGCGCGCTGGGCGGGCGCGGCCGGGTGGGGTGACGACGAAGATCGGGCCTTCGGGCGTGCCCCAGTCGGACAACAATTCGACCAGCATGCCGCGCTCCATCTGTTCCCAGATGAAGAATTCGGGGATCAGCGCGATGCCGAGGCCGGCGAGCAGGGTCGGGATCATCGCCTCGGTGTTGTTGATGCGGAAATGACCCTCGGCGTGGATCATCACGGGCTCCTCGCCGGGCCTGGTGAACTCCCAGTCATTGCCCCAGGGCACATGGCTGGGGATCAATTTGGGCCAGGGCTCGAGATCGCGCGGATGTTTCGGCATGCCGAAGCGCTCGATCAGCGCCGGCGCGGCGACCAGCGGGCGGTGGAGCGAGAAGAGGCGGCTGATGCGCAACGACGAGTCCATCGCGCCGCCAACCTGCACTGCCAGGTCGAAGCCTTCGGCGACGAGGTCGATCTTGTCCTCGGTCAGGCACAGGTCGAGCTGGACTTCGGGATAGCGACTGAGGAATTCGGGAAGCACCGGCGCCAGCGCGGCGGTGCCGAAGCCGGCGGTGCAGGCCATGCGCACCAGCCCGCGCGGGATCGCCGCCTCTTCGAGGATGTCGGCCTCGATCGCCGCGCCGTCCGCGAGGATGCGCCGCGCGCGCTCGAGCGACTGGCGCCCGCTCTCGGTGAGCGAGAGCTTGCGGGTCGTGCGGTGGAGCAACGTCGTGCGCATGCGATCCTCGAGCCGCGACACCGCTTTGGAGACGGTGGTCTTGGCGAGGCCGAGCTCCTCGGCGGCATGGCTGAACGATCCCTTCTCCGCGACCTTGGCGAAGATCGCCCAGGCTTCGAAATCGGGCAAATGCGGCATCAAAACTCCCCCGCGACCGGCCTCGTCCATATCATTGGTATGCTTCCGGCAACAATCCGTTTGCCTACGGAGGGCTAATCCTCGGGCGTGGGGATGCTTATTCAAGCAGCGTTCACCAAAGGAACGCCCCCCATGTTGCTCAACAAGACAGAAGCGCCGACGCTCACCGACCTCGAATGGCAGGTCGTCAAGGTTGCGATCGCCGACGCCGCCAAACCCCGCCTGACCGCGCCCACCACCGGTGGCACCAGCCGCTTCGCGCGCTTCTATGCCTGGGCGACCGGTACCAAATTGCTCGCACCGCTCGCCGATCCACGGCTCGAGGCGCTGCGCCGCTTCGTGTTCGTCTCGCGTCGCACCCGCCGCCTCGCCGAGGCGCAAATCCCGGCCTTGCTCGAATTCGGCTTCAGCCGCGCGCAGGTCACCGCGCTGGCGACGCTCTCGGTATGAGCGCGCTGCCGCTCGCCCGGCTGGGCTTCGTCCGCCATCTCGGCATGTTCGCGCTCGAACTCGCTGCGCTCGCCACGCTCGTCTTTGTCGGCCTGCAGGCGGGCGCGTATTTCGACTCGACCATGCTCGGCCTGATCGCCGCCGGCACCGTCGCTTTGGTGGGCATCGCCTTCTGGTCTTCGGGCGGCGGCGAGCGCCGTCGCCGCCACTCCTGATCCCTCAGCGCTTCGTCTCCGAAAGGAAGAGGAAGGAATAGTCCGACGCATAGGGCGCCTGGCCGCCCGGCGGCGGCGTCTTCAGCAGCTTGCGCAGGCCCGTCGGGCTGGCCGTGGCCCCCAGCAGTTGGTTGGACGAGGCGATCGACGCGAAATTGGCGTGGCAATCCATGCAGGAATTCGATCCCTGCTGGAAGGATTCGAGCGTCGTGTTGGCGACGATCTGGGTCACGCCGCCGGCACTCCCCTTGGGCAAAGGATCGCCCATCGTCAGCGGCACGCGCAGGCCCGGGCCCGGGGGCGCCTTGCCGATCCCGGTCTGCGGCCATTGCACGTCGACCAGCCGGTAATAATTGAACACCGACTGGGCCGGCAGCAGGCTCCAGACATAGGCCGTCACCTTGTTCGCTGCAGGCCCGACCGGATTGAGCCGGGTGATCTGCATCGGCGCGTCATAGGGCATGCAGATGCCGCCCGCGCCGCACGGGACCGGCGGGAAATTGTGCCGGCAGCGATAGACCGGGTCCTTCTGCGGATCGCAGCTGGCGTTGAAATAGGTATAGCCGGGCGAGGGTTTCCGGTTCGAATTGGCCGGCAACTGCGGCGCGGTGAAGCCGCCGTTCGGGCCTTCGTCCGGGCTGTTGTCGATATGCTCGAAGGTTGCCCAGACCCAGGGCAGCCGCGGGAAGCGCTTCCGCGCGATATGCAGCCCGACCAGCCCGACGGTCACCGAGCGCTTGGCGTGGGTCTTGGGATCGACGATGTCGGCCTGTGCGGTCTTGTAGCGATAGTCGAGCGAATGATCGGCGGGCAGCGGGATCCATGCCGCCTTCACCTCGATCGCGCCCACGCCCTTGCCGAAGGCACGGGTATTGCCCGCGCAATCGGTGTCGTCCCAGCCATTGGCGCTGCCCGCCGGGAAGTTGAGCCCGCCGCGCAGCACCGTGCCGGGCGGGTAGGGCGGCTTGATCGGCGGACCGTCGGAAACCGGCTTGCCCGGCTGGGTGGCACAGGCGAGCTGGCCGGCCGCGGTGGTGAGGTCGAAGTCCTTCTGGCTGATGAACTCGAACTCGTCCTGGTTCATCATCACTTCGTAATAGGTCACGTCGCGGCGCTGGCTGGTCAACCAGCGGTCACCGGCACCGGCCTGGGTGATGTCGGTCAGGTCGAGATTGCCGAATTTGGAGATGCGGCTGAGCATCTTCACTGGCGCGCGCCGCTCCACCCACATGCCCTCGAGCTTGATCTTGTGGTCGAACACGTCGACCGCCTCGAGATAGGTTTCCCACACCGCCGGCTTCTTCTCCGTCGGCGAACCGAAATCGGCCCAGGTGGCGGTGGGATCGGGCTGGCCGTTATTGTTCGGATCGGCGCGCCAGTTGAGCGAGATGAACGCCTGCCATGCCGCGCAATCGACCTCCTGCTGGTTCGATCCGGGATCGACCGGCAGCGTCGAGGTTTTGTCGGGCGCGAGCGAACCGCAGGGATTGGCTACCGCGGTCTGGGTCGCCTGGCCTTCGGGGCCGGTGCTGCTGCGATTGCAGCCGGCGATGCCGGCCGCGGCGAAGGCAAGCGCGGAGACGGTGAGCGAAAGATGGCGGCTGTCGCGGAACAGGCGTAGCGTCATGTCGGTCCCTCCCGGCCGCGCATCCGCGCGCGGCATGCATGGGTCGCGGTGGAGACGGCCGCTACGCGCTGGCTCCGAGAGGACGGACGGGAACGTCCGCTGAACAGCCTCCCGCATGGCGGTAGTATCGCGCGAATAAGCCGCGTTGAAAACCGCTTATGAATGCTTGCCGGTGTCTTAAGGCTGCTTCCGAAATTCTGACACGTGGCTGCAGTCGACACTCTATTGCCGGGGAATTGGAGGGCGCCGCTGCGATGATCCCCAAAAAAGAAAGCGAGGCGGATTGCTCCGCCTCGCTTCTCTCTGAAGCCGCTGCCCGGCGCCGCGTGTCGCGATCGGCCGGGCCGGCAAGCGCGGGGCGCGGGCGTCAGCCCTGCACCCCAGCGGCTCACTTCATGTGCGCGCTCAGCAGCTTGTTCATCTCGAACATCGTGGCGCTGTCCTTGCCGAAGATCGCCTTCAGCTTGGCGTCCGCGAGGATCTCGCGCTTGTTCGCCGGGTTCTGCAGGTTGTGCTGCTTGATGTACGCCCAGATCTTGCTGACGACCTCGCTACGCGGCAGGGCCGCGGCGCCGGTGATCTCAGCGAGCTGGGGGGACGGCGTCACCGGCTTCGCGATACCGCCACGAGCCCCGCCCGATGCCTTCTTCTCCGCCATAATCTTCGTCTCCTGTTCAAGCCCCCCAAGATACGCGAGGCCTCATTCCTAGCTCAGCGCCGACGGCGTGTTGCGACGCCTTTGTCGCCGTGGTCGCTGCCCTCGGTGTAGAGCGGTTTTTTTCCGGATGCACGCCTCCGATGGGCGATTTACCCCCCGAAAATGCCACGAAAACAGCAAAAAGCGTGGAAATCTCCGTCGGTTCGCCGCTTTTTGCGCCCGATAGGCCGCGGCGGGGGGCCATGCTATGCTCGATGCCACCATCCAGCGGGGGAGGATTCGATGCGCTTTCTGACGGTTGCGGCACTGGGTCTGCTCGCCGGTTGCGGGGGGCAAGGCGGCACGGTCGGTCACAATTATTCCGATCCGCCGCCCAATGCGGAGATCGTCGCCACGCCCGAACCGACCCCCACCGCCGAGGTCCCGAACCTCGTCGAGGAGGATGAGGCGGTCACGAATATCGGCGATGCCGATCAGGCGATGTCGAACGCAGTCTCCGCCGACCAATAGCGGGAGGCTGCCTCCCCCGATGGGGAGAGGTGGTCTTCACATGCAGCCCAAAAACAAACGGCCGGACCTCTCGCGAGGCCCGGCCGCTTTGATTCCGGTGCTCCGGCTCAGAAGCCGAAGCGCACCCGCGCGCCATAGAAGCGCGGATAGCCCGGATAGCCGGCATAGTTGCCGGTCTGCTCGGGCACGGCGAAGCCGGTGATGTTGTAATACTGGTTGGTCAGGTTCTCGACATAGAACTCGCCGCGGATCTTGCCGTTGGCGGTCTCGAGACCGATGCTGGCGTTGATCAGCGGATAGCCCGGATTGCGCACGATCCCGCGGTTCGGATTGAGCGGGCTGGTGCCAGCGATCTCCGTCTCGCCATAATAACGGCCGTCAATATGGACGAGGCCGTGGAGCGTGCCGCTGATCGGCGGCGTCCAGGTCATGCTGGTGGTCACCACATGCTGCGGCTGGTTCTGGATCTGCTGACCCTCGAGCCCTTCCAGCGGCGTGCCGGTGAAGTCGTTGGACTTGTCATATTGAGCGACCAGATAGGTATAGCCGAGGTGGAAGTTCAAATAGCGGTCGGGCTGGATGATCGATTCCAGCTCGACGCCCTTCGAGGTCGAGGAATCGATGTTCTGGACGACGAAATTGTTGCCGCTGAACACCAGGTTCTGGAGGTTGTGGTACTTGCCGTAGAAGCCGGCGACGTTGAGCGTGAAGCTGCGGCCGAAGCTGGTCTTGAGGCCGACTTCATAGGCGTCGACCGTCTCCGAGCCGAACGACAGGTCGCTCGCCTTCGGGCCGTGGCCGCCGAGCAGCACCGACTGGAAGGTCGCCTGGTCGAGATTATAGCCGCCCGACTTGTAGCCGCGGTCGTAGCTCGCATAGGCAAGGATGTGCGGCGAGAACTTGTAGGAGAGCTTCACCGTGCCGGTGATCTTGTTCTCGTCCTTGCTGTCCGAATAATTGCCGTTGAACTCGGTGTTCACCGCCGGGTTGCAGCTCAGCAGGAA
>Ga0065165_1003151_pt1 | contig 12160 bp, 17 predicted proteins | sample AraplaMF_Cvi_mMF_FD_63813 | JGI IMG/M metagenome (GOLD analysis project Ga0065165, IMG submission 63813) | Arabidopsis root microbial communities from the University of North Carolina, USA - plate scrape MF_Cvi_mMF (version 2) (version 3) | ecosystem: Host-associated > Plants > Roots >... | reverse complement strand
TTTTCTTTTGCTCCCACGAAATGCGGCTGCAAACTGGCTGTCACACAGACACGTCAGGGGCACCGCAAGACCGAGGAGACTGGTCATGTTCGTGCGTACGCAAAGACTGACGCTGAGGCCCGGCTGGCGCGAGGACGCCGCCGAGCTCGCCCGCGCGATCGGGCATGAAAAGGTGGTGCGCAATCTCGCCCGCGCGCCCTGGCCCTATACGATCGAGGCCGCCGAGACGTTCGCGGCGAGCTTCGACGCGCCGACCGAGTGCAAGTTCCTGATCTTCGCGCATCAGGACCGTGCGCCGCGGCTGATCGGCGGAGTCGGGATCGGCCCGTTCGAAAAGGAAGCCAACGAGTTCGGCTATTGGATCACCCCCGATGCCTGGGGACGCGGCTATGCGACCGAGGCGGGCGCCGCAGTCCTGCGCGCCGCCCGCGCCGCGGGAGTCCGCCGAGTCGTCGCGGGGCATTTCCTCGACAACCCGGCCTCGGGACGTGTGCTGCGCAAGCTCGGCTTCCGGCCGACCGGGCGGGTGACCTCGGTCTACTCGCGCGGCCGCGGCGAGGCGGTGCCCTCGGCGCGCTTCGAGATCGATCTCGTCGGCACCGACACTGCCGATCACGACCCGCGAGCCCGCATGGCGGCGTGACCCCGGTCACGTCGCCAACGCGCCCGCCGTCCCGTTCGCGGAAATAGTCTGCGCATTCCGCGCTTTCGCGGCGGCGTATCCTCCCCTAAGCCGGTCGATCCAAGGGCAAGAGTAATTTTCGGTCGATGGCATCCAGTGCACGCAAGCGTCTGTCTCCCGAGGAATCGCGCGATGCCGCGCTTGAGGCCGCCCGCGCGCTGCTGCTCGAAGCCGGCCCGCAGGCCGTCACGCTGAAGGCAGTCGCCGCGCGGATCGGGCGGACCCATGCCAATCTGCTCCACCATTTCGGCTCGGCCGCCGGGCTGCAAAAGGCGCTGGCCGCAAGCATCGCCGACAGCGTCTCGGCGAAGATCGTCGCGGCGGTGGTCCGCGCGCGCGGCGAGGATCATGATCCGCGCGAAGTCGTCGACCTGACCTTCGACGCGTTCGGCAAGGGCGGCGCCGGCGCCCTGGCGAGCTGGATGATTCTCAACGGCAACGAGGACGCCCTCGACCCGATCCTAGAGGCGATCCACCGCCTCGTCGACGAGATCAGCGCCGATGCGATGGACGCGCTGTTGCTCCGCGAGGAGACGCTTCAGCTCACCTTGATGGCGCTCGGCGACGCCCTGCTCGGCGGCCCGATGGCACGCGCGGTAGACTTGCCGCGCGAGCGCGCCCGCGAGATCGCCGCCGCGCAGCTCCGGCATTCGGTGACCAAGAGCGGCTAGGCCGCCTGCTGCGCTCCACGCCGGGCCTCGGCCTCGACCGCTTCGTCCACGGCGCGCCCCAGCGACGCCATCGTGAACGGCTTGCGCAGCACCGCGCGCCCCCCGAACAATTCGGCGTCCGCCTCGCCGGCGAACCCGGTGACGAACAGCACCGCGACGCCGTCGAGCCGCTCGCCGAGCCCGGCGATCATCTCGGGACCGGTCTGCCCCGGCATCAGCACATCGGAGATGACCAGGTCGAGCGTCGGCATCGTCGCCACTGTGTCCGGCGCCGCAAGCGGATCGGGACACGAGGTCACGCGGTGCCCCAGTTCCTGCAATGCGCCTACGGTCGCGCCGAGCACGCGCGGATCGTCCTCGACGACGAGGATGTCGAAGCTGCGCGACGGCATCACGTCCTCGGCGGCCGCCGCGATCGGCACCGGCGCTTCCACCGCTGCACTCGCCGGCTCGCCGACATGGCGCGGCAGATAGACTTTCACCGTGGTGCCCTTGCCGGGCGCAGTGTCGATCGCGATCTCGCCGCCCGACTGGCGAACGAAACCGAAGATCTGGCTGAGCCCGAGCCCGGTACCCTTGCCCACCGGCTTGGTGGTGAAGAACGGCTCGAACACGCGGTCGGCGACTTCGGGCGACATGCCGCAGCCGGTGTCGGTCACGCTGATCGTGACATAGTCGCCCGCGGGGCATTCGCCGATTTCATCGGCCGCCAGCGTGCTGCCCCCGGTAGCGATGGTCAGCGTCCCCCGCCCTTCCATCGCATCGCGCGCGTTGACCGCGAGGTTAAGCAGCGCATTCTCGAGCTGGTGGCGATCAACCCACACGGTCCAGCCCATCCCGGCATCCTCGGTCCGCACTTCGATCGTATCGCCCAAGGTGCGGTCGAGCAGATCGGACATGCCGGCGATCAGCCCACCCCCTTCCACTGCCTCGGGAAGCAACGGCTCCGAGCGCGAGAATGCGAGCAGCCGCCGCGTCAAGGCAGCGGCGCGGTTGGCCCCTTCCATCGCATTCTCGATGTGCTGCTGCGCGTCGGGCCCGCCGGTGTGGAGGTGCCGCTTGGCAAGCTCGAGCCCGCCCAGAACGACGGCGAGCATATTGTTGAAATCGTGCGCGATGCCGCCGGTCAGCTGGCCCACTGCTTCCATCTTCTGGACCTGGCGGAGCTGTGCCTCGGCCTGGGCGCGCTCATGCGCCTCGGCGCGCAGATCGGCGGTGGCGGCATCGACCGCGAGCTGAAGTTCGGCGGCGCGTTCGCGCTGTGCGGTCGCTTCGGCATCGGCGGCGGCACGTTCGCCTTCGGCGGCGATCGCCAGCCAGCCGAGCAGCACTGCGCCCACCACGATCATCACCCCGAAGATCGTCAGGATCCTCGATGCGAAGCTGGAATTGTCGATCAGGTCCCCGGCCGCGCGGGTACGGTCGCGCAGAAGCAGCCGCTCGGCATCGACGATGCGCGTCAGCAGCGTCTCGACATTCTGCCGCGCCGCGCTCTGGCGCACCCGGTAGTAGCTGCCCCAGGCGTCATTGTGGCGCTTGTAGGTCGAATAGAGCGCGGTTTCGGCCAGCTCCTGCCCGCGCACTTCGAAGGCGCGCTGGAGCTGGGCGAGCAACGCCTGCTGCCGCGGGCTGTCACGGGTAAGCTGCTGGAGCCGGGTCAGCTCGCCGCCGGCTTTTCCCCATTGCGACGAATATTGCTGCCCGAGCGTCTTGTCGGCACTGACCACGTAGCGGCCGAGTGCGGCCTCGGCGGCGGAAACCGCGTTGGACAGCTGGTTGGCGCGAATAACGACTTCGAACGTGTGCTGCTGCAAAGCGACCGCGCGGTCGCGCTCGCGATCAGTGCGTTGCTGGAGGACGATGATCGCCGCGAGCACGCCGAGCCCGAGCAGCGCCAGCAGGCCGAGCAGCAGCAGGCGCCAGTTGGTCACGCGACGAACGCGTTCTAACGCAATACCTTGCCCCTCACTCATATATTGAATTTAGGGTGGCTTGGCCGGGGAGGAAAGCCAAAGCTTTCAGTTCAGCTTATCACGCCCACGCTTCGGCCCGCAGCGCGGAACATTTCGATGATTTGCGCAACCTGCTCGGTCGTATGCTCGGCGCAAAGCGAGCAGCGGAGAAGGAACGTCCCGGCCGGCGTCGCGGGCGGGCGGGCCAGATTGACGTAAAGCCCGCCGTCCAGCAGCGCCTGCCAGATCGCCGCACCCTGCTCCTGATCGTCGAGGATCACGGCGATGATCGCGCTGTCCGCCTGCTCGGTGCCAAGCTTGAAGCCCATCTCCTTGAGCCCGGCATGCAGCGTACGGACATTCTCCCAGAGATGCTGGCGCTTGTTGTGGGCGAAGCGAAGCTTGCGGATCGACGCCGCCGCGGTCGCGACGACCGAGGGCGGCAGCGAAGCGGTGAAGATGTACGGCCGGCACGCCAGCCGGATCGCCTCGAACTTGGGGTGGTTGGACACGCAGAAGCCGCCGACGGTGCCCACCGACTTGGAGAAGGTTCCGACGATGAAGTCGACATCGCCTTCGCAGCCCTGCGCCTCGTAGACCCCGCGGCCATTGGGGCCGAAAAAGCCCATCGAATGCGCCTCGTCGCTCAGCACCATCGCGCCGTGCTTCTTGGCGACGGCGACCATCTGGTCGAGCGGGGCGATGTCGCCGAGCATCGAATAGACGCCCTCGAGCACCACCAGCTTGCCGGCTTCCTTGGGCAGGCGGCCGAGGCGCTTGTCGAGATCCTCGACCGAATTGTGACGGAAGCGGACGATCTCGGCATTGCCCTGCTTGCAGCCGTCATAGATCGAGGCGTGGCTGTCGGCGTCAAGGATGACGTACTCGCCCTTGCCGACCAGCGTCGAGATCATGCCGAGATTGGCCATGTAGCCGGTCGAGAAGACGATCGCGCCGGTGGTGCCGTAGAATTCGCGCAGCGCTTCCTCGACGTCCATATGGTCGCGGAAGGTGCCGTTGAGCATGCGGCTGCCATTGGTGCCCGAGCCGAACTGGTCGAGCGCATCCTTGCCGGCCTGGATCACGTCCGGGTCGAAGGTCATGCCCATGTAATTGTAGGTGCCGAGCAGGATCGTGTCCTTGCCCTTGATCACCGCCTCGGTCGGCGACTTCACCTGTTCCATCACCACGGCATAGGGATCGGTGACGCCACTGGAGAGCAGCCGCTCACGCTCGGCGATGAGCCCGTCGAACTTGCTCATCAGGTCGCGCTCGGGCGCCACGGCGACGGGATCCTCAGGCAGTGCGTCGGCGGTCTGGGGGGCGTCGGTCATGTCAGCGCTTCAGCTTCTGCACCGCATCGACGAGCTGGCCCACGGTCTCGATCTCGGCCTGCATGTTCATCGTGATGATGATGTCGAACTCGTCCTCGATCGCCGCGACGAAATCCATCACGGTCAGGCTGTCCCATTCGAGATCGCCGGCAAAGGTGGTGGTCTCGGTCAGCGCGACGCCCTTCTTGTTGAACGGCCCGATCTGGGCAGCGATGGTTTCGAAGACTTGGGCGCGGTCGCTCACGGTCGTTCCTTGGCAGTTTGGCAAGTGATGCTCGTCGCCTGCCAATCAAATACGGCGGGCGTGGGGCGCGCCTATAGCAGCCCTAGCCCCCGTTGCCATGCCGGAGTTGCGCTCAGGAGCGGAACAGCGCCGCCGGCGCGCCATATTGCTTCGACCAGCCCTCCCAGGCCACGTCGCTCGGCCCGATCGCCTTGGCGACGACGTGCCAACCATCGGCGCGGTGGTGCAGCAGCGCGGCATAGGTGCGCGAAACGACGCCCTGTTGCGCGGCTTCGGCCAGCGGAGTGCCGTGATAGTCGAAGGGCTTGCCGTCCGCGCCCTGCAGCGTTGCGAGCAAGAACGCCCATTCGCCGTCGCGGCGCAGCTGGTCGACCCGGAATTTGGGTGCCTTGCCCAACTCTTTCGCGGCGGGCGCACGCGCGGCTTCGAGCAGCGCGGCACGGTCGGCTTGGTCGATCATCGCGGACGCCGCCACGGGTGCGACAACGACGAGCAAAGGTAGGAACATGATGGCTGCCTCATAGCATTGCTGCTCCAACCGGCATCGTGCCCGCGCGGTTCCGCCGCGCAAATGGTGACCCGGAGAGGATTCGAACCTCCGACCTCTCGATTAGGAATCGCTTGCTCTATCCTGCTGAGCTACCGGGCCACGCCGCCGCTGGTAGCCAGCGGGGCGGCAGGAATCAATTGCACTGCTCGGGCGGGACGATCGGCACGAGCAGCGGCGCGACCGGCACGCCATCCTCGGCCAGTTCCTGCGCCTGTTCCGCCGTCGCCTGGCCGTGGATCTGCGCGGTCGGCGTCTCGCCGAGATGCATCGCCCGCGCCTGGTCGGCAAAGGCAGTGCCGACCCATTCCGATTTTTCGAGCATCCTGGCCTGCGCCGATGCGATCATCTCCATCGCGGCCTTGACGACCTCGGGCGGCGGTGGCGTCCCGGACGTCGGGGCCGGCTTCGCGGCGCCGCGATTGCCTTTGGCACCGACATTGGGTGCCATCACCGACTTGGCGACCTCGCCGCTGCCGCAGATCGGGCACGCCACCAGTCCGCCGGCGCGCTGCGCCTCATACGACGCGCTCGATCCGAACCACGCCTCGAACACGTGACCGGACTCGCATTTGAGATCGAAGACGATCACAGCGTTTCGACCGGCGGGATCGCACGGCGATGCTTCAGCACGGGCACGCGCGCGCGCGCCGCCTCGACGCGCGCCGGATCGACCTCGGCAAAGCCGACGCCCGCCCCCTCACCCATGTCGAGCAGCAATTCGCCCCACGGATCGGCGACCAGCGAATGGCCATAGGTCGCGCGGCCATCGGCATGCACGCCGGTCTGAGCCGCGGCGATGACGAATGCCGCGGCTTCGATCGCCCGGGCGCGCATCAGCACGTGCCAATGCGCCGCGCCGGTCGGCCGGGTGAACGCGGCGGGTATCGCGAGCAGAGTCGCGCCGGCGTCGCTCAGCGCGCGAAACAGGTCGGGGAAGCGGAGGTCGTAGCAGATTGCGAGGCCGAGCACGCCGAGCGGAGTCCGGACGGTCACGGCGCGCTCGCCAGGGGCATAGCTGTTCGACTCGCGCCAGCTCTCGCCGGTCGGCAGGTCGACATCGAACAGATGCATCTTGTCGTAACGCGCGCGGATTTCGCCCGAATCGTCGATGACGTAACCGCGATTAGCGAGCTTGCCGTCGCCGCGCAGCACCGCGAGGCTGCCGAGATGCACCCAGATCCCCTGCTTCGCCGCGGCTTCGCGCACCGCAGCGAGGACCCGATCGTCGTCCTCATGCGCGAGATAGCCCGCCGCCCGGTCGCGATCGCGATCCAGCAGGCCGGACATTTCCGGCGTGAACAGCATCGCCGCCCCGCCCGCTTTGGCCTGAACGACGCCCTCGACCAGCGTCCGCGCATTGTCGGCGGGATCGATCCCGCTGGTCATCTGGAGCAGCGCAGCCTTCATGCCGCGAGCAACGGGTCCAGTCCGCCCTGACGGTCGAGTGCGGCGAGATCGTCCGATCCGCCGATATGCTTGCCGTCGATGAAGATCTGCGGAACCGTGGTGCGGCCGCCCGCGCGCTGGATCATCTCGGGACGGCGCGGACCACCCATTGTGATATCGATTTCCTCATACTCGACGCCCTTGGAATCGAGCAGCGCCTTGGCGCGGGAGCAATAGGGGCAGAACGCCTTGGTGTAGATTTCGATGTTGGCCATTGGTGCCTCGAATTGTGGACCCGACGGCGCTTGTCAATCCAGCGCCGCGTCATCCAGAACGCGCGCCCAGCACAGAAGGATCACTTTGTCGGCGCCGCCGCGCTTGAGCACGCGCGCGCAGGCGGTGGCGGTGGCGCCGCTGGTATGGACGTCGTCGATCAGGACCACGGTCTTGCCCGCGAGCTTAGCCTGCGCGCCGGCGGCGAGCGCGAACGCGCCGGCCACGGCTTTCGCCCGCCCGCGCGGCCCCAGCCCGCGCAGCACCGGCGTCGCCTTCACCCGGCGCAGCAGTTCCGCGTCCGCGGGCACTCCGGTCGCCCGCGACAGCGACGCTGCGATCAGCGCGGCCTGGTTGAACCCGCGCGACCAGATCCGCCAGCGATGCAGCGGCACCGGCACCAGCAACGCCGCCCCGTCGGGGATCAACCGCGCCATCGCGCGCGCCATCGTCCCGGCGCAGGCGAGCCTTCCCGAATATTTGAGCTTGAGCGCCACTTCGCGCGCGACGGTGCCGTACGCCACCGCGGCGCGCACGCCGTCATGCGCCGGCGGGTCGGCGAGGCATTCACCGCACAGCGCGCCCGCGCCGCGATCATAGTCGAAAGGCAGGTGGCAGCTCGCGCACCAGGGGGGCCCGAGGAAGCGCAGGCTCCCCCAGCAGGTCGCGCAGAAACGATGATCGGCCGCGGTCACTTCGCCGCATCCCGGGCAGCGCGGCGGCAGCGCGAGGTCGGCAAGCCGTGCAAGGGAAGCGAGCGCTGCCATGCCGCTCCTTGTCGCGAGCGTCGCACCGCTGCACAAGCCGTCTGTGTCCGACTCCCAACCTTCCGAAGTCTTCTCGCGCAGTCTTCGCCGGCGCCGCCGCGACCGCGCCGTTCCTGGCTATGCCGGCTTTTCCTTCCTGCGCGAGCACATGCTCGATGGCCTGCTGGAGCGCCTCGACGGGGTAAAACGCGATTTCCGCGACGTGCTCGACCTTGGCAGCTTCGCCGGCGATTTCGACTTGCCGGGCGCGCGAATCGCGCGACTCGACGCCGGCTTCGGCTTCGCCAGGGCGGCCGGCGGGGTGCAGGCCGACGAGGACCGCCTGCCCTTCGCCGACGCGTCGTTCGATCTGGTGGTCTCGGTCGGCGTGCTCGACCAGGTCAACGACGTGCCCGGTGCACTTGCGCTCGCGCGGCGCGTGCTGCGCCCCGACGGGCTGTTCCTCGCCGCCTTTGCCGGGGCCGGCACGCTGGCGACGTTGCGCGCGTGCCTGCGCGAAGCCGAGACCGAACGTCCGGCCGCCCGCTTCCATCCCCAGATCGACGTCCGCGCCGGCGGCGACCTGCTCGCCCGCGCCGGCTTCGCGCTCCCCGTCTCCGATATCGAGACGCTGGTCGTGCGCTATGCCGGCCTGCCGAACCTCCTCCGCGACCTGCGCGGCATGGCGGCGACCAACCTGCTTCCCGATCCCGCGCCGCTCACCCGCGCGGCACTCGTCCACGCTTCGGCCGCCTTCGCCGACCGCGCCGAGCCCGACGGCCGCACCCCCGAACGATTCGAGATCGTCTATCTGACCGGCTGGGCGCCCGACGCCTCCCAGCCCAAGCCCGCGCGTCCGGGCAGCGCCACAGCGTCGCTCGCCGACGCGCTCAAGAAGCGCCCCGACTAGAGCAACCGCGCGAGCGCATCGACCAGCGGAACGTCCGCGGGCGGCATCGCCAGCGGGCGCATTTCCGCCGGCCGCACCCATCGCAACGCGCTGGCGTGTCGCGGCTCAGGCGTGCCGGCCCACGCGCGTGCCACATAGAGCAGCAGAAGCAGGTGCCGCCCGCTCAGCCCCTCGCTGGCGAAGGCGATGGGGGCCAGTGCATCCTGCGCGACGTCGATTCCCAGTTCTTCGGCGAGCTCGCGCGCCAGCGCCGCTTCGGGCACCTCGCCGGATTCGACCTTGCCGCCGGGGAACTCCCACAGATCGGCCATCGGCTTGCCCGGCGGGCGCTGCTGGACCAGCACCCGACCGGCGGAATCGACCAACGCGGCGGCTACGACCAGCAAAAGTCCGGAGCCCGCGTTCGACACAACGTTAATCCTCTTCCGCCTATTTCCGCCTGATCCTGTGAGGGAGAAGCGGGCGCGATGCGAGCCCTTGTTAAGATTTTCCACGGCCTGAGCGGCAATTCAAAAGCGGCGACGGCGATCGAATACGGGTTGATCCTGGCGCTGGCGGTACTTGCCCTGATGGCAGGACTGCTGGCTCTCGGCACGGTCACGAGCGACATGTGGAACAATGTCAGCAACAAGGTGCAAGCTGCCCGCTGAATATGGTTAACGCCTACGTAGTAGTCCGATTTAGCCGTTTCTTTACTTCCCTCGCTTAGGACGTGAATTGCCGCGTACCGGATCTCCGGGGCCGGCCGGGTGAATGAAGTACTTCTTGAACGTTGGAGACCGGTTATGCAGAAGATTCGCAAGTTCTTTAAGAATTCCAAGGGCGCCACCGCGATCGAGTACGGCCTGATCGCCGCTCTCATCGCCGTCGCCGCGATCGCCGCGATGCAGGGTCTGGGCAACTCGCTCAACAAGACCTTCGGCAACGTCGCTTCGAACATGAAGGCGACCTAGTCTTCGGTCGACTGAAAGTTAGAAAGGGGGCGGCGGGACCTAGGTTCCGTCGCCCTTTTTCTTATCGGCGCAGCAACAGGCGTCGCCTAAGTTCATGTTTAATTGATAATTATCCGACAATAACCGGGATCCGCGCATGCGCTGATTTCGGGGTTGGTGGGGAGATATCGATGATCCGCAAGTTTCTTGGCAATGTCAGGGGCGCCACCGCAATCGAATACGGGCTGATCGCGTGCTTCATTGCGATCGCCGCAATCGCTGCGATGCAGAGCCTGGGCAATGCGGTGAAGAAGCCGTTCGGCAACGTCGCGTCGAACATGAAGGCTTCGTAAGCCGTTCTATTCGGCAAAGAAAAGGGCGGCGGGACCGAGGTCCCGCCGCCCTTTTTCATGCGGATCGACAGTTCAGATCCGTCCCATCGCGAGGAACTTCGCGCGCCGCGCCTGGCGGAGTGCCTCGGGCGACAGACCATCCATCTCGCCCAGGGCCGCCTCCACGGCATCGCCTAGCGCCTGCACCGCGACATTGGGCGCGCGATGCGCACCGCCCAGGGGTTCGCCGATGATTCCGTCGATCACCTTGAGTTCCTTGAGGTGCTGTGCGGTCACCTTCATCGCCTCGGCGGCGTCGGCGGCCTTGTCCGCGGTGCGCCACAGGATCGACGCGCAGCCCTCGGGCGAGATGACCGAGTAGACGGCATGCTCCATCATCATCACCTTGTTGCCCGCCGCGAGCGCCACCGCGCCTCCCGAGCCGCCTTCGCCGAGGATCGTCGCGACCAGCGGCACGCCGAGATTGAGGCACATCTCGGTCGAGCGGGCGATCGCCTCGGCCTGGCCGCGCTCCTCGGCTTGGACGCCTGGGAAGGCGCCCGAGGTGTCGACGAGCGTGATGACCGGCAGGTGGAACTTGTCGGCGAGCTGCATCAGGCGGATCGCCTTGCGATAGCCCTCGGGCTTGCCCATGCCGAAATTGTGCTTGAGCCGGCTGGCGGTGTCGTCGCCCTTCTCGTGGCCGATCACCATCACGCGGCGTCCGCGGAAGCGGCCGAGCCCGCCGATGATCGCATTGTCGTCGGCAAAGGCGCGATCGCCGCCCAGCGGCATGAACTCCTCGATCAGCCCGGCGACATAATGCTTGAAATGCGGACGCTCGGGATGGCGGGCGACTTGCGTCTTCTGCCACGGCGTCAGCTTCGCATAGGTGTCGACCAGCAGCTTTTCGGCCTTGGCCTGAAGCGGCGCGATCTCCGCGTCGATATTCACCGATCCGCCCTCGGCGGTACGGCGCAGCTCGTCGATCCGGCTCTGCAGCTCGGCGATCGGTTTCTCGAAGTCGAGGAAGGTTGCCATCGCTGCGCGGTTAGGCCGCGCCGGGCTTTGCGTCAACGCGTGCGGCGCCGAGTGCTTCGCCCAGCGGATGCCGCTGGTTGACGAGGTCGACCAGCCGCTTGCTGTCGACATGAGTGTAGATCTCGGTCGTGGCGATGTCGGCATGCCCCAGCATCGCCTGGAGCGCGCGCAGATCGGCGCCGCCTTCGAGCAGATGCGTGGCGAAGGCGTGGCGCAGGACGTGCGGGCTCACCCGGTCCGGCGGGATTCCCGTCTCCGCCGCCAGCGCGCGGACCAGCTGATAGAGCCGCATCCGCGAGAGGTGCGCCTTGCCCGAGGGAAACAGCCAGGGCCGCCCCGCCGCGACATGCTCGCGCCACGCCGCCACCGCCGCGCGGGCACGGTCCGAGATCGGCACCAGCCGCTCGCGACCGCCCTTGCCCTTGAGGATCAGATAGGACCGGTCCGGCGCCACCGCGTTGCGCGGCAGCGACACCAGTTCGGTGGCACGCAGCCCCGATCCGTAGAGCAGTTCGATCAGCGCGGCGAGGCGAAGATCGAGCGGATCGGCCGGCACCCGCGCCTGCCGCGCCGCGATCACCGCGAACATCGCATCGACATCGGCGACGCTCAGCACCTTGGGCAGCGGCCGCGCGGCGCCTGGCCGCGGCAACGCCGCGCCGGGATCGTCCCTGCGGAGCCCCTCGTCGGCGAGGAACGCGAAGAATCGCCGCAGCGCCGCGGACTTGCGCGCCACGGTGGAGCGCGCCAGCGCCTGCCATTCGCCGGCCAGCCGTTCGATCTCGGGCTTGCCCGCCGCGCCCAGCCCGCCTTGGAGAAACTCCGACGCCAGCCGCAAGTCGGTGCCATAAGCCGCGATGGTATTGCCCGCGGCGCCCGCCTCGGCGCGCATCATCTCGAGGAAGCGCTCGATCAGCGCACGATCGTCGGCGCCGTTCAAGCCGACCGCGTGACCGCCTCCACGGCGATCATCCGCGCGTAATTGACCATCCCCGCCGCGCGCATCGCCGCGACGATGTGGAACAGGGCCTCAGGCGCGACATAGTCCCAGGTCGGCGACTGCATGCCGACGCCGGCGAGCAACGCGACCGTCGCCGCGTCGCCGCG
>Ga0065165_1003147_pt1 | contig 12178 bp, 7 predicted proteins | sample AraplaMF_Cvi_mMF_FD_63813 | JGI IMG/M metagenome (GOLD analysis project Ga0065165, IMG submission 63813) | Arabidopsis root microbial communities from the University of North Carolina, USA - plate scrape MF_Cvi_mMF (version 2) (version 3) | ecosystem: Host-associated > Plants > Roots > Endosphere... | reverse complement strand
ATAGCCCACCCCGGCGAAGGCCGGGGCCCAGCTGCAACGCCCTCGCGAGGGAAATCCGACCTCTCAACGGTCTCGAAACTGGGCCCCGGCCTTCGCCGGGGTGGGTGCAGTCGGGATAACGGCTCCCCTATTCAGGATGCGTAACGGGTGAAGACATAGTCGCGGTCCTTCACCCGCCCCGCGTGGCAGGTGAAGCAGGTCTCGTGTTGCGCCTGGTCGACCGGTTTGCCGTTCACGAAGCGGCCGAACCCCCAGCCGCCGGTCGCGGCGTAGCGCTTCGAATCCTTGACCATCACCTGCACCGTGGTCGTCGCACCCGGGATCGAGGCACTCTCGAACTCGGGCGAGGGGACGTGCTTCCACGCCAGCTTCACGAGGATCGTCCCATCGGGAAAGGGCAGCTTGCCCTCGCGATAGGCCTTGATCGCAATGCGGTTGCCCAGCGTGACGCGCAGCTCGTCGAGCGGTGCGGCTTCCTGCGCCGGCGCGATCAGCTCCCATTGGCGATAGCCATCGGGAATGGTCACGCCATAGATGGGCGAGGCATTCTCGGCCTTCGGTGCGACCAGCGCGGCGGCGGGAACCGCCACCGCGCCGGCAGCGAGCGCCAGGGCTTTCCACAGCATCATGGCGCGCCTTTCAGAGCCGGGCGGCGTCGATCACCGCCCTGGCGAAGGCGTCGGGCGCCTCCTGCGGCAGATTGTGGCCAATCCCGCCGGTGATCGTCCGGTGCTCGTATTTGCCGGTGAACTTCTTCGCATAGGCCGCGGGAGGCGGGTGCGGCGCGCCATTGGCGTCGCCTTCCATGGTGATCGTGGGCACGCCGATCGTCGGGCCGGTCGCGAGCTGGCGCTCGACCGCGTCATATTGCGCCTCGCCCTCTGCCAGTCCGAGCCGCCAGCGGTAATTGTGGATCGTGATCGCGACATGGTCGGTATTGTCGAGCGACGTCGCCGAGGCTGCGAAGGTCGCGTCGTCGAACTTCCATTGCGGCGAGGCGAGCTGCCAGATCAGCTTGGCGAAATCGTGCGTGTTGGCGGTATAGCCGGCGCGGCCGCGCTCGGTGGCGAAGTAGAATTGATACCACCATTGCAGTTCGGCCTGGGGCGGCAGCGGCGCCTTGTTCGCCGCCTGGCTGCCGATCAGATAGCCGCTGACCGAGACCAAAGCCTTGCACCGCTCGGGCCACAAAGCCGCGATGATGTTGGCGGTACGCGCGCCCCAGTCGAAGCCGGCGATCACCGCCTGTTTGATGCCGAGCGCGTCGAGCAGCGCGATGCCGTCCGCCGCGAGCGCGGCCTGCTGAGCGTTGCGCATCGTGGCGCTGTCGCGGAAGCGCGTGGTGCCATAGCCGCGCAGATGCGGCACGATCACGCGATAGCCAGCCGCCACGAGCTGCGGCGCGACCTCGGCAAAGGCGTGGATGTCATAGGGCCAGCCGTGCAGCAGCAGCACCGGCGAGCCGCTCGCCGGGCCGTATTCGGCATAACCGACATCGAGCGGTCCCGCATTGACCTGCTTGAGCGGAGGCAGGGTGCCGCGCCCGGCCGGCCGGGGAGCCGACGGAGGGGGGGACGCCGCACCGGCGGGATCGCCGGTACCGAGCGCGGCTACGGCGGCCGTCAGGGTAGCGGCGCCGAGAAAATACCTGCGTTGGGAATCGATGTCGTCGTGGGTCATTGCGTTCGCCTTTCGACCATTCGGGCCGCCTGCCGGACGTGCAGCGCCGCTTTCCCGGTCATGATGCGCATGTCGGCCCGGAAAAGCCTGTTATCGGCTGTGAGGTGCTGCCAGTTACGCGAAGGGGATAGGGGTGCGGACGGTCGCGGGACAATCATGCGAAGGTGTCGGTCGGGCCTGCGCGGCAGCAGCCGTCGCATATCATGCCAGCTAACGCGGCCTAACTGGCGGCACTACGGAATCTGCCGCATTTCGCCGCATCATGATGTCAAAGTCCGATCCCGCCGCCGAACCGGAGCTCCTCGCGCGCATTCGCGCCGCCGAGGATGCCTGGAACCGGCGCGATGTCGATGCGGTGGTGCGTGGCAGCACGATCGACTGCCAGTGGCGCAACCGTGCCGAGTTCCTGTGGGGGCGCGAGCAGATCCGTGCCTTCCTACTGCGCAAATGGCGGCGCGAGATGGAATTCCGGCTCGTCAACGAGCTCTGGGCGTGGGCTGGGCGCCGCGTCGCGATCCGCTTCTCGACCGAATATCGCACCGATAGCGGCACCTGGTTCCGCAGCTACGGGAATTCCGTCTGGGAATATGACGAGGCCGGGCTGATCCATCGTCGGCTGAGCAGCGTCAACGAGCATCCCATTGCCGAGCATGAGCGCCTGTTGCGCTGGGCCGCTGGGCCGCGCCCCGCCGACCATTCATCGCTGTCCGAGCTGGGGCTCTAGCCGCCAGTATCGGCAAGCGCCGTTAGTGCCTGCCCGCGCGTCTCGGGCAGTAGCAGGATAGCGAGCAAAGCGAGGCCATAGGCCGCGGTGGCGAACAGCCCGAGCGCGTGGGCGATCCCCATCGTCGCGACGCTGTTCCCGACGAGCAAAGGCGTCGCGCCCGCCATGCCTCGCCCGAAATTATAGCAGAAGCCCAGCCCCGATCCGCGCAGCTCGGTCGGGTAGAGCTCGCTCAGCACGGGCCCGATCGCGCTGAACATGCCGAGCGCGAAGAAGCCGAGCGGGAAGCTGAGCACGAGAAGAGCGGCGTCGGATAGCGGGAGGCGGGTGCAGGCGAGCACGATCACCGCGCCGCCGAGCGCGAAGCCGGCAAGCGTTGCCCGTCGCCCGACATGGTCGCTCAGCCATCCTGCCACGGCGTAACCGAACAGCGAGCCGACGACGACCACCGCGAGATGCGCGCTGACCGCGAAGGTGGAGAAGCCGCGCTCGCTGTGCAGCATGGTCGGCCACCAGGTTGCGATCGCCCAATAGCCGCCATGCATACCGATCGCGAGCAGGCTGCCGCGCAGCGTGTCGGCGAGCAGCGGCCGGGCGAAGATCCGGTGCCAGGGCTGGCGCAGATGCTCGGGCGCGAAGGCGGCGGATTCCGGCACGCGCGTACGGTAAAAGAAGATCAGCAGCGCGGGGATCACGCCGACTAGGAAGGTGGCGCGCCAGCCCCAGTCGGGCGGCAGCAATGCGAGCAGGATCGCCGAACTCGCCGCGGCCATCCCCCATCCGATCGCCCAGGCACTCTGTACCGCGCCCACCATCCGCGCACGGCTCTCGGGTGCGGCGAGTTCGGCGACGAATACCGCGCCCGCTGCCCATTCTCCGCCGAAGCCGATCCCTTGCAACGCGCGCGCCACGAGCAATTGCTGGAAGTCCTGCGCGAGGCCGCACAGGCAGGTCGAAAGTGCGAGGCAAAGGATCGTCGCCTTGAGCACCGGAATCCGGCCGAGCCGGTCCGCCAGCAGCCCGCCGGCCCAGCCGCCCAGCGCAGAGGAGACGAGCGTAACGGTCGCCAGCAGGCCGCCCTCGGCGTGCGTCAGTCCCCAAAGCGGCAGCAGCACCGGCAGCACGAACGCATAGAGCTGCACGTCCATCGCATCGAGGCTGAACCCGGCGAAGGAGGTCCAGAACCCCCGGCGCCCGTCCCTGTCGAGCATGCGATACCAATGCGGCCTCATGCGACAGCCAGACCATGCCGCTTGCGTAATGTACAGAGGGCGCGGGCGATCGGTGGCGCGGCTCACACCAGCTAACGCAAGCTAACTTGCCTGTACCGGGCCGCGACCGGACAAGGGAGCATGGACATGCTTCGGCCCCGGCTGCCCGATAGTACCAAAGTATAAGCGATACCGGGAGAATCTTCCTTGGGACACCAGGCTCTCGCCTCTAGATACGACGTCGGGGCGGCGGACGGCCGCGCTTCGGAAAGGCCTGCGCGCGTGGAAGAATTGGCCCTCGTCGATCGGGGCGGGCGGGTAGTTTTCGGTCCTTTCAGCCTCTCGCCCGGCGAGCGGCTGCTCATGCGCGACGGTGTGCCGCTCGAGATCGGCGGGCGCTCGCTCGATTTGCTCGTGGCGTTGGTCGAACAACCGGGGCGCGTGCTGTCCAAGCGCGATTTACTCAAGCGCGTCTGGCCCGATGTCGTGGTCGAGGACGGGAGCCTGCGTTTCCACATGGCCGGGCTGCGCCGCATCCTCGGCGACGGCGACGATGGCGCGCGATACATCACAACGCAGGTTGGCGTCGGCTATGCCTTTGTCGCGCCGGTGCAGCGGCTTGCCGACGCCGAAAACACCGTTGCGAAGGCGGCTACACCGCCAAGTGATCCGGGAGCGCCGGCAATCGGTCGGCTGCCGCACCGCATGGCGAAGCTCATCGGCCGCGACCATGACGTTCAGCTCCTCACCGAACGCGTCGCCGAAACCGCCTTGTTCAGCATCATCGGGGCCGCCGGGGTGGGCAAGACGACGCTCGCGGTGGAGATCGGACATGCTTTGCTCGCTGATTTCGGCGGCAAGGTGCGTTTCGTCGATCTCGGCGCCGTCGAGGATCCCTCGCTGGTGCCCTCGGCCATCGCCAATGCGATCGGCATTCCGGTGCAGGGCGAGGATCCGGTCGCAGTCGTGCTCGGGCATATCCGGGCGCAGCAATGGCTGCTCGTGTTGGACAATTGCGAACACCTGATCGACGCGGTCTCGGCGATCGTCGAGCGGATCGGCGAGGCTGCGCCACAGGTAAGCATCCTCGCCACCAGCCGCGAGCCGCTGCGTGTGCGCGGCGAGCATGTTCATTGGCTCGGCTCGCTCGACTATCCCGACAACGCCGATGGCCTGTCGCGCGAGGAGCTGCTCGCTTATCCCGCGATCGAACTGTTCGTCGAGCGCGCCGTCGCCGCCAACAGCGCGCTGGCGATCGATCTCGATGCCGCGCGACAGATTGCCGAGATCTGCCGCCGGCTAGACGGCATGGCGCTGCCGATCGAACTCACCGCGGTGCGCGTCGCGACGCACGGAATCGACGCGACCGCGCGGTTGATCGGCGAGCGGTTCAGTCTCGGCTGGGCCGGACGGCGCACGGCGCTGCCGCGGCAGCAGACGCTGCAGGCCACGCTCGACTGGAGCTACGACCTGCTCTCCGAGGCGGAGCGCCGCACGTTCGAGCGGCTCTCGGTGTTCGTCGGCGCCTTCTCGCTCGATGCTGCGGTCGAGGTCGTAGTTGGCGACGACATCGATGCTGCGAGCGCCGCTGCAGCCCTCGACGAGCTTACCGCCAAGTCGCTGGTTGCTTCGAACCGCGGTATCGGCGTCAACGCTTATCGCCTGCTCGAGATGACCCGGGCTTATGCCCGTGAGAAATTGCTCGCGCGCGATCTCGGGGCGGCGCAGACGGTGGGGCGGCGTCATGCGGCGCATTATCTGGCACTGCTCGAAGAGGTGCTTGCGCCCGACGGCAGCCTGTCCAACGGCACGGCGCGGATCACCGGGCAGATCGGCAATATCCGTGCGGCGCTCGGCTGGGGCTTCGGCGTCGGCGGCGATCCGCTGCTCGCGGTGCGGCTCGCGGCGGTGAGCGCCCCGGTGTTCCTCAACATGTCGCTACTGGTCGAGTGCCGCACCTGGTGCGCGCGGGCGGTGGCCGCGCTCGACGAGAATTGCCGGGGAACGGGGGTAGAGCTGGAGCTGCAGGCGGCGCTCGGCTTGTCGCTCATGTTTACGCGTGGGAACAGCGAGGCGGCGGGTGTCGCCCTGCAGCGTGCGCTCGATGTCGCGGTGGGGCTGGAGGATCGCTGGAACCAGCTCCGCCTGCTCGGCCGGCTGCACATCTTCCACGAACGGATCGGCGACTATTCCGCCGCGCGCAACTGGGCACGGATGGCGCTGGAGGTAGCCGACGCGATCGGCGAGCCTGAGGCGATGGGCGTGGCGGCATCGCTCTCGGGTATCTCGCACCACCTCGCGGGGGACCAGAAGCAGGCCCGGCGCGAGTTGGAATTGGCTTTGCGGCTCAGCCTGCCGTCGGAGCGGGCGCGCACGATCCATTATGGCTTCGATCATCGCAACCGCTCGGCCATCGCGCTGGCGCGGACCTTGTGGCTGCAGGGACATGCCGACCGCGCGCGGCGGCTGGTCGAGGAGACCGTGCGCGAGGCGGCCGGGCTCGACCATCCCGCGACACATTGCATCGCGCTGATCTGGACTCTGTCGATCGAGATCTGGAGCGGAGAGCTGGCGCGTGCCCAGGCGACGCTCGATACCTTCTCCGCGATAGCAGAAGCGCATGCGCTGGGCCCCTATGTCGCGGCGGCGCGGGGTTTTCGCGGGCAGATCGGCATCGGACAAGGGCGCACCGGCGACGAACTGGGATGGATCGAGGAGAGTCTCGCCCGGTTGCGTGCAGCCCGCTACGACCTGCTCACCACCGCCTTCGCGCTGACGCTCGCGCAGGGGCTCGCGCTGAGCCGGCGGCAAGCGGAGGCGATCGAATTGCTCGACGCGATGATCGAGCGCTGCACGGCCAATGGCGAACTCCTCGACATGAGCGAGTTGCTGCGGATGAAGGCGGGCATCCGCTGGCCCGACGGGGGCGATCCCGCCGCGGCCGAAGCCGTGCTACTCGAAGCGCTCGAATTGAGCCGGCGGCAGGGCGCTCTCGCGTGGGAATTGCGCGTGGCGATGGACCTCGCGCGGCTCTGGCGCGCGCAGAACCGGACCACGGAGGCGAGTGACCTGCTGGCGACGGCGCGAACTGCGTTCGCGGAAGACCTCGACACGATCGACCTGCGCGCCGCCGACAAGTTGCTCGAAGAATTGGCCGAACGCGCCACGATGAATGTTGCCGAGGAGCCGGACCGGCGCAGTTCCGGTCAGTGAAACGGGGCGCCGCGAGGGAGCCTGTGGGAAACCCGGCACGGATCGTCTCGTATCAAGCACATACCCGCGCTCGCCCCCTTGTATTCCCGACCCCGCCCGACATGTTGCGGCGCAACAAGCTCGCGTAATTGCGTCAGGGAGAACGGGCGGCCCATGTCAAAAATCGACTTGGCAATCCACGGGGTTCCGAGCCGAACGCCTCTGGCGAAGACCGCCAGGCGTAACGCTAAGATTTGGCTGTGTTTGAGTTTGATGGCTACCGATGCGCTGGCGCTCGTCGCCGGCTTTGCGGTCGCGTTATTGGTACAGGAGCCGCGCGCTGTCTCGGATGGACTGGTGACCGCGATGCTGGGCGCCCTGTTCGTCCACGCGGCGATCTCCTTCCAGAACCAGGCCTATAGTCCGCGCTGCCTGACCCGGCCCGGTCGGTGCTGCCGCCAGGCGTTATTCTCGTTCGCGACCACCCTGCTGGTGTTCCTGCTGGTTGCCTTCTCGTTGCGCGTCACGGGCAAGGTCCCGCGCTTCGCCATCGGGATGGGCATGGTCTGCACGCTGATATTGCTGATCGGGCAGCGGCTGATGATCTGCCATTTCGTACGCAAGACCTTCGGCCGGCTCGAGGTCGAATTGGTGCTGGTCGATGGCGCGAGCGTGCCTCCGTCCTATCTCGACCGCGACATCATCGACGCGCGTACCGCCGGGCTGCGCACCGATCTCGACGATCCGTACATGCTCGATCGGCTGGGCACGCTGCTCCACGACTATGACCGTGTCGTCGTGAGCTGCGCGCCGGAGCGGAAGGCGGGATGGGCGCAGGCGCTCAAGGGTGTGAACATCATAGGCGAGATCGTGGTGCCCGAGATCGCCGATCTCGAGCCGCTCAGCACGCGCCAATGGGGCGGGGTGACCACGGTGGTCGTCTCCTGGGGGCCGCTCAACCTCGCCAATCGGGTCAAGAAGCGTGCGCTCGACCTCGTCATCACGGTCCCGGCGCTGCTGTTGCTGCTGCCGGTGCTGGTGGCGGTGGCGATCGCGATCAAGCTGGATTCGCCCGGCCCGGTCTTCTTCCGACAGGAGCGGATGGGGCGCGGCAACCGCATCTTCCACATCCTCAAATTCCGCAGCATGCGCGTCGAGGCGAGCGACGCGAACGGCGCGCGCTCGGCGAGCCGCGACGACGACCGGATCACCCGCGTCGGTCGCATCATCCGCATGACCAGCGTTGACGAGCTGCCGCAGCTGATCAACGTGCTGTTCGGCGAGATGAGCCTCGTCGGCCCGCGCCCGCACGCGCTCGGCTCGACCGCGGGGGACGAGTTGTTCTGGGAGGTGGACCGCCAATATTGGCACCGCCACGCGCTCAAGCCCGGCATCACCGGCCTCGCCCAGATCCGCGGCTATCGCGGCGCGACCAACCACCGCCGCGACATCCTCAACCGGCTGGAATCGGACCTCGAATATCAGCATGGCTGGACGCTGCTGCGCGACATCTCGATCCTCGCGCGCACCGTGCAAGTGCTGATGCACCACAACGCCTATTGAGCGGACCGGCCTCGCGGGCGGTCGAAAGGTTAGTAAAGGTTAGGCGAACGCGCCTTTGTGCGCGTTTGCGCGTCCCGCCGCGCGCTTATGTCGGGACGGCGATGATCGCGGTTTCGACGGTGTCAAAGAGCGGCCGGACATAGGTCAGACCAGTCAAGCCAAGCAGACGAAATCCAACATTGCAAGGTGTCGGGCGTGGTGGGGAGGAGAGCGGTCAACGCGCTCTAAACCCCTTCCCTTCAGGGGGCTTTAGGTCCGGAACCGCCCTCACCGCTCATGCCCGGCGGTGGCGCGGATTTCGTCGATGGGGCTGAGCAGATAGGCGGCGAGCGAGCGGCGGCCGGTGCGGATGTCGGCGGTGACCGCCATGCCGGGGGTGAGGCGAACCGGCAGGCCCTCACGGTCGATCGTGTCGCGATCGAGCGCGATGCGGGCGGTGTAGATCAGCCCGCGCTTCTCGTCCTGCACTGCGTCGGAGCTGACCTGCTCGAGCTTGCCCGGCACCGCGCCATAGCGGGTGAAGGGAAAGGCCTCGACCTTGAGCGCGACCGGCTGGCCGGCGCTCACGAACCCGACATCCTTGTTGGCGATCGCCACCTCGGCGATCAGCCGGCCGTGTGTGGGCACGATCACCATGATCGGCTTGGCCGCCTCCACCACGCCGCCGATCGTGTGCACGGCAAGCTGGGTCACGGTGCCGTCGACCGGGCTTACCAGCCGCTGCAGGCTGCTGCGCTGAGTCGCTTTGGTCAACTCCTCCTTGCGCAGCCGCGCGTCGCTCTCGGCTTTGGCGAGATCGGCGAGGACCTGGGTGCGCGCCTCGGCGGCGGACTGGCTCGAATTGCCGCCGGCGACCGCGATCTGCGCTTCGGCCTTGCGTGCGGTGGCGAGCGCGGCGTCGCGGTCGCGCACCGTGGCGAGGCGCTGGCGGCGCATCTCGATCACGCGCAGTTTCGAGACATAGCCCTTTTCGAGCAATTTCTCGTTGGCCGAGAGCTGCTCGTCGAGCAAAGGGATGGTCTCGGTGAGCTTCGCCGCCTGAATCTGCGCCTCGGACCGGCTCGCGCGCGCCGCCGCAGTGTCGGCGGCATGGGTCTGCGTGCCCGCCTGGATCCCGGCGAGCTGCGCACGCGCGAGCGCCGCCTGGGTCGCGGCGATATCGGGAGCGGTGCCCGGCGGCGGGGTGAAGCGCAGGCCATGGCCGTCGAGCGCTGACAGGACCGCGCGGAGCCGTGCCGCGTCGAGCTGGGCAGTCTCCAGCGCTTTCGACGCCTGCGCGGTATCGGCATTGGAGACGGTGGGGTCGAGCTCGACCAAAGGCTGGCCGGCGCGGACGCTCTGGCCGTCCTGCACGAGGATCGCATGGACGATCCCCGTCTCGCCGGGCTGGATCAGCTTGACGTCGTCGGCCGGCATCAGCCGCCCCGGCGCGGAGGCGACAACGTCGACCCGGCCGAGGATCAGCCACAACAATGCGACGACCAGCAGTCCGAGCAGCAGCCACGCCGTGAGCCGCGCGGTCGGCGAGACCGGCCGCTCGATCACCTCGAGCGCGGCGGGGAGGAAGTCGGTCTCCTCGGTCTTGAGGACGGTGCGGGCCCGCGCGCGCTCATTGTCGAGTGCATCGCGGACCGCCGTCCAGTGATGCGTCAGCGCATTCATGCCGCTTCCCCTTCGCGCACTCCGATCTGCCGCCGGTGCAGGCCGGCATAGCGGCCGCCGAGGCGGAGCAGTTCGTCATGCGTGCCGGTCTCGACGATGCGGCCCCGGTCGAGCGTCATGATCCGGTCGCACTGGCGGATGGCGGAAAGCCGGTGCGCGATGATCAGCACCGTACGCCCGGCCGCCATTGCCTTGAGGTTGCGCTGGACGATCTCCTCGCTCTCGGCGTCGAGCGCCGAGGTGGCCTCGTCGAGGATCAGGATGCGCGGCCCGGTGACGAGCGCGCGGGCGATCGCGAGCCGCTGGCGCTGGCCGCCGGAGAGATTGACGCCGCGCTCCTCGATCATCGTGTCGTACCCTTGCGGCAGCGCGAGGATGAACTCGTGCGCGCCGGCGAGCCGGGCGGCGGTCATCACCCGGTCGATCGGCATGGCGGGATCGGCGAGCGCGATATTCTCGCGGATCGAGCGGTTGAACAGGACATTCTCCTGCAGCACCACGCCGATCTGTCGGCGCAGCCAGGCCGGGTCGATCTGCGCGATGTCGACGCCGTCGATGAGGATACGGCCGTTCGCCGGGAGATAGAGGCGCTGGAGCAATTTGGTCAGCGTCGACTTGCCCGAGCCCGAGGCGCCGGCGATGCCGAGCGTGGCGCCTGCGGGCAGGTCGAAGCCGATATCGTCGAGCGTCCACGGACCCTCGGCGGCATAGCGGAAGCGCACCTCCTCGAAGCGGATATGCCCTTCCAGCGCCGGCAGGGTGGTGCGCGATCCCGCGCCGGGCTCGGGGCCGGTGTTGAGGATGTCGCCCATCCGCTGGATCGAGATGCGGACCTGCTGGAAGTCCTGCCACAGCTGCGCCATGCGGATCACCGGGCCCGACACGCGCTGCGCGAACATGTTGAACGCGACGAGCCCGCCGACGGTGAGCGCGCCCGCGATCACCTGCTGCGCGCCGAAGAAGAGGATCGCGGCGAGGCTGAGCTTCGAGATGAGCTGGACCGCCTGGCTGCCCGAATTGCCGAGATTGATCACGCGCTGGTTGGCGGCGCTATAGGCGGCGAGCTGGCGTTCCCAGCGGTCCTGCCATTGCGGCTCGACCGCGGCGGTCTTGAGCGTCTGCACGCCCGACACGCTCTCGACCAGCAGCGCATTGTTGGCCGCGCCGCGCGCGAACTTCTCGTCGAGCCGGCGGCGGAGCGGGCCGGTGACCGTCAGCGAGACCGCGACATAGGCGGGGAGGGTGAGCGCGACGATGATGAACAGGGTGGGCGAATAGAGCCACATCGCGACGAGGAAGACGATCGTGAACAGGGGATCGACCAAAACCGTCAGCGAGGCGTTGGTCATGAACTCGCGCACCGTTTCGAGTTGGCGCACGCGCGTGACGGTGTCGCCCACGCGGCGATTCTCGAAATAGGCGAGCGGCAGGCGGAGGAGATGGCGGAAGAGGCGGCTGCCGAGCTCGACGTCGAGCTTCTGGCTCGTCTCCGAATAGAGCCGCGTGCGCAGCCAGCCGAAGGCAACCTCCCACAGCGAGACGATCACGAGGCCGATGCTGAGCACCTGCAGGGTCGCGAGGCTGTTGTGGACCAGCACCTTGTCGACGACATTCTGGAAGAAGAGCGGCGCGGCGAGGCCGAGCAGGTTGAGCGCGAACGTGATCAGCAGCACCTCGCCGATCAGCCGGCGGTACTTGACGATCTGGGGTACGAACCAGGTCATGTCGAACGCGGGCGCGGCAACATTGGCGGAATCGCGTGTGGTGACGAGCAGCAGTTCGCCCGACCAGCGCGCTTCGAGCGTGTCGCGGTGCCAGCGCTCGACCGCCTGACCGGGGCGTTGGACTGCCGCCGCGTCCTCGCCGACGCGGCCGATCACGAACCAGTCGTCGGTTCCCCGGGCGAGCACCGGCATGGGCAGGCGCCGCAACCGTTCGAAATCAGCGCGGGTGGCGCGGGCGCGCACGCCGTCCATGCGTTTGGCGAGGCGCAGCAGATCGGCCGAGGTCACCGGCTCGGCATGGCCGAGCTGATGCCGCAGGTCGTGCGGGTCCGCGGCGATCCGGTGCATGGCAAGAATCAGGGCGAAGGCGGCGAGCCCGCTGTCCGTGGCTTCCGGGGAAGCGTCGAAAGCCAGATCCTGGG
>Ga0065165_1003146_pt1 | contig 12179 bp, 19 predicted proteins | sample AraplaMF_Cvi_mMF_FD_63813 | JGI IMG/M metagenome (GOLD analysis project Ga0065165, IMG submission 63813) | Arabidopsis root microbial communities from the University of North Carolina, USA - plate scrape MF_Cvi_mMF (version 2) (version 3) | ecosystem: Host-associated > Plants > Roots >... | reverse complement strand
CTTGACCGCGAGGCTTGCGCCGGAGGATACGCGGTGGTTTGGCCACGGATCGTGAGGTCGTGGATCGCACCGCGCGTAAATTTCGGCAACCAGACGCAGATAAGTATCTTCAAGGCGGCCCCGCGCGAGAAATAGCGCTCCATGCGAGACGATCTCAGCGGGCTCGGCATCGATATAGCCGGCAACGCAGTCCGCACCGGCGTTGAGCTGGGACAGGTTGTCGCTGAACCAGGTTGGCGTCACCAAACTGTCAGCGTCCGTCGTCAACAAGACCCCATTGGCGGAGTTTTCACCGAGCTGCTCTGCGGCTTCCTGCATTGCTCGGCGTCTGGCGCCGCCCGCGGTGGCATTTCCAACCAGGGAGACCTCCAAGACCTCCAAGTGATAGGGCAAATCGGACATGAGCTTGCGGGCAACATCAGCCGTGCCGTCGGTCGCATTATTGACGAGCAACAAGACCCCGAAACGATCGGGTTCGATGGGCGCTCCCAACTGATCGCGTTGAACGGCAAGCGCCGCCAGACAGCGCGCGATTCGCTCGGCTTCGTTGCGCGCAGGAATGGCGATGATCGCCGAGCATCTTGGGAGGGGCACGCGTTCAGGCTGAACGATCGCCGACTTTTCAATCGTGCGCCAATGCATTCTGCCCTCTCACTCTAATACGCCTGAATGAAAACCGGCCAAAATGACGCGAGTTCCTAAGACGCGCATCCGTCCATGCCCTATCAGTCCGGTGGTCGGATGCTCGTTGGAGGAGACGGCCTCCATTCAAATGTGGGGAGGCTGGCCCTGGTTCAGGCCGGCGGACTTGCGGCTGGCGATGCCGCTCTGGTTCGGCGCCGTCCTCTGTTTCGTACCTTAGCGGCGCTCTAGAGAGACTTTAAGCAATTCGGCGGGCCGACATCCGACCGCCATCCACCAATATTCATCATCGCTGGGCGGAAGACCGAGCCGACCCTCATGCCCGAGCGCGCCGTCGATACCGACCGTCGGCCCCTCTGCCGACGAAGCCGCTTAGGAGGTAGCGATGTCCTCGATTCGATGAGAGACACGTGCTAGGAATATCGGGAAGACGATTGCTGACACGGCCGTGATCGCGGCGGGAAAGCAAGTCCGACCAAAGAAACGGGGCAGCACCCAATTTGGGCAATTGCTGAGTTGCGCAATTATCGGCTGAGGAGCGAAATGTTGTCTAAGGGCATTCCATAGCGTCTCGGAATGCCGCGAAACAGTATTTGCAGACTATCCCCCGGAGGGAGAGCCCGGCCCGGCACACCTTAATCGCTACGCGCCGAGATATTTCCCGGAATGGGGGAACGCCGGTCTTGGGGGACTGTTGCCTCTGCGGCGGCGGAATCATCGCAAGGAGCGGGACAGTCACCATCGCGGCCGGAGCGGCGTAACGCCCGCTTGGTCGCGATCAAGCCATCCCTCCAAGCAAGAGAAATATCATGAACAGGTCGAAGCCAACCCATTTCCGCAACTCATTGAATTTGAGAGACAAGGTGCAGGTCAAGATCCTGCGCAAGCGGCTCAAGCTGACGGATGAGCAGTTTAGCAGCGTCCTTCGCAAATCGGGCATTTCGATCTCGGCTATCGCCAAGGAAGCCGCTACTTTGAAGTAACGAACAGCAGCGACGGGCATGAAGATAGTCTCGTCTCCATTGTCTTGCGAAGCGATTGATCGTCTTTTCGATTGTTCCAGTAGCTCAATCGCGACAGATTCTTCCAGCTTCGTCGGTGTATCGCCAACGATATAGCGCCCGAGCAACCGGATCACGCGGCGCGAACATGGCTGGGTTACTGACTGCCGGCCGGTCATCATTCATTGAACACCAGCCGTCCGCCTTAATGCAGATCTGGACTCGAGCGTCCCTTTGCGCTTGATACGGATTATTTGTCCCACCGTTGTGAGCTTCCGTCCATTTTGCCGCGTCGGAGGCCGTTAACTTGTCTGCATCATTCTCGCACTGCTTTGCGATCCGAATCAGACGGTCGCGGGGTAAAGCATAGTATATCACGGCATGGGGAATTAGCGCGAGCGCAATGGCTGCTGCCAGCGTGAGCTTGATCAATCTCAGCAAATGGCGCCCCAACCGGCAAACAAAAGAGTAGAAGAAAGCTCGACAGGCTTCACCTCGGGGCCGCACGCTGCGCCAAGGTATTTCACCGCTTCACAGGCTCAGTCGGTTTCGCGGTATCCCATGGGCGTTTGCCGAACGCGTCACGATCCCATGGGCGCGCAACCGATGCTGATTTCTCTTCCAATACATCTTTAGCGCGTGCGGCCTTGATCTGGTCGCGAATTGACATTTCTGTTGCAGCAGGCGCTTGCTCGGCTGCTCGAACATTAGCACTGGATGAAAGCAGAGGATCGCGCCGACCACCAAGATCTTTTCCATCAATGCCGATAGCACGATCACCCGTTGTTGTCCGATCTATCTTCGACCCCAGCGCGGAGCTAACAACAACGATCGCCTTCCACGCAACGCAGTCGACGCAGTGATAGTCACCCGAAGGCTGCCGTGCAGCTTACGCAGGTGTGCCAGGCTAGACAGCGGACTTTGAGATCCTCGTGCGGGCCGTCGGACCAGCAACCATTTTCTGCCACATCTCTTGTCCTCCATCACCGATCGAGGCTGCACAAGGGGCATCGGTCGCTGGCACATGGAACTCCCGTCTGTCTCCGGAGTGCGTCATGACCCGGTACTATTTCGATCTCGTCGACGATGACGGCCTGTTCCTTGACGAGGAAGGTCTGGAACTTGCTGACTTTCGGGCGGCGCAGGTTGAGGCGGCAAAGTCATTGGCCGACATGGCACGGGATGCGACGTATGAATCTGGCAGTTCTTCAAAGCGCCTTATGGCAATTGCGGTACGGGACGACGCCGGTCCCGTGATGCATGTGGGGTTCGAATTTGGCGACGGAGGGCGGCAACAGTGACAGGGCCTATGGGTGCCGGCGTTGCTCCTCGATCCACCTTCGAGCATCCATGAGGTGGCCCTCGTCGCGCCGCAATAGCGGTCAAGCGTCCGCCTCACGCTTGACTGCGCCGCCTACCTCTTTTTTGCCGACCCGAAATCCGGCTGCCAGGCGACCTCTTTCCGGCTGGGCTGTGCTGCGATGACCTTGGCTTTTTCCTTCTTCGGCTTCTTGGCTTCGCGATTGCCGCGTTGCTGTCCCTTGGCCATGACGTCCATCTCCTGTTGGGGTTCAAGTTCTTTCAGTTCGTCCGACTGCAGGATGCGCCCGCGAGGCGTGCAGACGCGGACATCCATGTAACCGTCGCGCAGCAGCTTTCGCGCGAGCCGCAGTGCAACGATCGCGCTGCCACGGCCGAGATTGGCGCTGCCATATTCGTTGGCCCCCATGACCAGGTAAGGCACGCGCGTTGCCTTAGCCATTGAGGATGGCCGCAGCACACACCAGAAGCAAAAGGAATAACGGAACGATCACCGGCGGGACCATCCATTCCGAGGCGCGAAAACGCGACATCGAGCGCTCCCGCAACTCTGTCGGCGGGAGCGCACGTGACCCTCAGTCACCGGTCGATGCCGTTGAGAAGTGCGGTGATGCGACAACCCTACGCCTGCGAGGCGCCAATAGCGAGTGCTAAAACGCAGTTCGGGCAAGGCTGCACTGCGACGTCAGCGCGCGGCAATGGCGAATGTGCTGGCTATTGCTCAATGACGGGCGCATGGTCGTCGCTGTCGGTCGGTTAGGGCCCCTCTTGCAAAAAGGCAGGCGTGCATGACCATCCGCTCACGGCGAGAGACCGTCACGTTCAGACATCCGTTCCGAATCCGCGGCATCGAGCGGCTGCTGCCCGCCGGCGCCTACGAGGTCATCACTGATGAAGAGACGATCGAGGGTCTCACCTTCTCGGCCTATCGCCGCATCGCGACGATGATTATGGTGCCGGCGGAAGGCGTTCGCGACTCAATGGAGATGCTCTCGATCGGCTCAGTCGATCTCGCCAATGCGCAGGCTGCGGATGCGAGCGCCGCGCATGACTGACCATCCCGTAGATCTCGACAAGCATCGCGGCATGGCTGCGCAGAAGGCTACCGATCTGCGCCGCGCGCTGGCAGACGTCGAGGCCCATGTCAGGGAATTGCGTGAGCGGGAGGCCGAACTTGAACACCGCATGATGACGGTGCCCGCCGCTTCCTGGCCGGAGGCGGCGGTCAAGGCGCGGCACCTGCTCAACCTCTATGCCGCGAGCCTGCCTGCCGAGGATACGAGGCACCGGGCGCTGGTCGCGTCGTTGCTCGACGACTTCGTCCGGCTCTCGGGCGAGGACTGACGGCAGAGCAACTCTCCGCGCGCGCGATCGTGCCAGCAACGGTCACTTAAAGGAGGAAGCCATGACGCTCACGAGCGGTCGCTACATCGGCCACGAATATGACCGGATGATCGTGCTGTTCTCGATGCAGGACGGCGGTAAGGAAATTCCCTGCGCGATCTCGACCACCGCGATGGACTATCTTGAGCGCGGCCCGCAGGTCCGCCCCGAGCAGCGCGAAGCCCAATTCGTCCGCCTACGCGACCGCATCGAGGCCCGCGCGGCCAGCAAGTATCGAGCGACGGAACTTGAAGGAGATCCTCGAGGTATCGTGCTGCGCGGCATCGATTTCAGAACCTAACAACATGCCATGACGTGATCTGGGAATCGCTTATAACGATCAACAGTTTTTCTTGAACGATCAGCGGACGGCCCTGAACTCCGATGGTCCCTCGATCAAACGCTGCCTTCGCATCGCTTGATCATCGCCATTCGCAGAATTGTCCGCCCTCTCGTCTATAACTTTGCCAGCCAGGTGAGCGGCACGCGCGCGTTCGGTCAGAATGCGATGATCACTCGTGCCCGTCTTCGTCATCTCGATCTCCTGGATTATAGACCGCGACTGAAATCTGGCAGCTACGCCCCCCGCCTTTGCTGCGTCGAACTCGGCGCAACCACCATGGCAATTAATCTATGGCAATAGCGTTCCTCTACGCGCATTCCCGTTATGCGCGCTCTTTGCCGGCGATCTGCGGCAAGGGAGGCTTGCGCTCGGGAAGCTTCTTTTTCGGGGGCGCCGGCAGCAAACCTTCCCTGATGGCCTGCTTCCGAGCGAGCTTACGGGCCCGGCGAATAGCCTCGGATTTTTCGCGCGTCTTTCTTTCGGAAGGCTTTTCGTATGAGCGCCGCTGCTTCATTTCGCGAAAGACACCTTCGCGTTGCATCTTCTTCTTCAGAACACGAAGGGCCTGGTCGACATTGTTGTCGCGAACAAGTACCTGCAATTGACATTCCTCGCTGCGCAAGTCCTGCATGCAGCCAATTGCGCAGGAGTCTCGCGGCGATTGCGATGATGGGAGTGACGGCGTCTTCTTCCGCCGGCCTCGAACAAGCCGGTCTATGCGTCACGGCAATCAAGTTCGGTAGCGCAACGTGACCACTGTCAGCCGCGCTGTCAATGGATAGTGCCGTTCCCACACGTCGTTTGGAGCCCCTCGATCGCAAGGGAACGTTCGCCCACACGCGCTCGTGTAGCAGCGCTCTCGGAAACAATTTTGAGTGTTGCCTTGCAAAAAACCGAAAATGATATATATCAGAGGAATTCGATTAGCCGCTGTGCCTTGTTGAACGCGCCCGCGGGCTCCTTTTCCAAAGACATCGACGAAGTTGAAGTTATCGCGTGATCGTCACGCGATGCGCGCTCGCGCGCTTTGGAGAATGAAAATGACGACAGGTACTGTTAAGTGGTTCAACGGCCAAAAAGGCTTTGGATTCATCCAGCCGACCGACGGCACCAATGATGTGTTCGTTCACATCAGCGCGGTCGAACGGGCTGGCCTTGCGGGTCTCGCCGAGGGCCAAAAGGTCAACTTTGAGGCCAAGACCGACAAGATGCGCGGCAAAGTGAGCGCCGAAAACCTTTCGCTGGCTTGATTTGTCGACGCCGCTTTCACGGATGTACTGAAACGGCAGGCTGCCCGCTCGATCTTCGGATGGAGCGGGTTTTGTTTTTCATCATGCGGGTTGAGGATGATCGCCAGGAAATCGGCAGAGCCGTCGCCCGAAGGCATCTCGCGCTCGAACCGCAAGCGATTGGCCACTGAAGACGGCGTGCGGGCCTTGGCTGACGCGGAACGGCAGGCCATCGAGGTACGAAAGAACATGGCGCGCCTCCGCGAGCTGCGTGAGGCCAAGGAAGTTGCCGACATCGCGTTTCGGGCATCGCTGCCTGCGCCCGCACCGACGAAGCGCAAAAACAGGTCGGCGCGATAGTCGAACTCGCGATCGCACGGCATCATCGTGAAACGGAATTGCACGGGCTGGGTGGATGCCTAGAGTCAAAGCAGACGGCGGAGGAACGATCACTTTCATGCTTGCGCTTGGCGCAGCACGGCAGGTGTGCAGGCTTACAACGACGTTTCAGACCGACAAGCAGGCCTTCAGTTATCTTCACAAATATCGAAAAGAATTCGAGCATGTCGCCCGTGCGCGGCTCGCCTCCGGCGAGCTCGAAAACGGAATCGTCGTGCTCTCGATGCTCTAGATCGAGAGTGACGATTATGCCCGGGGGTCTTTCGGCTTGGCTTCACGCGCCAATCGGGCCGCCTTCAGACGATCGTGATTATCGTGCAGGGATTGCTGATCTTTCGCGTAATCGGTCATTGGTTTTTCTGTTCGTACCGCTTTGAACGCGTTGTTCGCCTCCCGCAGATGCCGGGTAGCCTTCGCTTCGCTTTTCATCATTTTGATCTCCAGGAATTGGATCTGCGCCGGTCTGGGGCTCGGATATTCGCCATGGCAGCCCAAGCGATATATGTCCCGGGAGCGGACCAGCGTTAACGCTCCGCTTTGCGCCAGAACTTTCGCGAGGTCCCAGCGCGTTGTCGAACAACGGCAAGCGGACGCTGCCTATACTTATCAACGCTTTCGCGGGACGCAGGTTCCCGAGGGGCGAGCCGAAGCTCAGGTTAGCACATCATCTGCGTGTTGTGCGCGTTTCCTTGCCGATTCCTGAAGGCGGTAATCGCCATATGCACCAAGTGTAGTTTTCCCTCGACCGCGGGTGAAATGTCGAACGGGTAGGCGTCGGCAAGACCAAGCGAGCGGTTGAGGCGGTTGATCGTCAGAGCGAGCGGGGTCCACAACTCAAGGAGCGCACCGAAATCGCTTTCCAGATACGGGTCATTCAGCGTGTGCTGTCCGCGCGCGTCCAACGACAACGGAAGTCCTGCCAGGGAATCCAGGGTCGAGACGATGTGCAGGAAGTGGGCGAAAGTCTCTGCCCAGTCTTCCCAGGGATGAGACGTCGCATACATGCTAATGTGACCTGCCGGATCGCAAGACCGATCCTGACGGGCATAATAGTCGGCAAGCGCAGCCTGGTAGTTCTCGGTCTCGTCGCCAAAGACCAGCCGAAACGGCGCCCGAAAGCCCGCTTGGTGGATCAGGGCATTCCAGTAAAAGTGCCCTATTTCGTGTCGAAAGTGACCAAGCAGGGTGCGATAGGGTTCGCGAAAGGAAACACGCCTGATCTCGCGTTGCACGTCGTCGGCCTCCGCAAGATTGAGCGTTATCAGGCCGGATTCGTGACCGGTCATGACCGGCCCATGCTCGTCCGAGAGAATCTCGAATGCCAGGTGAAATCCACCCGCGAACACGATGGGCAGGCGAAGCCGTCTCAGGTCGTAGATGAGCCTGCGTTTGGCTTCCTCCACTCGCTTCCAGAGGGCTACGTTACGCGGATTTTGCGTGGCGGGAATGACGTGAGTCAGGGAGCACGACATGCAGTAAGGAGTCGTCGCAACCGCGCACCAGTTGCAATCGATGATATTCCGGTTAACGCATTCAGTGGCACTTTCCGCGCCGATCATTGCCATGTTTTCGGGATCGAAGATCAACGGCTGCATACAGCCATTGCATTTGGAGAGCTCGAAGGCCGATAACTGCCCGCAATGAGGGCATTTGAAATCTCTCATGATGGCCCACGACCATTGAGGGTGTCGATCAACGCACGTTGCTTCTTCAACGCGCGCTTCCTCAGAATATCAGCATCGGCCTCGCTCACAGTGCGACACGCGCCCTGGTAGGAGGCCTTCCCGGATACAGGCTGTGCTCGCCAGTCTTGCGCCGGTTGAACGGACATGGGCGTAACTCCGGATCGCATTTTCATCTTCAACAAAGCCTTCAGTTTGAAACGGGTTCCCGCCAGGCGCCGGGCGGATGTTCTCAACGCAATCGAGCATACGGCTGGCGGTCGGCACTGCGATGGCATACTGTTCACACCCGAGCGCTCGCAGCCTTCATCGGTGACGATGCCCCAACGGGTTTCGCGACGATCGCAATCATCTCTTTGGAGCTACATCCATGAAGATCCGCGTCGGCTTCGAGATGATCTACGACTTTCCGCAACCGACCCCTCTTATCGCGGTTGTCGGCACTCACTTTACACGGGCATCCGACATTGTCCTGCCCGATCATCTTGTCAGCGAGCCGTCGGTGCCGATCACGCCATACCGCGACGGTTTCGGAAATTGGTGTAGCCGTCTTGTCGCGCCCGCCGGCCGCATGCGCCTCACAGCGGACGGCACGGTCCGAGACAGCGGTGTACCCGACGTGATCGTACCATCGGCCCGGCAGCACGCAGTGGAAGATCTTCCGTCGGACACCATCGCATATTTGCTCGGCAGTCGGTATGTCGAGACTGACCGACTTACCGACGTGGCGTGGAAGTTGTTCGAGAGGACCGCGCCCGGATGGGCACGAGTCAAGGCGATCTGCGACTTCGTGCATGACCACATCGCTTTCGGCTACGAGCACGCCCGCTCGACCAAGACCGCCTGGGAAGTGTTCAACGAAGGCAAAGGCGTTTGCCGGGACTATGCACACCTGGCTATTGCGTTCTGCCGCTGCATGAACATTCCTGCGCGCTACTGCACCGGCTATCTCGGTGACATTGGCATGGAGCCTCCCTATGCCGCCGGCGATTTCGCGGGCTGGTTCGAAGCGTATATCGGTGGTCGCTGGTACACGTTCGATCCGCGTAACAACATTCCGCGGATTGGTCGCGTCCTGATCGCGCAGGGCCGAGATGCCGCCGACGTTCCGATCACCCAGACATTCGGACCCAACACGTTGCTGAGTTTCAAGGTTTGGACCGACGAACTCACCGGCTGATCGCAAAAGGGCTGCAATGCGACGGTCCATATCGACTCCCCGGAACCGCGAAAGACAGAACTATTGCCCGGCCTTATTCGCTTCAAAGGTCAATGCGGCTTGAAATACGTGCCCGGCTCCCGTTCGAACCTCGATAGCAAAATCCGGCCGGCTTTCCTCACCGGCCAAATCGCGCGCCAATCCCGCCAATGTGTGAGCTGCCTCCATCTCGGCCTCACGTTGCGTCGAAAACTCCATTCCATCTTCGTCCGGGTACAGTTCCCGATCGTCTCTTATATCGAAGAAATATCGGATCATCATGAGCGCCCTGTTGGAAAGATGTCTGCGCCAGCGCGAGAGGTCCGAAAGCCGATCCGGGAATCGAATTACATTGGCGGTTGAAGTCCCGGAGCACTGAGCCACCTGTTCATCTCCAGGGCAACATCGATCTGCCGGGCCTTCTGAAGTAGTTCGGCGCGCCGGACGCAAACAGGCATCTCTTGAGCCTCCTGGCGCAAATTGATCGCCTCTTGAGTGAGACGGTATTCGAATGTCGAAGATTGAGACTCGCTACGAACCTGCACGGCTTTCTCCCTTGAATGGGCGGGAGCGCGACAGGCGTTCTCATCACCGATGGTTGCCTCGGGTGGGGCGGTGACGACCTTGATATATGTGCTCGAAGGCGCTCCGACCAGACATGATTGAAGAAATGTTTTTGGACAGCCTCACGGCTAGTCGAGTACTCCCACTGGAGCCGGAGCCACAGTCGAGATGGAGGCGTCCGTTCTCACAGGCAGCCTCAATGTTTCGTGCTCTCACTTCGATAGACGATCGATACGCAGAAAAGCCGTTCAGTCATCGAGCGCACTTCAACCGCCAAATCTGGACGACTGCCTTTGAACACGGACTCTCTGGCGATCCCCGTCAGCGTTTGCATCGCTTCAACTTCAGCAGCCTTCTGATTGGGCAGTCGTAATCCTTCCTCGTCGGCGAAAAACTCGCGGCCACTCTGGATGTCAAAGAAATAGCGTTCCATAAAAGCACTCCACTTCCGTGCAGGCGGGAGCGCTCTCGGTCTCTCAGTCACCGACGCCTACGGGACAAGCCTCGGCCGGTGATCGGAAGACAATACGCCAGCTCTAACTTGGTTGCCAGAGGTTCCGGGGCCAGCCGGGTCTAAGCAGCGGCAACTTGGACAGGCTGCCTCCGTAAGCGCCTCAGAATTTAATTTCAGCCATGGGGCATCGACCACCATCACCTGACTTGGTCGATGGGTTGTTCTGACGAAGACGATCAGACCGGTGGCTGCAGACTCTGCTTACTCGCAAGACCGGCCTTGGTCGTTGCGGGCATACTGAACTCAAAAATTGTCTCTTTGCCGCTCGAGACGGCCTTAAGCGTCCCGTCATGGGCTCGGGCAATCTCGGATGCGATGAAGAGGCCGAGACCTAAACCTTGCTGGCTGGGACGGTCGCCGCGGGTGTACGGCAAAAACAGGCTTTGCATCGCCTTATCCGAGATCGGCGTACCGTAGTTTGTCACCCTGAGGGTAAATCTTCCATCTCCCGTCTTCGCGGAAACAATGATTGGCTTGTCGCTGTCGCCATAGGTGATCGCATTCCCGAGTAGATTGGAGAATAATTGGCTGATCTTGATGCGATCGCATCGAACCGGCTCGCTCAGGGCAATACCGGTTTCGATGTTGAGGTCTGGCCACGCCAGACGCATTTCGTTGACAACGTGTTCGATCACGGGGGTCAGTGGCTCGTTTGCGTCGGGCCTGATCGTCAATCCGCCGCCGAGGCGGCCGCGGGCAAAATCCATGATGTTGTCCACCAGACCCGCCATTCGCATCACGGATTTCTGGATTGATGCGACGATGTCAGGCGCTCGCTCGCTATTCGCATTCTTGAGGAGAACACGCATGCCGCCGGCTATTGACGCCAGCGGATTGCGGAGGTCGTGCCCCAGCACGCCGATAAACTGCTCGCGTAGCTCCGACGTCTTTCGTTCGTCAAGCAGATCGGCTTGGGTGCTTTTCAGGTCCGCTTCGGCAGACTGCCGCCCCATCTCACTGGCCAGCAGGCTTTCCGACCTCGCGGTAAGGTCGGCTTGAGAGCGCTCGAAGCGCTCATTAAGATCGAGCTGTGCAGCAATCAACTCCCCAAAGAGCCGCACGCTATCGACGACCTCAGGTCGATCTATGTCGCGGGGTCGCGGATCGATCGCGCAGAGCGTGCCCCAGATCTCTCCGTTCGCACGCTTGATCGGAGCCGAGATGTAGCTCCTGAAACCATACATGCGCGGCGTCGGGTGGTTGCAAAATTCGGCATCCGTCTCGACGTCATCGATGACAACGAGTTCGCCATGGTCGCGAATCTCATTGCAGATCGTCGTTTCGACGCGAAGCTCGCTCCCTTCCACGAGGCCGAAATCGATGCTGTCACGAACGGCACAGCACAACCAACGATCGCTGGTCACTCTCGCAACCGCTACAAAGCCCATGCCCGTGATTCGGGTTACAGCATCCAAAATTTTGGGAACAGCGTTGATCTGCTGAACAGCAGTCATGTCGGCGCTGAGATCGGTCATCATTGGAATATAATCAGGGAGCATTGCGGTTCCAAGACCAACGCCCGAAGAGGTGAAACGTTCTCGGAACAATGCTAGGCGGCTGGAGTTACCTGTCGACCTCTAGAGTAAAGTACCCCCATTCGGTGGCTCACAAATTCCTTGTGTTGATAGTCGAAGACGAGTTTCTCATTCGTCTGAGCGCGGCTGAGATGGCGCGCGAGCTGGGTTTTGAGGTCCTCGAGGCCGTGGATGCGGATCATGCAATCGAGCTTTTGGAGACCACCGCCGACATCGCGATCGTATTTTCCGATATCCAGATGCCTGGCTCGATGGACGGCCTGGGACTTCTAGCCATTGTTCGCAACCGTTGGCCTCCGATCGCACTGCTGGTCACTTCGGGCCAGGTAGAACCTGCCGTCGAGGATCTTCCCGCCGGAGCCCGCTTCC
>Ga0065165_1003145_pt1 | contig 12187 bp, 10 predicted proteins | sample AraplaMF_Cvi_mMF_FD_63813 | JGI IMG/M metagenome (GOLD analysis project Ga0065165, IMG submission 63813) | Arabidopsis root microbial communities from the University of North Carolina, USA - plate scrape MF_Cvi_mMF (version 2) (version 3) | ecosystem: Host-associated > Plants > Roots >... | reverse complement strand
TGCGCGACGACCTCGCCGCCATGGACGCCGGCGCCGGGGCCCATGTCGATGACGTAATCGGCGGTGCGGATCGCGTCCTCGTCATGCTCGACGACGAGCACGGTGTTGCCGAGGTCGCGGAGACGCCGCAGCGTGGCGAGCAGCATGTCGTTGTCGCGCTGGTGGAGGCCGATGCTCGGCTCGTCGAGGACGTAGAGCACGCCCGACAGCCCGGAGCCGATCTGGCTGGCGAGGCGGATGCGCTGGGATTCGCCGCCACTGAGGGTGCCGCTGGTGCGATCGAGGTTGAGATAGTCGAGCCCGACATTGTTGAGGAAGCCGAGGCGCTCGTCGATCTCCTTGAGGATCGCGCGGGCGATCTCCTTGCTCTGCGGGGTGAGCTGGTCGGGGAGGGTGGAAAAGAAGGCGAGCGCGTCGACCACCGAGAGACGGGTGACGCTCGAGATGTCGCGCATCGCGACCTTCACGGCCAGCGCCTCGGGCTTGAGGCGGGCGCCGTGGCAGACCTCGCAGGGGTGCGACGCCTGGTACTTGCTGAGCTCCTCGCGCATCCAGGCGGACTCGGTCTGGAGCATGCGGCGGTTGAGGTTGCCGATCACGCCCTCGAACGGCTTCTTGACGTCATACGACTTGCGGCCGTCGACGAAGGTGAGCGTGACGGGCTTGCCCTTGGTGCCGTGAAGGATCGCATAGCGATGCTCCTCGGGCAGGTCCTTCCACGCGGTGTCGAGGCTGAAGCCGAACTCGCGGGCGAGGCTGCCGAGCACCTGCATGTAATAAGGCGAGGGCGGGTTGGACTTGGCCCAGGGGACGATCGCGCCCTTCTTGATCGTGAGGTCGTGATTGGGGACGACCAAGTCCTCGTCGAACACCAGTTTCTCGCCGAGGCCGTCGCAGGCGGGGCAGGCGCCCTGGGGGGCGTTGAACGAGAACAGGCGGGGTTCGATCTCGGCGATGGTGAAGCCGCTGACCGGGCAGGCGAACTTCTCGGAGAAGACGATGCGGTTGGCGGGGATGCCGGTGTTCTTCATGCCACCGGTGTTCCCCTCCCGCTTGCGGGAGGGGTTAGGGGAGGGGCTGTCCTGGCCCTCTGCCTTGAACGTCTGGGGCGCCTCTCGGACAGCCCCTCCCCCGACCCCTCCCGCAAGCGGGAGGGGAGAAGAAAGGGCGTCCACCGTCGTATCGACCAGGTCGATATATGCCAGCCCCTCGGCGAGCTTGAGCGCCTGCTCGAAGCTCTCCGCCAGACGCGTGGCGATCTCGCCGCCGACCACCAGCCGGTCGACCACCACTTCGATGTCGTGCTTGCACTTCTTGTCGAGCGCCGGGGCTTCCTCGATCAGATAGGTCTCGCCGTCGATGCGGACGCGCTGGAAGCCGGCCTTCTGCCACTCGGCGAGCTCTTTCCGGTACTCGCCCTTGCGGCCGCGGACGACCGGGGCGAGGAGGAGCAGGCGGGTGCCCTCGGGCAGCGCGAGGACGCGATCGACCATCTGGCTGACGGTCTGCGCGGCGATCGGCAGGCCGGTCTCGGGCGAATAGGGGATGCCGACGCGCGCCCAGAGCAGGCGCATGTAATCGTAGATCTCGGTGACCGTCGCGACCGTCGAGCGCGGATTGCGGCTGGTGGTCTTCTGCTCGATCGAGATGGCGGGGGAGAGGCCCTCGATATGATCGACATCGGGCTTCTGCATCATCTCGAGGAACTGGCGCGCATAAGCCGAGAGCGACTCGACATAGCGGCGCTGGCCCTCGGCATAGATGGTGTCGAAGGCGAGGCTCGACTTGCCGCTGCCCGACAGGCCGGTGATCACCGTCAGCGTGTCGCGCGGGATATCGATGTCGACACCCTTGAGGTTGTGCTCACGCGCGCCGCGGACGGAAATGGTGGTAAGTGCCATGCCGGTGGTTCTAGCTTTGTTCTTCGAGGGATTCCAGTGGTGGATGTAGGAACGGCGCTGCCGAGATGCGAGGGGATGCGCAATCTCCCTTAGCCCGCCGCCACGATGCGTGGCGGCGGGCGCTGCGTCGGTCAGTCGAGCGCGCAGCCCTGCAGCATCGTCGTGCCGGCGAGAGCGGTGACGCTGCGGCAGGAAACCGTGATGCGGTCGCCTTTGGCGAGTTCGGCGAGCTGCCCGCGCGTGCCCGCGGGGAAGTTGACCACCACGTAGTTGAAGCGCGTCCGGCCTTCGAGCGACAGCGCCGGGGTCGGGCCGGGGGTGACCATCGTCGCGATCCGGCCCGACACGGTGACCGGGCCGTCATAGCGCGCGCGGGCGCCGTCGGGATCGGCGTTGAACGCCGAATCGAGGCTGGCCGCGGTGGTCGTCGTGGCGTCGGCCTCGGCCGGCGCGGCTTCGGTTTCGGCAGGCCGGGCGTCGGCGCGCCCGCCGCTGGCGGCGGCGGTTTCGGTGCGCTGGGAGCGTTCGGTGGCATTGTCGCCGGCGATCGGGCGGGCGCCGTCGCGCTGGGTCCACCAGGCGATGGCGATGACCGCGAGTGCGACGATGATCACCACCGGCAGGATCAGGCCGCCGCGCCCCGGACGCGCGGAGGGATGGACGACGGGCTGGGGCGCGGGTCCCGATGCCGGGCGCGGGGCGGCGGCAGCCTGCGCCGGTGCGGTCTCGGCTGCGGTCGCCGCGCCGCATTTGGGGCAGAAGCGCGCATCGTCGGGAAGCGTCGTGCCGCATTGGCTGCAAAAGGCCATTTCACCCTCCTCGTCCAGATTGCCGCGACGACGCGGCAGGGGTTGAATCGTTCCGTGCTCGTATGGGGCGAGGCTGGTGCGCCGCCCGCAGGCAAGCGCTCAGTTGGACAACTGAGACAAGGCCTGGAAGATTTCGGCGGCACTCTCCCCGGTGAGCCGCTTGCACCACCGATCGAGGATCCACACCGCCAGCAGGCCGAACACCGCAATGCCGATCAGGCCTGCAATCTGTCCCAACCCGCTCAGCAGCGCGAAGCCGAGGAGCGCGCCGGCGATGCCGCCGAAGAACTCGCCGATCACGAACAGGATCAACAGCAACCGCCGGCCGCGGCGGACGGGCGCGGGGCGCGGTTGCTTGTAGCTGCGCAGCGTGGCGCGGGGGCGCTCGCGGGCCGGGCGCGGCGGCGCCAGCGGAGGGCGGTCGGCCAGTTCCCGCGCGGGTGCGAACATCGCCCAGCGCAGCGAGCGATAGAGCGCAAAGGCGATTGCGATCAGCAGAGCGCCCATCAGTATCATGCCGCCGGGCTCGTCGCCGCGGGGAAACCAGATCGTCGTCACGAGCGCGGCGGCGATCACCGCGAGCCCGAACGCGAGGGTGTGGAGCAGGAAGCTCACGCCGCCCCGCGCGATGTAGCGGTCTATTTCCGGCTCGGTGACGGGCAGCGCCGGCCCGGTGCCGTTGGCCCGGTAGACGAAACCGTCGCCAAGCCGCTCGAACTGCAGCGCCATGCCGGCGCCGAACAGGGAGAGGATGCCCATATCGTCCTCCATCTTCCCGCGCACTACGCACGAGGGGTGAATCAGGTGCCGGTCTTGCCGGCTGCGGCGATGCTCTCGCGCACGCGGGCGAGCGCCGCCGCCTCGACGTCGCGCTGGCCCATCGCCGCCCAGGACCCGCTGACGTCGAACATGCAATGGCCGTGGACCGTTGCGACCAGCGAGCGCGCCAGCGTGCCGATCGCGTCGTCGGGCTGGCGGCCGAGCGCGGCGGCGACTTCGCGCACCACGATCAGCATCAGCCGTGCCCGTGCCTCGGCCTGATCGGGCGATATCGCCTCGGGCGGGGCGCGATGCTCGTAGATCGCCGACCAGCGCAGCGGATTGCTCCGCGCGAAGGCGAAATAGGCGGCGACCAAAGCCGCGATCCGATCGCTGTCGGCCTCGACCAGCCGGGCCTCGAGCGAGTCCGCCCACAGCGCGAAGGTGCGGGTGTTGATCGCAGTGACCAGCCCGTCGACATTGCCGAAGACGTTGTGGATCGTCCCGATCGTATAGCCGACCCGCTTGGCGACCTCGCGGGCGGAAAAGCCGGAAAAGCCGGTTTCGGCCATCAATGCCTCGCCGGTCTGCAGGATCAGTTCGTGCAGTTCCGCGCGGCTGTGATCGGATCGTCTGCCCATGAAGTCTCGCTGATTGGTCGGAAGGGACCACCGCCGGCGCAGGCGCCGGCGGTGGTGAAATGCCTTAGCCTGCGCGGCGGAACAGCACACCGCTGTGCGGCGTCGTCCGGTTCGAGGCGCCCAGGCCGTGGAGAGAAGTGACGATCCCGTTGCGCGTCCGGGTGAGGGTGAACAGCTGCGCGCCCGAGGGATAGCGCCCCCCGATATTGCCCGTGCCGAACTTGTAGAACTTCACGATGATCGAATTGGCCCGCGGAGTGACCGTGCACTGGATCCGGCGGTTGGTCTGGAAGCCCTGGCCGGTTAGCGTGCACCCGGTCGAGCCGTTGCCCGGCCCGATCGCGAGCGTGTAGGTGATGAACGCCGCGATGCTGTCCGATGGCGTCGTGCCGCCGTGACGGCCGACCTCCTCTTCCCAGACATAGCGGCCGGTCCAGCCGGCGACCTGGGCGCTGGCGGCGGCGGGGAGCGTCACCGCCGCGGCAGTGAGCGTGAGGGCGATCGACTTGGTCCACATAGGAAGCTTCGTCACGATGCGTCTCCTTGGATTGGCGTTGATGAACGTTTGAACGGGCGCCCGGCCTCAGCGGCTGAGCAAGGACATCCGTCCGGTGAGCGGGGTGATCGCGAAATCGGCACCGCCGCGCGGCGACGGCCACATCGCGACCTGGAAGCGCTGCTTCGCGGCGCAGGCGTTGACGGTCCAGATCTCGTAATGGCCGCCGAGCGCGACTGCCGGCCGGGTCGGCTGCTGCGGCACGAAGCCGCTCGGCATCACGGCCATATGGGCCGAAAACAGCATCGAGCAGCCGCCGCTGCGCTTCGAATACGCGGCGATCTGCTGGAGCATGTCGCTGGCGAGTTGCTGGCTGGCGAGCGTGCGTCCGGAAATCGTGATGGTGGACGCTGCAGCGGGCTGGACCAGCAGGGCGGCGGCCGTTGCGGCCGCGGCGATGAAGTGCTTGCGCTTCATGGTCGTTCTCCTTCGTCCCGCTCCGCCGGGGGGCGGGAGCGAGTGACCAACGCTGGCCACGGAGAGATAATTGATCAGCGATCAGTTTAGTTCAATTGATCAGCGATCAATTGTGCGCGGGACGCGATGGGGCGTTTTGGCGCACGGCGCCGCCTGGCTCACGCCGACCGCGCCAGCGCCTCGGTCACCTCGCGTACCCGCGCCGGGCGCGCGCCGGCGTCGCAAAGCTCGAGCGCGTCCTCGAGATCGGCCGCCCTGGCACCCAGCCCCGCTTCCTTGAACATGCCTGCCGAACCGGCGAGCTTGTGGAGCAGGCTGCGCAGCTCGGCGATCGACTCGTCGTCGAAGCGCTGATCGGCGGCGAGGCCCTCGGCAAAGGCGAGCAGCTCGGCCTTGCGCGCGTCGTAGCGGGCGCGCAGATCGGGCGAGATGGTCAGCTTCGGCACCGGCGCCGGCGCTATTTCGGGGGCGAGCAGCTCGGGCGCGATCGTCTCGGCGCGGGTCCAGCGGCGGATCAGCTTGCCGAGATCGGCGAGCTGGACCGGCTTGGCGATGTGCGCCTGCATCCCCGCGGCGAGGCAGGCGGCGACGTCGTCGGAATAGGCATTGGCGGTCAATGCGAGAATCGGCAGCACGTCGGGGCCGAAGCCCGCGCTGCGAATCTGCCGCGTCGCCTCGATCCCGTCCATCACCGGCATCTGCATGTCCATCAGCACCAGATCGAAGGGCGTGCCGGCCTTCGCTGCCGCAGCGACGGTCTCGCAGGCCTGCGCACCGTCGGGGACGGTGGTCGAGTCGTGGCCGAGCTTGGCGAGCATCGCTTCCATCAGCGCCTGGTTGACGTCGTGATCCTCGGCGAGGAGGATCTTGAGCGGGCGCTCGGGCTGATCCTGGCGCGCATCGCTCGGCGCGGCATGGGCATCGCCGGGCTCGGCGAGGCGCAGCGGCACGCGCAACGTGAAGCGGGTGCCGACGCCTTCCTCGCTGGTCAAGGTGAGCGAGCCGCCCATCAGCGTGGCGAGCTGGCTGCTGATCGCGAGGCCGAGCCCGGTGCCGCCGAAGCGGCGCGCGGTCGACTGTTCGGCCTGGACGAACTGCTCGAAGATCGCCGCCTGGCGGTCCTGCGCGATGCCGATGCCGGTATCGGCGACGGTGATCTCGATATTGGCGCGATTGTCGTGCCAGCCGCGGCGCGCCTCGATCGAGATGCTGCCGGCTTCGGTGAACTTGACGGCGTTGCCGAGCAGATTGAGCACGATCTGGCGCAGTCGCAGCCCGTCGACCAGGACGAACATCGGCAGCTCGGGCTCGACATCGAACCAGACGCGCAGGTTCTTCTGCGCGGCGGCGGGCTCGATCAGCTTGACGCAGTTGCGCAGCGCATGGCGGAAATCGACGCGCTCCGGGGAGATCTGCATCTGCCCCGCCTCGATCTTCGAGATGTCGAGAATGTCGTTGAGCAGGCGCATCATCGCCTTGCCCGAATCGACGATGAGCTGGGCGTGGCGCGCCTGCTGCTTGTCGAGATCGCTGTGAAGCAGGAGATCGGCGAAGCCGAGCACGCCGTTCATGGGCGTGCGGATCTCGTGGCTCATATTGGCGAGGAAGCTCGACTTGGCGCTCGCTGCGGCTTCGGCGCGGTGACGGGCGATCTCGAGCGCGAATTCGAGATGCTTGCGCTTGGTGACGTCGCGCAGCGAGGCGATGACTTCGATCGGCGCGCCGGTGTCGGGATCGCGGACGAGGCCGCAAACCGCCTCGATCCAGGTCTCGCCGGGGCTTCCGCGCTTGGCGATGCGCTGGGTGGCGGTGCCGCGCTCGATCTCGCCGCGCGCGAGCCGGGCATAGAAAGCGAACAAGGCCGGCTTGTCGTCGGGATGGACGAGTGCGGCCATCGAGCCGCCGACCGCGAGCTCGGGGGGCACGCCGAGCACCGGCTCGGTCGAGGGCGAGGCATAGGTCAGGATGCCGTCGAGATCGATGCGGAACACCGCATCGGTGGCGTTCTGGGCCAGCAGGGCAAGCTGTGCCTCGGCGATCTCGCGGCGGGCGATGTCCTGTTCGAGCTGGTCGTTGGCGGTGCGCAGTGAGAGCATGCGGTCGCGCCGGTCGCGCAGCACGAGAAGCGCGAGAAGCAATACGAGGAAGGCGCTGCCAACGAAGGCGATCTGGACGGGCTGCTCATAGGCATTGGAGCGATCGAGCCGGCGGGCGAGCAGGCGCTTCTCCTCGCCCTCGATCTCGGCGATGACCTGGAGCAGGCGCGCGCGCGACTGGCGTGCCGTGGGGCTGTGCAGCAGCGTGATCGCTTCGGCATTGCGGCCGATGTCGTGGAGCCACATCGAGCGCTCGGCGCTGGCCATGCGTTCGTTGACCAGCGAAATCAGCCGGGCGATGCGGATGCCCTGGCCGCTATTGTCGAGCGTGCTCGCGCGCAGCGCCTCGAGCTCCGGGGGGAGCGTGCGCGCCATCTCGGCGAGGACCTGACGCTCGGTATCGTCGCCGGTGAGCAGATAGCCGCGGCGCGACATTTCGGCGCGCAGGGTGATGATGCGGACCTTGGACAGTCGATCGCTGACCGTGAAGGTGTGGCGGACCCAATTTTCCGCAGTCTGCTTCTGCCACGCGAGCCACATGCCCGAAGCGGCGCAGCAGATCAGCAGAAGAAACACCGCCGCGATCATCCGTCGCGACTGGTGCCGTTTGGCATTCGTCATCTTCGAGTTCCCTGAAACTCCCGATTCTTCATATAGAGCGAAAACGCCAACTTTGGGTTGCGAAGGGAAACCAGCGGCGCGGGCGATTTCTCCTCCGGTGCGACCCGGAATGGTTCGCGTGCGTTATAAAGGCTAGAACAGGGTCTAGTATCGAGGGCTTTTGGCATGGCGCGGATCATCATCGCGGACGACGACGAGCTGGTGGGCGAGATGGCGCGCGACGCGCTGATCGCCGCCGGGCATGGCGCGGGACTGGTGAGCAACGGCGCCGACGCGCTGGCGATCGTCAAGGCGCGCCGCCCCGACCTGCTGATCCTCGACTGCAACATGCCCGAGATCTCCGGCGTGCTGCTCGTCCAGGAGCTCCGCAAGATGCCCGAATATGCCGATCTGCCGGTGATGATGCTCACCGGGCGGCGCAGCGAGCGCGACGAGGAACTTGCGCGCTTTGCGGGCGCTAACGACTATATGAAAAAGCCTTTCGACCCCGACGAACTCGTCTTCCGGGTCGAGGAACTGCTGGCGGCGCAGCGCTGATGGCCAAGATCATCTATGTCGAGGACGACGAGCTCGTCGGCGCGCTGGTTCAGCAGGTGCTGACCGATGCCGGGCATCTGGTCGGCGTGATCGGCCACGGCACGCTCGCTTACGAGACGATCGCGTTCAAGAAGCCCGACCTCGTGATCCTCGACCGCGGGTTGCCCGGGATGAACGGGGTCGACATCCTGACCGCGCTGCGCAAATTGCCCGGGCTGTACCTCACGCCGGTGCTGATGCTCACCGCCAAGGGCGGCGAGGCGAGCATCGACGAGGCGATGGGCGCGGGCGCCAACGACTATCTGGTCAAGCCGTTCGAGCCCGAAGAACTTGTTCGCCGGGTAGACCAGGTGCTGAAGAACAATCTGTTCCGCCGCGACTAGACGGGTCCCGTTTCTCAAGCTTTCCTGTCAATTCGTTGTAAAACACAGTCATCCACTGTTCAGCGCCGCGGGCGGATTCTGTGCGCGCAAGAACAGTGGGAGGCAGGCATGCAGTGGGCAGGGTTGGCGCGGCTAGGCACGATGAGCGGCGCACTGGCGCTGTCGGCGTGCATGATGCCCTATGACGGCTATCAGGAAGCGCCGCCGCCGCCGGCCTATAGCGCGATCGAAAGCCCCGACCTTTATGCCGCGATCGATCGGGCCGATTCGCTGTGGGAAGCGATCGGCAATGCGCCGCCCGACTTCGCCTTTTCGTTCGAAGGTGCCGAGCCCTGGGCGTGGGAGATGCCCGACGGGCAACGCGTCGTCGTCGAGGAGACCGGTGACGGCATCCAGAGCTATTATTTCTCGCCCGGCGACCAGGGCCCGTTCCTTGCGGTGCGGCCGGGGATGAGCTTCGGCTTCGAAGGCGAGACCGTGTCGGTGGTCTATGGCCCGGACGGCGGCGCGCTCCCGCGCGAGGCCGGAGCCGAGCATCTCGGCGAAGGCGCCGAACGCTACGCACGGGGGCGGGCGCTGCTGCGCGCGATGCTCCAGAAGCAGTGGCGCGAGGTCGACAGCCAGGCATGGATCGACACCAGCCCGATCATCTGGGGCAGCGTCTCCAGCTGGGACTATGGCTGGCAGCGGCATTCGGGCTGGGGGCGGCACCGCGACAGCGTCCGCGACGCCGAATGGCGCCACCGGCTGACCGCCGAGCGGCTCCGCCGCCAGGCGCTCGCCGAGCAGTTCCGCCGCTGGCGCGAAGGCGGCTTCCAGGGGCCGCCGCCGGGACGCTGGCACCGCCCGGATGGCCATGGCCCGGGCGCGGGGCGGCCCGACCGCCCCGGCACGCCGGGCGCCGGCCGGCCGCCGCGCCAGCCCGGCCAGGGCGGCAGACCGCCGGGCGCGCAGCCCGGGCCTCCGCGCGGCCCCGATGCCGGGCAGCCGGGCCGGCCTTGGCGCGGCGGCTGGCAGGGCAATCGCCCGGGCCGTCCGGGAAGCGCGGCGCCGGTCGCGCCGATGCCCGAAGATACCGCGACGCCGTCGCCGACGCCGGGTGCCGAGCGGCCGCGTCGCCCGGGCTGGGGCGGCACGCCGCGGCCCGGCTGGAACGGACGCCCGCGCCCCGAGCGCGGCGATCCCGCGGGCGGGACCGGACGTCCGCAATCGGCGCCGACCGTCGACGGATCCGACAGCGGCACGCGTCCGCCGCGTCCCGGCTGGGGTCGCCCGCGGCCTGAGGCGGGCACGGCTACGCCGTCGTCGAACGGCAATGGCGGGCGCTGGTGGAATCGGCCGCGCCCCGACACGGGCAGCGGGACATCGACACCGCCGTCAAATGGTGGCGGGATGCGCTGGAGCCGGCCGCGGCCCGATGCGGGCAGTACGACGCCGACGCCGCCGCCGGCACCCCGGCGCAATTCGGGCGACGGCGGTGGCGGCTGGTCGCGCCCAGAGCGCAGCGCACCCGCACCGGCGCCACGGGTTGCGCCTCCGCCGGCACCCGCACCGCGGTCTGCGCCAACCGAATCGTCGCCGACGCCGACCCGGGCAGTGCGAGAACGGGTCCGCGATCCGCGCTGAGGGGGCGGCTAGGCCGGCTTGAATGGGATCAGCGTCTCGTACTGGGCGAGCGCCGGGGCCGCGGCGATGACGCAGCGGTGGCGGAGCAGATAGGTGTGGCGGACGATCTCGGCTTGCTGCTCGAGCCCGTATTTGTCGAAGGCCTGGCCCGGCTTGAGCGCATAATCGTAGCGGCAGAACGGGTGGCGCTTGATCGGCAGGAAGATGCCCTTCTGGTGCTGCCAGATATGCGTCATCTCGTGGACGAACAGCCCCTGCACGCCGATCGGCGACTGGCTGAAATCCTCGTGATAGATCCCGCTCTTCGGATGGAAGTGTATCGTCCCGCGCGGCGCCATCGTGGTGTTCGAAGGCTGGAAGAAGATCCACTTGCTGTTGGCGACCTTCGCCTGCGAATAGTCGATCGCGGCGCCGAACATCGACGCACACATGCGGATTTCACCTTCGGTGAGTGGCCGGCTGGTCATTCCGGCAGCATGGCGACTTGCCCGATGCTTGTCACCGCAATTTCTGCACGCCGCCGCAGCCTTGGTTTCGCAACTTCGGCAGCGCGGTGCGTCACGCAACCGCAACGAGCACGTCACCGGAGTGGCGTAAAACGCTTCTAACGCGCCCCGTGCGCTGCGCCGGATCGGGCAGCGATTTGGGGGAAGACAAGATGGTTCGTACGTCGGTTTCGCTGTGGGCGTTGACGGTTTCGCTGCTGCTGCCTGCCGCTGCAATGGCGCAGGGCGCGGAGGCGACCGATCCGGCGGTATCGGCCGAAGCCGGTCCGGAAGAAGTGGTCGATTCGTCGGCGATCGTGGTCACCGGGCGCGAGACGCGCACCTCGGTGGTGCTGCCGGGCACCGAGATGCAGAAGATCCTGCCCGGTGTCAGCCCGTTGAAGGCGATCCAGACGCTGCCCGGCGTGCTCTACATCACCGCCGATCCCTGGGGCTATAACGAGCAGAACGCGCAGACCTTCATCCACGGTTTCGCCGCCAACCAGCTCGGCTACACGATGGACGGCATTCCGCTGGGCGACCAGAGCTACGGCAATTACAACGGCCTGTCGCCGCAGCGCGCGGTGATCTCGGAGAATGTCGGCCGGGTCGTGGTGTCGACCGGCGCGGGCGACCTCGCCACCGCGTCGAACAGCAACCTGGGCGGCACTGTCGAGACCTATTCGTCGGACCCGCGGCCGGCATTCGGCGTCGACCTGGCGCAGACGGTGGGCAGCTACGGCACGTCGCGCACCTATGCACGCCTCGACACCGGCAGCTTCGGCGGCAACAATTCGGCCTATGTCTCGGCGGCGCGCCAGCGCGCGCGGGCGTGGGACTTCGACGGCGTGCAGGGCGGCTGGCAGGCCAATGCCAAGTTCGTCCATGACGATGCGATCGGCAAGCTCACGCTGTACTTCGACTATAACGACATGACCCAGCCGAACGAAGACGCGACCGTCTTCTTCAAACCCTCGGCCGGGGGCACGGCGACGCCGGTCCAGCTCTACACGCCCTATACCAAGCCGTTCTTCTATCCCGATTTCGACCTGTACCGGACCTCGTATCTGAGCGCGCTCGGCAATTCGCCGGCGGCGGAAGGTAGCAACTACCGCAACTATTATTCTGACGCGCAGCGCACCGACTATCTCGCTTATGGCCGCTACGACGCGAAATTCTCCGACAATGTCACGCTGTCGACGACCGCCTATTTCCATCACAATGACGGCGCGGGCGTCGTCGCGGGCCCACTCGGCCAGTCGATCACCACCGCTCAGCCCTATCTCGACCCGGCCTATGCGAGCCTGCCCGCCAATTGCCGGTTCGGCGGCAATGCCAATGGCGTGCGCCCGGCGG
>Ga0065165_1003144_pt1 | contig 12192 bp, 12 predicted proteins | sample AraplaMF_Cvi_mMF_FD_63813 | JGI IMG/M metagenome (GOLD analysis project Ga0065165, IMG submission 63813) | Arabidopsis root microbial communities from the University of North Carolina, USA - plate scrape MF_Cvi_mMF (version 2) (version 3) | ecosystem: Host-associated > Plants > Roots >... | reverse complement strand
CGCCGAGCGGGCCCCTCCCTCCCCCATCAAGGGGGAGGGGTTGAGAACATCGCGCTTAGATCACATCAGAAGTCCAATTGGGTGCCGATCCTAGCCGTCGACCACCGTCATCGCGCGGCCGGCGCCGCCCGAGAGGATCGCTGCGTCGGTGACCAGCAGGGTCGCGCCCGGCTTGAGCACCCCGCGGACCTGCTCGACGAAGCCCGGCGGCGCCTCGACACCTTGCAGCGTGGTCTTGTCGAACGCCTGTCCGGCGCGCTTCTCGGCGCCGGGCGCCGCGACGTAGATCCATTGGCTGCGGCCGGCGGGGTCGAAGCCGGTCAGCTCCAGCGCATGGTCGCCGCCGATGCGGCCGGCGGGGATGTGCACCCGGCTCCGGCCGATGATCTTGCCGTTGCGCAGCACCACCAGCCGTTGCTCGGCGCTGCTGAGCACGAGCGTCACCGGGCCGCTTGGCGCCTCGGCCGGGGTCCAGCGATAGGGCTCATCGGGTTTGAGCTGTCCGTTGAGAACGGGACTGGTGGCCGCGCCCTTCGCGGTGACGGGGACGAGCAGGTCGCCACTGTCCAGCCGGCTCGGGCTGGTCGCCTCGTCGGTGATAACGACGGTCATGCCGAGCGAGGTCGAGCCGAACAATTTCTCGGCGAATTTGTGCGGCAGGCGCACACAGCCCGCCGACGCCGGATAACCCGGCAAATTGCCGCCATGCAACGCGATGCCGTCCCAGGTGAGGCGCTGCATGTGCGGCATGGGCGCGTTGTTGTAGAGGTTGGAGAAGTGCTTCTCGCGCTTCTGCAGGATGGTGAACACGCCGGTCGGCGTGGCCTTGCCCTCCCTGCCCGTCGAGACGGTGCTGGCGCCGATGCGCACCCCGTTGCGATAGACATAGGCCTGCTGCGCGTGGAGGCTCACCACCATCAGCATCGGCCCCTGCGGCGCGATGTTGGGCGCCCATATAAACTCACCCGGCTTGAGCTGCGAGATATCGGCGTCGGTGACCGCGCTGGTCTTCGCATTCTGCGGGAAGCCCTGCGAGGGCAAGCTCGCGAGGGCCGCGACGAGCGCGGCAAGGGCGAGGCAGGGGGATTTCGATCGATCCATCATGCCCCGAGCCTAGGGGGTTCCGCCCGGTGCCGCGCTTGGTGGAATTGCGGAGGGCCGCGCCGGAAAAGTGCGGAGGCGGCCCCTCCGACGCTATCCCCCGCGCAACGCCGCGCTGGCAGCGACCTTCTGGTCCGCGCTCATCTGGCCCTCGAGGATGGCGATCGCACGCGGCGCCGAGGCGTGGCCGAGTTGCGCCGCGCGCTTCAGCCATATCCAGGCCCTCACCAGATCCTTATCCCCACCCTCGCCGTGCATCAGCATCGCCGCGAGGTCGAACATGCCGTCCGCATCGGAGCGCATCGCGCCCTGCTCGAACCACTTGCGCGCAGCAGCCTGGTCCTTCGTTACCAGCTCGCCCTGGTAGAAATAGGTCCCCAGCGACACCATCGCCGCGGCATTCCCCGCCAGTGCGGCGGACTTGTAGAAGCCGATCGCCCGTTGCGGGTCCTTCGCCACGCCCTCGCCGAGATCGTAGCAGCGGGCGAGCGCATAGAGCGCGCCCGGATGCTCATAATGCGCCGCGGCCTGATACCAGCCCAGTGCCTCCTTGCGGTCCTGCCCCACGCCCTCCTCGCCCGCGTCGAGAATCTGCGCCAGCGCGAACTCGGCCGCGGGAAGCCCCAGTTTCGCGGCGCGCCGGTACCAGCTAGCCGCCTTCTTCACGTCGCGCGGCGTATCGATTCCTTCATAATAGAGGTCGCCCAGCGCCTTGCCCGCCGCGACATGCCCCACGTCGAAGGCGCGCTCGAACCATTTGCGCGACTCATCGCCATCCCTGGCGATGCCCTTGAAGCCGGTGCGGTAGAGATTGGCGAGGATGATCGCGGCCTCGCCGGACGCGGTATTCCGCTCCGGCGCGCGCGGGTCGAACATCGGGGTCATCAGCGCCGGGCTGAACGGCGCCGTCGCTGCCTTTTTGAGCCAGGTGACGGCCTCTACCGGATCCGACTTGTCGCCCAGTCCCAGCAGCAGGATCTTGCCGATGAACAGCGCCGCCTCGTCGCCGCCCTCATTATATTGCAGCCGGTCGAACGCCTTGTGGAACCATTCCAGCGCCTCGCCATAACGGCCCTGGTCGAACAGCGCGAACCCCATCGGCAGCGTCCGGTCGTTGCGCACGATCCTCGCCCGGGCGTCGATGCGGCCGGCATCACCGGCACCGGGGCCACTGAACAGCTCGGCACCCGGCGGCGCTCCCGAGGGCGGTCCGACTTTGGCCGGGGGTATGCCGCCCGGCATATAGGCGCCGCGACAGGCGGCGATGGCGTCGTCGGTCCCGGCGGTGTCGGTCGAAGCGGTCAGATCGGCGCGCCCCGAAGTGTCGCCGCCGGCATCCGCCACCGATTCCGTCGTACTGTCGACCACGTCGCCGCTGCCATAGACCCGCTCGCGCACGCCGAAGCGCGAATGCGGCAGGTCCGGCAGCGCCGAGCCCACCGGCACCGAAGGCGGCGCGCTATAGTCCGGGTTCCGCGGAAGCCGCGTCGGCACGAAGACCGCCGGCGGCGACATCCCGTGAAATATCGCCGAATTGATCAGCGCCGCGAAGAAGGGATCCCGCGCCATCGCCTCGCACGTCGCCGAGCGCGGCGCCTCCGCCTGTGGCATGCGGTCGCCGGTCACCGAGATGTCGTCCTTGTCCTGACCGCTCTGGCGAGGGGCTTCCCGGCCCTGCGTCTGCCCCGATGCCGCGGCTGGCGCTCCGCACGCCAGCAACAGCACGCTCCACTGCCACGCCTTGCCCGTCGCCATCCCGTCCATCCCCCCGATGCCGCGCCGGTTTTCCAACGCGGGAGAGAACCTGCCACGAAGTGATCGCGACTGGAATAGTCCGACTATTCCAGCAAGCCGGACAGGCGTCACGTCTGCATGCTCACGGGATCGGCGGACGCGAGCGATCTGCGCCGGGATACCTCCAAGGGATTAGGCATTCCGGGCAATATACCCTTCGATCTAGTCTGAGAGCGTAGCGAATTCCCTCCACTCGCACCGATGACATTCGGTCGCGCTCGACCGTATCCGCATTACCGAAAGGGCAATGCGCAACGTGACAGACCCCAGGAAAATCAAACCCGAAAATGTGGTTCGGCGGCGATCGTTCCGGTCTCTCGCCAAGGCTTGGGTCGCGTCCGCGCTCTGCGTCATTCCCGGATTATATTGCGCCGGCGTGGTCGCGTTCGCGCTTCGCAACGCCGAGGACTATGCGACGGCGCTCCCCCAGTTCGTGCGCTACGTCCTGGCCCCCGGCTTGCTCGCGATCCTCTTCGCCTGGGCCGCAATCCGGGGCTCGCGCGTGCTGCGCGTGAACCTCGGGGCCGCCGCCACCGCGGTGCTCGTGTTGTTGTTCGCCAACGAGGCGAGACTCGAAGCGAGATATCTGTCCGCGGTCTCGGACCTCTTCGCCGCGGGCACGACGGATAGTTCCGGACGCGCCGTTCCCGTGCACGGGCTGCCGCCCGCCCGGACAGTAAAGGGGCTCAACCAAAAGCTCGCCACCGTCCGGATGGAAGATGCGGTGGTGGGGGGAATCCCCTTTTCGCATGTCGACCTGTGCGCATCCGGCGGACGGGCGATCACCTATCGGGCGGATCGCTATGGCTTCCGCAATCCGGAAACCGTCTATTCGGGACCGATCGACCTCGCGGTGATCGGCGACTCGTTCGTGGAGGGCATCTGCCTTCCCGAGGGAAGCGACTTGATGGGGCGCATTCGCACACGGAACGCGCAGGCCGTGGGCCTCGGCGTCCGCGGCGCCGGGCCGTTGATGTATCTCGCCATGCTCGGTCGATATGGCCCCATCCTGCGCCCGAACTGGACCGTCATCGCCTTTTACGAGGGGAATGACTGGGAAGATCTCGAACGCGAGCTGCGCGTCGGCTGGCTCCGCCAGGGCCTCGACGGAGCCGCGTCCTTCGGTCCTGCGGACCTGTCGCCGGAGCATGCGAAATCTGCCGAGGCGCAAGCCAGGCAATGGGCTTCGGAGCCGCCCCCCACATCGCGAGATCTGATTCAAAAGACGCATACGCTGCGGAACTTCCTCGCGCTGCATCAGACCTGGACGCAATTGGGCCTGGGCTATCCGAAGGTCGCGCGACGTATACCGGAATTCGAGCAGGCACTCGCGCGAGCGCGGACGCTCGTGGCCGGCTGGAATGGCCGGCTCGCGCTCGCTTATATCCCGCAGACCAGCCGCTTCGTCGGCATTTTCCCCGACAAGTTCACCTACGACCAGCTGCGCAGCCGGGTCGCCGCCGCTGCAAACACGCAGGGCATCCCCTTCATCGACCTCACTCCCGCAATCGCGCGACAGGCGCAGCCGATGGCGCTCTACGGAGAAGGCCATTTCAACGCGGAAGGCGCTCGGCTGTCGGCCGACACGATCATGTCCGTGCTCGATGAGCTTCGAAAGCCGGGCGGAGACGCGCGATGAGCGGCGCAGATGGAGACCTGGTCGAATTCCGGCAGGTACAGCCGCCGAGTGACCGGAAATTCGGACTGACGATCGGCACCGTGCTGGTCGCCATCGGTGGGGCGCGATCGCTGTGGCTGGCACCGAGCGCCTTCGCGCTGATCCTGCTCGGCTCGGGTGCGCTGCTGGTGTTGCTGGCGGTAGTCGCCCCCCGATCGCTCGGTGCGGCCAATCGGCTCTGGATGCGGTTGGGCGCGGTGATGGCGGCAATCGTCAATCCGCTCGTCCTGCTCGTGATGTTCGCCGCCATCTTCGTTCCCGTCGGATCCCTGACGCGCCTGTTCGGCCGCGACATCCTTGGGCGAAAGCCGAAGCCCGAGGGCGAAAGCTATTGGGCCGACTGTGTTTCGGAGGCGGTCACACGGCAACGGCTCGAGGACCAATTTTAGGAGGTGACCATGCATTTCGCCGGTGAATTCGCGAGATTTCTCGTAGCGCGGCGCCGTCTGTGGATGCTGCCGATCTTCGTCATGCTTATCGCGCTCGGCGGTCTGCTCGTGCTCACACAAGGCTCGGTGATCGCGCCCTTCATCTACACCTTGTTCTGAGGGGCGACCGCGCTTGCGCATTCTCGGCATCTCCGCCTTCTACCACGACAGCGCGGCGGCGCTGGTGGTGGACGGCGCCATCACCGCCGCCGCGCAGGAGGAACGCTTCTCGCGCAAGAAACACGATCCCCGCTTCCCCGCGGCGGCGGCGCGTTACTGTCTGGCAGAGGCGGGATGCGACCTTGGCCAGATCGATCATGTGGTCTTTTACGAGAAGCCGTTCCTGAAGTTCGAGCGGTTGATCGAAACCCATCTCGCGCTGGCGCCCCAAGGATTTGCATCCTTCCGACGGGCGCTGCCCATCTGGGTCAAGGAAAAGCTGTTCCAGAAGCGCATGCTCAAGGAGGCGCTTCGCGAACTGCCGGGGGGTGACCACTGGAATCAGTCGCTGCTGTTCACCGAGCATCACCAATCGCATGCGGCCAGCGCCTATTATCCGTCCCCCTTCGACCACGCCGCGATCCTCACGATGGACGGCGTGGGGGAATGGTGCACGACATCGATCGGCCGAGGGTGCGGCACAGAGATCGAGCTGCTCCGGGAAATCCGTTTCCCGCATTCGCTGGGCCTGCTCTATTCGGCCTTCACTTACTATACCGGCTTCCGGGTCAATTCGGGCGAATACAAGCTGATGGGCCTCGCGCCTTATGGCGAGCCCCGCTACGCGCAAACGATCCTGAACCAGCTGATCGACCTGCGGGACGACGGCTCGTTTCATCTCGATCAGCGCTATTTCGATTATGCCGGCGGACTGAAGATGACCTCGTCCGCATTCGACGATCTGTTCGGCGGACCGGCACGCGATCCGGATCAGCCGCTCACGCAGCGACACATGGACCTGGCAGCCTCGATCCAGTGCGTCACGGAACAGGCGGTGATCAATCTTGCCAGATCGGCACGTCAGATCACCGGCGAACGCGATCTTTGCCTCGCTGGGGGCGTGGCACTCAATTGCGTGGCAAACGGCAAGCTGTTGCGCTCCGGGATCTTCGACCGCGTCTGGGTACAGCCTGCGGCGGGCGACGCGGGAGGCGCATTGGGCGCCGCCCTGTTCGTATGGAACACGCTGGGCGCTCCCTCGACGGCGCGTGTCGCCGGCGCTGAGGATGGCATGCAGGGCAGCTACCTCGGCCCTTCCTACTCGCAGCCGGAAATCGAGCAAAGACTTGCGAAGATCGGCGCGCGCTTCGAGTCGGTCGACGGCGAGCTGGTGCCGAGCCTGACCGCCGAAGCGATCGAGCAAGGCAAGGCCGTCGGCTGGATGCAAGGACGGATGGAATTCGGCCCGCGTGCGCTCGGAAACCGCTCCATTCTCGGCGATGCCCGCTCGCCGACGATGCAGCGGCTGCTCAACCTCAAGGTCAAATATCGGGAAAGCTTTCGACCGTTCGCGCCATCCGTCTTGCGCGAGGAAGTGGCCGACTGGTTCGATTTCGACGGTGACAGCCCGTATATGATGCTGTGCGCCGACGTGCATGATCGCAAACGCGCGCCTCCGGTTCGCGATCAGATCCGGCTATTCGGCATTGACCGGTTGAACACGGTTCGATCCGAGATTCCAGCGGTGACCCATGTCGACTATTCCGCGCGGATCCAGACCGTCGATCGCGAGCGCAACCCCCGATACTGGGCCCTGATCTCGGCCTTCAAGCAACGCACGGGCTGCCCCGTCCTCGTCAACACCAGCTTCAACGTGCGCGGGGAGCCGATCGTCGAAAGCCCGGAAGACGCCTTCCGGTGTTTCATGGGCACCGAGATCGAGCGGTTGGTCGTGGGAAACTGTATCTTGCGCAAGGAAGCGCAGGACCCGACTCTACGGCGAGATTATCACTCGGCCCTGGAAGCCGACTGAAGCGCTGCGGCGCTCGCGCCACCCCTAACGGAAAAGGGCCCCGCGTCGCCGCGGAGCCCTTTCCTGTTCCTTGCGAAAGATCGCGGGCCTCAGCCCATGATCTCCTGCTCGAGCTTCTTGGCCATCTCTTCGATGTTCTCGGGCGGCCAGCCCGGGATTTCCATCCCGAGGCGGAGGCCCATCGAGGAGAGCACTTCCTTGATCTCGTTGAGCGACTTGCGGCCGAAATTCGGCGTGCGCAGCATCTCGGCTTCGGTCTTCTGGACCAGGTCGCCGATATAGATGATGTTGTCGTTCTTGAGGCAGTTGGCCGAACGCACCGACAGCTCGAGCTCGTCCACCTTCTTGAGCAGGTAGCGATTGATCTGCGCGGTATCGCCCGCACCCTCGGTCGTGGTCGCGGCAACGCCGCCCGCCGTCGTCGGCGCAGCGCGGGTCAGCGCCGAATCGTCGAAGTGCACGAACAGCGCGAGCTGGTCCTGCAGGATGCGCGCGGCATAGGCCACGGCGTCCTCGGGGGTGATGGTGCCGTCGGTCTCGATCGAGAGCGTCAGCTTGTCATAGTCGAGCTCCTGCCCGACGCGGGTGTTCTCGACCTTGTACGAAACCTGGCGGACCGGGCTGTACAGCGCGTCGACCGGGATCAGACCGATCGGCGCGTCGGCCGGACGGTTCGACGCGGCCGGGACATAGCCCTTACCGGTATCGGCGGTGAGCTCCATGTTGAGCGTCGCGCCGTCGTCGAGGTGGCAGAGGACGAGATCGGGGTTCATCACCTCGATGTCGCCCGAGACGGCGATGTCGCCGGCCTTCACCTCGGCGGGGCCGGTGGCCGAGAGCTGCAGACGCTTCGGGCCTTCGCCCTGCATCTTGAGCGCGATCTGCTTCACGTTGAGCACGATGTCGGTCACGTCCTCGCGCACGCCGGCGAGCGACGAGAATTCGTGAAGGACGTTCTCGATCTTGATCGAGGTGACCGCGGCGCCCTGGAGCGACGAGAGCAGCACGCGGCGCAGCGCGTTGCCGAGCGTGAGACCGAAACCGCGCTCGAGCGGCTCGGCTACGAAGGTCGACTTGCGCTTGGGATCGCCGCCGGGCTTCTTCTCGAGGCCGTTGGGCTTCTTGAGTTCCTGCCAGTTCTTAGCGTTGACAGACACGGGCTTCCCCTGGGTTGGGCAGGACTGGGGCTATCCTGCCGAAAACTACTGGTCGGTCCGGGATCGCCTCCGACCCCGAACCGACCAAGAAAAATCAGACGCGACGACGCTTCGACGGACGCACGCCATTGTGCGGGATCGGGGTCACGTCGCGGATCGACGTGATCTGGAAGCCGACCGCCTGCAGCGCACGGAGCGCCGACTCGCGGCCCGAACCCGGACCCTTCACTTCCACCTCGAGGGTGCGCACACCGTGCTCGGCGGCCTTGCGGCCCGCGTCCTCGGCGGCGACCTGCGCGGCGTACGGGGTCGACTTGCGCGAGCCCTTGAAGCCCATCATGCCGGCCGACGACCACGAGATCGCGTTGCCCTGGGCATCGGTGATCGTGATCATGGTGTTGTTGAAGCTGGCGTTCACATGGGCGACGCCTGCGGTGATGTTCTTGCGCTCGCGACGGCGAAGGCGCTGCGGTTCACGTGCCATAGCTGTTTATCCCTCGACCTGAGCTTACTTCTTCTTGCCGGCGATCGGCTTGGCCTTGCCCTTGCGGGTGCGCGCATTGGTATGCGTGCGCTGGCCACGGACCGGCAGACCCTTGCGATGACGCAGGCCGCGGTAGCAAGCGAGGTCCATCAGACGCTTGATGTTCATCGCGGTCTGGCGACGCAGATCGCCTTCCACGGTGTAGCTGGCGTCGATCGCTTCGCGGATCTGCAGGACTTCCTGGTCCGACAGGTCCTGCACGCGGCGCTCGGGGGCGATGCCCAGCTTGGTCGTGAGTTCCTTGGCTTTGGCCGGGCCAATGCCGTGGATATACTGCAGCGCGATCAGAACGCGCTTGTTCGTCGGGATGTTGACACCCGCAATACGTGCCATGGAATTTTTTCTCCCAGCTCCACGAGGCACGGCATGGCTAGCCACGTGCCCCATCTCATCGCGTTATTCCGAAATGACGGCAGCGGCGTACGCACAAAGGCGCCGCCGGGACAACCGGGGTTTCGGAAGGAGTGCGACATATGCACCCGGACCAGCGCTGTCAAGCGCCCGGACATTGCATTTCGTCGCAGACCGCATCCATACACCAAGCCGCGCCAAGCGCCAAGCCGGAGGAGATGCCGATGCGTGCAAGCCTGTCCCTGATCGCCTCACTTTCCCTTCTCGTCGCCGCACCGGCGCTCGCGCAGCAGATCAACGATCCCAACTTCCATCCCAAGGTCGCCGATCCCGCCTGGACCGCGGGAACGGGGCCGGTGGTCGCGGTCGATCAGGCGCACAATAATTTCCACACGCTCGGCACGGGCTACAAGCCGTTCGGCGAGTTGCTGACCGCCGATGGCTACCGGCCGCGGCCGAGCACCTTGCCGTTCGACGCACCCGACGCGCTCAAGGGTGTCGACATCCTCGTCGTCGTGAATGCGCGCGGCAAAGCCAATCCCGCCGCTCCCGCCTTCACCGATTCGGAAATCGCCGTGCTCGGCAACTGGGTCGAAAATGGCGGTGCGCTGCTGCTGATCGCCGACCACGCCCCATTCGGAGCCGCCGCCGAAGCGCTGGCGAACAGGTTCGGCGTCGACATGGGCAAGGGCTTCGTGGTCGAGCCGCCGTATAATATGGAGCGGAGCCCGGCGTTTCTCGACTTCTCCGGCAAAGAATTGGGCGCACACGCGATCCTCACCGGCCGTTCGCCGGCCGAGGCGATCCATATGGTGAAGACCTACACCGGTCAGTCGCTTGCCGGGCCGAGCGGCAGCACCGGACTGCTCGACTTGCCAGATGTCGCGCTCGAGGTTGCGGACTTCCCGGCGATCAAGGCCCTCCGCGAGGGGCAAAAGGTCCCGGGCATCGCCGTGGGCGGCCGGTCGCAGGCACTGGCGATGCCCTATGGCAAGGGCCGGCTGGTGGTGGCCGGCGACGCGGCCTTCTTCACCGCGCAGGTCATCATGGCGAAGGGCGTGCCCATGCTCGTATTCGGAATGAACGCCCCCGGATCGGACGACCAGCAATTTGTGCTCAACACGGCGCATTGGCTGTCGCGGCTGCTCGACGCGAACAAGGTCGAGGTGCCGACGCCGGTTACCGCGCCACCCCCCGTCCCGGCTCCCGAGCCGACGCCGGCACCAACCCCGCCGGCACCGTAAGGCGCTCAGCCCGCTTCGGCGACGCGCTTGAGATTGGCGACCTGCGCGCCGAACACCGCGTCGACCGAAGCGGCGAGCTTGTCCAGTCCGCCGGGCATCCAGCCGCCGACAGTGTAGGTGACGGTGAGCTCGGTCCCCGTCCCGGTGGGTTTCAGCGCGAACTCCATCGCGCCGCTTACCGCCAGCGACTGTAGCGGGCCGAGTCCCCCGGCGAGGCGCAGCCGCTGGTCCTGCTGGATGAAGACGACGCGCATATGCTCGACGCTGCCGTCCTTGAGCGTCTCGCACCAGCAGCCGCCGGCGCGCGGATCGAGCGTGAGGTTGGCGGCACTGCCGGAATAAGTATGGTCGCTGCTCCACCAGCGGGCGGGGCGGATCAGCGCGGCCCAGACCTTCGCCGGGGGTGCGGCGATGTTGAGCTTGTAGCTTACACTGAAACCGCCCGCCTCGGCCTTGACCACTTCGGCATGGGCCGTGGCCGGCAAAACGGCGGCCAGCAAGATCAGCGCGGCGGCGTAGCGCATCCTTCCCTCCCCGGCTGTTCGGAGTGGATAGCATAGACTTGCAGCATCAAACGAAAAGCCCCGGCGCGGACGCTGGTCCGGCCGGGGCTGGCATTGGTTTCGGCCGGGATTATTTCCCGTCGAGCGCTGCCTCGATCTCGCCGGTGACCTGGTCGATATCGGCCATGCCGTCGACGCGGCGGACGAGCCCGCGCGCCTCGTAGATCGGCAGAATCGGCGCGGTCTTGGCACGATATTCGGCCATCCGCGTCCGCACCGTCTCTTCATTGTCGTCGGGACGGCGCTTGAACTCGTGGCTGCCGCACACGTCACAAATGCCGTCGACCCTGGGCAGCTTGAACTTGTCGTGATAGCCCGCGCCGCACTTGGCGCAGGTGAAGCGGCCGGTGATGCGCTCGACCAGCGCATCCTCGTCGACCACCAGCTCGATCACGTAATCGAGCTTGCGGCCGCGATCGGCGAGCAGCTTGTCGAGCGACCCCGCCTGGGCGGCGGTACGGGGATATCCGTCGAAGATCGCCCCGCCCTTCGTGTCGTCCATGTCGAGCCGTTCGCCGATGATGCCCGAGACGATCTCGTCCGAGACGAGCTCGCCCGCTTCCATCACCGCCTTGGCCTTGAGGCCGATCGGCGTGCCCGCCTTCACCGCGGCGCGCAGCATGTCGCCGGTGGACAGCTGCACCATGCCGCGGTCGGCTTCGAGCCGGCTCGCCTGCGTGCCCTTGCCGGCACCCGGCGGGCCGAGGAGAATGATATTCAACGCGCTCCCTTCCCTGTTGTCGTCGCGCGTTTAGCGCGTCCGCCCCTTCAGCTTCGCCTTCTTGATCAGGTCGCCATACTGGTGGGCCAGCAAATGCGACTGGATCTGCGTCACCGTGTCCATGGTTACGTTGACCACGATGAGAAGGCTAGTGCCGCCGAGATAGAAGGGAATCGACAGCTCCGAGACCAGCCATTCCGGCAGGAGGCAGATGATCGTGAGATAGGCCGCGCCGATTACCGTGATGCGCGTCAGCACATAGTCGAAATAGACCTCGGTGTTCTTGCCCGGACGGATGCCGGGGATGAACCCGCCATAGCGCTTGAGGTTGTCGGCAGTCTCCTCCGGATTGAATACCACGGCGGTGTAGAAGAAGGAGAAGAAGATGATGCCGAGCCCGTAGAGCCCCATGTAGACCGGCGAGCCGTGGCGCAGATACTGGTTGAGCCACAGGACGATGTCGCTCCAGGTGCTCTCGCCCGCGGTCGCCTGGCCGGCGAACTGGGTGATGGTCAGCGGCATCAGCAGCAACGACGAGGCGAAGATCGGCGGGATCACGCCGGCGGTGTTGAGCTTGAGCGGCAGGTGGCTGCGCTCCGCCTGCACCCCGCGCGCGGTCTGGCGCTTGGGATACTGGAT
>Ga0065165_1003143_pt1 | contig 12194 bp, 9 predicted proteins | sample AraplaMF_Cvi_mMF_FD_63813 | JGI IMG/M metagenome (GOLD analysis project Ga0065165, IMG submission 63813) | Arabidopsis root microbial communities from the University of North Carolina, USA - plate scrape MF_Cvi_mMF (version 2) (version 3) | ecosystem: Host-associated > Plants > Roots > Endosphere... | reverse complement strand
GAGGTGCGCAAAACCAGACCTGAGATTCGCAAGAAACAAGTTTGGCGCAAGCGCTGGATCCTAACCTGAAGCCCTTTTTCGCAGGAGCGTTTTGATGAGAGACAAGCATGTGGCAGTGTTGATGGGAGGGTTTTCCTCCGAGCGGCCTGTCAGCCTGTCTTCCGGCAAGGCCTGCGCCGAGGCGCTGGAGGCTGGCGGCTACCGTGTCAGCCGCGTCGACGTCGGCCGCGACGTGGCGTCGGTCCTGTCCGAGTTGCGGCCAGACGTTGCTTTCAACGCGCTGCATGGCCCGTTCGGCGAGGACGGTACCATTCAGGGCATTCTCGAATATCTGGAAATCCCCTACACGCATTCCGGCGTGCTCGCGTCTGCCCTGTCGATGGACAAGGGGCAGGCCAAGCATGTGGCGGCCGCGGCGGGCATTCCTGTTGCCGAGGCTCTCGTGCTGAACCGTTTCGAGATCGCTGGCAAGCATCCGATGCAGCCGCCCTATGTGGTCAAGCCGGTCCGCGAGGGCTCCTCCTTCGGCGTCGTGATCGTGCGGGAAGGGCAGTCGCATCCGCCGCAGGTGATCAGCTCGGCCGACTGGCTTTACGGCGACCGCGTGATGGTCGAGCGCTACGTCCACGGGCGGGAGCTGACCTGCGGCGTCATGGGTGACGAGGCGCTTGGCGTCACGGAGGTTATCCCGACCGGACCGGACTTTTACGACTACGATGCGAAATATGCGACGGGTGGCTCGAAACACGTCATCCCTGCGCAAATTTCACCGAATATTTACCAAAAAATACAAACAATGGCAGTCAAGGCGCATCAGGCGATGGGCTGCCGAGGCGTCAGTCGGTCGGACTTCAGGTACGACGACCGCGTTTCGGAAGAGGGCGAAATCATCTGGCTGGAAATCAATACGCAGCCAGGCATGACCCCCACATCGCTGGTTCCCGAAATGGCTGCACATGCTGGATGCAGTTTTGTTGATCTGATGCATTGGATGGTGGAGGACGCGTCGTGTTTGCGATGATCGGCACAAGGGCGGGCGAGACCCGCAGCCGTCCCCAGGCCTCCTATCTCGGTGGCGACGAACGCCGCGTGCTGCCCCGGCCGCTGCGCCGGATCTTCCGCTTCGGCGTCAGCCTCGTGACGGGGCGCACCCATATTCCGGAGCACGTCGGCACGTTTGCCACGTTTGCCTTTCTCGGCTCGGTCGGTCTCTACGGCATGTCGCTCGGCGGCCACGCCCAGGATGTTGCGCAGGCAACCACCGCGGCGGTCGGATTTGCGATCGAGGATGTACGGGTCTCGGGCAACAACGAAACCTCCGAAATCGATATTCTGCAGCTTCTCGGCCTCGATGGCACGACTTCGCTGGTGGCGCTCGACGTCGACGCGGCGCGCCGCAAGCTCTCCGGCCTTCCCTGGGTGCAATACGCGGAGGTCCGTAAGGTCTATCCGCGCACGATCGAAGTTATGCTGAAGGAGCGCCAGGCGTTCGGCGTCTGGCAGCATGGATCCGAGCTTTCGCTGATCGAGCGCAACGGCAGCATCATCGCGCCGCTGCGCGACAGCAAGTTTGCCTCGCTGCCGCTTTTCGTCGGCAAGGATGCGGATGCCGCCGCCGCCCGGTTCGTGGACGACATGGCGGAATGGCCGGAAATCCGGGCCCGTGTCCGCGCCTATGTGCGGGTCGCCGGCCGCCGTTGGGATCTGCATCTCGACAATGGCGTGGTGCTGAAGCTGCCCGAGACCAATGTTCCCAAGGCGCTGACCGTGCTGGCACGGCTGGAAAAGGAACAGGGCGTGTTGCAGCGCGACATCGCCGCCATCGACCTGCGGCTTGAAGATCGCACCACCGTCGAGCTGACGGCTGCGGCCGCAGTGCGGCGCGGCGAGGCTCTGGAAGCCAGGACCAAGGCGTTGAAAAAGGCAGGTGAAACGTGAGCGTATTTGGTTCTTCCCATTCCGGCCTGCCGCGCATGAAGCCGCTGTCTTCCAAGCGCAGCCATGTGGTGTCAGTCCTCGATATCGGCTCGACCAAGGTCGTGTGCATGATTGCACGGCTGACGCCGCGGCAGGAAAGCCAGATCCTTCCGGGCCGCACCCATCATGTGGAAATCATCGGCATCGGCCACCAGCGGTCGCGCGGCGTTAAGTCGGGCGTCGTTGCGGATCTCGATGCCGCAGAGAGCGTCGTGCGGCTTGCCGTCGATGCGGCCGAACGCATGGCTGGATTGACCGTCGATAGCCTGATCGTCAACGTCTCGGCCGGCCGGGTTGCCAGCGACATCTACACCGGCACGATCGATCTCGGCGGCCAGGAAGTCGATTCCGCCGATCTCAAGAAGGTTCTGGTGGCGGCCTGCCAGCAGTCGCTGCGCCAGGATCGCGCGGTTCTGCACTCGCTGCCGACCGGCTTCAGCCTCGACGGCGAACGCGGCATCCGCGACCCGCTCGGCATGTTCGGCGATTCGCTCGGCGTCGACATGCACGTGGTGACGGCGGAACGCGCAACGCTGCGCAACCTCGAGCTTTGCGTCAACCGTGCGCATCTTTCGGTCGAAGGCATCGTGGCGACGCCCTATGCCAGCGGGCTTGCCGCCCTGGTCGACGACGAGGTCGAACTCGGCTGCGCTGCCATCGACATGGGCGGCGGCACGACGACGATCTCCGTGTTTGCCGAAGGCAAGCTGGTGCATACCGATGCCATCAGCCTTGGCGGCCATCACGTGACGACCGATCTTGCCCGTGGCCTTTCCACCCGCATCGAGGATGCGGAACGGATGAAGGTCGTGCACGGCTCGGCCGTCGCCAACGGCGCCGACGAGCGGGACGTCATTTCGGTTCCGCCGATCGGCGAAGACGACCGCGACCAGCCGACCCAGGTTCCGCGATCGCTCGTCACCCGAATCGTCAGCGCGCGTATCGAGGAAACCCTCGAACTGATCCGCGACCGGATCCAGAAGTCGGGCTTCAGCCCGATCGTCGGCAAGCGGGTCGTTCTGACCGGCGGCGCAAGCCAGCTAACCGGCCTTTCGGAGACGGCGCGCCGCATCCTCGCCCGCAACGTCCGCATCGGCCGCCCCATGGGCGTGTCGGGGCTTCCGACGGCGGCCAAGGGTCCCGCATTTTCGACCGCTGTCGGCCTGATGATCTACCCTCAGGTCGCAGATCTCGAAACCCATGCAAGCCAGGGTGGCCTGATCGGCTCGCTTGGCAGCGGCAACGGCCGCATGGCGCGGGTCGGGCAGTGGTTGAAGGAAAGTTTTTGAGCCGGGGGGCGGCCCCCGCTTCGAAGAATTGCAATGAATTGGCCTGCTCGGCAATGCGGCCAGAGAAAGAAGGATAGGTACAATGACGATCAAGCTGCAGAAGCCTGATATCACCGAGCTGAAGCCTCGGATTACCGTGTTCGGCGTTGGTGGCGGCGGCGGCAACGCCGTCAACAACATGATCACGGCTGGGCTCGAAGGCGTCGATTTCGTCGTCGCCAATACGGATGCCCAGGCGCTGACCATGACGAAGGCCGAGCGGATCATCCAGATGGGCGTGCAGGTCACCGAAGGTCTGGGTGCGGGTTCGCAGCCGGAAGTCGGCCGCGCCGCCGCCGAGGAATGCCTCGACGAGATCATCGACCACCTGCAGGGCACGCACATGTGCTTCGTCACCGCCGGCATGGGCGGCGGTACGGGTACGGGGGCTGCTCCGGTGGTTGCCCAGGCGGCCCGCTCCAAGGGCATCCTGACCGTCGGCGTCGTCACCAAGCCGTTCCATTTCGAAGGCCAGCGGCGCATGCGGCTTGCCGAGATGGGTATCAACGAACTGCAGAAGTCCGTCGATACGCTGATCGTCATTCCGAACCAGAACCTGTTCCGCATTGCCAATGACAAGACGACCTTCGCGGACGCCTTCGCCATGGCCGACCAGGTTCTCTATTCCGGCGTTGCCTGCATTACCGACCTGATGGTCAAGGAAGGCCTCATCAACCTCGACTTCGCAGACGTCCGGTCTGTGATGCGCGAGATGGGCCGCGCCATGATGGGCACCGGCGAAGCATCGGGTCCGGGCCGTGCCATGCAGGCCGCCGAAGCTGCAATCGCCAACCCGCTGCTCGACGAGACCTCGATGAAGGGCGCCCAGGGCCTGCTCATCTCGATCACCGGCGGCCGCGACCTGACGCTGTTCGAAGTCGATGAGGCAGCGACCCGCATTCGCGAGGAAGTGGATCCGGAAGCCAACATCATTCTCGGCGCCACCTTCGACGAATCGCTCGAAGGCCTCATCCGGGTCTCCGTCGTTGCGACAGGTATCGACCGTGTCGCCGCCGACCTCGACCTGCGTGCAGCCGAGATGCGCGCAGCGCAGAAGCCGATTATCCGTCCTTCCGCGGCCGTTGCTTCGGCTCCGGCCGCAGTGCAGCCTGCCCCTGTCATGCAGGCCCCCCTCTCGCCGGCCCCCAAGGCCGTAGACCCGATCGCCGAAACCATCCGCCAGGCGGAAGCGGACATGGAGCGCGAGCTCGCCATTCCGCAGCAGATGCAGCCTGTCGCACCGGCGCCGCAGCCGGTCATGCAGCCGCAGCCTGTTCTGCAGCAGCCGATGATGCAGCCGCCGGCGGAAGAGACCTTCCGTCCGCAGAGCCGCATCTTCGCATCGGCTCCGCCGGAAGCTCAGCCGCAGATGCGGCCGGCTGCCCCGCAGCCGGCTCCGGTCCAGCACATGCAGCCTGCCCACGCAGCTCCGGCCGTTAGCCAGCCGGCTCCGCGCATGGCGCAGCCCGCCTATCAGCAGCCTGCCGCGCCTGCGGTCTCGCCGGTGATGGCGCCTGTTCGGATGCCGAAGGTCGAGGACTTTCCGCCGGTCGTGAAAGCCGAGATGGATCATCGCACGCAGCCCGTCCAGCACGTTCAGGAAGAACGTGGGCCGATGGGTCTTCTCAAGCGGATCACCAATTCGCTGGGTCGTCGCGAGGAAGACGATGTTGCTGCAGAGGCCGCCGCTCCGGCGCCGGCTCCCCAGCAGCGCCGTCCGCTGTCTGCCGAAGCAAGCCTCTATGCACCGCGTCGGGGCACCCTGGACGACCATGGTCGGGCCGCCCCACAGGTTCACCACGAGGACGATCAGCTGGAAATTCCGGCCTTCCTGCGCCGCCAGTCCAACTGAGTTAACGACGGTCATCAAACGTGAAAGGAGCCCGGATCACCAAATCCGGGCTCCGTGCGTTAAGGGTCTTGCCAAGGCTCGGAGAAAAGCCCTTAGCAGGCGAAAAAAAGCAAGTCGTGTCAGAGAGTTGACGACCTGCTTTCGACTGGGGTGAAGTCGGCCCTGCAGGACGCTCGAAACCTCGCAGAAGCCGTAACAATCCGAAACGAACAGTGATTTCCAATGTCGGGATGCGCTGCGTAAAAAGACACTAACAGACCGGCACGGGCCGATTCACGGATCGCCGCCGGCAGAGACAATCGGGTCCCCTTCATGAGGGACCTGTAACAAGGCAAGTGGAATGACCATGGGACTGCTCGGTTTTCAGACGACCATCGCCGCACCGGTAACGTTGACCGGCACCGGCGTGCATTCGGGCGCTCCTGTCAGCATCACCTTCCAGCCCGCCGAAGCCGGCACCGGCATCCTCTTCAGCCGCGTCCTTAAGGATGGCAACACGTCCGAGTACAGAGCGATTTCCGCGCATGTCGGCGCGACCGATCTCTGCACCGTGCTCGGCTCGTCGCCGGCCAAGTCCATCGCCACCATCGAGCACGTCATGGCAGCGCTCTACGCGCTTGGCATCGACAATATCGTGGTCGAGACCGACGGCGGCGAAATGCCGATCATGGACGGCAGCTCCTATCCTTTCATCGAGGCGATCGAGCAGGTCGGCATCGTCAACCTGGGCATCAAGCGCCGCTACATCCGCGTCGTCAAGCCGGTACGTATCGAAGCCGGTGCCTCCTGGTCCGAGTTCCGCCCCTATGACGGGACGCGATTCGAAGTGGAGATTGACTTTGCCTCGCCGCTGATCGGCCGGCAGAGCTGGAAGGGCGACCTGACGGCCGACGGCTTCAAGCGCGATCTTTCGCGCGCCCGCACGTTCGGCTTCATGCGTGACGTCGAGCGGCTTTGGGCTGCCGGTTACGCGCTCGGCTCGTCACTCGAGAATTCGGTCGTCATCTCCGACGACGATACGGTCGTGAACATCGAGGGTCTTCGCTACAAGGACGAGTTTGTGCGCCACAAGACGCTGGATGCCGTGGGCGATCTGGCTCTGGCCGGCGCGCAGTTCATCGGCTGCTACCGCTCGTATCGCGGCGGTCACAAGATGAACGCCAACGCCCTCAAGGCCCTGCTGAGCGATTCCTCGGCCTATGAAGTGGTCGAGGCGCCATCAACGCGTTCTGCCCGGGTCAGGGCAGGGGAATTCGTCCCGGTCACCGTGACCGAATGCGCCCCGTGGTTTGCTTGACCGTCGATCTCCAGGTCCAACTCAGCCGCTTCCTTCGGGAAGCGGCTTTTCTTTTTCATCGCCCCCAATAGCTGCGGCGGCGCCACAAAAATGCATTAATGCGCCATCATTGCGTTGCTCTGCCTTTACTTTTATGGCTAGAACGGCCTGCCTCTAGGGGGCGGGATGCGCGGGACGGATCGGGAACTATCGAATGAACCATGCGAAGTCTGTTGGAATGCGTAGCGCCGCACGGATAGCGCTCGTCTCGTTGGCTCTGGTCGGCGCGGGCTCGGCCCTGACGGCGTGCCAGTCCGATCCCGATATCGACATCACCAAGCTCGGCGTCGAGAGCGATCCGCCGGAAACCCTCTACAATCAGGGTCTCGCCAACATGAAGGCGGGCAAGATGGCTGAAGCCAGCCGGAAGTTCGATGCTATCGACCGGCAGAGCCCGTTCACGGACTGGGCCCGCAAGGCGCTGGTCATGAGCACCTTCACCAAGTACCGGATGGGCACCTACGACGACGCGATCACCACCGGAAACCGCTATATGAAGCAGTATCCGCGCTCGGACGATTCGGCCTATGTGCAGTATCTCGTCGGCCTCTCCTATTCCAAGCAGATCGGCGACGTGACGCAGGACCAGAAGGTTGCCGGCAAGACGATCGATGCGATGAATGCGGTCGTCAAAAACTATCCGGACTCCGAATATGTCGAGGACGCGCAGGCAAAGATCCGCTTTGCGCGCGACCAGTTGGCCGGCAAGGAAATGCAGATCGGTCGTTACTATCTGGAGCGCAAGGAATATCTCGCCGCGATTCAGCGGTTCAGGGCCGTCGTCGAGCAGTATTCCAATACGAATCAGGTGGAAGAGGCGCTGGCTCGTCTGACCGAGACGTATTTCGCCATGGGCATCGTGGAAGAGGCGCAGACGGCGGCAGCCGTTCTCGGCCGCAACTATCCGGACAGCCAGTGGTATGCCGATTCCTACAAGCTGCTGCAGTCTGGCGGTGTCGAGCCGCGCGAGAACAAGGGTTCGTGGATTTCGCGTGCCGCGACCAAGCTCGCCGGTGCCTAACAGACAGGTCATCGAGGGACCATGCTGATCCAGTTGTCGATCCGCGATATCGTCCTGATCGAGCGGCTGGATCTGAGCTTCGAATCAGGCCTGTCGGTCCTGACCGGTGAGACCGGTGCAGGCAAATCCATCCTGCTCGACAGCCTCTCGCTCGCGCTCGGTGGGCGCGGCGATGGCGGGCTCGTGCGGCACGGCGAGGAAAAGGGGCAGGTAACGGCCGTCTTCGACGTTCCGGCAGCCCATTCCGCCCGCAAGCTTCTTCGCGAGAACGGCCTCGACGACGACGGCGACCTGATCTTCCGCCGCATCCAGTCCGCCGACGGGCGGACCCGCGCGTCCATCAACGACCAGCCGGTCAGCGTGCAGCTGATGCGCCAGGCCGGGCAGGCGCTCGTGGAAATCCACGGCCAGCACGACGACCGCGCCCTGATCGACACCAACGCCCACCGCATGCTGCTCGACGCCTTTACCGGGCTCACCGACGAGGTGTTGCAGTTGTCCGGCCTCTACCGCAGCTGGCGAGACGCCGAGCGCTGCTTCAAGGCGCATCGCGCCAAGGTGGAGGCAGCCGCCCGCGAAGCGGATTACATCCGCGCCTCGGTTGAGGAACTGGAGGGTCTTGCCCCGGTCGAGGGCGAGGAGGACGAGCTGGCCGAGCAGCGCTCGCGTATGCAGAAGTCCGAGCGGATCGCCGGCGATATTTCCGAGGCGTCCGATTTTCTCAACGGCAACGGCTCGCCGGTTCCGCTGATCGCCTCCATGGTCAGGCGGCTCGAGCGCAAGAGCCATGAGGCGCCTGGTCTCCTCGAAGAGACGGTCGAACTGCTCGACCAGGCACTCAACTATCTCTCCAATGCGCAGATGGAAGTCGAAGCGGCGCTGCGTCGCACCGAATTCGATCCGCGCGAACTTGAGCGGGTTGAGGAGCGACTGTTTGCGCTGCGCGCCGCCGGCCGGAAGTATTCCGTGCCGGTCGCCGACTTGCCGGCGCTTGCGGAAAAGATGATCTCCGATCTGGCCGATCTCGATGCGGGCGAGGAACGGCTCGGAGAGCTGGAAAAGCTTACGGCCGCCGCCAAGGTCGATTACGATCACGCCGCCGTGGCGCTTTCAGCCAAGCGGAAGAACGGGGCCGTAGCGCTGGCCGAAGCGGTGATGGCCGAACTGCCGGCGCTCAAGCTGGAACGGGCCCGGTTCATGGTCGAGGTGACGACCAACCCCGAGGCGGCGCTCGCGGAAGGCATCGATACGGTCGAATTCCACGTGCAGACCAATCCCGGCACCCGGCCGGGACCGATCATGAAGGTCGCGTCGGGGGGCGAGCTGTCGCGCTTCCTGCTGGCGCTCAAGGTGGCGCTGGCGGATCGCGGCTCGGCCCCGACACTGGTGTTCGACGAAATCGACACGGGCGTCGGCGGCGCCGTCGCCGATGCGATCGGCCAAAGGCTGAAGCGGCTTTCGGCCAAGGTGCAGGTTCTTTCGGTGACGCATGCGCCGCAGGTGGCGGCGCGCGCTGCGACCCACCTGCTCATTTCCAAGGGCCCGGCCGGCGAAGGCTCCGACAAGATCGCGACTCGGGTGGCGACGATGGAGCCGGAGCATCGCACCGAAGAGATTGCCCGCATGCTTGCCGGTGCCTCGGTCACCGACGAGGCCCGTGCCGCCGCAAAGGCGCTGCTTGCCGGAAACGGTTGATCGGTCCTCTTTCCATCCGGTGAAAAAGCACTACAAAACGTATCCTCTGGTTCGAGGAGTTCCCCCCATGCCCGCCGAAAAGACGCCCGTCGAAGATCTTGCCGAAGACCAGGCGGCCGCCGAGCTCGCCCAGCTGGCAGCCGAGATCGCCCATCACGATGAGCGCTATCATGGTCATGACGCGCCGGAGATCTCAGATGCGGATTACGATGGGTTGAAGAGGCGCAACGAGGCGGTCGAGGCGCGGTTTCCACAGCTCGTGCGCGACGACAGCCCGTCGCGACGGGTCGGCTCCGCACCGCTCCCGACGTTTGCGCAGATCACCCATTCCCGGCCCATGCTGTCGCTCGACAACACGTTTTCCGACGAGGACGTGCGTGACTTCGTCGGATCCGTCTATCGCTTCCTCGGCCAACTGCCGGACGGCTCGATCGCCTTTACGGCCGAGCCGAAGATAGACGGCCTGTCGATGTCGATTCGCTACGAGAAAGGCCGGCTGGTGCATGCCGCGACCCGCGGCGACGGGACGACCGGCGAGAACGTCACCGAGAACATCAAGACCATCAAGGAAATCCCCAACCGCCTGCCGGCCGGCGTACCTGAGGTCGTCGAGGTGCGCGGCGAGGTCTACATGACCAAGACGGATTTCCTGGCGCTGAACGAGAAGATGGCGGCAGATGGCAAGCAGACCTACGTCAACCCGCGCAACACGGCTGCCGGGTCGCTGCGGCAGCTTGATCCGAAGGTGACGGCCAGCCGCAACCTGAAATTCTTTGCCTATGCCTGGGGCGAGATGTCGGAGCTGCCGGCGGATACGCAGATGGGCATGGTGGAGCGCTTCAAGGAATGGGGCTTTCCGGTCAATCCGCTGATGAAGCGGCTGTTTTCGGTCGAAGAGGTGATTTCACACTACAACGAGATCGGGCTGAAGCGGCCTGACCTCGACTATGAGATCGACGGCGTCGTCTACAAGGTGGACCGGCTCGACCTGCAGCAACGACTCGGTTTCCGGTCGCGTTCGCCGCGCTGGGCTACCGCGCACAAATTCCCAGCCGAACAGGCGTTCACCCATGTCGAACGAATCGACATCCAGGTGGGGCGCACCGGTGCGCTGACGCCGGTCGCGCGGCTGACGCCGATCACCGTTGGCGGCGTGGTCGTCACCAATGCGACCCTGCACAACGAGGATTACATCAAGGGCATCGGCAATTCCGGCGAGCGCATCCGCGCGGAGGAGCACGACATCCGGGTCGGTGACACCGTCATCGTGCAACGCGCCGGCGACGTCATCCCCCAGGTTCTCGACGTGGTGATCGAGAAGCGTCCGCACGATGCGGTCGTCTACGAGTTTCCCAAGAAGTGCCCGGTGTGCGGCAGTCACGCGGTGCGCGAGCGCAACGAGAAGACCGGCAAGCTCGATTCGGTCACGCGCTGCACCGGCGGCTTCGTCTGCCGAGCGCAGGCAATCGAACATCTCAAGCACTTCGTCTCGCGTACCGCCTTCGATATCGAGGGGCTTGGCGCAAAGCAGATCGACTTCTTCTTTGAAAACGAGGATCCGAGCCTCCAGGTGCGCACCGCGCCCGACATTTTTACCCTTCAGCGGCGGCAGGAAAGCTCGCCGCTGACCAAGCTCGAAAACATCGAAGGTTTCGGCAGGGTCAGCGTCCGCAAGCTGTTCGAGGCCATCGACGAACGGCGCAGCATCGCGCTCCACCGTCTCATCTACGCGCTCGGCATCCGGCATGTGGGGGAGACGACCGCGAAGCTGCTGGCCCGCCACTACGGGAGCTACAGTGCTTTTGCCGAGGCGATGCGCGAGGCCGCAAACGTTGCGGGCGAAGCCTGGAGCGATCTCAACAGCATCGAGGGTATCGGCGAGATCGTCGCCCGAGCCATCGTCGAGTTCTTCAAGGAGCCCCGCAATGGCGAGGTCATCGCCCGACTTCTGGAAGAGGTGACGCCGCAGGACGCGGAAGCCGTGGCGGCGTCAAGCAGCCCGGTCGCGGGCAAGACCGTGGTGTTTACCGGTTCGCTCGAGAAGTTCACCCGCGACGAGGCCAAGGCGCGCGCGGAAAGCCTCGGCGCCAAGGTGGCCGGGTCCGTTTCCAAGAAGACCGACTACGTCGTGGCCGGCCCCGGCGCCGGCTCCAAGCTCGACAAGGCACGCGAACTCGGCGTGGAGGTCATGGACGAGGACGAATGGCTGGTGCTGATCGGCGGCTAGGTCTCAGGGGCGCACGCGCGCCATGGCGAGCGCATCGACATAGCCGCCGTCGCGGAAAGCGTAGTCCCTGAACCGGCCCTCGACGACAAAGCCAAAGCGCTCGTAAAGGCGGATCGCCTTGTCGTTGTCGAAGAAGACCGTCAGTTCGACGCGGCGCAGGCCCAGCCAGTTGTCGGCAACGTCGAGTGCCGCCTTCATCAGAATAGACCCGATGCCCTGGCCGACGAAATCGTCGTGAACGCCCATGCCGAGGGTCGCGACATGCCGGCGGCGGCCGAGCATGGGGCCGAGAAAGACGCTGCCGATGATCTGGCCATTGCAGTCGGCGACAATCTCCTTGGTGCCCGGGGGCAGGTTTTCGAGTCGCTTCCTGGTTTCCTCGGCGGTCTGGAAGGGAAGGCGGAGCGTGCCGTTGCGCACGCCGGGCAGGTTGGCGAGCGCTGCCAGCTGCTGCGCGTCGGCTGGTCCTGCCGCGCGGATCACGAAGCCGTCAAGAGCACGCGCCGCGGGCTGTTCCTGTGGCTCACCGGCTATGTCCAATCGTGCCCCCTTGGTTGCGGCCGCAGCCGTGCGCATCCTGTCCCTGCCGACCACGAAACGTCCCAGACCCAACGGTGGTCGTCAAGTCTCTGCTGCCGCCCCGGATGGTCCGTTTTGCCGAATCGCTCGGTTGCGGCTAAAGCTTCCGGTGACAGAAGGGAGCCCGCCTTGAAAACCATTGCCATCGATTTCGAGACTGCCAACGAGCAGCGCGGCAG
>Ga0065165_1003140_pt1 | contig 12197 bp, 9 predicted proteins | sample AraplaMF_Cvi_mMF_FD_63813 | JGI IMG/M metagenome (GOLD analysis project Ga0065165, IMG submission 63813) | Arabidopsis root microbial communities from the University of North Carolina, USA - plate scrape MF_Cvi_mMF (version 2) (version 3) | ecosystem: Host-associated > Plants > Roots > Endosphere... | reverse complement strand
GCTGTCGTAGGTGAGTTGCATCAGCAATCCGGCCAGCCCGAAGCCCAGCTCCACCGTCTCGCGCTTGACCCCGCGCAGCGGAGCGATCGGGTTGGCCACCACCGGCCCGCCTGCGCAGTCGCACGGCTGGCTGTTCGCCAGAGCCAGCACGCTCACCGGCACGCATTGCTGCTTGGGTCCATTGGGTTCGTAGCCGGCCTCGCAGCCGCACTCCAGGCCGCCCTTGCCGACGGAGTGCGCCGGGCACGAGCCGAACCAACTGACGTTGACGCCCCAGTAGTTCTCGCCCTGCGTGCCGCCGTTCGCATGGTTGGTGCCCCCGGTCTGCGCGTTGATGTCAGTCAGCGGTGCAGGCGGCGAGTACAGCTCGCACTGGCTCGCATTGCCGTGGTCGAGCAGGAAGCGGCACTGCGCGTTGACCACCTCCAGCGTTGTCTCGAAGCACCCCCACACCGACTGCTCACGCACTTTCGCGTAAGGCACCAGGTAGTCTTTCCAGGTATGCGAGTTCCAGCACTTCACGTCCAGGAAAACGCTGCCCCCGGCATGCGCGCTCGTCGGCATCCACAACGTGCCCGCCACCACCGCCAGCACGAACACCATCGCCGCGCGAACGCGCAACAACGCCGCCGCAAAGCGCAACCATCTCGTTCTCATTTTCTTGTCCCTGATCCCTTTTGAACGGAGCGGATTACAGGGGATATCCGTGACAGCGGCAACCTCCGCGCGCGCGCGCGTCGGCACCGCGCAACACGATCACTTTTGCCGATGCGCCTCGCGCCCGCTTGCCGTAGCTGCGCGCGCACGCCGGCGCGCGCGGGTACGAGATCAGTGTGCAGAAATCGTGCAGCACGAACCCGGCCGTGCGAGCAGCGTCGGATGCGAGAACCTGGCGAACACGCCGACCGTTCACGCCGGTTCGCCGGCACTTCGCGACGGCGCCGAACCCTTCGTCGCATCGCGATGCCGCGGCCGGCCCCGCATCGCCACAGTCCACCCCATCGACGACAGGTCGCCGTCGAACCGACCCGATGGAGTGAACCATGAACCGCACCGCCCTCACCTATTTCGTCACCGTCGCCCTCGCCGTCGGCAGCGCCGCCGCGATGGCCCAGGACGCCGCCGCGCCGAAGACCCGCGCGCAAGTCCGCGCCGAACTGATCGAGGCCCGCGCCCAGGGCACGCTGCCGATGGGCGGCGAGTTCGCCGGCACGATGCGCCACGACGCGCCGGCCTCCGCCAGCACCCGCACCGCCGAGCGCAGCCCGAAGCGCGCCGAACCGGATCGCGAAACGAAGGCACCGATTGCCACCGGCGGTTGAACGTGCCACGCAGAGGCGCTCACGTCAGCTCCTTGCGAACTTTCAAGCTCGCTTTCACCTAGCGGCGCGAAACCAAGTGCTACCGACGTAAGCCGCGGCAACGCCCGCTTCAGCCACCGCTTCAGCTTGTCGAAACCCGATCACGTCGCCATGACGTGGTCTCAGGGAGAGATGAAGATGAAGCGCAGAAACCTGTTGCTGGCCGCCTCCGGGGCTGCCGGCGTGAGCCTCCTGCCGCTGGCGCCGTCGCGCGCCGCCGGCGCCCGCACCATCAGCTTCGGCCAGTCGGCCTCGCTGACCGGTGGCCAGGCCAGCTACGGCCGCGACGTGCAGAACGGCATCGCCGCCGCCTTCGCCGCGGCGAACGCCAACGAAGCCGCCAGCGGCCTTCACTTCGACCTGCAGACGCTCGACGACGGCGGCGTGCGCAGCCGCTGCATGAAGAACGTGATGCAGCTGGTCGAGAACGGCTCGACCGCGCTGATCGGCCTGACCAGCGGCGCCGGCGCCGAAGCCTGCGTGCCGGTGATCGAGGACGCGCAGATCGCGATGCTCGGCACCGCCAGCGGCAACATGGGCATCCGCGGCAGCAACGTCAGCGGGGCCTTCCACGTGCGTGCCGGCTACGACGCCGAATACAAGCGCATGGTCGGCTACGTGAAGGACTTCGGCATGCAGCGCATCGGCGTCGTCTACCTGAACGACACCTCGAAGGCCAACATGGAGGCGATGAACGCCGCGCTGTCGGCGCTGTCGATCCAGCCCAAGGTGTCGATCGGCATCGACCGCAACGCCGCGTCGTTCGACGGCATCGCCAACGAGCTGCTGGCCGCGCGCCTCGACTGCGTGCTGTTCACCGCCAACGCCGGGCCGGTCGGCAAGATCATCGACCACCTGGTGCGCGGCAAGTACGCCGGGCTGTTCTACGCGTCGTCGTTCGCCGGGCAGGACCTGATCGACACGCTGACCTCGCGCAAGCAGAGCTGCGTGATGAGCATGGTGGTGCCGCGCCCGACGCAGATGGGCGTCAACGTGGTCGCCCAATGCCAGCGCGACCTGGCGCTGCTGAACAACGGCGCCCGGCTGGGCATCACGACGCTCGAGGGCTACATCAGCGGGCGCATCGCGGTCGAGGCGGCGCTGGCCGCCGCGAAGGCCGGCACGCTGAACCGCGCGCGCATGAAGGATTCGCTGGCCGGGCTGCGCAGCGACCTGGGCGGCTACAAGGTCGAGTTCGCCGGCACCCCGCACGGCTCGCGCTATGTCGACCTGATCGCGATCGACCGCTACGGCCGTCTCGTCGGCTGAAGGGGCAGCGCATGAAACGCCGCGACCTTCTGCTGGGCGGCGCTGCCGCCTGCGCGGGCTTCCCGCGCCTTGCATTCGCTTCCAACACCGTCGTCACGCTGGGCCAGAGCGCCTCGCTGACCGGCGCCCAGGCACGCTATGGCGCCGACGTGCGCGACGGCATCCTCGCCGCGTTCGCCGCCGCCAACCGGGCCGACCCCAAGGGCCCGCGCTTCGAGCTGCAGGTGTACGACGACGGCGGCAACAAGGACCGCTGCATCGCCAACGTGCAGCAGCTGATCGGCGACGGCGCCGCGGCGCTGGTCGGCCTGACCAGCGGCGCGGCGGCAGAGGCCTGCATGCCGCTGGTCGAGAAGAACCAGATCGCGCTGATCGGCACCGCCAGCGGCAACATGGGCATCCGCAGCGCGGCCTCGTCCGGCGCGGTGCACGTGCGCGCCGGCTACGACGTGGAGTACCGGCGCATGGTCGGCTACGCGAAGGAGTTCGGGTTCAAGCGCGTCGGCTACGTGCACCTGAAGGACACCTCGAAGGCCAACCTGCTGGCGATGGAGGACGCGCTGAGCCGGCTCGGGGTGCAACCCGTCGCGGTGGTGCCGATCGACCGCAACGCCGGCTCGCTGCTGCCGGTGGCGCAGCAGCTGCTCGACCTGCATCTCGATTGCGTGATGTTCACCACCAACGCCGCGCCGGTGCTGTCGATCATCGAGCACATGCACACCGGTGCCTACCCGGGCATGCACTTCTCGTCGTCGTTCGCCGGCCAGGACCTGATCGACGGCGTGGTCGCGACGCGGCGCAGCGTGGTGATGAGCCTGGTGGTGCCGCGGCCATCGGCGCTGGGCGTCGGCGTGGTCGGCCAGTGCAAGGGCGACCTGGCCGCACTCGGCGGTACTGCCGCGCTCGGCGTCACGACGCTGGAAGGCTACATCGCCGGCCGCGTCGCGGTCGAGGCGGTGCGCACCGCCGTCAAGGGCGGCGGCGCGACGCGCAGCCGGATGCGCGACGCGCTGGCGACGCTGCGCACCGACCTGGGCGGCTACCGCGTCGCCTATGCGCCCGACAACCCGCATGGCTCGCAGTACGTGGAAACGGTGGTGATCGACCGCTACGGCCGCATCGTCGGCTGAACACCGAGGGAGGACCTCATGGCTGCATCCTGGACGCGCGGGCTGGCCTGGCTCGCGTTGTGGTTCGCCGGCCTGCCGGCATGGGCGGCCGGCAGCGAGCCGAGCCCGCCGCAGTGGGCCGAGGCGCGCGCCACGGCCGCCGACATCGCCGCCGCGCTGGCGCGTCACTGCCCGGTGGCCGGCCCCGGCGACCAGCCGGCCTTCGAGCAGTGCAAGCGCGGGCTGTTCGGCGACGCGGCCGTGCGCGATGCGCTGGACGCCGTCGTGCTGTGGGGCCGCCAGCGCGACCCGGCGCTGTCGCTGCAGGCGAGCTCGCTGACGCAGTTCGCGCCGGACGTACTGACCGGGCTCTACCTGCCGCTGTTCATGTTCGACGGGCAGCACAGCGTGCGCTACGTCGCGTCCGAAGGGCTGTTCCAGCTGCGCTTCGCGACCGCCTTCCGCAACCGGCTCGCGCCGGGGCAGTTCCCGTACCCGTTCTGGCACGACGCCGAGAAGTGGGCGATGTACCAGGGCGCGACCGAGGTGCTGCTGTGGTGGGAGCCGATGCGCGGGCGCGTGAAGGTCGCGCAGTTCACGGTGCATGGCACGCAGCCGCCGATTGCCGTGGTCGGCCAGGTGCCCGCACCGGCGGGCTTCGGCGGGCAGTGGATGTGGACCGATGCGCAGGGGCAGACGCAGCCGAAGGCGTCGCTCTTCGACGGCCTGTACCGCCGCGACAACCCGTGGCTGGGCCGGCTCGAAGGCGCATACAAGCAGCTCGCGCTGCGCCTGCGCCAGGGCGAGTGCGATTCGTGCCACGTGCCGAGCAACCCGGACAAGAGCAAGCGCCTGGTGCTGCTGCAGACGCCCGCGCATGCCGCCGGCGAGATCGAGCGGCTGCTGAAGGCGGTGCGCGAAGACCGCATGCCGCGCGACGAGACCGGCATCGAGAACCCGCTGGACGCGACGACCAAGCGGGCGCTGCTGGAAGATGGCGAGGCCTTCGCGGCGGTGCTGGACGCGGCCCGGCGCTGGGAGGCGCAGGCGCGCCTGGCGGGCGCCGCCGGCGTGCCGGCCGCGCTTCGCTGATCGGCTGATCGGCTGTCGTCAGGCGCCGGCCGAGGCCGGGCGCGCGTTCGCCAGCCAGTCGAGCGCGCCCTGCGCCGCCACGCGCGCGCTCGCCAGCGTGGCCGTCAGCAGGTAGCCGCCGGTCGGCGCTTCCCAGTCGAGCATCTCGCCGGCGACGAACACACCGGGCACGGCCCGCAGCATCAGCGCGCCATCCAGCGCCGCGGCGCGCACGCCGCCGGCGCTGCTGATCGCCTCGTCGATCGGCCGCGTCGCGCCCACGGCGATGCGCAGCCCCTTGATGTGTGCGGCCAGGCGCTGCGGGTCCGCCAGGTCGGGCTTCGGCACCAGCTCGTGCAGCAGGCTCGCCTTGACGCCATGCAGCCCGAGGCGCGACTTCAGGTGCGTCGACAGCGAGCGCGGCCCGCGCGGGTGCGCGAGCTCGGCGGCCACCCAGTCCAGCGTGCGCGCCGGCAGCAGGTCGAGCGCGAAGCTCGCCTGGCCCGCCGCCTCGATGCCGTCGCGCAGCCGCGCCGACGCGGCATACACCAGGCTGCCTTCGACACCGGTCTGCGTGACGACGAACTCGCCCGCCTGCCGCCAGCCGTCGTCGAGCGCGATCGCGACCGACTTCAGCGGCTCGCCGGCGAAGCGGCTGCTGAAATGCGCGCTCCAGCCCGGCGTCACGTCGAAGCCGCAGTTCGACGGCCGCAGCGGCGCCACGTCGACCGCGCGCTGCGCGAGCCACGGCACCCACGCGCCATCGGAGCCGAGCCGCGACCAGCTCGCGCCGCCCAGCGCCAGCAGCACCGCATCGGCACGCACGCCATGCTCGCCGGTGGGCGACGCGAAGCGCAGCGTGCCGTCGTCGGCCCAGCCGAGCCAGCGCTGCCGCATGTGGAAGCGCACGCCGGCCGCACGCAGCCGCTGCAGCCACGCGCGCAGCAGCGGCGCGGCCTTCATGTCGGTCGGGAACACGCGGCCGGAGCTGCCGACGAAGGTGTCGATGCCGAGCGCACCGACCCATTCGCGCAGCTGTTGCGGGCCGAATGCGTCGAGCCAGCCGGCCACCTGCTCGCGCTGCGCACCGTAGCGGCCGACGAAGGCCGGCAGCGGCTCGCTGTGCGTCAGGTTCAGCCCGCCCTTGCCGGCCAGCAGGAACTTGCGGCCGACCGACGGCATCGCGTCGTACAGGTCGACCTGCACGCCGCCGGCGACCAGCCGTTCGGCCGCCATCAGGCCGGCCGGTCCTCCACCGACGATCACGACATTCGAAGCGGGGGCGATGGCAGGCATGGGCAGGGGACACGGCGGAAAGGGCCCGCATTGTCCCCCGCGCGGCACCGGCGTGCCGCCGATCAGTACTGCCCGCCCGACGCGGTGATGCGGTCGCCGTTGATCCAGCGTGCGTCATCGCTCGCGAGGAACACCGCGAGGTCGCCGATGTCGTCGGGCCGGCCGAAGCGCCCGGCGGGGATTGCGGCGAGCATCGCCTTGTGCATGTCGGAGCCGTCGGTCACGCCCATCGCCTGCAGGCCTTCGGTCGCGGTCGCGCCCGGAGCGATGGTGTTGACGCGGATGTTGCGACCCGCCAGCTCGATCGCCAGCGCCCGCGTGATCGCGTCGACCGCGCCCTTGGTCGCCGAGTAGACCGACGCATTCGGCATGCGCGCGGTGCTCGCGATCGAGCCGATGTTGACGATGCTGCCGCCACCCGTACCGAAATGCCGCGCCGCCTCCTGCGACGCCAGCAGCGTGCCCAGCACGTTGGTGTCGAACTGCGCGCGGTAGTCGTCTTCCGTCACCGCGTCGAGCGGGCCGAAGCGGTACACGCCGGCGTTGTTGACCAGCACGTCGACGCCGCCGAACACGCGCTTCGCATCGGCGAACACCCGCTTCACGTCGGCCGGCTTCGACATGTCGCCCTGCGCGACGATCGCGCGGCCACCCTGCTTGACGATCTGCGCGACCACCGCCTCGGCGCCGGCCTTGCTGCTCGCGTAGTTGACGACCACCGCGGCACCGGCGCCGGCCAGTGCGAGCGCGATGCCGGCCCCGATGCCCTTGGAGCCGCCGGTCACGACGGCCACCTTGTTGTTCAGCTTGCTCATGGAAATGTCCTGTGGTTGCTGGCGCCTGCTTGGCGTCGGAACGAATGGTGTTTGATTCGCTTGGCGCGCGGTAGCCGTCGCCATCGGCTAAGTTATATTCGCCAGCCAAATGACCGACCGCCTCGTCGCCCTGCGCTTGTTCGTCCGCGTCGCCCGCAGCGGCAGCTTCTCGCGTGCCGGGCGCGAGCTGGGGTTCTCGCAGCCGTCGGCCTCTCGCATCGTCAGCGAACTGGAGCGCGAGGTCGGCGCCGCGCTGCTGATGCGCACCACCCGCGCCGTGACGCTCACCGAGGCCGGTGCGGACTACCTGGCACGCACCGAGGCCATCCTCGACGCGCTCGACGAGGCCGACCATGCGGCGCGCGGCAGCGGCGAGCTGCGCGGCGTGCTGCGGGTCGGCCTGGCGGCCAGCTTCGGCGTGCGAGAGGTGATCCCCCGCCTGCCGGCCTTCGCCGACCGTCACCCGGCACTGCGCATCGAACTGCTGATGAGCGACCAGCGGCAGGACCTGGTGCACGACGGCGTCGACGTGGCGCTGCGCTTCGGCGAGTTGGCCGATTCGGTCGCGACCGCGCGCCGGCTCGGCGCGACGCGGCGGCTGCTGGTCGCGTCGCCCGACTACCTGGCGCGCGCCGGCGTGCCGCAGCAGCCGGCCGACCTGGCCGACCACCGCTTCATCGCCGGGCCGATCGGGCCGGGGCCGCGCGGCATCGCGATGACGCACGACGACCGCACGCTCGTCGTGCGCGTGCAGAGCCGGCTGACGGTGACCGTCAACGAAGGCGCGACCGCCGCCGCGGTGGCCGGTCTCGGCATCGCGATGAGCGGCCACTGGGGCTGCCGCGCCGAGCTCGACGCCGGCCGGCTGCAGCAGGTGCTGCCGGCGTGGGACCTGGGTGCGACCGAACTGCATGCGGTGTTCCCGGCCGGCCGGGCCGCGAAGCCGTCGGCCCGCGCGCTGGGCGAGTTCATCGCGGCAGCGCTGGCGGATCCGTCGTGATGGTTTGGTAGATTCGCCCGCCTGGGAGAACACCATCACATGACCGACAACGGACCGAACGACTCGATCGACCCGCTTCAACCGATTTCCGCCGTCCCTGAGGCGACGGCCGCCACCACGCCGCCCACATCCGACCCGCTGCCCCGGCAACTGCCGCGCGGCGCGCTCGGCGCCTGGTGGCTGCAAGGCTTTCGCACCGCGCTGCTGATGCGCGCCGACTGGACCGGCCTGCAGGCCACGCCGGCCCTCACCGCCTGCCTGTTCCTGGTGCCGCTTGCCATCGGCGTGGGGATCGAGCGGCTCTTCATCGTCGGCGCCGCGACCTTCTACTGGCCAACGCTGCTGACCTCGCGCTGGATGGGACTGGTGCTGCTGATCTGGGCCTGCTGGCTGCTGGTTCGCGCGCCGGGGCACGGCCGCGGCGATGGCGACAAGAGCGTGCCCGACGCGGCAGCGCTGTTCGCGATGCTGTGCGCGCAAGGCCTGCCGACGCTGGTGATGCTGTCGCTGCTGTTCGTGCCGATGGCCCGCAACGGGCTGTACGGCAGCGGTGGCGAAGGAGGCTGGGCGGCCTGGGGCACCTGGTGGATCGCGATGGGCTGGTTGTTCCTCGCGCAGACCGCGCTGCTGTGGCGCGCCGGAACGCGCTTCGTGCCGAGGCTGGGCGCACTGCTGCTGGTTGCGGCGACGCTGCTGACCAACCAGTGGCTGAACCGCGGCGCGCACTGGTACCCCGCACGTAGCGAGACGGCTGAGGGCGACGACGATGCCGCGCCGCGCTTCAAGCTGACGCAGGAACTCGTCGAGCAGCAATCACAGCTGCTGCGGACCCGGCTGCAGGCGCTCGCGCCGCAGCGCAAGGGCACGATCGACGTCTACACGCTGACCTTCGCGCCGAACGCCGAAGAAGAGGTGTTCCGCCGCGAGAGCGCGATGGTGGCCGACGTGATGACGACCCGCTTCGACGGCGCCGGCCGCGCGCTGCAGCTGGTCAGCCACCATGACGACCCGGCCTCGTTCGCGTGGGCCACGCCGGTCAACCTGCAGCGTGCCATCGCGCGCATGGCCGCGCTGATGGACCGCGACGAAGACGTGCTGTTCCTGCACCTCACGTCGCACGGCGCGCGCGACGGGCAGCTCGCGTCGTCGTTCTGGCCGCTGGAGGTCGAATCGGTCACGCCGGCGATGCTGAAGGGCTGGCTCGACGCCGCCGGCATCCGCCACCGCGTGATCTCGGTGTCGGCCTGCTACTCGGGCAGCTGGATCGCGCCGCTGTCCGACCCCGACACGCTCGTGATGACCGCGGCCGATGCCGACCACACCTCGTACGGCTGCGGCCGCCGTTCGCCGCTGACCTTCTTCGGCCGCGCGATGTACGACGAAGGCATGCGCACGACCTGGTCGTTCGAGGAAGCGCATGCCGCCGCGCGAAAGGTGATCGAGCAGCGCGAGAAGGAAGCCGGCAAGACCGACGGCTACTCGAACCCGCAGATCGCGGTGGGCGAGCGGATGCGCGAGACGTTGGCGGCGCTGGCGAAGCAGCGCGCGGCGGCAGCCCACCCGTAGCGGCTCCTTCAAGCAACGCCCGGGGATCCGGCTTTGCCGGGCCCCTGGGTGGCGCCCCTTGGGGGGCCGAGCCCGGACATAAACAGTCCTGAGGACTGTTTATGCCTGGCGAGGAGCTGGGCCTCTGGCCCAGCGCGGCCTGCAAGGCAGGAGCGAAACGACTCGGGGGGCCTCAGCCTGCCGCGGAGTCCTTGATCTCCATCGCCTTGTTCACGCTGAGCGCGATCAGCGTGGCCGCCGCACCCGACAGCAGGTAGACGCTGACGTAGGCCAGCCCGAAGTGGGCCGACAGCCCCAGCGCCACCAGCGGTGCGAAGGCCGCGCCGACCAGCCAGGCCAGGTCGGAGGTCAGCGCGGCACCGGTGTAGCGGTGCTGCGTCTCGAAGTTCGACGTCACCGCGCCGGACGCCTGGCCGTACGACAAGCCGAGCAGCGCGAAGCCGACCAGGATGAACACGTCCTGCCCGAGCGGCCCGCCGCCCAGCAGCGTCGGCGCGAAGCCGCTGAACACCCCGATCGCGGCGGCCAGCGTGCCGAGCGTGGTGCGGCGCCCGAAGGTGTCGGCGATGCGGCCCGACGCGATGATGCCCAGCGCGGCAATGCCGGCACCGACCATCTGCACCGCGAGGAACTCGCTGATCGACTGCGTGGAATACAGCTTGATCCACGACAGCGGGAACACCGTGACGATGTGGAACAGCGCATAGCTCGCGAGCGCCGCGAACGCGCCGATCACCACCGTCGAGCCCTGCGTGCGGGCCAGTTCGCCGACCGGGGTCGGCTCGAGCTCGTGCGCGTCGAGCAGCTTCGCGTATTCGTTGGTGGCCACCAGGCGCAGCCGCGCGAACAGCGCGACCACGTTGATCGCGAAGGCCACGTAGAACGGGTAGCGCCAGCCCCACGACAGGAAGTCTTCGGAGCTCAGGCTTGCGTACAGGAATGCGAACAGCCCGCTCGCGAGCGTGAAGCCGATCGGCGCGCCCAACTGGCCGAGCATCGCGTACCAGCCGCGGCGGTTGCTCGGCGCGTTCAACGCCAGCAGCGACGGCAGGCCGTCCCAGGCGCCGCCGAGCGCCAGCCCCTGGCCGACGCGGAAGATCGACAGCAGCACGATCGACGTGAAGCCGATGCTCTGGAAGCCCGGCACGAAGGCCATGCCGGCGGTCGACGAGCCGAGCAGGAACAGCGCGATCGTCAGCTTGGCCTCGCGGCCGTAGCGCTTCTGGATCGCCATGAAGATGATGCTGCCGATCGGGCGCGCGATGAACGCGAACGAGAAGATCGTGAAGGCCCACAGCGTGCCTTCGAGGCCTTTTTCGAACGGGAAAAACACTGCCGGGAACACGAGCACTGCCGCGATGCCGAACACGAAGAAGTCAAAATACTCGGATGACCGCCCGATGATCACGCCGATGGCGATCTCGCCGGGCGCGACCTTCGCGTCGTGGGCGGCATGCAGCCTGCGGGTGTCGCGACCGATGTCTTCGGTCGTCGGATGCGGGTGTTTCGGGTCCAGGGAGGAAGTCGGCATGAAGCTTCAGTCTGCTGTCGTGAGCAATTTGGAGGTTCCCACGGGCCGGCGCTGGAGGCGATAGGACAAAACGTCCAATCCCCGAACCGGGCCGTTGAACGTAGATTCTCTGCCCATCGGGCGCCGGTTGGAAGCATTTTGCGCGCCCCTCCTACACAGACTTGGCATGCCACCCCTTCACAAGCCCCTGAGCCGACCGCTCCTGCTGGCCCCCGCGCTGCTCCTCTCGGGGCTGCTGGCCGGCTGCAACACCGTGCTGCTGAACCCGTCGGGCGACATCGCCGCGCAGCAAGGCAAGCTGATCGTCGTCAGCACCTGGCTGATGCTGCTGATCATCGTGCCGGTGATCGCGCTGACGCTGACCTTCGCATGGAAGTACCGCGCCTCCAACCGCGCGGCCCGCTACGAACCCGACTGGGATCACTCCACGCAGCTCGAGCTGGTGATCTGGGCGGCGCCGCTGCTGATCATCATCGCGCTCGGCGCGATCACCTGGATCAGCACCCACACGCTGGACCCGTACCGCCCGCTGAGCCGCATCGACGACAAGCGCCCGGTCACCGCCGACGTGAAGCCGCTGGTCGTCGAGGTGGTGGCACTCGACTGGAAGTGGCTCTTCATCTACCCGGAACAAGGCATCGCCGTCGTCAACGAGCTGGCCGCGCCGGTCGACCGGCCGATCCAGTTCAAGATCACCGCGTCGTCGGTGATGAACGCGTTCTACATCCCCGAGCTGGCCGGCATGATCTACGCGATGCCGGGCATGCAGACCCAGCTGCACGCGGTCATCAACAAGCCGGGCGACTACGAAGGCTTCTCGTCCAACTACAGCGGCGCCGGCTTCTCGCATATGCGCTTCCGCTTCCACGGCCTGGACCGTGCCGGCTTCGACCAGTGGGTGCAGGCGGCCAAGGCCGATGCGAAGGAGCTGACCCGCGCCGACTACCTGCAGCTCGAGAAGCCCAGCGAGCGCGAACCGGTGCGCCGCTACGCGAGCTTCGCGCCCGGCCTGTACGACGCCATCCTGAACCGCTGCGTCGACAGCTCGAAGATGTGCATGTCGGAAATGATGGCGATTGACGCCGGCGGCGGCTTGGGCCGCCAGGGCATCGACGGCGTCAAGGAGAAGGACGGCCACACCTCCGACGCCAACGGCGCCACGCCGCGCACGTACTACGT
>Ga0065165_1003139_pt1 | contig 12200 bp, 8 predicted proteins | sample AraplaMF_Cvi_mMF_FD_63813 | JGI IMG/M metagenome (GOLD analysis project Ga0065165, IMG submission 63813) | Arabidopsis root microbial communities from the University of North Carolina, USA - plate scrape MF_Cvi_mMF (version 2) (version 3) | ecosystem: Host-associated > Plants > Roots > Endosphere... | reverse complement strand
GATCAGCATGATGCCCATCACCACCCCGGCCACCAGGGCCATCTGGTTCTGGACCTGCATCAGGTACTGGGCGATCCCGTCCAGCGGGCCGCCGGCCATCTGCTCGCCGATGCCGTTGAAAAAGGCGCGGAACAGCGGGCCGACGGTCAGGGCGGCGAAGAAGCCGTAGACCACGGTCGGCACGCCGGCCAGGATCTCCAGCAGCGGCTTGATCACCGAGCGCAGGCCGCGGCCGGCGTATTCCGACAGGTAGATCGCCGAGTAGAGGCCGATCGGCGCGGCCACCAGCATGGCGATCATCATGACCAGGAAGGTGCCGGCGAACAGCGGCACGGCGCCGAACGCCCCCGAGGAGGCCACCTGGTCGGCGCGCATGGCGATCTGCGGGGCCCATTCGGTGCCGAACAGGAAGCTGAGCGGCGAGACGCTCTCGAAGAAGCGCCAGCTTTCGTAGATCAGCGACATGACGATGCCGAGCGTCGTCAGGACGGCGGCGACCGAGCAGGCGATCAGCACGCCTGATATCCAGCCTTCCACCCGGTTGCGGGCGCGGAATTCGGTGTTGATGCGCGGGGTGGCCAGCAGGAAGCCGGCCAGGGCCAGCAGGCCGGCCAGGCCCAGGACCGAGTAGCTGACGATGCCGTCGATGCGCTTGGCCTCGACCACCTTGGCGTCGAAGGCGGCCTTCAGCGGGCCGTCATAGGTCACCTCGCTGGCGGCCTGGCCGACGGCGACGGCGCTGACGTCGCTGAAGAACACGTCCTGCCGATCGGGGGTCAGGGCCTGCACCACGGCGGGGCGCTGGGCCTGCAGCATGGCGTTCTCGACCCGGCCGCCGAACGTGGCGCCCAGCAGCAGCAGCAGGGCCGCCGGCGCACCGGCCCAGAGGGCGGCGTACAGGCCGTAATAGTTCGGCAGCGAGTGGAGCTTGGCCTTGGAGCCGCCGGACGACTTCAGCGCGCGGCCTCGGCCGGCCATGAACGCCGCGCCGGAGAACAGGGCGAGGAAAAGGAGCGAGAGCCAGGTCAGCATGCGTGCGGCGGGGTCTTGCGCGAAGGATGCGATGACGGCGCCCAACGCGCCGTACCGCCCGCGCCGATCTATGCCGGGCGGGCGCTGACCTTATGCGACGTTTTCACGACAGTTTTGCGACAGCGTCCGGCGAGGCGGGCTCGGAGGCCGCGCGCGAGGCGTCCGCGCCCGCCCTGGCCATGGGAAAATAGACCCCGAACGTCGCGCCCTCGCCCTGCACGCTCTCGACCGTCATGCCGCCGCGATGGCGGTTCATGATGTGCTTGACGATGGCCAGGCCCAGGCCGGTGCCCGAGCGCTCGCCGCTCTTCTGACCCTCGACCCGGTAGAACCGCTCGGTCAGGCGCGGCAGGTGCTCGCGGGCCATGCCCGGCCCCCGGTCGCTGACCCGCAGCGAGGCGTAGCGCTCGTCGACGGCGTGGTCGGGGGTCAGCAGCGACATCCGCGCCGCGCCCGGGTCGCGCGGGGCGGCGGCCATGTCGGCGGTCAGGCCCGAAAAGATCTCCACCCGCACGACGCCGTCGCGCGGCGTGTACTTGATGGCGTTGTCGACTAGGTTCTGGATCACCTGGACGATCTGGTCGCGGTCGCCCTCGACCACCGCCGCGCCGCGCGGCGGCAGGACGGGATCGAAGGCCACGGCCTTTTCCTTGGCCTGGGGGGCCAGGGCGTCCAGCACGTCGATGGTGGCCATGCCGAGGTCGACCCGGCCCAGCGGGGCGATGTGCTCGTTGAGCTCGATTCGCGACAGGCTCATCAGGTCGTCGATCAGCCGCGCCATCCGCTCGGCCTGGGCCTGCATGATGCCCAGGAACTTGTCGCGGGCGCCGACATCGTCCTTGGCGTGGCCGCGCAGGGTCTCGATGAAGCCCGACAGCGAGGCCAGGGGCGTGCGCAGCTCATGGCTGGCGTTGGCCAGGAAGTCGGCCCGGGTCCGCTCGCTGCGGCGGGCGTCGGTCTCGTCGCTGAGCACCAGCAGGGCCAGGCGCGACCCGCGCTCGTCGACGCCCAGCGGCGCGCAGTGCGCGGCCCATTCGCGGCCCTGGGCCCCGCCGCCGACATAGTCGACCGAGCGCCGCACGCCCCCGAACAGGCTTTCGTCCACCGCCTCCAGCACCTGCGGGCTGCGCAGGGCCGAGACCAGCAGCCCGCCGCGCGGCTGCAGCTTGAACAGGTCGCGGGCCGCGGCGTTGGCGAACACGAACCGCCGGCCGGTCAGGTCGTCGGCCTCCTCGGCGGCGATGACCATCAGCGGATCGGGCAGGGTCTCCAGAATCAGGCCGAAGGGGGGCGGCTGGTCCTGGGCGGCCGGCACGGGCGCCGGGGCGGCCGGGTCGGCGGGGCGGGTCAGCATCCGCCGGGCCAGCACATAGCTGGCGCCGCCGCTGAACAGGGCCAGCGGGACCGCCGCCGCGGTGTTCGCCCCGCCCGCCGCCGCCAGGGCCAGCAGGGCCGCGGGTCCGGCCAGCACGGCGCCCCACGCGGCCAGGGGCGTGCGGGCGACCCCGCCAGAGCGGGTTGACGAGGACGGCGAGGCCATCGGCATGCGGCAGTCTCGATTTTGGCGATGGGAGGATTCGGCGAACCAGATATGGCGCCCCGGGAACGCTTGCGATAGACCGTCAAACGCCTCGTCGCGCGACGTTGTCGGAAAGCACCGCAATTTCGCCGCAACGTGCCGCAATCTGGGGTCTGGGATTATCTCTAAGGTGTCGTTCGGAATGCAGCGCAAGGTCCTGGTCGCGACAGTCGCAACCGCTCCTCTCCTGGCCATGGCGTTCGGCGCTTATGCTGAGACGGTCATCAACACGGCCCGCACGACGCCGATCGCCACCGCGACGGCGACGTCGGGCGGCGCCGCCGACGACGTGAAGGTCGACACCGGCGGGGGGATCACCCTGACCACGGCCGGCCCGCTGGTCACCCTGAACAGCAACAACAAGGTCACCCTGGGCGGCAACGGCCTGTCCACCGTCGGCGTCGACAACTCGACCGGCGTCCTGATCCAGGGCGGCACGACGGGCTCGGTGACCAATAACGCCGCCATCAGCCTGACCGAGGACTACACCCCGACCGACACCGACAGCGACGGCGACCTGGACGGCGTGTTCGCCAAGGGCGCCAACCGCTACGGCGTCCGCCTGGTCGGCCCCGGCGTGTTCACCGGCGACATCGTCCAGGGCTCGACCGGCTCGATCACCATCGAGGGCAACAATTCGGCCGGCATCTCGCTGGAGAGCGGCCTGGTCGGCAACCTGACCACCGGCGGCTCGATCAGCGTCCTCGGCGACAACGCCTACGGCGTCCATGTCGCGGCTCCAGTGACCGGAAAGGTCACGATCAACGGCGCCACCACCGCCACCGGCCTGAACGCCACCGGCGTGGCGATCGACGGCAATGTCAGCGGCGCCTTCGCCCTCCAGGGTTCGGTGACCTCGACCGGCTATCGCTACACCAGCCGCCCCGCCGAGACCGCGATCGCCAAGCTCGACGCCGACGACCTCCTGCAGGGCGGACCGGCGGTGCGCATCGGCGGCAATGTCGCCGGCGGCGTCCTGCTGAACGGGCCGACCTATTCGACCGTCGTCGACGGCACGACCACGACGACCACCACCATCAGCTCCTCGACGACCTCGACGGCGACGATCTCGACCTACGGGGCCGCGCCCGCCCTGTTGATCGGCTCCGACACCCAGGCCGTCTCGATCGGCGCGGTCGGCGCGGCCGACAACGCCTATGGCCTGGTCGCCAAGGGCGGCATCTCGGCCAACGGGGTCTATGACAAGGTCACCGCGACCGCCGTGCAAATCGGCGGCGCGACGGGCCAGGCCGCCACCTTAGCCGGCGGCGCGCGCTTCGACAGCACCGTCGCCGCCAGCGCCCGCGAGGCCAACGCCACCGCCGTCAACCTGACGGCCGGCGCCAACGTCCCCTCGATCTGGAACCGCGGACAGATCAGCTCGGCCAGCGCCTCCTACGCCGGATCGGGACTGACGGGCGACGCGCGCGGCGTCGTCATCAACGCCGGCGCCAGCGCGACCAGCCTGAACAACAGCGGCACGATCCAGGTGACCCGCACCGGCGAACTGGGCGACGCCGTCGGCGTGCTGGACTCGGCCGGAACCCTGACCAACATCACCAACAGCGGCCGGATCACCGCCCAGGTCGTCGCGCCGGCGGTGAAGTCGGACGGCACGGCGCCCGCCACCGCCGCGGTCGCCACCGGCACGGCCATCGCCCTGGACCTGCGCGCCTCGACCGCCGGCGTCACGGTGAACCAGGTCGCCCCGACCTCGAGCAGCGCCACCACCACCTTCCCCAGCACCGACACGGTGACCACGGCGACCAGCACCACGACCACCGGCACGCCGCTCATCCTGGGCAACATCCTGTTCGGCTCGGGGGCCGACACCCTCAACCTGCAGGCCGGTTCGGTGCTGGGCGACGTGGCCTTCGGGGCCGGCGCCGACACCCTGAGCATCGGCGGCGGCGGCGTCATGCTGGGCGCCCTGCGCGATTCGGACGGCCAGCTGGCGATCAATATCGGCAACGGCTCGCTGGGCCTGACCAACGCCGAGACCATCAACGCCAGCAGCCTGACCCTGGGCGCGGACAGCAAGATGGTGTTCACCGCCGACCCCAGCGCCAACAACGGCGCGGGGGCCAACACCCGCCTGGTGATCTCGGGCTCGGCCAACATCGCCTCGGGCGCCCAGATCGGCCTGCGCCTGACCAACCTGCTGACCGCTCCGACCAGCTACACGGTGATCACCGCCGGTTCGCTGACCGCCGGGACGATCAACCAGGACCTGCTGGGCGGCACGCCCTACCTCTATGTGGCCTCCAGCCGCACCGACACCAACAACGTCTATCTGGACGTCCGTCGCCGCACGGCCGCCGAGATCGGCATGAACTCCGCCCAGTCCTCGGCCTATGACGCCACCTTCGCGGCCCTGGGCAAGGACAAGTCGATCGCCTCGGCCTTCCTGAGCCAGACGACCAAGGACGGCCTGCTGGGTCTCTACGACCAGATGATGCCCGACCAGGGCGAAGGCTTCTACGCGGCCCTGCAGAACGTCAACCACGCGATCTCGGCCGCCACCGCCTTCCGCCCCGATCCGGGCGATCGCTACGGGCCCGACAGCCTCTGGATCCAGGAGATCAACACCCTGGTGCGGCGCGACACCGACGACACCATGGGTTCGGACACCCAGGCCTTCGGCTTCGTCGGCGGCTACGAGGCGATGGGCGACGCCGGCGGCGCCCTGGGCCTGACCCTGGCCTATGTCAGCGTCGAGGAGCACGACATCGCCGCCAAGGTGGGCGAGCAGACCACCGGCAACTTCGTCCAGCTGGGCGCCTACTGGCGCCGGGCGATCGGCGGCTGGCGCATGAACGTCGGCGGCGGCGGCGGCTACGGCTGGTACGACGGCGACCGGACGTTCAATTCCGGCGACCTGAACGGCGACGGCGTGGCCGACGTCCAGCGCAAGAACAGCGCCAAGTGGAACGGCTACACCTTCAACGCCTTCGCCGGCACGGCCTACGAGGCCAAGTTCGCCGGCCGCTACTTCGTCCGTCCCGAGGCCTCTCTCGACTACCTCTATCTGAGCGAGGGCGAGCGCAAGGAATCGGGCGGCGGCGACGGGTTCGACCAGATCGTCCACAAGCGCAAGTCCAGCAGCCTGACCGGCGACGTCGGGGTGGTGTTCGGCGCCGACTACGGCCGCGACCTGTGGTGGCGTCCGGAAGTGCGGGTCGGCTATCGCCAGCTGCTGGCGGGCGAGATCGGCGACACCGTGGCCCAGTACACCGGCGGCGGCACGCCCTTCACCCTGGCGGCGGCCAACGACAAGGACGGCGCGGTGACCCTGGGCTTCGCCCTGCGGGCCGGCACGCCGATGTCCTACCTGGCGCTCGAGGCCAACGCCGAGGCGGCCAAGAAGCAGAAGCGCTACAACCTCAAGCTCACCGGCCGGGCGATGTTCTAAACCCAAAGGGCGCCGCTGGACTTCGGCGGCGAATACGACGCACACTGACGAACAGGGCCCGCGCTTCGGCGCGGGCCCTTTTTCGTTTTGGATTCCAGCAGCTTGACCGTGTCTCGATCGAGGGCCTGAAGGAAAACTCAAAGCCTCGCGCCCTTATCTCTATTTAACACGTAGGAATAATCGTCTTTTGTCCCAATCAACGGCGACGCCGAGCAAGGCGTCGAGAGGGGAACACCATGACCAAGACCCAGACCGCCGCCCAGGCCACCCTTGGGGCCGCCCTGCGCGGCGCCCTGATCGCCGGAGCCTCGCTGATCGCCATGACCGGCGCGGCCCACGCCCAGGCGGCCACCCAGACGCCCGAGCAGCAGCAGGCCCGCATCGAGGCGCTCGAGGCCCAGCTCGAGGCCCTGTCCAGCCAGATCGCCGACCTGAAGGCCGCGACCGCCGCCAGCCTGAAGGACGTGCGCGCCGCCCAAGCCCAGACCACCGTCAGCATCGCCGGCGGCAAGCCCAGCATCGCCTCGGGCGACGGGGCCTTCAGCGCCAACATCCACGCCGTGATGCAGCTGGACGCCACCTGGTACAACCAGGACAGCGGCCTGCCGGCGACGACCACCGGCCGCGACCTCAACAGCGGCACCAACTTCCGCCGCGCCCGCCTGGGCGTCGACGGCAAGGCCTTCAAGAACTTCGACTACGGCGTGCTGCTGGACTTCGGCGGCGCGGGCACGGACGGCGCGGGCCAGCTGCAGGAGCTTTACCTCCAGTACAACTACGCGCCGTTCAAGGTGAAGGTCGGGGCGTTCGCGCCGAACCTGGGCCTGGAGGACGCCGCCTCGACCAACGGCTCGCTGTTCCCCGAGCGCCCCGCCGCCGCCGAAGCCACGCGCGGCCTGGCCGGCGCCGACCGCCGCATCTCGTTGCAGGCCCAGGCCCTGGGCGAGCGCTGGCTGATCTCGGGCGCGGTGACCGGGGCCAAGGTCGGCGACGGCGCCACCTTCGACGAGCAGCTGGGCTATGTCGGCCGCGTCGCCTTCGTCCCGTTCAAGGGCTATGACTGGCTGACCCACGTCGGCGTCAACGCCAGCCGGATCGCCCAGCCGGCCCAGACCGCCGTGGCCGGGGCCTATCCGATCACCGTCGAGGACCGTCCCGAGCTGCGCACCGACGGCACGCGCCTGGTCAGCTCCGGCGCCATCGACTCGTCGGGCGCCCGCCACTACGGCCTTGAACTGGCCGCCCAGAAGAAGAACTTCCTGATCCAGGGCGAATATTTCGACATCGCCCTGGACCGCCGCAATCGCGCCGCCAACGTCACCGATCCGAAGTTCTCGGGCTGGTACGTCGAAGGCGGCTGGGTGCTGACCGGCGAACAGCGCAAGTACAACCCCGCCACCTTCGCCTTCGACGCCCCGGCCATCGCCAACCCGTTCGACCCCAAGGCCGGCAAGTGGGGCGCCTGGGAGCTGGCGGCTCGCTATTCGGTGCTGGACTTGAATCACCACGAATATGCGACCGTGGCGGCCGATCGGGTGCGCGGCGGCGTGCAGGAGATCGCCACCGTCGGCCTGAACTGGTTCCCCAATTCGGTGACCAAGTTCTCGCTGGACTATCTGGACGTCGACGTCGACCGTCGCGACGCCTCCGGGGTCCTGATCGGCCAGAGCTACAAGGCCGTCAACCTGCGCAGCCAGTACGCGTTCTAAGACTGGGCGGGTCCGCCGTTCCCCGTGGGAAGGCGGACCGACGCCCGGTGCGGCGTCGCCAGCCAGGGCCAGGCTGGTCGCAAGTGTTCAAGATCCACCTTCTCAAGCGAGCGACATCGCCATGACCCAAGATTTCAAGACCCCCACGCGTCGCGGCCTTCTGGGCTCGGGCGCCGCCGGCGCCGCGGCCCTGGCGGTTCCCGCCGCCCTGGCCGGCGCGGCCCACGCCCAGGGCGTCAAGCCGCTGACCCTGTTGAACGTCAGCTACGACCCGACCCGCGAGCTCTACAAGGACATCAACGCCGCCTACGCCAAGTACTGGAAGGACAAGGTCGGCCAGGACCTGACCATCAACCAGAGCCACGGCGGATCGGGCAAGCAGGCCCGCTCGGTGATCGACGGCCTGCAGGCCGACGTCGTCACCCTGGCGCTGGCCTACGACATCGACGAGATCGCCGCCAAGGCCAAGCTGCTGCCGGCCAACTGGCAGTCGCGCCTGCCGCAGAACTCCACGCCCTACACCTCGACGATCGTGTTCCTGGTCCGCAAGGGCAATCCCTGGAAGATCAAGGACTGGGGCGACCTGATCAAGCCGGGCATCGACGTGATCACCCCCAACCCCAAGACCTCGGGCGGGGCGCGCTGGAACTACCTGGCCGCCTGGGCCTGGGCCCTGAAGCGGCCGGGCGGCAACCCCGCCAAGGCCGAGGCCTTCGTCACCGAGCTGTTCCGGCACGTGCCGGTGCTGGACACCGGGGCCCGCGGCGCGACCACCAGCTTCACCCAGCGCGGCCTGGGCGACGTGCTGCTGTCGTGGGAGAACGAGGCCTACCTGGCGCAGGAGGAGCTGCCGGGCAAATTCGACATCGTCTATCCGTCGCTGTCGATCCTGGCCGAACCGCCGGTGGCCCTGGTCGACAAGAACGTCGACCGCCACAAGACCCGCCTGGCGGCCGAGGGCTATCTGAACTTCCTCTACAGCCCCATCGCCCAGGACCTGATCGGCAAGAACTACTACCGGCCGCGCAACGCCGCCGCGGCGGCCAAGTACGCCTCGCGGTTCAAGAACATTCCGCTGGTGACCATCGACGACACCTTCGGCGGCTGGAAGAAGGCCCAGGCCACCCACTTCAGCGACGGCGGCGTCTTCGACCGGATCTACAAGCCGAAATAGGGCGCAGCGCCCGGCTTTCCGGCCAGAAACGGCCATTTCGGCGGAAACTCTTGGAGTTTCCGCCGTTGTGCGTTTTGGTCGCGTGTCTGGAACCCGACATGCCCGCCGGCGTTCCGGGAAACCACGGACAGGCCGGAAGGTCGGGGGCGTCTTGCGAATGACGGACATCTTGCGGTCGGAACGCGCGGCGGAGGAACTGGCCGCCGAGCATGGCGTCGGCGACCCGTTCGCGGCGGCGATCCGCGCCGCCCGCATGGCGATGATCGTCACCGACGCCCATCAGCCCGACCATCCGATCATCTTCGCCAACGACGCCTTCCTGGCCCTGACCGGCTATCAGCGCGACGAGGTCATCGGCCGCAACTGCCGCTTCCTGCAGGGGCCCGGCACCGACCCGGCCGCGATCGAGACCCTGCGGCGCGCCGTCGCCGACGGCGAAGACGCCACGCTCGACATCCTCAACTACCGCAAAGACGGCACCACCTTCTGGAACGCCCTGACCCTGTCGCCGGTGCGCGGCAAGAGCGGCCGGATCGACTACTTCTTCGGCTCGCAGCTGAACATCAGCGACAAGAAGCGCGCCGAGTTCGAGCTGGGCGACGCCCGCGACCGGCTGGAGGCGGCCGTCGAGGCCCGCACCGCCGACCTGACCCAGGCCCTGCAGCAGAAGACCGCCCTGCTCCACGAGGTGGACCACCGGGTCAAGAACAACCTCCAGCTCATCTCGTCCCTGCTGCTGCTGCAGAACCGTCGCGTCACCGACCCGGCGGTCAAGGGCAGCCTGCGGGGCATGCTGGAACGGGTCAGCGCCATCGCCACCGTCCACCGCCGCCTGTTCCAGAGCGACGACGTCGAGCGCTTCGACGTCTCGGCCTTCGTGCGCGACCTGGTCGGCGACATGGTGGGATCGGCCCGGCGCGACGACATCAAGGTGCGCCTGGACCTGGAGCGCGTCGACATCGCCGCCTCCAAGGCCGCGCCCCTGGCCCTGGTGATCAGCGAGCTGTTCTCCAACGCCCTGCGCCACGCCTTCCCGCCGGAGGCCATGAACGGCCGCCCCGGCGAGATTTTTGTCGGCATCACCCGCCAGGACGAGGAATTCCGGATCGAAATCGCCGATGACGGCGTTGGACTGGAATATTCCGCGTCGTCGGGCGGATTCGGTCTGACCATCGTCCAGTTGCTGTGCCAGCAGCTCAAGGCGCGGACCGAAACCACTCCCGCCGATCCCGGAACCCGCGTCGTGGTGCGCCTGCCGGTCAATGGCGGCCATCGCTGAAGAAGGTTGGATCTGGTGATGACCGCGCGCCCGCTCGACGTTCTGATCGTGGAAGACGAGGTTCTGCTGGCCACCGAACTGGAGTTCCTGGTCGAGGAGATCGGCTGCCATTCGGTCGGCCTGGCCATGAGCTCGGACGAGGCGATGGCCCTGGCCAGCGACCTGCACCCGGACCTGGCCCTGGTCGACGTCCACCTGCGCGACGGCCCCACGGGGGTGGAGGTGGCGCGCACCATCCACGACGACTGCGGCGGCGTGGCCCTGTTCATGACCGCCAACGTCAAGCGGCTGCCCGACGACTTCGCCGGCGCCTGCGGGGTGATCGGCAAGCCCTATTCCGAATATGGCGTGAAGACCGCCCTGACCTATCTGACGGTCTGTCTGCGCGAGGGCCTGGCGCCCGGCCCGCCGCCGCTCGGCCTGGAGCTGTCGCCGGCCTATGCCGAGCGCTGGGGCCTGACCGCCCGGCCCCAAGCCGTCCAGGCGTGAACCTCGGTCCGCTAGCCCCGATCGTCGGCACGGCGGCGGCCCTGCTGTCGATCACCAGCTTCGCCCCGCAGATCGTCAAGATCTGGCGCGAGAAGGACGCCTCGTCGGTGTCGCTGCGCACCTATGTCGTGACCGTCGCCGGCTTTTCCTGCTGGATCGCCTACGGAGCGCTGATCGAGGCCTGGCCGGTGATCGCCTCCAACACCGCCTGCCTGCTGATGTCGGGCGCGGTGCTGGTCCTGAGGTGGCGGTATGGACGGGGGCAGCAGGACCCGCCGCGTCGGAGCCCCTCAGACCTGTCATCCCGGACGTAGCGCGCGGCGCGAAGATCCGGGACCGGGCGTGAACTCGGCGCTTGCGGCGGTCCCGGATCTGCGCCCGGCGTTCGCCGGACTTGTCCGGGATGACAATCCGGGTTGGCGTAATTACGGAGCCGGGGAACCTTCATCGCCTGCCGTCCTCCACCCTGGACGTAAGCGACGCGTGACAGGGGTCCCGGGGTCCGCTATCGAGGCGCGCCTTTCGCCTTACAGGACCGCCGCCTTGACCGACGTCGCCGAGGAAGCGGGCTGGGCCACCGCCAAGACCCTGGCCGAAGCCCTGCCCTATATCCAGATCTACGACCGCGAGACGGTGGTGATCAAATACGGCGGCCACGCCATGGGCCAGGAGCAGGTCGCCAAGCTGTTCGCGGCCGACGCCGTGCTGCTGAAGCTGCTGGGCGTCCACCCCGTCGTGGTGCACGGCGGCGGGCCGCAGATCAGCCGCATGCTCGACAAGGCCGGCGTCAAGTCGACCTTCGTCGACGGGCTGCGCGTCACCGACGAGGCGACGATGGAAGTGGCCGAGATGGTGCTGTCGGGCGCCATCAACAAGGAAATCGCCAACTGGATCACCCTGGCCGGGGCCGAGGCCGACGTGCGCGGCGTGGGCCTGTCGGGCAAGGACGCCCGGATGATCACCGCCGAGAAGGTCACCCGCACCCGCAAGGATCCCGACAGCAACATCGAGCAGGCCGTCGACCTGGGCTTCGTGGGCGAGCCGACCAAGATCGACCCTCACATCATCCAGGCCCTGCTGACCTCGGAGACCGACTACATCCCGGTCATCGCCCCGATCGGCGTGTCGACCACGGGCGAGACCTTCAACATCAACGCCGACACCGTGGCCGGCGCCCTGGCGGGCGCCCTGAAGGCCAAGCGGATGCTGATGCTGACCGACATCGCCGGCGTGCTGGACGGCAACGGCGAGCTGATCCGCCAGATGACCATCGCCGAGGCCCGCGCCCTGATCGAGAGCGGCGTGGCCAGCGGCGGCATGATCCCCAAGCTGGAGAACGCCATCCACGCCGTGGAATCCGGCGTCGAGGCCGTGGTCATCCTGGACGGCCGCCGTCCCCACGCCATGCTGGTCGAACTGTTCAGCGAGCACGGCGCGGGCACGCTGATCTCGAAATGAGCATGACCGCTCCTCTCCTCCCCCGTGCAACGGGGGAGGTGGCGGCGAAGCCGACGGAGGGGGCGTCC